>Ga0129308_1000516_pt1 | contig 56614 bp, 61 predicted proteins | sample L827metagenome_FD_94440 | JGI IMG/M metagenome (GOLD analysis project Ga0129308, IMG submission 94440) | Ring-tailed lemur group fecal microbial communities from Wisconsin, USA - L827 metagenome | ecosystem: Host-associated > Mammals > Digestive system > Large intestine > Fecal | place: USA...
ATACTTAAATCCAAATATTGAGCAACTTCTATCTTCTTTGTAGATGATGTCAATGTCTGAATCTGTTCTTCCACCTTTGATACATCTGCTTTTGGAGCTTCTGTTTCTTCAACATTCTTCACAACGATTTCTGTTTTGATTTGAGTTGCTGTACTCACTTCTTCAAAAGTATTTGCAGCACTTTGCTTTAACATATCTTTTGAAGTTTCATCAAGAACCACTGCAACCTCTACTTTTTTCACTTCATCAGCATTGAACTCTGGTCCTACAATCTCATGTACCTTAACTGGAATGACCACTTCTTGATCATCTGTATATTCCATACCATTCACATTGACACTTGCAGTATAAACTGTTTTTCCTTCTTTTTCAAATGTTGCATCTATCGTTTCACTTGTCACTGTTGCATCAAAAGTTTCAGTATGTTCTGAATTATTGTTACAAACAAATGTTACATTTGCACTTGAATAATCTTGAGACCATTTCCATTCTGGACTGTCCCATACATGACGACATATTGTCAACTTTGTTATAGGAGCATAATCATCACCAAATGTCAAATAAGAAGTTGTCTTCTTTTTTGCATTATTATCATTCACCACATATGCTCCATTTGTATCAAAACCTTCTCCAATTGTAATGGCAACATCACTATTCTTCTTTACTCCCTCAACAATTCTTCCGCCTGATTTATTTTCCACTGAAATATACGCTGCTAATTCAATACCACCATCATTAACATTTCTGATAGTTGCTATCTCTTCAGAATCAGAAATAGCTGTTACTTTCGTATTATCTCCTGTAATAGAAAGTAAACCTTTGTATGTCAAAATTGCACTTTGTTTTTGAGAATAAACTGATATAGTTCCACCTTTAATATTTAAACCAAACCAACCAAATATTCCTGTATCTACTGAAGAAACAGTGATTTCTCCATCTTCAATCGTTAAAATACCATCGCCTGTAGAAATACCTTGCCCATCTTCTGCCTGAATATTTGTTTGAGAACCTTTAATCAGAATATCTCCCGTACTGTACAAACTATATCCTTCATTTGCAACTTTGGTCACAAGTGTTGTATCGTCAACAAGAATTCCCCCTGTTCCGCAAAAAACGGCACTAGGATCTGTTACTAAGCCATTATCTTCTGTTGTTATATGAACAGAACTATTGAGCAAATGAATAGAAGAAGGAGCCTCTTCATCAGTTTCAAAATTATAGTTTTGAGCAAACATCCCACAATAACCAGCAGATTTAATTGTTAAATCTGCATCTTTAACTGTTATATTACCTGCATTTGTATATATACAATTTCCTTGAGATATTATATTTGCTGTTATGCCTTGCAACATAATATCTTTCTGTATCCAAAGAGCAGGATAATCGCCTCCATTAATTCCATTTTCTATAATCAGCTTTCCTGAACCAGAAACACTCAATTCTCCATTAGGACAATAAATACCATTTCCATATTCATCTTTTGTCTTCAATGACAGAGTTGCATTTTCTTCAATATTGATATTCAGCTTTGGGACATCTTCATAACAAAATACAGAACTGCCACTATCGACTTCAATTGATGTATTTCCTTTAACAAGAATTGTCACTTCTTTGTCTGATGAGATTACAATATAATTATTTAATGAGAGACTGTCTAACGTTAAAGTATTTGATTCTGAATTCCATTCTACATTTTTATTCTCAATGGTGTTCTGTCCATCATCGAGTTGAGTATTCCCAATCCATACATATGTTTGTGTTTCAGCAAATACATTTTGCGATGTTATAGTCATCATTATCAACAAAGATAACATTGCTATAAGAAATTTTTTCATTACTTTCTTCCTCCTTTGACCATGATTTGAAAAATTTTCATATAATATAAAAACTTGTATAATTACACTATAATTCTACCCCCCCCCCGAGTGTTTTTGTCAACTATTTTGCTAAAAAAAAAGCAGATTGACTTTTAATGCCCATATGCTAAAAAACACTATATTTGAAAATATTTTTACAATAGAGCTTCTTAAAAAAATAGCAGCTATCCTTTTAAAATGCGATAACTGGTGAGCATATAGAACAATTGGATGAGAAAGTAAAAGTGAATCATGAAAACTCAATAAAAAAGTCAGCCAAATAACTTGGAAAACAAAATCAAATTTAAGAACAATGTTATTTGTAGTTCTTTTATAAAGGTCAAAAAATGTCATGTATCCTCTTCATTAAATTCAGATATAACATATCTCGACAATGATTTTCTAAAATATATTATTTTTATCTATGAGTATTGACCTTAGCCAGAAAAATAGAATAGGGGCTAAGAATTAAAATCTTTTGTCCCTATTCTATTGAATATGATATAATGGTTTACGAAAAAATTAGTGATACTAATTTTAGGAGGAGATTCTAAATGAAAGTTTTTAAAGAAATAATAACTCATTTTAGTTATATGAATAATAAGAAAAAAAGAATTTTCATGTGGTATATTATATCACTGAGCATTGTTTTGATAGAATATCTAATTAACTCTAGACTAGATAAATTTGTCTACTTCCATCCGTTCATTAGTATAATAATAAATATAGTTCTCTTAATAGATATGTTTTTTATACCTATTACTTTTATATCAACTGACATATTAAAAGAACAAAAAAATTCTATTATTAAATTTTTTCAAATTATTTTATCGGGATTTAGTATAGGACTGTTATCTTTTGCAATTATTTTTGTTTTTTCTTTCTTTAATAAATCAGCATTTAACATTGATAGTGTAAGTATAGATTTTAAAAGTGATAAAATATATGTTGAAAATATAGTTTGGTTAGAGGATAGTCATCATGTAGAAGTGTATCAAATTGAAAATACATTTTTTGTAAGATGGATTGATAGTTATAAATTATAGAACGATATAAAATATTGGGGTGAAAATATAAGAATGATAATGAAGTAGCAATTCAAATATATCAGACTATTCATTCATTGGAATGAAACTGTTGTTTATACAACATTCTAAAAAATAGAAAATTTTTTTGGACATTATATAAGGATTTTTATAGAGAATTGTCAAGTGATTAGCACAGAGTTAAAAATATTGAAATATGATGTGAAAGAATATGAATGCTATGCAGAATTTCAAATTGAATAAATATTAAAACAATTTAAACATTAATTATCAAAGCAATTCGGATGATGAGTTGCTTTTTTATGTGTGACACACATAAAAAGAAGTTCTCACATGAGAACTTCTTAAATAAATTTATTGTTTATTACTCAGCATAAACAGTAATCTCTTGGTTATCTTCTAATTTTGTTCCTTTTGCTACATTTTGCTTAGTGATTGTACCAATACCTTCATATATTATTTTCACATTTGCCATAGAAGCAAAAGCTTCAGCTTCTTTTCTCGACCAGCCTTCCATAGATGGCATTGTAATATTCGAGCCATTGGTCTGTAAAAACACCCTCGATTTAGAAGAAACTTCAGTTTTAGATTTTGGATATTGACTCATAACAGTGTCACCATCACCAATCAACAATGGTGTTAATTGATGTTCTGTTAAAATCTTTTCAGCAAATTCTGTACTTTGATTCATATATGAATCTAATACAAATGTTGATGTTTCTATCTCCTGTGTTGGCTGTTCATTTAGCTTATTTAAAGCCGTTCTAACAACAGCACTCACCAATTCAGCAGGAACTTTATTTCCAGAAATAGATCCTTGATACCAAAAAACAATAACAACTTCAGGATCCTCATATGGTGCTAATCCTGCAAAACTATGTGTATAGTAATTACCACCCATATATTTTCCATCTTTAGCAACCTGTCCAGTTCCTGTTTTTCCAATCAAAGCAACGTCATCCATGTGAAATGTATATCCTGTACTTCCTTTGATATTAATGACACCATTTAACAAATCTTTCATTTGATTCACTGTATCAGTAGAATAAATTTGTTTTGAGTACTTTGGTGTTGCTTGATAAACAACTTCATCTGTTTCATTATTGACTATCTTTTCAACTAAATAAGGTTCAACAGTTTTTCCATCATTAGCAAAAGCACTATATCCTCTCATCAACTGTAATCCAGTAAATGTCGATCCCTGTCCAAAGCCAGTCGTTAAATACTCAATCAAACGTCCATCATTATTCTCAAAACCACAAACACCTGATCCACTTGTCAAACCATCAATTGAACTTGATTGAAAGAAACCTAAATCTTGATAATCTTGTTCTAATGAAGCACGGTTATTCACTTCTGTTAACAAATGACAGATTGCTGTATTACTGGAATTATAAAATCCTTGGCGATAACTAATAACACCCCAACCTCTTCCATCATTATGGTCATTAATTGGTTTTGAATTTTTATCATAATAAAATTTACCAGATTGATAAGTTTTCTCTACATCCAAATGAGCATCATTAATAGCATTTGCATATACAAACGATTTAAAAACAGAACCAGGTTCAACTGCTTCATTTAAAAACAAATCAATATAATTTTCAATATCTCTCTCATTTGGATCAAATGATGGATAATTAGAAATTGCTAAAATTCTACCTGTTTTGGCTTCCATAATTGCACAAGTTGCTTTATCTGGCTGCTTATCCTCTACTAATTTTTTCATCTGCAATTCTAATTCAGTTTGTATATCTGTATCAATTGTCAAATAAACATCATTACCTGCTACTGGAGCTGTTTCACTAATAACGCCATTAGGTAATGTATAATTATTACTATCAACAAGATGAACTTTTTTGCCATCTGTTCCACTCAATTGCTCATCAAAAACTTTTTCAATACCCATTTGCCCAACAATAGCTTTTGTTGTTTGTCCATTCAATTCTTCCGTTAATAATTGTGCATAACCAACTTCATAAGATGCAAAATCTCCATAACGATAGTTTCTGGTCGTAATTTCCTCAAACTCTAAACCAGTTAAACCTAAAGCATCAATCTGATCCTTAACAATAGAAGACAAATTATTTCCATAACTTCCAAATTCTACTTGATAAGAATCTTGACTCAAACGTTCTAAAATTTTATCTTCATCCATTTCAATAATAGGAGCCAATTTCTTTGCAGCATCTTCTTTATCCACTATATAAGCAGGTGTTCCATCAGCTTCAACTCTTGTATTACTTAAAATAGCATACAATTTATATTTCTTAACATCACTTGCGATGACTTCATTATCACTTGAATAAATTGTTCCTCTTTGTGCATATAAAGTGTCAACCCTTTGACTGCTTCCACGACTATCTGCATACTCTCGAATATTTTCTCCACTCAGAAAATGTTTTCCAGTCGCTCCCAAATAGATAATATTAAGAAGCATCAATACAATAACAAATGCAAAGAAACACATGACTATCTTTGCACTTTGGTTGCTATTCTTTTTTATGGCCATCAGTCTCTTGGAACTCCTACAACTGCAGCAGTCATCGTACTTTGTTTATATGTATATCCCTTTTCTTCCGCAATAGTTTGAACACGTGAAAATGAAGCAAGTTCTAACTTTTTCATATCCAACCCATCAATATCTGCTTCAATCACATCAATTTCTTTTTCTAATTTTTGTGAAGCAACATTCAATGTTGACTCATAAGAATTTAAAGCTACAATTCCCAATGCAAATACAGCAAAAGTCAATATCAATAAACGTCTTGCAAATCTTGTAAATCCACTTTCTTTTCTTCTATTTTTCTTCATCTTCATATATCCTTTCTACAATTCTCAATTTTGCAGAATGTGAACGATGATTATCTTTCAATTCTTCTTCTCCTGCAATAATTGGCTTTCTTGTTATCTTTTTAAATCTTGGCTTCATATATTCTGGGACAACGGGCATTCCCATTGGTAACTCTGGCTGTTTCGTCACTTCTTGAAATGTGTATTTACATATTTTATCTTCTAATGAATGAAATGTAATGACAGCAACTCTCCCCCCGACTTTTGTCATCATAAGAGCATCATCCAAAGCTTTCTCAAAAACATTTAATTCATCATTTACAGCAATTCTTAAAGCCTGAAAAGTACGTTTAGCTGGATGTCCACCCTTACGTCTAGCAGGAGCTGGAATAGCTTCTTTAATAATTTCCACTAGCTGAAAAGTAGATTCAATAGGTTGATCTTGACGATGCCTTTCAATTGCTCTCGCAATTTGTTTAGCAAACTTTTCATCTGCATATTTATATAAAATCTTAACCAAATCCTGATAACTATATGTATTAACAATATCATAAGCACTTAAAGGCTGTTGACGATCCATACGCATATCCAATCGTGCATCATAGTTATAACTAAATCCTCTTTCACCATCATCAAACTGTGGTGATGACACACCTAAATCAAAAAGAATGCCATCAACCTTTTTAACACCCAAACGTTGTAATTCTTTTTTCATATTCACAAAATTCGCATAAATGATTGTAAAACGATCAGAAATCTGACTTAATCTTTCTTGCGCCGCTTGAATAGCTGTTTGATCCTGATCAAAACAATAAAGATGTCCTGTTGTCAATTGTCTGAGAATATATTCACTATGTCCACCACCACCTAGAGTGCAGTCAACATAAATGCCATCTTCTTTGATATTTAATCCATTAATAGTTTCCTGTAACAAAACGCTTATATGATGGAACATATGTCTCTCCTTTACAATTCATAATCATCCAAATCTTCTGATATATCATCAAAGCTATCCTTATGCTCATTGTAGAAATCATCCCATATATTTTGATTCCAAATTTCTACATGGTCACCAACGCCTACAATGACACATTCTTTCTCCAACTGTCCCTCCTGTCTTAAAACAAGGGGAATATTAATACGACCAAGTTTATCAAATTCACACTCGCTCGCTCTTGAAGTGACTAAACGTATAAAAATACGCGTACTTTTCTTTTTCTGGGGAAGATTCTGAAGTTCTTTGTAATATTTTTCCCATCCTTCTTGCGTATATAATGCTAAACAGCCATCATTTCCTCTCGTTACAAATACGCTCTCTCCACATTGACCACGCATTTTCGCTGGAATACTCAAACGTCCTTTTGCATCTATGTTATGTCTGAATTCGCCAAAGAACATTTTTTCTCACCCACTTTTTAACATTTTCATACATTCTTTAACACTTCATAACACTATTATATAACATTTCGTCCCCCTTGTATAGTCAATTCACCTTCCTTTTTTGCTTTTTTTCAAACAAAAAAGGAGTAGCTTTGCTACTCCTTTGGCATATTTTTCCATTTATTACAATCAATAATACAGTTCAACCATAAACAATTCATCAATACATCTATAAGTACATTTATTACTCCAACATCCTTGAGCTTTCAACAATTTATAACCCAAATATGTATTCTGAATATTCTTTTTCAATTGTTGATAAACTGCCTCACTCCCACATTTCACTTCAGCAATATTTGTCTCATTCTCCAAACCTTTTTGAATTGCTTGAGAAACAATCTTCTCACTATAAGTGCTCATGTAGCAGCCAAGGCCATCATAATATAAATTTTTTGTGCTTTGTGTTTCTTCATAAGTTGTCTCTGGATTATAACAATTCAGCATCTCATGACTGTTCATAAGAAAATATCCATAACATGTATGTGCCATATTCTCATCAATGACATCCCCCCAAGTAGGATCACTATAGTAATAATCATCATCAATATGCAACATCACCCATGCATGACCTTCACCCTCATATGTTTGAGAAAATGATGCATTGACACTACCTACCATATAGACCGCTTCAATTCCTGCTTTATTGAGAAGATATTGATATGCTCTGGCATACCCAGCACATACCGATTGACCATCCAATAATGAACTTAATATATTTTGATCAGTTTTTTCATTTTTACCATATTCAACATTTTCAACAATATAATCATAAATCATTTTTGCTTTATTCAGTGAAGTGTTTTCTTGTTGAACTTGATTCAAAATATCCTTAGTCTTTTCTTCAATCTTTTCCAAATTCTCTTGTACTTCTTTTTCATGGTAATCATAAATAGGAACAAAAATCAAAGAAGATCCTTGTAAACGATACTGAAATTGACTATTAATGTAATAAAGTTCTGGATGATCATAGAACATGCTTTCATAAATTTTTTGAACAACATCAACGTCTTTTGTATCCAGTTTGACCTCTTTGTTAAATTTTGTCACTGTATAAAACATCTTTTCATATAATTGTTGTTCATCTTCACCTAATTGATTATAAAAATATTTGTAGTCACAATCTCTTGAAATAACTTCCTGAGCTTTTTTCTGACTGACTGTTGGACCGCCAAATGTTACTTTCCAAACACTTATTGCCAATCCTAAAATCACTGCAAACAAGATAATCTGTTTAGAATAATTGTTCTTTCCATTACGTTTTTTCATAAAATATCCTCACATTATTTTATAAAAAAAGCCCTTGAATAAGGGGCAGTTTTTATAACACCTTTTGACCATTATACGTTCCACAGTGTTTGCATACTCTATGAGATAATTTGTATTCTCCACATTCAGGGCAAACAACTACAGCTGGTACAGTTAATTTATCATGTGTTCTTCTTTTGTCTCTTCTTGTTCTAGAAACTCTTCTTTGTGGTACTGCCATAGGTACACCTCCTTATTCTTTATCCTTAAAATAATCTTTAAGTTTTGCAAGACGAGGATCAATATAATCTTCATCTTGACGCGCATTTTCTTCATTTAATACTTTCCAACCATTGCCTTCGGTTTTCAAAGTAGCGCCTTCTTTGACAACGCGCATAGGAACTTCCATCATAATTTCCTGAAAAACGACAGGAGTCAATTCAACAGTATCACGCTTCACTTCTATAACATCTTCATCATCTTGAGGTTTATAGAAAGCAAAGATCACTGTCGAGTTAATACAAAATGGATAGTCCACATCTTCCAACGATACGGCACATGGTAGAATCATTTGACCTTTGACTTGAAAATCAACGTATAACTGACGATTTTTCATGTCCAGACGACCATGACCTGTCACATGAATCTCTTTCAAACCATTGATTTGAGATAAGCTATGGAACATCTCAGATGGAAAGCTTAACATTTCATCAAAATGAAAACAACCATCTTTTTGTTTCACTAACCATTGTAAATTCCATTTCAAAAAAATCACCCTTTACACCGCATAGCCAATTATATATAAATTAAGCTCCTATGTCAATCAAATTTTAGCACATTTCTTTGAATATTTCACTTCTTTTTTATCAAAACTAGGCATATCTTAAAATCTATGTTAAACTATCTAAAGAGGTGAAATTCATGAAGATATTAGGAATTATTGTTGAATATAATCCTTTTCACAATGGACATATTTATCATATTCAAAAAGCAAAAGCAATGATTCAGCCAGATTATACAATTGCTGTAATGTCATCAAGTTTTGTGCAACGTGGTGAACCAGCCATCATTGATAAATGGACAAGAGCACACTTAGCTATAGAATATGGTGTTGATTTAGTTATTGAATTGCCTTTTGTTTATGTTTGTCAAAGTGCTGATTATTTTGCTAAAGGGGCCGTTTGGCTATTACAAGCTATAGGGGTTACTGATCTCTGTTTCGGAAGTGAAAATGGTCAAATTGAAACGTTTCTGGATATCGCTTATGCAATTGAAAAGCATCAACATTCATATAATGATTATATTCAATATTATATGAAACAAGGAATGCGCTATCCTGATGCCTGCAATCAAACTTTAAAACAAATATTAGGGAAGGAAATCAAAACTCCCAATGACCTTTTAGGTCTTAGCTATGTAAAAGAAATTGTTTCTCATCATTATCCCATAATACCCCATTGTTTTCAGCGTACCAATAATTATCATGGAACATCATTACAAACAATCGCCAGTGCAACCGCAATTCGACAAGCCCTTTATCTTCATCAAGATATCTCACAAAGCTTGCCACATGCAGACTATTATCAAGGAGATTTATACATGTTAAATGACTTCTTTCCCTATTTAAAATATCAAATTCTTATGTCTTCACCTAAGCAGCTTAAAGAATATCATTTGGTAGAGGAAGGTTTGGAAAATCGTCTTTATAAGTCTATAAATCAAGTTCATACCATGGAAGAACTCATTTTGAGCTTATTATCTAAACGCTATACAAAACCACGTATTCAAAGAATGATTATTCATATTCTCATGAAAAACACGAAAGCTGATATTCAAAAAGCTATGTCTTTAGACTACATAAGAATACTTGCAATGAACGATCAAGGAAAAAACTATTTAAATTATATCAAAAAAGAGTGTTCCTACACTCTTGTCACAAACCTATCTAAATATCAACATCCAGCCTTAGATATTGAATATAAAGCAACTCAACTGCTTGCACTCTTATCTTCACAACCCGAAAAGATAATCAAAGAAGAATATGCGCATATTCCTTATATTAAATGAAGATCTTTTAAAATATCAATACCTTCACCAACAGCACCTGTTTCATCAGTTTTTGTTAACTGATAAGCAGCTGCTTTTTTTGCGGCCGCTCCAGCATTTGCAGGAGCAAATGAATATTGAAATCTTTCTAACATCCCTACATCATTTAAGCCATCCCCAAAAACTGCTACCTCATCATATCCATAACCCTTTTGTTGAGCCACTTTCTCTAACATAATTCCTTTATTAAACTGATTCGTCGTAATCTCAATATTATCCTCAAAAGAAGATGAAAATTCTAAACCATCAATATTCAATTTATCTCTTACACCTTGTAAAGAATAAGTATCAAGGTGTCGGGCATCAATCTTCAAGACATGAATACCTTGATCAATGATTTCTTGAGGATCTGGCACATAATGAAAATCTCTTAAATAACCTTCACGCGTCGTAAAAGTTTTTTGGGGAAGTTCATTCAAAGATCCATATTTAGTATTTTTTAAAATCAGTTTTAAATGATAATCCCAAAATGTATTTGCATCAACCAAAGAATATTTCCCTTGATCTGTATGAATTGCCAATAAATAACCATAATCATTTAAAATATGAACAATTTTTAAAAATGCTGTATTATCCATTGGATAAATATCTTGTCTACTACCAGACAGATTTCTAAATTGTGTCCCATTATTTAATATTAAATCACAATCCAAATCATATCTTTTTAAAAAATCAACGACCATATTAATGTCGCGACCTGTCGCAATCATAAATTCTATACCCTTATCCATACACGTTTTTAATTTTTGATAAGTCTTTTCTTCAATCGTATCATCACGTTTGATCAAAGTTCCATCCAAATCACAAACAATACACTTTATCATATCAATCACCCCTCTTATCTTGATTCATAGTTATTTTAACATATCTTTCATAAAAAATATAAATTTACAGATTTAGAAAATATGTCTAGGAAAGTATTTCATTTTATGCTATAAATTTATAGGTGAGGTGAAAGTATGGATGATTTAAAAATTTTAGAAGCAATTAACGAAATCGGTTATTTATTATTGAAACATGGTGCTGAAATTTATCGTGTTGAAGAATCATTGAAACGTATGTGTTCTGGCTTTGGTTTTACAAATATTGAAGTGTTTGCAATTCCTTCTTATTTTACACTTTCTTTAACTCTACATGATGGAACCCCTTATCAATCATCAAAACGTTCACGTTCTAATAGAATTCATTTAGATCATTTATATGAATTAAATAATCTTGTCAGAAAAATAAGTAATCAAGAGATGACTTTATCAGAAATTCAAAAGGAAATTCAAAATATGAAATCACAAAACTTAAACTTACATCTTATTTTTATAGGATACATTATATCAGCAGCTATGTTTTGTGTTTTCTTTGGTGGAAATGTTTCAGAAATGATTGTTTCAGGTTTTATCGGTTGTATTTTATATAACGTTATTTTGATTATGGAAAAACTCGCTATAAACAGTATTGTTCGCACTTTAATTGCGAGTATGATTTTAGCGACAATTGCCATATGCGCTAAAAAAATAGGCATCATTACTCATCAGCAATCTGTTATCACAGGTACATTGATGATTCTTGTGCCTGGAATTGCCATTACAAACAGTTTAAGAGATATTATAGGTGGTGATTTTGTTTCAGGACTATCACGTATGATAGAAGCTATTTTAATCGCTGCCAGTATTGCCATTGGAGTTGGTATTATGATGATGATTTTAGGAGGTGTCTAAAATTGGAAGAAATTGTTCAATGTCTCGCTGCCTTTATTGGCTGTTTTGGTTTTACTTTTATTTTTCGTATTCATAAAAATATCCGTTTTGCCTTTATTGGTTCACTTATAGGAACGATAGGTTGGATTATTTATCTGGTCACAAAATTTCTAAATAATATTTTTTTACAAAGTTTCATTGCAATGCTCTGTATTTCTTTATTAGCAGAAGCCATGGCAAGATTTTATAAAGCCCCAGCAACTATTTTCATTATGGTTGGCTGCTTTCCACTTGTGCCAGGAAGTGGAATTTACTACACTATGCTCTATGCTGTACAAGGAATGAGCGAGCTTTTCATGGAAAGTTTTTTATCAACACTAGGTATCAGTATGTCACTCGCCCTGGCTATTTTGATTTCTTCAACAGCTTTACAAGTTTACAAACGTATCAAATTAAAGGATTATGCTCCTATTGAGTAGATCTTTTCCGTTTTTCCATCATTTTTATTGCTTACAACAATAGATAATGTCTATAATCTTAAAAAGGAAAATGATATATTGAACATTTTTCTTTTTATTTATCAATTTATTTTTTCATTAATACTTCTTCTATTTTTTGAACATCTGTTAATGTAAAAATAGCAATCTTCTTACCAACATATTTTTCAAGCTCTTCCTTTGTTTTATACAAGCAATAATCCCTATTTTTATCCCAATACAATGTGTCATTTTCATTTAATACAATATAGAGTTTATGACTTGATTGCATATTCATCCAGTTTCCTCCATTTGAAAATGGAAAGTAAAGATTTCAACCTTCATTTGCTGATTGTATTGCTTCTGTTATTGAAGCATATTCCCTTTCACGAATAGAAGTCACTTTTAAATTATCATTATTTTGATCATCCAAAGCATATGTGACAGTCAATGAAATCATCATCATGAATGTCAAAAGTAACGATGCAAATATTCTGTTCATTTTTCTCATATTTCATTTCTCCCTTCTTGTTATAGGATTATGAAAATACAAATTTGAATGATAAAGCAGGCTTTTTCGTTCAGGTGGTGTATAATAATTTTGTTATAAATTATAGGTATTTTTTAATGTTTTTTATAGTGAAAATTGTGTTATGAAAATATATGTATTCGATTTATAAAGTCTACTTTTTTTAGGCATTTTATAAACCTTGTATCCATCTTAAAAAAGTATTTTGAGCAATGTGCAGTCTTTTCACTGTATCTCTAGAACTGATTTCTTGTCTTAAATATTGTTCTCGAACTATTGCAAATTGCTGAGGGATTAGCTTCCTTGGTCTACCAAAACGAACACCTCTCTGTTTTGCTGTCGCAATTCCTTCTTTCTGTCTCTGCTTTATATTTTCTCTTTCAGTTTGTGCAACATAAGACAAAATTTGTAAAACCAAATCTGTAATAAACGTTTTTGTAGGAGTTTTTTCATTTGAACGTCTAATAATAGCATATCTAAAACAACGATATCTACCCTTTTCTCTTTTATAATGATTCGCCATTGATTTAAGATTTCTTCATAGTTTCTTCCCAATCTATCAATAAATTTGATAACAATGACATCATTTTGTTTCACTTTTTTGATGAGTTTCATGTATTGGGGACGATGAAAATCCTTGCCATTCAATTTATCTATAAAAATATTTTCTTGAGACACTGGAAATTCTTGTAAAGCAATCAATTGTCGATTCTCACATTGATCTTTTGATGATACTCTTACATATCCATATCTTTTTTTCATAATAACCTCCTTTACAGAGTATTATTATCTATTTTTATCATATCAGAAAAAAGTGAGAAATTTATTCTCACTTATGCTCTCAAATGTGCCTTATATTGTTTTTCTACAGTTGTTAAAATATTTGTCATTGTTTCATTGATTGTTGCATCATCCAATGTTTTGGTCGCATCTTGAAGCGTTAAAGCAATAGCCACTGATTTTTGACCTTTTTCTACATGTTCACCTTCATAAACATCAAAAATTTGTACCTTTGTGACTAATTGACGACCTGTCTTTTGAATTGTACGAACCACATCATATGTTGGAATATCTTTATCCATCACCAAAGCAATATCTCTTGTAACTGAAGGATATTGAGGAATTGATGAGAATTTTAATGCTCTTGTTTTTAATTCTAATAAAACTGATAAATTCAATTCTGCAACATAGGTTTCTTTCACATCGTATTTTTTAGCCATCTTTGGATGAATTTCACCAATGACTCCAACAATATTTTTACCCATTTTGATATATCCGCTTCTTCCTGGATGAAAATATGGGTTATCTTCTTCAACAGGGACTAATGAATATCTTGATTCTTCAATACATAATTTTTTAAAGATTGTTTCTACAAATCCTTTCAACAAATAGAAATCTGCTTTTTGATTCAATTGTAGCCAAGGAACTGATTGATACATACCAGAACATGCAATTGTGAGTAATTGAAGCTCTGTATCTTCTGAATATGTATTTGATAATTCATAAATACAAACATCCTTATTCGCATGTGAATTGTTATAATTGATAACTTGTAATAATGAAGGAATCACAGATTTTCTTGTGACACTTCTTTCTTCACCTAATGGTAATAATAATTCTACTTGTTGATTTGTATGGAACAAATTGAAATCATCTACCATAGATGGTGAAGTTAAAGTATAAGTAATCACTTCATGTAATCCTAAATCAGCTAATAAATGTCTAATCATTTTTGTTTTGCTTTGAACAGGCGTTAAAGCTCCTTTTGTCATTTCCATTAAAGGTAATGTAGAAGGCAAATGATCATAACCATATAGTCTTGCGACTTCTTCGATTAAATCAGCAGGCATGCTCATATCATTACGATATGTAGGCACTGTCACTGTAAATGTTTCACCTTCTAAAGTATAAGTGAAGTGTAATCTTGTGAAAATATCAGCAACTTCTTCTGTTGTAATCGCTGTTCCCAATAAACCATTGACACGTGTTGTGGTTAAAGTGATGACTTTTTCTTTCACATCATAAGGTGTCATGACACTTTGATAGATTTCTTTCGCATCTGCTAAATCTTTTAATAATGAAGCACAACGATTTAAGACTCTTTCGGTATTTGCTGTATCAATAGCACCTTTAATATAGTGTTGAGAAGCATCTGTTAAAAGATTCATACGACGGGCTGTATTTCTTAAAGCAGCCCCATTAAATGTTGCAGCTTCAATGACAATATTTGTTGTTTGCTCATCAATCTTTGTATCATTTCCACCCATGACACCAGCGACACAGCCAATTCCATCATCCGTTGAAACAATAATATCTTCAGGTAAAATATCATATTCTTTTTCATCCAATAAGACAGCTTTTTGATGGAATCCCGTTTTAATGACAAAACCTTTTTTCTTTAATTTATCATAATCATACATATGAATAGGTTGCCCTGTTTCTACCATCACAAAGTTAGAAATATCAACAATATTGTTGATTGGTTTAATACCACTTGCCATTAATGCAATTCTTAACCATTCTGGTGATTCTTTTGTTGTGACACCTTTGACTAATTTTGCGCCAAACAATGGGCATAAATCAGTTTCAACATCAACTGTAATAGGACTTTCTAATTCTTCCATTGCAACCATTTCTGGCACTTTTACATCACGATTTAATAACGCTCCAACTTCATATGCTAAAGAAATCATTGCCATACAATCAGAGCGATTTGGTGTTAAACCAATTTCTAGGATCGTGTCATCATAGCCCATATATTTTAAAGCATCTTCACCGATTGGTGCATCCTCAGGTAAAACATGAATCCCTGCTTTATCTTCTTCTTTTAATAAACGTTGATCTAATCCCAATTCAGCAATCGAACAAATCATCCCGTTTGATTCTTCACCACGAATACGACTCACCTTAATCTTAAAACCTTCACCTAAATCACATCCAGGTAAAGCCACAATCACTTTTTGTCCAGCAGCAACGTTTGGTGCTCCACAAACAATTTGACTCACTTCACCAGGGGCAACTTCCACCTGACAAACATTCAAATGATCACTATCAGGATGGGGATGACATTCTTGAACATACCCAACAACAAGCTTATCTCCTCTAGCAAAAACATGCATTCCTTCGACTTCATGACCAATTGAAGTTAATTTGGCAGCGACTTCTTCTGCTGAGAAATCATCGACCTTCACATATTGATTTAATAATTTTAAACTTGCTTCCATACTCTAATCCTTTCTCGTGAACTGATTTAAGAATCTTAAATCATCACTATAGAAATTTCTAATATTATCAATACCATATTTCAACATTGCAACACGCTCTAATCCGATTCCAAAGGCAAATCCCTGATAAACTTCAGGATCAAAGCCACACATTTCTAAAACCTTTGGATTAACCATTCCAGCACCTAAAACTTCGATCCATCCTGTATGCTTACACATAGCACACCCTTTTCCATCACAATTATGACAGCTAATATCCACTTCAACGCTTGGCTCTGTAAATGGGAAATAAGATGGTCTAAAACGAATTTCACGTTTTTCACCAAAGAGTTTCTTCGCAAATAATTCCAATGTTCCCTTTAAATCAGCCATTGTAATATTCTTATCAATAACCAAACCTTCACATTGACTAAATTGATGAGAATGTGTCGCATCATCATCATCTCTACGATATGTCTTACCAGGACATATAATTTTAATAGGTCCTTCACCTTTGGCAGCCAACATTGTACGTGCCTGAACTGGTGAAGTATGACAACGCATCAACAATGTATCACTAATATAAAATGTATCTGTCATATCTCTGGCTGGATGTCCAGCAGGAATATTCATTAATTCAAAGTTATAATGATCTGTTTCCACTTCAGGCCCTTCAGCCACACTATATCCCATACCAATAAATAAATCTTCCAATTCTTCTCTTACCATTGATAACGGATGAATACTACCAAGTTCTAAAGTACGACTTGGCAAAGTAATATCAATCTTTTCATTCTTTAATTTTTCATTCATTTCAGCTTCTTCTAAAGCCACTTTCTTCACCTCAATTGCTTGAGTGATATCTTGTTTCACCTTATTAGAAACCTGTCCAAATGAAGCTCTTTCTTCCTTAGACATATCTTTCATAGACTTCATTGCAGCTTGCATTGGTCCTTTTTTCCCTAAATAGAAAACTCTTAAATCATTTAATTCTTTTAATGATGAACAAGTTTCAATTTTGCTCAAAGCTTCGTCTTTAATCTTCAATAATTCGTCCATATTTTCCTCCTTTAAAAATAAAAAAGTCATTCCCATCAAGGAACGACTGATATCGCGGTACCATCCTTATTCATAACCATGAGATTATGCACTCTTTTCACTGTAACGTAGTGTTTACGGCGATGATTAGTCGCACTCCAAGGTGAATTCAATAAATGCATTGCAAGAAAACTTTCACCTACTGTTTTCCTCTCTTCTACAAATTCTTTATCTACTTGTCCTCTTCAACGTGTTTACCATGATATTATAGCCAAAAAGGCATGCAAAAACAAGTCTTTTTTACACTATATTCTTCAATCCAATATTGATGATTCCTTGTCTGTTTATCAGAATCCATATTCACCAACAATAAATTATCCTTATATGTATACATATATTTCTTTATAAATGATACAAATCATAAAGCCTTTGAATTTCTTCTTCACTAATACCATCAAAATAAATATGCTCACTATCAAACTCATGAACTTCTTTTTTATACAATTCATTCATGAAATCATCAAAGGAAATCAGTCCTAACATTTCTTTTTTATTCAAAGAAACTAAAGCTACACGATAAAAATCCACCTGCATACTTTCTCCTGTCTCAAAATTTACACATGAAAAAGGAGCCTTTGGTTGCATTGGAAAAATTGTATCGACTGTTGCAGTTACTGTGTAAACTCCCATGATAGCTTCTTGCTGACCTTCATGATGAACACGATACAAACGTGCATTCGCATAATAAAGATCCATGTTTTGTAGTCTATGCAAATCATTAGCGAAATTCTTTAAGGTAGAATCTGTGATCCAGTGTTGTACTTTTTCTGATTCAAAATCAATAGGCCACATCGCACAAAAGAAATTGCCACTTTCATGTTGTTTTAAAAAATCGCATAAAGACTGATAACTTGTTGTCAAAAGATCATTCTTTAAATATTCAATATTATCTAATGTAAAAACTTGATCATCTTGTATAAATGATGATGTTTTCCACAAGTGACAAAGATGTTTGACTAACTTATACAAATCATCAATTTCCTGTGGTGTTGTTGGTAACAGCATATGTAAAGAAATTTCTTTTTTCTCATGCTCATTCCAGATAACACTTATGCCTCTTGCAATATGTTCAGGATGATAAATCGTCATTTCTCCTTCACCCATTTCACCTTCTAGAAAAATATAATTTGCATCATATCTTCCATAATGGAATGTATCCATCAAAATATCTTGCAAAGATAATGTCCTTTTCAAAATACCTTTTTGTTGAATTGATATTTTTACACTCACTCTTTTTTTCCTCCTTGAAAATGATACATAGTTATAGCTGCCGCAATCGCAACATTTAATGATTCTATAGACTGAATAGGAATATATACACGATAATCGCATAAATCAAGAATATCCTGACTAACCCCCTGTCCTTCATTTCCCATTACAAAAGCCATTTTCTTTTGAAGAGAGTAGGACTCAATCGATGAAGCGTTTTTTAAACATGTTCCATAAACGTTAACCTGTTGCTGTTGCAATTGTATAATAGCTTCTTTTAAATTCATGACACAAATCTCCATTTGAAACAATGCGCCCTGAGTTGCTCTGATAACCTTGTCATTATAAAGATCGACACTGTCTGGTGACATGATGATTTGATCATAGCCAAAGGCTAAAGCTGTTCTTAAAATCGTACCCACATTTCCAGGATCTTGTAACCTATCCAATAATAAATAGCGTTTTCCATTTTCATCAATATGTGCATCTTGTCGTTTTTCACATACCCCCATAATGGGTTGTGGTGTTTTCGTAAAAGCTAATTTATTCATAACATTTGAAGATATATAAAGTGTTTCTTCATCATAGCGATCATCTTGTGTTGTGATAATCATTTTCAAACAATGATGTTGTCTGGCCTCTTCCACCAAATGATAACCTTCAACTAAAAAGAGCCCTCTCTCATCACGATATTTTTTCTGTTTTAATTTCATTAACTCTTTTATTGTTTCATTTTGTAGAGATGTAATCATAGATGTTTCTCCTTTAATCTTTTTTGTCTTTCCCGATAATCAGGCATTCTCTTCTCTATTTCTTGATAAAAACGTGGGGAATGATTAGCCTGTAAAAAATGTGTTAATTCATGAACAATCACATAATCAATTAAATCTTGCTTCAAATGAACAAGTGACAAATGAAATGTGACTTTATTTTCTTGATAAAAGCAGCTTCCCCATCTGCTTTTATATTTCTTAATTTCAATACGAGGCATATCCAAATCAAAGTCATATGCTAAATACCCAATGATTTTCTCTTGAATGTAATCGTATAAAATCTTTTGAAGATAACATTCAACACACCCTTCAATATGCTGATGATAGACATAGAGTCGGTGATCATGAATACAACATTTGTTCGTACCTAGATCCCTTAAACAAATCTCATACCTTTCACCAAAAATATCAACATATCCTTTATCATGATAAATAGCATAAGGTACATATTGATTCAGTTGTGTTAATAATTTATCTGCATATTGAACAATGCAAGCTTCAATATAAGAAAGTGGTGTACTGTAAGGAGCACTTACCACCATCTGTCCCTGAATAACCTTTATACGTATAGATTTCATGCGTTTATATGTCAGTTTATATTCAATGCATTGTTGATGAATAAATATTTGATGTTTTTCCATAAAACTCCTTGAATAAATCTTTAAAATCATCCCATATTATATAAGAAAGGATGATATAAATGCGTGAAGCACTCTTAATGAATTTAAAAGGCTTTTCAGCCACTGAATTACAGCAAACGATTGATGAAGGCATTGCTTCAAAAGAAGAAACAATTCTTGTAGGATTAGGTGTTCTTTTTGAAAAATACTATCAATCATTAGATTCTTCTACAAAACAACAATTTCTGCAAAGTCTATCCTCTTTACTTTAGACCAGTTTCTGGTCTTTTTTTATGTATCCAACGAAAAAGTTCAGGTGTTCTTTTCCACATTTCCTTCATCATTCTTAAAATAATCAATAAACATAAAAAGCAAAAATTATATTGAAATAAATCTAATATAGGAATGAAAAATATACCAATACTGATTCCAATAAGGAAAAGACATGGAAGAAAAGTTACCTTTTCTTCATAAATGTCATAAATAATCTTAGAAACCTCAAAAATCAAATAATCAAAAACCCACAACAAAACAAAATATAAAGTTGTATAAATATCATAAACAAATAATCTTTGCAATACTTCAGCAAAAGTACACTGATAAAAATGTATGAGCGATAACAGAAAAGCAAAAAACGTTGCTATCAATGTTGCAAAAGCATTTCTCAGCATATAAACTGTTATAAAATCTTTCTTTCTTTTTTGCTCATTCATGTGTTTCCACCGCCTTTATTGTCCCATGAAGATCAATCATAAATGTATAAACATCTTGTTCATTTTCTTGAATTAAAGTAATAACACAGCATAAATTCTTATCTAATAAGGACCCCTGTTCATCATAATATGCAACTTCTTGGAGACTTCCATTTAAAATATCCTTTGTTTTTCCTTTTATGTAAGCAAACCTTTCATAATCATTGATGTTATCTTCCTGTCCACCATCTTTAAGATAAAGATAGTCAATTGTCATTGTAGGATAATCTTGATCTATACCCTTTTTGGTTGATGAAAACAATCCTGTTTTCAGCCAAGAAGAAGAAGCATAAACTTCCTGAATCGTATAATCTTTATTGCCACCATTATAAACGACCAATGACTGCTTTTTCATTTCCAAAGATTCATCATAAACAGTGCCATTATCTCGCATCACTTTTACATTCATTTGCGCATGAGCAAAGTCTTGATCTGATAATCTTTCTTGAGTATCTTGTTCATCTAAATAAAGAACTTCATTATCAGATTGAATCTTCTTCGTCTGTTTAAATTCATATGTTGCTTGCGAAGTTGTCAATACAAAAGTCAAATCAACTTGATCACCTTTTTGAAAAAACATATCACTTAATGGAACTATTCTTGCCTTCCCATTTTCAGCACCATATTTATTTTCATAAAATTCATAACCATCAATAAGCAATGATTCATTTTCACCACGAAAACAATATTGATAATCAGCAACATTAATATATGTATGAAATATAAAATTGCGATACCATAAGAGCAATGTTGAAATTAATAAACATAACAACACACCTGATAATATCAATTGTCTTTTCATTTCCTTATTCATGTTTATCACCTCTTACCATTATATAAGTTTTCAAACAAAAAGGAAAGAGCCTTTTCTCTTTCCCTTCCATCATCCTAAAACAACTGATACTATTGATGTAGAACCATTTCGATTAATTGTCAATTTCACCGTATCTCCAGGTTTTTTAGAATATAATTGTGATAAGAAATCTTTATATGTTTCAAGTTCTTTACCGTCAAATTCAGTAATGACATCTCCAGCTTGAAGACCTGCTTTGCTAGCTGCTGAACCACTTTGCACATTCGCAACATAAATACCCTTATTCAAATTAGTCTGAATACGATACATATATAATTCATAAGAAGAATATCCATCAAGTGAAACAGCAGAAATTCCTAAAACAGGACGACTCACTTTTCCAGTTTCAATAATTTCTTCAACCAACTTCACAGCATCATTAATAGGCAATGCAAAGCCCATGCCTTCAACTGATTCAGATGAAAACTTCATAGACGTAATTCCAACAAGTTCTCCTGCTGCATTGACTAAAGCTCCCCCACTATTTCCTGGATTAATTGCTGCATCAGTCTGAATGACATTCATATCCCAATCTTCCTTGCCATCATTATTTAAATCCACAGAAACTGTACGTTCACTTGCTGAAACAATTCCTTGAGTTACCGTTCCAGCATATTCAATGCCCAAAGGACTTCCTACTGCCAAAACAGTTTCACCGGCATCCAACAATGACGAATCGCCAATTTGAAAGGCTTTGACTTCAAAATCAACAGTCATTTTTAAAACTGCAATATCACCATATTGATCACTACCAACCAATTCTGCTTTCACTGATTCACCATTTGAGAAAATGACTTCAATTGATTGAGCAGAATCAATAACATGATGATTCGTAATAACATACACTGTCTGACCCGCAATTTTATAGATAACACCACTTCCACTACCAGCCAATTGATTGCTTTGATAAACAGCAATTCCTACAGAAGATTCTTTAGCACTTTTAATGACTTCTGTCAAATCTGACTTGACATCATATTTCACTGTTTGAACAGTTTGTCCATTTTGGGTTTGAGTCGTTGTCGTTGGAGTGAACACTTTATATAACAAGAACGCATTACACCCCAAAGAAATGATTAACAATATGACAACAATAATTTTAAATAATTGATTTTTCTTCATATATCTATCCTCCATAATACTTCTTTCATCTTATCTTTATCATATCACTTCATTTTCAAGAGATTAATTGAAAAGTGTGTGAAAATGTCAAATCATTTATTCTAACAAAGCTTTAATTTTATCAAGATGACATAACGTCTCTTGATAACCATAGTGATAAATACGATCTATTTTCTTCAAATCTCTCTCAAAAGAATCGATTTGAACATCTTCAGTAGGTCTTAAAATCAAAGCCTTGCCCTCTTTTTCTAATTGTTCACAATAAGCCACTGTTTCATTATAAGCAACATGTCTTGTTAATAAAGGTTCAACTAAGCATGGATATTTCTTTTTTAAATAACGTGCTGCCAATACATTTGCCTTTGATAACGTCTTTTGATAACCTTGTGGTCTTGTCAAAACAATAAGCATTTTTTCATGTCCATCTTTTTGTGCCTGACGTACTGGAATAGGATCACAAATTCCACCATCATAATATTTCTTTCCATTGAGTTCAATCACAGGAAAGACAAAAGGAATGGCACAAGTCGCCTTTAACATTGTACATTGTCGATCAAGCTGTTTTCCATCAAGATATTCGCTCTGACCTGTTTCAACATTTGTAACTCCTACTTTGATTTTCGCAGGATTTTTCAAAAATACTTCCCAGTCAAATGGATAAAGATCATTAGGAATGGTTTCATAAGCAAATTTCAGACCAAATAAACTATGATCACTTCTATAATTTCTCAATCCTACATAACGTTTATCATGACGATGATTCATCAAAACATCATAATTTCTTTTGGGTTGTTTTGAAATATATGAAAAACCATCTGTAATACCAGCAGAAACTCCAATCACATAAGGAAATTCTATACCTTCATCGATCAAAGCATCCATGACACCACAAGAAAATATAGGCCGAAAGGTTCCACCCTCTAATATCAATGCACCCATTTCAAGTCGCCTCCCTCATTATCACAATCATAGGGAATCCTTTTGAACTTAATATGAACCTACAACAAGTATACACGTTTTTCCTTGTCCCAAAACAACGAAAATAGGTTTTCCTGTGAATCTATCAAGAATTTCTGTGAACAACTTTATGATATGATACATAATTATGAAAAGAGAATGTTTTGTGGACATATAACCCAGTCCAACCTTTTGACATTATTCACATGATATTTTTGTTTCACTTTCAAGCAACAACTTCTCTTCTCACAAACACTTAAATATGAAGCCAAGATTCTTATGATGTCAATGCTCATAGATTTTCATAACATCATGTCTTTTTTTAAATAATAGAAGATTTCAAGAATAATTATCAAAATTGCCAAGCCATAATCCATTCAATCAATAATCAAAATACCAAAATCTAAAATGAACAAGTCAAACATCAATCAAAACAGAAACATTCAAAACTTGATAAAACATACACACTCACACTTGCGATAGATTATCCATGTCATTACAATACTGAAATACATTGATATTTCTTCTTTCGTATTCAAATTCACCTATAAATTCTCTATATAAAGAAAAAAGAACTTGAAATTTTTATTTCAAATTCTCTTCTCACAATTGTCTTATTTTTTGACTGCTGCCATACAATCATCAAAAATCTTTTGAGCATTGAAATTGATAAAATCTTCATCGCTGATTAATAAAACAATCTTATCTGGATGTGCAGTTTTAATTTTTTCATATGATCCCTTTAATTGTGGTTCCACTAAAACAACATCAGCTAAATCAATTGAATATTCCACAGCAATTTCAGATGCAGACCAGATTGTTGCATCAACTCTTCTACGTGAAGCAGCATCTTTTAATTTTGATGAGAACAATGTTGATGTAACTCCAGCTAAACAACATAATAAAATTTTCATAATCTACCTTCTTTCTTTACCATATTCTAACATAGAATGAAACCGATTTCCATAAGAACTCTTTCAAATCTTAAAAGAATTTATTCTTTGATAAAGTGATGTATCTAAAAAACAAGCAAAATATTTTGCAAATCGTTCATGATCATGAATCAGATTCTCTTTATCTCGTTTGGTTAATTTTTTGAGGTAATACTCTAACTGTGAAGCCTGTTGTCTATTTTGGCAACTCCACAACGCTTCAATTTTGACAACTTGATGTACGCGTGTATACTTTGCTGCACGTGATGTCCTTTGATAATGCTCTTGAAATCGTCTTTGTATATCTGTTGTGATACCCGTGTATAAGCTTTGATCTTCACATCTTAAAATATAAACATAATACATTGAAAGAAAAAAACACCCTATGGTGTTTCCTTCATTATTTTCCTAAAGCTTTTTTAGCAGTATCAACAATTGCTGTAAATCCTTTTGGATCTGCAATAGCAATTTCAGATAACATTTTTCTGTTGATTTCAACATGAGCTAATTTTAAACCATGCATTAATTGAGAATAAGAAATATCATTCATTCTTGCAGCAGCATTAATACGTGCAATCCATAATTTTCTCATTTCACGTTTCAAGTTTCTTCTATCTCTATATGCATATTCTAAAGAGTTCATGACTTGTTCATGAGCTGTTTTATATAATGTATGCTTAGAACCAAAATATCCTTTGGCTAATTTTAAGACTTTCTTTCTTCTACGTCTTGTTGTATATCCACCTTTAACTCTTGCCATATTCTATTTCCTCCTGTTCAATTACCCTTGCAATCTAGATTTAATTCTCTTCATATCTGAAGGGTGTACTAAAGTTGCTTTTGCTAAGTGTTTCTTTTGTTTATGAGTCTTGTTATGAGATAAATGTGAAATATAAGCATGGCTACGTTTCATTTTACCTGTTCCTGTTCTTTTTAAACGTTTCTTAAGACCACTGTGTGATTTCATTTTTGGCATAATTTTGTCCTCCTGTTTATTTCTTCTTTGGTGCTAATATAGCAGTTAATGTTCTTCCCTCGAGCTTGGCTGGTTTTTCAATAACACAATAATCAGCACATTCGGCAACGAAGTCATCGAGTATTTTTTGACCAATATCAACATGAGCTAATTGTCTTCCTCTAAAGCGAACAGCAATTTTCACTTTATCTCCTGACTCCAACCACTTTAATGTTCTTTTTAATTTGACATTTTTATCATGAACATCAATCGTTGGTGATAATTGCGTTTCCTTTAAAGAAACCACTTTGGAATTTTTTTTCATTTCTTTTTGTTTCTTCTGTTGTTCAAAACGATACTTTCCATAGTTCATAATACGGCACACTGGTGTCTTTGCCTTTGGAGCAACACAAACCAAATCTAAATTTGCATCATATGCAGCATTAATGGCTGCATTACGAGACATCACTCCTAATTGATCACCGTTTTGATCAATAACTAAAACTTCTTTAAAACGAATTTTTTCATTCACCAAGTCATCATTTGATTGGTTGTTATACTTGCTAATAATAGCCACCTCCTATAAATTAAATATGTAGTACAAACAAAAAGTGAGCACATAAGCACCCACTCATTTGACATTAAGATAGTTTATCTTAGTGACATTTGCCCAGCGTTACTGACACTCAGGCGAGAAGTAGGCACTTCTTCTTTCCACTACTTTTCATTTACTGATATATATTAACGAATTTTCTTATTTATGTCAACCCTTTTTAATAATTTTTCAAATGAATCTGGTGTTCGACATACAAATCTCATTTCTCGCATCGTTACTGGATGCATAAGTACCAATTCATGAGCATGCAATCCTAAGCGTTGAATTGGATTGACTTTTGACCCATATTTTTGATCACCAATAATTGGATGGTGCAAAGAAGAAAGATGAACGCGAATTTGGTTTTTTCGACCAGTATCTAGATGAAGTTCCAGCATACTATAATGTTTATTTGTTTTGATTTGCTGATAGTGAGTAATCGCTCTTTTTCCCTTTTCTTTACTGGTGATATAAACATTTTGAGTCTTAGACTCTGCCAAATAATTATCTATAGTTCCCTTTCGTTTTTTCATTTGTCCTTCAATAATTGCAATATATCCTCTCTTTTTTATATAGCGATTCCAATCATGAGTCAATATATCATAAAGCTTTTTGGTCTTCACAAACATCAAAACACCCGATGTATACTGATCTAAACGATGAACCAAATAAATATTTTCTTTTTTCTTTGTTAAATATTGTTTAACAAGAAAATATGCTGTTTTCTCTTTTTCTGTAGATGTTTGCTCACTGAGTAAACCACATGGCTTATGAATAACAATGATTTCATCATCTTCATATAAAATATCTAAATTGAGTTCTTTTTGTTGTTTTCTGACTTCAACAATCTGTCCTACTTGTAAAGGATATGCGTAATATGTTTGAATATGCCCATCTACATAAACATTTTCATATTTTAAAGATTTTTTAATATCATTTCTTTTTTTTGAAGTCTTTTCCAATAAAAAATCCATTAAGCCCATTGCTTGATCAACTTTATATTCCATACATAATCTCCTTTAAAAAGAGTTGTTCAAATTAATCTAAAATATGTGTTGAAGCACTCATAACAAATGCACTGACAATCATTTCAATAAGAATAGCTGCCCAAATTGGAAATGATGCGATCGAAAAAGCTGCAACCAAGACAATCATTTTCATAATTATTGTAAAAATATTGTTAAAAATAGCTGTTGAACGTATCTTCCTAGCGATCTGGAATGTTTCGTAAACCTTATTAAGCTGATCATCAATCAAAACAATATCACTATTTTCTACAACTTTAGAATCAGCAAGTCCACCTCGAGAAATACCAACATAACTCTTTTGTAATAATTGAATATCTTTAAAACTATCCCCAATATAAACAATCGGACCAATCAAAGTATCCATTTTTGCTAATTTTTCTTCGATAGATAAATAATTATATATCATATATTGATCATCTTCCAAAGCCACTGGACCATCATTAAAAATAACAAGTGTTTTTCCCATATGAGAAAGCTTTTTAAAAAGTTCCAGTTCTTCTTCTGTGACTTCTTGCCCATCAAAACGGTCATAAACGATCGTCTGTGTTGCATTAATAGAATCTAATCCTAATGAAGATTCAATCACAATACCATTTTGAAAAGCTTTCGCAAATCCTGCTAGCATTCCTAAAGAAGTTGACTGATGACTAGATAAAGCCCCTGATAAAACAAATAATATAGCTCCAACATGTATATAATTGCTATATTCCTTATAATGAATAAAAGGTAAAACAATCCCAAAAACAATTCCTAAGATCACCATAATAGGTGTATAGAAACGAGTGAGAATATGTGTATACTTTTCTATCTTTGATTCATACACAGGAGCAACACTTGCAATATTCATCAATTTTGTATAATTAGAACTTTCATATGTTTTTGTCAAGCGAATATAAATAGCTTCTTGTCCAATATGAATATCACCACTATTGACTTCATCACCAACATCTACTTCAATAAAATCATATGTGCTTGTATTAGAATAAGTGTTCATCTGCGCTGTTCCTTTCACTATGACTCCAGGAATCGGTATCATATCGTGTGGACAAACTTTTAAAATATCGCCTACCTCAAAATCATAAAGTGAAATTTCTTCTTCCTGATTCCCAGTTACTTTAATTCCTTTTTCAGGAATTTCGACAGTGCGATCAATTTTGTCAAGTGATCTTTTTAATAATTTATTCAAAACAGGCTCAGCTAACTGATAAAGAATAGCTGCTAAACATGTTTCAATATATGTTTGAGAAACAATACCCATTAACAATGCACAGAACACCAAAACATCTTCTTTGAAAAAATGAAACTGTTTGATATGCTGGAAAGTTTTCTTTAAAAGTCTTTCAGATAAAACCAACAAAGCAATCAGCCAAAAAAGAGGGGTCATATGACTGTGATCTCTAGAAGTGATCACCGCTAATGAAAAAGCCACTAAAAAAATACCAATACGAATATATGTTGCTATAAATTTTTGATGAAAAACATCTTGTGAACGAATAGGTTTACGATGCTCAATAATTTCCATTGAAGGATTTATTTTAAATAATTCTCTTCTTAAATGACTTAAAACATCACGCATCGAAGAGGTTAACATTAAGACCTTATTATTCGCATCATATTCAACATCACGATATTTTTCATTTTCTTTGATATGTTTAATCAGCACATAAATATCATCTTCGGTTAACATATTCCTAAACATAAAATAATGTCTTTTCTCTTTTTTTGCAAAATCATATTGACGTTTATGATTTTCATCAATGACTTCTTTCACTACAAAATCTTTATTAATGCCTTGAATCACACTGATCAAAGGATCTATATCTAAACAATGAAAAACGATTGTTTCATGACTCATTTTCATATGTGAAACTTGTTCTCTTTCATTAAGAGCAATACTCAAACTATTTAATTCATCAACAGATTGAATATTGGATACTTCAAATACTTTTTTCTCCAATGTCATCATCCTTCCTTTTCTCAAGACATCATAACATATTTTCTACAAAAAACAAACATATCTCGTCTTTTCATTTCATTTCTTTCACAGAGATATGATGCTGAATCAATCGAAAGTGTTCTTTGAACTCCGTTTCGCTACAACTCAAAGCAAATTCTTCACCATATATTTTATAATAATTGGCTTCAGTATCACTCGTTCTTACCATACATTGGTAAACTTCTTTAAATTTAAAAATGACTTCTTCTTTTTTCCCTATAATCATTGTCATCTCTTCAATACAACGACAATAGCATCGTTTACCTTCGTTAGCCATGAGAACACCTCCACATTTATTTTATCATGTTTTGTTTCAACAAGAAAGTTATAAAGTATAAGAAAAGTAGATGTCACATATGTCTTCATCTACTTCCATAAATAATTCATAAAAATAGGAACCTGCTTTTCCCATGTTGCTTCATTGTGTTTTCCATTCACAATAAGATATGGATATGTCATAACGCCTTTTGTTACTAACAAATGAGACAGCTCTAAATGACGAAATGTTGTATAAGCAAGATTTATCTTATCACGGGCTTCTTCACTTCCCCAATCCATATAAATTCTTGTATCACTCATGAGTTCATGTTTCATAATATCTTCTTTTATTTCATGAAAACAAAAGCCAATAGCCGATGACAAACAGGCCGCTTTAGAAAAATACTGATTATATACAACAACAGTATATAATGCCATTAAACCACCCATGGAACTTCCACCAATCATTGTACATTCTCTAAATGGAATCGTTCGATAATGTTCATCTATAAATGGCTTCAATTCATCAATGACCCAACGCATCAGCAAGTCGCCTTTTCCTTGAATATCTCCAAAATAGCTGTGTACAACATCATAAGGACAATATTCATTCAAACGCTCATGGCCCTCATGATTGCATTCCATACCGACAACAATCAATTTTTTATCATAATGATCTAAGAATTCTTTAAGACCCCAGCTTTTCCCATAAGTTGCATCTTCATCGCAGAATAAATTATGACCATCATACATATAAAGGACAGGATATCTTTCTTGACTCTTATCATAATCATTTGGTAAATACATATGAATTGTGCGCATATTTTGAAAAGGTGTCATGTAAATATCAAATTTCTGTAACATAGATTACCTCCTTAACTCTTTTTATCATATACTTTCAAGTATACTCCAAGTCAAGTGATTTATAAATAAAATTTTCTATTGATTTTTTTTTGAGTTTATAATATAATGTATGAGCAAGTTCGTTATGCCCGAGTGGCGAAATTGGTATACGCACAGCACTCAAAATGCTGCGACTCGCGTCATGTCGGTTCGAGTCCGACCTCGGGCACCATTATTGATTGCGAAATTATAGATGATGATAAATTCAAATATTTATATGTCATGATTTAAATTTAATATAAAATCTAATCGATTCTACCAGAATCAATTGGATAAATAGCACTTGTCATATTTTCAGTATTTATGATAGAGCTATATCTCAAATATAACGATTGATCAGTATCAACCTCATGATGACTGATTTGCCAATAACTTCTATTTTACAGATAGAAGTTTTTTTATTGAGTTCCTATATACTCTATGTTCTTTGTCTCTTTTGATACAAAAAATTATTCGTTCCTTCCCTTTAAAGTGATCTTATTGCAGCTTGTCATTTTCTTTATGCGTAACCTATCACGACTTTTACAAACCAAAGCATTCTTGTTCCTGTTTATCAACCTTCGCAAGGTAGACATTCAGCCTGTTGCTTGTCAGAAGATTGATGTATGTACTTCTGCGATATTCTTACTAACACCATACATGCTGCTGAACTCCTCTGTCGACTATTCTTTTTCGGGAAGAATATAAAACATGAATGAAATAATCGCCTTTTCTTTCGTATCTTCCACCCATGTCTTCCAAGATTGATTTTGTCATTATCTTTATATGTTCACAAATCTGTCCTGCATCTTAAGACCACCATGATTTTTTATCTTTCTCTTCATAATCTTTTTTGTTTTTCATCATATCATAATAAAAATAAAACTTTATTATAATTAAAATACATAAACCATATATAATGCATATATAGAAGTTTTGTAAAAAATAGAAACAATCACCTAATATACTACGACTAGAAATTGGTAATTTTAGAAATATATATATGATCATATGAATTATCATTAATATATTTATAATTTTATTCGCCTTTTTCATGTTCTTTACCTCATTATTCTTTTTTCTCTCATTTATAAATCAACTTCTTACTACTGATTAATCATAACAAATCTGCAATCTTGAATATTGCAAAAATATATCAAATTTATATAAAATCATAATTAGATTCTTCCTTTAAAGATAATCATAAAACAGAAATTTTTTAATTATTAAAATTTAGATATTGCATGCTTGATCTTGTCCCAATATTCCCATAAACATTATGATCATAATTCATTGTATAAGAATTCTTCCACTTTATATCTTAAACTCCCTCGCTATGAAAGAAGCTCCATAATATTGTCCAGTTGTTTTTAGAACATATCTTCCTATTCAATACTTAAGTTATTTAATATATTTTCTTAACACATAAGCTATGAAATTAATAATAAATTGTAAAATAGCTCCAAGAATCTGTAGACACAACGGAATTCCAAGGATAACCAAAAGCATCATTCCCAATAATTCCATATATGTGAAATGCTTCAAAAAGTTAATAATAAATTTTACACATGTCATGATGATTTCAAATATATTTATCATACAGCCTCCTTTCTCCTATAAAAATCACAATCTATTTCATGATCATTGTAAATACCAATCGCTTGGAGATAACTATAAATAATTGTTGGCCCAACAAATTTAAATCCCATCTTTTTTAAATCTTGTGAAATGCTTGTAGAAAGATCATCATAACTAGGAACATCATGTGATGATTGATAATGATGCTGAATAGGTTGAAAATGAACATATGACCATATAAAATAATCAAAAGATGTATATTGTTCTTGTATTCTCAAAAAGGACTGTGCGTTAGAAATAATCGCTTTCATCTTTAATCTATTATGAATCAAAAAGGGTGTTTGCATTAATTCTTCATATTTTTCTTCATCATATGCAGCAATTTTCTTATAATCAAAATGATCTAAAGCTTCTTCATAAGCCTTTTCTTTTTTTAAAATAATTTCCCAACTCAATCCTGCTTGTAATCCTTCTAATATCAACATTTTAAATAACAGTCTTTCGTCATGTTGCGGAATTCCCCATACATGATCATGATATTCTTTTAATTGATCATTATATGCCCATGCACATCTTTTCATTTTTATCACCAAAAATATTTTAACATATATTTTTGATTTACACATCTCTTTTTGATTTGTATAATGATAATTGGTGAAGAATATGAATGAACAATTTGAAAAACAAATGAAAGACTTATTAAAGAATGAATATGAAGACTTTTTACAAGCTTTCACACAACCTCCCCTTAAAGCATTTTATACCAATGATTTGAAACCCTATATTACGGATTATCTCAATAACGCATATGTCAAAAAGCATCCTGTAGTGGAAAATGGTTATTATTTCGACTATGAAAATTATCCTTTAGGAAAATCACCTTTCTTCTTATGCGGTGCCTATTATATTCAAGAACCAAGTGCTATGCTTGTTGCTCATTTTTTGGACGTTAAAAAAGACGATTACATTTTAGATATGTGCGCAGCTCCAGGTGGAAAGACATGTGCTGTTGCGAGTCGTCTATCTCATCAAGGATTGATGATTGCTAATGATATTGTCCCATTGCGTGCAAAAATTCTATCTGAAAATATTGAAAGATTTGGACTCAAAAATACCATTGTTACAAGTAGTGATCCTTCATCTTTCACAACACACTTTTCTGATTTTTTTGATAAGATTATTCTTGATGCTCCTTGTAGTGGTGAGGGCATGTTTAGAAAACTTGAACAAGCTGTTGAAACATGGTCAATAGAGAAGGTCAAAGAATGTGCCTATATCCAAAGAAATCTCATCGATATTGCTATGAGACTTTTAAAGCCTGGGGGACAATTGATTTATTCAACATGCACATACAATACAACAGAAAATGAAGAACAAATTCGCTATCTTTTATCACATTACGATTGTTCACTTATTCCTTTAGAAAAAAGTCATGGTATGCAGCCAGGAATAAACATGGCTGAAGTCGTTCGTCTATATCCTCATCATTATCAAGGTGAAGGACACTTCATTGCTCTTATTCAAAAACATGGAAATCCAGCAACAACTCAAATCACGACTTTAAAACCAAAGATTTCTAAACAAAATGCCAAACTGGTTGAAGATTTCTATCATCAATATTTAAATATTAAAGTTCCAACATATCTTTATGAGAATAACAACCATATTTATGCTATTCAACCACAATTTCCAGAATTAAAAGGAATTCGTGTTTTAAGAAATGGCTTGTATTTAGGTGAATGTAAGAAAAATCGTTTTGAGCCAAGTCATGCTTTGGCTTTGACACTCCATCAAAAGGAAGTCAAACAGTCTTATATTTTCCATGAAAATGATGAAAATATTAAAAAGTACATTCACGGTGAAGCTATTGAAGGAACAAACCAAAAAGGATATGGTGTCCTTTTTGTAGAAGATTATCCACTCTCATTTTATAAAGAAAGTCAGCATCTCGCTAAAAATTTATTTCCAAAGGGGTTAAGAAGATGAATGCATATGAACAGTTGAAAGAAGTTTTTTATATAAATATTGAAGAAAAATGTCATGGAATTTATAAACGAAGAGCCTATTTTCATAGTATACAAGTCTGTAGTTTATGTCAAAAGATGGCTTTAGACCAAAATTTAAATTTAGAAATTGCAGGTATTATGGGCTTATTTCATGACTATAGTCAATTTATCAATCATTCCTCATTTCAACATGCTCATCAAAGTGCAGAAATGTTAGAGAAATTATTTCAAGAAACATCTTTAGATCAATTAGAGCAACACATTATTTTAACAGCTATAAGGAATCATAGTGATAAAGAGAGAATCGATGATGTATATAGCGAAATATTAAAAGATGCTGATGTTTTAGCTCAATATTTGGAAGAACCTGATAGAGTTTTCAAGGTTGCATACCAACAAAGGCTAAAAAAATATCTATCATCTCAAATATAATAAAATCCGTTTCATTTTATATACATAAGCCTTAAAATAAACAATTCTTTATAGATAACAAAAAATGTACGAGATATCGTACATTTTTATATAAATTTCAATCTCTTTATTGCTTATTTCACCATATCTTCCAATGCTTCATAAGGAATAAATCCTAATTGACGTTTTACAGGTTGACCAGCTTTGAAAGTAATCAATGTTGGGATTGATTGGACTTGAAATTGCATTGCCAAAGAAGGTTCCTGATCAACATCAATCTTTACAACTTTCACTTCTGGATGTTCATCAGCTAATTTTTCAATGCTAGGTGCTAACATCTTACATGGTCCACACCAATTGGCATAAAAATCAACAAACACTAATTCATTATTTGAAATCATATCTTGAAATTCTGTACTATTGACATGTAATACATTTGACATATTTTTTCATCCTTTCTTATTTATTATGATAGATAACTATCAATCTATTCAAAGAATACCACAGACTTCTCTATATTTCAACTGAATTGCTCTGTTAATCCATTTCAATCATACCTGTATACAATTGATAATATTTTCCCTTTTCTTTCATTAATGTTTCATGGTTTCCTCTTTCAATAATACAACCTTGTTCTAAAACCATGATACAATCACTATTTTTAATCGTTGATAAACGATGAGCAATCACTAAAGTTGTTCTTCCCTTCATTAAACCATCCATTCCCTTTTGGACAAGTGATTCAGTTCTTGTATCAATTGATGAAGTTGCTTCATCTAAAATCAAAGCAGGAGGATTAGCTACTGCTGCTCTAGCAATTGCCAATAACTGTCTTTGTCCTTGTGAAAGATTCGCTCCATCACCCGTTAACATTGTTTGATATCCCTGTGGCAAATGCTGAATAAAGATATCCGCATTCGCTAATTTTGCCGCAGCTATACATTCTTCATCAGTCGCATCTAAACGTCCATAACGAATATTATCCATGACCGTTCCAGTAAATAAATGTGTATCCTGTAACACAACTCCTAGAGATCTTCTTAAGTCATCTTTTTTAATCAACTTAATATCAATACCATCATAAGTAATTGTTCCATTTTGAATATCATAAAAACGATTAATTAAATTTGTAATGGTTGTTTTTCCAGCTCCTGTTGCTCCCACAAAAGCAATTTTTTCTCCTGGATTGGCATACACATCCACATGATGCAAAACCATGCGATCAGCAACATATCCAAAATCAACGTTTTCTAAACGGATATCACCTTTCATTTCGACAAGTTCAACTTCACCATGGCTTCTAGGATGACGCCATGCCCAATGTCCAGTACGCTGATTTGTTTCAATCATCTTTCCATCAATCCATTCTACGCGACATAAAGTCACAATACCTTGGTCAACTTCACTTTCTTGATCAAGTAAATCAAAAATACGTTTAGCACCAGCTTGAGCCATAGCAACGGCATTTATTTGTTGAGATATTTGTCCAACAGGCTGATTAAAGTTTTTATTGAGTGTTAAAAAAGAAACTAAGGTTCCTATTGTTATACTAGAAAAACCACTTAAAGCCATGATTGCTCCTACGATTGCACAAATAATATAAGACATATTTCCAATCTGCACTGTCACTGGCATAAGCACATTTGCAAACTTATTTGCCTGATAAGCACTTGATTGTAAATGATGATTTAATTGTCTAAATTCTTGAATCGCCTGTTCTTCATGATTAAAGACTTTGACAACCTTTTGACCTGAAATCATTTCTTCTATAAAACCATTAACTTTTCCTATCTCATTTTGCTGTTTCACAAAATATCGTCCAGATAAACTTCCTAATTTTCTTGAAACAAACAACATAACAGTAAGCATGCAGACACTTAAACACGTTAAAGGCAAACTCAATGTCAACATTGATACAAAGACAGTTATAATAGTAATGGTGCTTGAAACAAGTTGTGGTAATGATTGACTGATGAGTTGTCTTAAAGTATCTATGTCATTAGTGTAAACAGACATTGTATCACCATGAGCTGTTCTATCAAAATAACCAATCGGTAATGACTCCATATGCTCAAACAATTGATTTCTTAAATCTCTTAAAAATCCTTGTGTCACACTCACCATAATACGATTATAAGAGTAAGCAAAGAGAACTCCCATCAAGAAAAACAGACCAACTCTTATCAATGCATGAAATAATCCTGTAAAATCAGGTGAAGTCGCACCAATCAATGGTGTAATATAATCATCAATGAGTGTTTGCATAAAAAGTGTTCCTTGCACAGTCGCAAAGGCGTTCCCAATAATACAAATCAGGACAATCAAACAATGTACACCATAACGTTTAAAAATTAATCCTAATAAACGTTTTAATACATTTTGCTGTTTCATTAGGCTTCCTCCTTTCCTTTCATTTGTAAATCATAAATCATACTATAAATTTCATTTGTTTTTAATAAATTCTCATGTGTATCAAAACCATCAATAACACCATCATTAAAAACAAGAATACGATCAGCATTTTGAACACTTGAAATACGTTGAGAAATAATAATCTTTGTTGTATCAGGAATACGTTCTTCAAAAGATTGTTGAATAGTGGCATCTGTTGCAGTATCAACTGCACTTGTAGAATCATCTAAAATCAATATCTTAGGTTTTTTTAACAATGCTCTGGCAATACATAAACGTTGTTTTTGTCCTCCAGAAACATTTGTTCCACCTTGTTCAATATACGTGTCATATCCATCTTCAAATCTTTGAATGAATTCATCAGCACACGCTAAACGACAAGCCTCTTGACATTCTTCTAAAGTAGCATTTTCATTGCCCCATCTTAAATTTTCTAAAATTGTTCCACTAAATAAAATATTCTTTTGTAAAACAACAGAAACTTCATTTCTTAAAACCTCTAAATCATAACAACGAACATCTTTTCCACCAACAATAACACTTCCCTTATCAACATCATACAAACGACTAATCAGGTTTACAAAGGTACTTTTTGCACTTCCAGTACCACCAATAATACCAATTGTTTCACCACTATGAATGTGAACATTCACATCTCTTAAAATAGGTGTTCCCTGCCCATGCTTGTATGAAAAAGTCACATGATCAAAGATAATACTTCCATCACAAACATTCATTAAAGCATTGTGAGGAGAAACAAGATCTGATTTTTCATTGATAACCTCTGCAATACGTCTTCCTGAAGCCAGTGACATTGTAATCATGACAAACGCCATTGACAACATCATTAATGACATTAATATATTCATTGTATAACTAAATAAACTCGTTAATTCTCCAGTTGTTAATGTTCCCCCAACAACATTCTTTGCTCCCAACCAAGACAGCAACAATATACAACTATAAACGGCACACATCATGGCTGGATTGTTGAAAGCCAAAACCCCTTCTGCTTTCACAAATAAGCGATAAATATTTGAAGAGGCTTTTTGAAATTTTTCTATTTCAAATTTTTCTCTAACAAACGATTTTACCACACGAATACCAACAACATTCTCCTGTACACTTTCATTTAAATCATCATATTTAGGAAATGCTTCATTAAAATAGCGCATTGCTAAAAACATAATCGTCCCTAAAGCAAACACTAAGAAAATAATTGCCCCCACAAAAATCATGCTTAAATTCTTATTAATCATCATTGCCATCGTTAATGCACAAATCAAATTCATAGGTGCACGTATACACATACGAATAATCATTTGAAAAGCATTTTGAACATTTGTAACATCTGTTGTTAAACGTGTCACCAATCCTGCTGTACTGAACTTATCAATGTTTGAGAATGAAAATGTTTGAATATTGGTATACATTGCATCTCTTAAATTTGCCGCAAAGCCAGTTGAAGCTTTAGCCGCAAACTTCCCTGCTAAAAAGCCTAAAGACAAAGTCCCTAAAGCAATCACGAACATCATCAAACCATAACGATAAACAGCACTCATGTTATGGGCTTCTATTCCCTTATCAATCAAGCTTGCCATCAATAAAGGGATGATGATTTCTAAAACCACTTCTGCAGATGCTGCCAACATTGTACATAAGGCATCCTTTTTATATTCTTTAATTTGATGAAATAAAGTTTTTAACATATAATCACCCTTTCTTTTTATATTATTCGTTACCGAACAATAGTTTGAAATAAAAATCAGGTTATCCCTGATCTAAATTTTTTTTCACATTATCAATAAGCCTATCAGCAATTCTGATAAATTCATCAACTTCTTCTTGTGAGAGTGTTTCAACAAGAATATCATGTATATTTTTCATCTGTGTTTCTATCCTTGCATTCATTTTTCTACCCTCATCTGTTAAAACAATTTTTTTTAATCTTGCATCATGTGAAACAGAAACTCTTTGAATAATTCCCTTTGTACACATAAGCTTTAACATTTCAGAGGTTGTTGAACGATTGATTGAAAATTCTTTTTCAATATCTTTTGGAAAAGTCTCCAAACCATGTTCTTCTCGATCCTGTAAAAATCCAGCAATCCATATATGCATTAATGTTGCCTTATCAGGACGATGTCCAAAAAAGCGATCCATTGATCTTTTCATTAAATTATTTAAAGTTTTAATGCGATGACCTACTGGATCTCTATACATACTCTCACTCCTATTTGTTCGGTTACGAACATTATATTATCATACCTTCTTCTATTTGTAAAGAAAAAAGAATAGATTCCTATTCTTCAATCTTTGAAAACTGATCTGTTCCTACAAAACATAGTGGACAAACCCAATCTTCTGGTAAATCTTCAAATTTTGTTCCAGCAGCAATTCCATGTTCTGGATCACCTAAAGATTCATCATAAATCCAACCACATACATCACATACATATTTCATCTTGACATCCTCCTTCTCGAATGGCCTTCGCAAATTCCTGTAATAAAACTTTATCTTTTTCCTTCATAGCGCCTCTCAATGTGATCACAGGTTCTATATATTCAAGAGATTTCATTGTTTCCAATATTGTTTTCATTGTCTTATAAGCACTTGGAGCCCAAGTTCCATTTTCAATAAAACCAACAGAACGTTTTTGTATATTCTTGCTTTTCATATGTGCAAGGAGTTCTTCCATTGGACAAAAGACTCCAGCATCATAACTTGATGCCGCGAAAACAATACGATCAAAACGGAATACAGCTGCAACAACCTCTGAAAGATCCTGACGACACAAATCATAGACAATGACAGTTTCCCCAGATTCTTCTAAAATATGCTGTAAATATCGTACCGCATCCATTGTATGCCCATGAATTGAAGCACACGCAATGACAATTCCACTTTCTTCAGGTGTGTATGTACTCCACAATTGATAATAATGAATATATTCCTCCAAATGATCCTTTAAAATTGTTCCATGCAAAGGACAAATTTTTAAGACTTTTAAAGTATTAACTTTTTTCAGAACATTTTGAACTTGTATTCCATATTTTCCAACAATATTAGCATAATAACGTCTCGCTTCAAAAGTCCAATCTTCATTTTCCGATTCAAATGTTCCAAAGGCATCAGCACTAAACAATATTTTTTCACTTATTTCATAACTCATCATAACCTCAGGCCAATGCACCATTGGAGCCATCATAAATTGAAGAATATGCTTTCCTAATTCCAAAGTATCTCCCTCTTTTACCATGAGACGTTTTGTTGATGTAGGAAGTTCAAAATATTCATCAATCATCATAAATGTTTTCACATTTCCAACAATCGTCAATTTTGGATATTTCTCGCATAATATTTGTACACAAGCTCCATGATCTGGTTCCATATGTGAAACAACCAAATAATCAGGCTCTTTTCCATGAAGAACTTTATCTAAATTCTTTAACCATTCTTCTTTAGCACGTCTATCAACTGTATCCATAATTGTTATTTTATCATCCAAAATGACATAAGAATGATATGTCACTCCCCGCTTTAAAGGATATTGTCCTTCAAAAAGATCTAAATCCTTATCATATACCCCTATATTTATAATTGAATCAGTCACATTCATTTTATCACCTCATGACTATTTTACACATAAGTATACCCAATTACAAAATAAATGCTTGAAAAAATAAAAAAAGACAAAATCAATTTTTTCTACTTAGTGATTCATCATCACAAGTCACTATCATCTTTTTTGTGAGAATATCATAAAGCAATGTTTCGACAATCAATCTAGTTATTCCTACTAAAAGACTTTCTCTATTCAACTGCTGCCAAAATATCAAATGAAAAGATAAAGAAACTATCTCCTCTTTAATGATAATCTTGACTTGCGATAATATTCAAAAATATCCTTTGTTGCTCTATTTATTTTAGTTGAGATTTTATATCTCTTGTCTGTGTTTTCAATGATCAGAAGATCAGAAAAAGAGAGTTCCTCCAAAAAGCAGCTCAACTCAAAAATTCTTATAAAAACGGCAGAGATAAAGTTATTTTTGGTTCTATTATAATCCTTCATACGTTTGCCAGAGATTTGCAATAGAATTCTCATATTCATTGTCTTGTATGTGAGAAAGGATCCGAATCGAATAAGGGCTAAAAATTAAAATCTTTTGCCCCTTTCACCGTGCCTAGGATTCCCTACACGGCGTTTCATAAGTTTATAGAATTGTCATAGTCTAAAGCACTTATAGATCCCTATATTTTAATCTGTCATTAGTTAGTGTTCTAACGAGTATAAAGCTATTGGATATCTTCCTGTATTATGCCAGAATTTCTCCACCTAGTCTTATGCCATGCGTGACACACCTACAAAAAAAGGATTGCAATGCAATCCTCTTCTAAATAGTGACTTTAACTGGATTTCCGTCAGGACCAGGTGTTTCATTCAAATAAGCAACAATTTTTTCCCTTGTTTCTTGATTACTCACAACACATGAAGACACCTTTTTTGCTTCACCTTCAACCAAAGCAGTCGCAAATCCTGAACATCCAGGATAACCACAACCACCACAATTAGCTCCAGGTAACATTTCAATCACTTCACCAATACGATTATCTTCTTCAACAATAAGATATTTATTTGCAATTCCTAAAACAATGCCAAGAACAGCCCCAATCACAGCTAATGAAATAATAGCACTAATGTTCATCTTTGATTTCCTCCTCATGATGAGCACTGTGATGACTACAAGCAAAATTGTTGCAGCCACTACATTCACTCATATCCTCACACCCTTCTGGTTTAGGGGTATTTTTATTTAAAATATATGTTCCAATAAAGATAGCAACTAATAACGCTAACCATAATATTGCCCAAAGATTCATTAAACAAGACCTGCGATTCCGGCAAGAGCACATGCCATAATACCAGCAGTAATTAAGGCAATTGGTGTTCCTTTAAAACTTTCAGGAACGTTCGCAATTTCTAATCTTTCTCTAATTGTTGCAAAAAGATAAATCACAATTGTAAATCCAATAGGGACTGCTAAACCTGCCACGGCAGCTTCAATAAATGAATACCCAGCACTAATATTGTCTAAAGCAACACCTAAAACAGCACAATTTGTTGTAATTAATGGTAAATAAACTCCCATTGACTTATAAATTTCTGGACTTGTTTTCTTTAAAAACATTTCCACAAATTGAACAAGTGAAGCAATAACCAAAATAAATGTAATCAAATCTAAATAAGTAATTTTAAGTGGCTTTAAAACTTGATAATACAATACATAAGTCACAATAGATGCGACAAAGATAACAAATGTCACAGCATATCCCATGTTTAAAGCGTTCTTAGGTTTCTTAGAAACTCCCAATAATGGACAAACAGCATAGAATTTACTTAAGACAACGTTATTCACAAAAGTTAATCCAATAAACAAACTTACCAATCCCATACTATTTTCCCTCTACTTTCTTTGCTTTATTTGCTTTTTTCACTTTTAAGAATTGAATAAAAGCAAGGATACAACCAAGTGTAATAAATGCTCCAGCAGGTTGTGTAAATAATGAAACTGCATAATCACCAAAGACTTCAAATTGGAAAATAACTTGACTTGCATCAAAAGGATTAAACAAAGATAATCCACCAGTTCCAATGAGTTCTCTAAAGAATGAAATGACCAAGACTGCAAAAGTATATCCTAATCCCATTCCCATAGCATCTAACAATGAATCAAATACACCATTTTTAGAAGCAAAACTTTCAGCTCTTCCCAAGATAATACAGTTAACAACAATTAATGGAATGAAAACACCTAAAGATTCATACAAAGCAGGTGTAAATGCATTCATCAACATTTGTACACATTTGACTAATGTCGCAATAATGACAATGAAAACAGGAATTCTGATTTCATTAGGAATAATTTTTCTTAATAATGAGATAATCACGTTGCTCATGATTAAAACACATAATACGGCAATTCCCATACCAATTGCATTTGTCAATGATGTCGTAATTGCTAGAGACGAACATAGACCTAGCAATAAGACAAAGATTGGATTTTCTACAAACAAACCTTTTTTGAAAATATCAATTTTTTTCATCTATGTTCCCTCCTATTTAAAATTTTCTTCATAATGAGCAGTCGCTTCTTCAATACCAGCAACAACAGCAGAAGAAGAGATAGTCGCTCCAGAAAGTGTATCAATAGAATCACCAATATTCTTTCCAACAACCTTATCTTTAAATTCTTGCTCTGCTACTCTACTTCCAAAGCCACTTGTTTCTCCACTACAATCAATGACTTCATATCCTTTATAAGTTCCATCATTATCTAAAGCAATCAAATAAACAATTGGTGTACTTCCTCCACCATAACCAACAACACTACATTTATAAACATATCCTGTTCCTTCAGCTTCATAAACACCTTGAATAGCAGAATATTGACTTGTATCAGTCTCAACTTCTTTAAATTCAGCGGAAGGATAAATCTTTACTAAATTTTCTTTTTCGCTTGCAATCGCAGCTTCTTGAATAATTGGATCAGTCACACTATATACATAAGATAATGCAGCTCCAGAAAGTCCAGCAATAACTGCAAGGAAAAGAGCTAAAGTTACAATTTTTTTCATATCTATACCTCCTATTTTGTCGCTGCAATGGCTTTTCTAATTGCAGTTACAATTCCTTTCGTTGTCATTGTTGCACCTGTTTGTGTATCAACACCATCAATATCTTCATAGCTAAATTCACTTGCTAAGAATTTATCATAGAATGCTTTACCTTTTTCTGACATATTACTTGTTCCATGAACAATTTCATATCCATAGTATTCAGTTTCACCTGTTGCCTCTAAGATTTCTACACTCTTAACTACAGAATTTGCTTTATCAACAGTCACTTTGATCTTCATTGGTTTTGCTGTTCCACCATATCCTGCTTCTGTTAATGTATATGTATAGATGTCACCATTCACTTCACGATCAATTTGACTCATGATAATAGCACCTTTAATTGCATTGACAATACCTTTTGTTGTCATTGTTGCACCAGTTGCAGTATCGACACCTTCAATATCAGAAACATTAAATTCAGCAGCCATATATTTATCATAGAATGCTTTACCTTTTTCTGACATATTACTTGTTCCATGAACAATTTCATATCCATAGTATTCAGTTTCACCTGTTGCTTCTAAAACAGTGACAGATGTGACAGTATCACCAGATATCTTGACTTCAATCTTCATTGGCTTACTTTCGCCACCATATCCATAGGCTTCCATCACATAACCACCATCTATTTCTTCTAATACACGCCAGTTAAATGAGTTTGCTTCTTCTTCAGCCTTTTTCTTAGCAGCTTCTTCAGCTTTGAGACGATCTGCTTCTGCCTTTGCTTCAGCGGCTGCAATATCACTCTTAATACTTTCAGCAATACCAAAGACACAACCACATGCAACTGCCAAGCTTAAAACAATCGCCAATATTTGTTGCTTTGTATTTTTATTTGTTCTTCCTAAAATCATTGAATCAATCCAAGGTGTTAACATATTCATAATCAAAATAGAGAATAAAACACCTTCAGGATAATTGGCTTTTAAACGAATAATCATAGTTAAAAAACCTAATCCAATACCAAATAAGATTTTTCCTAGTGGACTTGTAGGTGATGTCACAGGATCCGTTGCCATAATCACAGCTCCAAAAACAACTCCACCAAGACATAAATGCATCAATGGATATGTCACTAAATCAAGACCACATGCCAAAGCATAAACTTCTGCTAAAACAAGCACTGTTCCTAAATAAGCTACAGGAATTCTTGCATCAAAGACTTTCCTTATTGCTAAAACAACTCCAACAACTAAGATTAACCAAATACAAGTTTCTCCTAGTGTACCACCATGATTTCCTAAAAACAAATCCATTAACGTATAACTAAAAGCATCACTACCACCCATCCAGTTTGTGCTTGCTAAAGCAGCAGCTGGAGTTGCCGCAGTCGTAATATCAAATGCTCCTGATGTTGTTGGTTTCATTATATCAATGTAAGGTAATAACTTATCAGCAAATGATAAATGGACAATCACGCGACCAACTAATGCAGGATTAAAAATATTACTTCCAAAACCACCAAATACTAATTTTCCTAAGAAAATAGAAATAAATGATCCAATAGCAACAACATATAATGGTGTTCCAATAGGTAAAGTTAATGCAAAAATAATTGATGTTACCCAAGGAAAACTATTTTTTAAATGTTCTAAAATGTTTGTTTTATGAATCAAAGCCCAAACAATTTCAGTAACTAGTCCCACAACAATAGATACGACATAAATCAAAGCAGCAGCTATCATTGGTTCATTAGATACATAATTATAATATAAATTCCATAAAGAATAAGCCACAATCACCAATAAACCGATTGTTAAATCTCTCATAATGCGATGTGTTGAAAGTTTTTGACGATAGTTTGGTGATGTTCTTTGTAAAGTAATTTTCATCAATTTTCCCTCCCTATGCCTTTTTTCTCTTTTGTGCCAATTGAACACGACGTTTTGCTTTCGCCACCATATCTGTCACTTCAATCTTACTTGGACAAATATATGTACACATACCGCATTCTACACAACGATCAACTTCTAATTTTTCGATCAATTCAACATTTCCAGCTTTTTCACCTTGCATAATACGCACAGGTTGTAAATGTGCAGGACAATGTAAAGTACATTCACCACATTTCAAACATGGTAAAGGTTTGATGTTTTCTTTCTTTAAAACAGTAATCGCATTATTATGAGAATAAATCACAAATGTATCATTGATAACTGATTTTCCCATCATAGGACCACCGCCAACTAAGAATCCATCACATTCATCGTCAACATATCCACCGATCTTTTCAACAATATAATGAACTGGTGTTCCAATTGCCACTTCAACATTTTGTGGATTTTTAATTCCGTTTCCAGAAAATGTAACAACACGATGTGTAATTGGTTCTCCCTTTCTTATACCTTTAGATAAAGCAATAGCTGTTGATGAGTTATTGACTATAACACCTATTTCAGCAGGTAATTTATCATATTCTTTCTTAAAAACTGTTTCAACCAAAACTCTCTCCCATCCCATTGGATAACGATCAGGAACTTCTCTTGGCTCAATATTACTGTAATTCTTAGCTTCTTCAACTAATAATTCCATTAAATCTGGTTTATGCTCTTTAATCGCAATAATTGCATTTTTGGCACCAGCAGCCTTAATTAAGAATTGTGTTCCATCAAATAAAGCTTTAATATCCCTTTTCATTGCCAAATGATCGCTTGTTAAATAAGGTTCACATTCAACACCATTAATCAAAATAGTCTCGATGTTATCAGGATGAGAATATTTGATATAAGTTGGGAAACCTGATCCTCCCAATCCTACAATTCCTAATTCCTTAATTGCATTAAAGACATCTTCCTGACTCATATTATCAGGATCAGCGACTTCTAATGCTTTCACCCTTTCATTTTTATGGTCATTTTCGATGACAATATGCTGTTGTAATCTTTTTGAAGCATGCATACGTTTTTCTATTCCTTTAACTGTTCCAGAAACAGATGAATAAATAGGAACATACATACTCTTACGAGTTGCAATCTTTGTTCCAATATAAACATGATCACCTTCTTTGACATGTACGTCAAAGTCAGTAGCTACTCCTAAAACAAGGGGAATATACACAACATCTGGAGCTTCAATAGACAAAATAGGCTTATCTTTTGTCAAACCCTTTTGTCCGTTTAATTTTACTTTTCCTTTTCCAGATAAAATTGACATTGTATCCCTCCTAATACCCAACTATTATATCATTAACTTTCACTTTTGAAAACCATTTCAGGCATCAATTCTTTGTTAAAAAAAACACAAACCGCTTTTTTTCTCATCTTTCATATAATAGCCTCTTTAAATAAAATAATTTTTCATTTTTTATTCTTTAAATAATCATCATTGAAAATATCATTTACTCAACAAGATTCTGCTTGTTTTTCTATGCTTTTTTCAATATATGAATATCCTCTCACACTCTTTTTTCCATTATATCATGCAATTGAGGAAACAAGAAAAAAACTGGTATCCCAGTTTTATTTTCCTCATCCTTGCATAGAAAGTAAAATTGATGCTACTCCTTCTAATTGTTCTTTGGCTTCTTTAATCATTTGAATTTGCGCATCTGAACACATTTCATAATTAACTTTTTTCGTGCACTTCTTTAATGACGATAAAGCCTCTTTGATTTGCCCTTTTACTGTTTTATCCAATTGCTTGCTATAATGTGATAAAGCATTTTCTACACGTATAATCAGTCCTTCAACATCATTCTTTAATGCTATTCTTTCTTTCATTAACTCATCTTGACGTTCGAACTCTTTAGCTTCTCGCATAGCTCTTTCCACATCTTCATCCGACATACGTGATCCATTTTCAATTGTTATACTTTGCATATTTCCACTCGCCAAATCTTTAGCCGAAACACTGACAATACCGTTCACATCAATATCAAAAGTCACTTCAATTTGTGGAACACCTCTCATTGCACGTTTAATTTTCTTGAGTTTAAATTTTCCCAAACTTTTATTATCTTTGGCTAAAGGACGTTCACCCTGCAAAACATTGATTTCAACTTGTGTTTGAAAATTTGATGAAGTTGTAAAAATCTGTGAATGACTTGTTGGAATAGGCGTATTTCTATCAATTAATGGTGTCGCAACACCACCAACAGTCTCTATTGATAAAGTCAAAGGCGTAACATCAAGCAATAAAACATCATAGTTGCCCATTGCACTCACATCACCCGAAAGCTTACCTCCTTGAATAGCAGCTCCCATAGCAACACATTCGTCCGGATTTAACGACTGACTAGGTGTAATTCCCGTCACTTCTTTTATTTTATTTTGAACAGCAGGAATTCTTGAAGATCCTCCTACCAAGATAATTTTATCTAGTTCTGCTGGTAGTAATCTTGCATCATTTAAAGTATTTTGCATTGGCATCACAATACGTTCAATTAAATGATTTGTTAATCTTTGAAACAGTTGTCTTGTGATTGTCATTTCTAAATTAAGTGGTCCTTGAGCTGTTGTCGCTATAAAAGGTAAAGAAACCAGTGTTGTATTCATAATAGAAAGTTCTATTTTTGCTTTTTCTGCTGCTTCTTCAACACGTTGTTTAGCCATTAGATCTTTTGATAAATCAATATGATGGTTCTTTTTAAATTCTTCGACAATATATTCAGCTAAACAATGATTAAAATCATCACCACCTAAATAATTATCTCCTGAAGTTGATAAAACCTCAATGACTCCACTTCCTATTTCAATAATAGAAACATCTAATGTACCACCACCCAAATCAAAAACCATCACTTTTTGACCATGACTATTCTCTAATCCATAAGCCAATGCTGCAGCCGTTGGTTCATTAATAATTCTAAGAACTTCCAAACCCGCTATTCTCCCAGCATCCTTTGTAGCTTGTCTTTGTGCATCATTAAAATATGCCGGCACTGTAATGACAGCCTGTGTAACTTCTTCATTCAAATAATTTTCAGCATCTTTTTTAAGCTTTTGTAAAATCATGGCTGAGATTTCTTGTGGTGTATAATCTTTATTGTTCATTTTCACCTTTTCATGCGTTCCCATTTTTCTCTTAATCGAGGAAATTGTATAATATGGATTTGTGATAGCCTGACGTTTAGCTTTTTCACCAACCAATCTTTTTCCATCTTTTGTAAAAGCAACAATACTTGGTGTTGTTTTTGTTCCTTCTTGATTAGGAATAATGGTTGTCCTTCCATTTTCAATAAAAGCCATACAACTATTTGTTGTTCCTAAATCTATGCCAATAATTTTACTCATATGTTTGTCTCCTTTCTAATAACATCTACAACAGCAATTCATCAACAAATTAAACATTAATAAACTATAACAACAATTGACAGCACTATAAGGAGTTCCATACGATTGTTGTGTCGTACGATATTGACCTTGTGATGCTTGTAATTGTTGAACTAAAAATAAATATTGTAAATTTCCTGGCTCCATTTGTGCTGCTGTTTGAGCATACTCCAATGCTGTTACATTATTTCCAATACCATTCATAGCTACTGCACTATAATAAAACCATAAAGCTTGACGATTTCTTATTTGTTCTAAAATATTCAAAGCATCCTGATATCTTCCAGCATTAATAAATTGTGCTGCTTCATTATACGCCATTTGTTCATTGCCCGCATATTGATAAGTAGATTGCCCATAAGTCGCATGACCACCATAATTTTGATTTTGAAAACCACGCTTACGTCCATCCATAATTGTTTTGTATGCTGTTTGAACCTGCTTAAATTTTTCTGTATATTCAGCCTGATGAACGCTATTCACATTTGCATCAGGATGATACTTTTTACTTAAAATACGATAGGCTTTTTTCACCTCATCATCACTAGCATCAGGTGAAATCCCTAAAATATCATAAGGATTCATGAAGATTCCCCCATTCTTTTCTTCTTTCTTAACTCATATTTCGACCATACACCACTATATATGATATTCCTCATAATTTCAACATTTTCAATAATCGGTAAACATTCAAAAATTTCTGCAACTTTAGCAATCATCATTTCTAGTATCTCATAACAATATGCTTCAAAATGCTCCTGATTATTCAAATGTATCAACGGATTATAAGTTTGCTTTTGCAAATCTTTTTCAATATCATCATAAGCATCCATTAAATAAATAAACTTTCCTAAATAAAATCCTAATTCATAAAGTTCATTCTTCCACTCATCATCTTGATAAATACATATTTCCCCCATCACCATACCAAAAAATTTTGAAATACGATCAATGTCTTGACAATTCTCTTTCTCCAACGCTCGAATATTTCCTAAACAACGCTCAATATTTTGAATTTTAGCAGGATATTCATCCTTTATTTTCACATATGTACGATATAACCACTTCTCATAAGAATGCTGAATGACTTTTTTTTCATCTAACCAATCGTCCTGACATTTCAAATAGCTTAAAACAATACTCATCTTGGCAGCATATACAATACACTCATTTGATAATTTTTCATATTTATGAAAAGGATGAACAGGACAACGAGACATTATTTTTTCTGTTTCAGGTTCATACAATCCACTCAGCAACATAGCTAGGAAAGTCAAATCATTATTTAACGATAACTGAGCCTTATGACCCGCAATCTGTTTTAATGATTGACACATGCCGCAATAATAAGCATGATAAACATCATATTCTTTAAACTTAAGTTCTGGTTTATTAATGACAATATAACCAAACATCTTTAAGTCCTCTTTTCAAATTGCTTTTGACACTTTGGACAAGTCACAATAACTTTCCCATGTCCTTTAGGAAGTCTGACAATTTGATGACATGATGGACAACGATAATATTTATGACTTGGATCTTGTTTTCTTTTTTGATGCAATGTTTGATATCTTGTGATTGGCGCAATCCATTGCATAAATCTTTCGTTTTCCTGGTATCGCTGATATGTATTCCTTGAAAGCATACGATAAAGAGCTATCCCCCAAAAAGCCAATCCAATAATTTCTAAAACAATATTTCTCACAAATATATTAGCAACTAAAAAAATCAAACACAAAACCATCACAACATTGTTAAGTGTATCATTTCCATACCTTCCTTGCATAAATCTATATAATTTTTCTTTCATATCTTCCACCTCATTTTCTATCAGTATAATTTCAGCATATTAACAATACATGAACAAAAGCAAAAAAGATTAAGATTTTCAAAGTATCTTAATCTTTATTTTCTATGTAATTTCACAATAGTCTCTACTTTGGCAGTATATGGATACATATCTAAAGGAATGATACTTTCCACATCATAATAATTTCTCAAATCCTCAATTCCTTTAGCTATAGTAGAAGGATGATCACTTACAAAGATGACATCTTTAACTTTAGATAAAATCAAACTTTGTTGAATAGGTGCTGTTAATTCCATATTTCTCACAACCACAACGTCAAATCGAATTTTCTTACATTGTAAAATAACAGCTTCATTCACATTTTTACAAAGGAAAGTCACATTGTTCTTTCTTAAGAATTTTGCATTATTTTTTGCATCTTGAATATGATAATTCTTTTCATCAATTGCAATGATTTCATTATTCATTGATAATTCCATCAATCCAATTCCACAATTCAATGATAAAACTTGAGCCTGGCAAGGAATAAATGAACGTATAATATTTAATTTTGTATTTTCCATTTCTGGATTCATTGGAAATTCTGATTTCACAGAATATAAATACTGTTGATTCTCATATTGATAAGCCATATGAGATTCACCATAAATTTTCTTATACCCTTGTTTTTCAAAATCTTGATATCTTGTTGTATTTATTGTCAAGAACAGACTTTTGATTTCTGGAATTTGAGCAATTTCTTTCGTTACTTCTTCCTTTAATCCATCTTGTCCTGTGACAAAAACTACTTGAATTTGACCATCAATATTTCTCATTTTTAAAAAACGAAGACCTTTTTTAAATTTATCATGATAATCTCTTACATTATGTTCATTTAAAATATCTTCAATCTTTTGTAAACATTGATTGATCAAAGGATCTTGCATAAGACACTGATTCATCAATGTCAAATATTTCGATTCTCTTTGATAAATTCCCACATTAACTTTTCCCTTAAAATAAGCAACAGGTAATTCTACAACATGGCGGTATCCTTTTTGCGTCTTGGCAGTTATAGTCTTTTTCACAGGTAAGCTTTCAACATCATATTCTGTATACTTTTTTAAAGCATCTTTAACAATACCTTTTTTATAATCTCCATGTTGTGAATAAATCAAAGCTGTTAAAGCACAACCCTGACAATATTTATCTTCATGACAAAATGACTTTTCTCGTAAAGGAGATATCTTGATATAACGACGGACTCTCCCTTTTAAAAATTTATGGTTTTCATCTATGATTTCAACATCTACAATCTCATTGGGCAAAGCACCTTGAATAAAGCATATTTTCTTATTAATATAGCCAATACCTTCACCATTGATCCCTAGTTTCTTAATTTCTACTTGTTCTCTTCTCATTTTCTTTTCTCCTTACATGTAAAACATTGGTTACATACATACCAATATATAAAATTTCTGCTGCCCAATTAAAGACAAACAAAATCACAACAATAAACGCTAATGGTCCATAAACCGTCTGAAAATCTACAAACCTAAAATAAATATTTAATCCATAATATAAAATCAACATCAAAGCGCTAGCAACCAAAGCACCTTGAAATGCATCAGCATAATGAACACGAATACGAGGAACTATCAAATAAATACTCATCATACAAAAAACCATAATAAAATATAGCATGATATGTCTCACACCATATAATGAATAAAGAATATTAAAAATGTAAGCTAATGGTCCCATTGCTAAAACAGCAATAATACCTATAAACAACAACAATAAAAAAACCGTTATTTTAATCGTATAAATATAATAACTTACGATTCCTTCATCATGATCTGGCTGATACATATTTTTAGAAATCTCATAAATATTTCCAACACCTCGTGAAACTGTATAAAGTGAAGCTATCATTGTCACTAAAGCAACTGTATTTACATTCTTAGACTTGAGGATGTCTAGCAGCATGGAAGCATATTCTGGCATTACAACACGACTGATAATATCTTCAACCAAAGTCAAATCAACTTTAATCAAAGAAGCTCCCACTGCAACTAATGAAAAAGCTGGAATTAAAATTAATAACAAATAAAATGAAAGAGCAGCGGCAGCATATGGTGGAACCACCTCACGATAATCATCGTATATTTTCACACAACGTTCATATAGTGATTTCATTGAGTCTCCTTTCATAGATTAAGAAAGGAAAAACATTAATCATGCTTTTCCTCTTCTTCAACTTCGTCAGTTTCTTCTTTTAAAAGTTCTAATTGTAATGATACAATTCTATTTTTATCTATTTCTTTGATAGTAAGTAAGACATGATCTATTTTTAAAACCTGATTCAATTCTGGACTTCCGTTACACTGTCCTAAAACAAGTCCTCCAATAGATTCAAAATCTTCAGATGAAAATGAAGTTTGACAAGCATCGTTGACTTCATCAATATTCAAACTACCATCAATCAAATACTTTCCTTCCTCTAATTCAACAATGGAAAGATCCTCAAGTTCATCATATTCATCACCAATCTCACCAACAATTTCTTCAACAATGTCTTCCAGTGTTACGATTCCACTCATAACACCATATTCATCTAAAACAACGGCTAAAGAAATATGATCTTTACGCATTGATTCAAAAACATCTGAAACATGATTGAACTCATAAACAACGTAAGTTTCACGCATATATTCTTTAACATCAAATTTAGATTTAACAACATGTGACAATATTAAATCTTTAATATATATAACTCCTATGATTTCATCATATGAATCTGAGTGAACAGGTATTCTTGAAAATTGACATTCTTTAAATGCCTTCATTAAATCATTATAAGAGACATCATCAGGTACACTTACAACATGAATTCTTGGTGTCATAATCTCTTTGATTTCAGTATCCCCAAATTCAAAAACATTATGAATCATTTCTTTTTCTTCATCTTCTAAGACACCTTCTTCATGTGATACAGTCACAATGGTCTTTAAATCTTCTTCAGTCATTGTTGGTCCTTGAACAGCATCACCACCTAACAGATGAATAAATACGCCTGAAATAATGTTCAGAATAAAAACAACAGGTGTACAAATCACTGTTAGGAACTTGATAAAACGGCAGACCCCAAATGCTATTGTTTCAGCATTTTTGGTAGCAAGTGACTTTGGTGTAATTTCTCCAAAAATCAAAATTGCAATTGTCACAACTCCTGTCGCGATCGCGACTGCTGTTCCAGCATCAAAGACCGAAATCACAAATGACGTTGTTAATGATGAAGCAGCAATATTCACCAAGTTATTTCCAACTAATATAGAACTTAACAGACGATCTTGGTTTTCTAATAATCCATCAACAATTTTGGCTTTTTTATGTCCATCCTCTGCTAAAGTTCTTACTCTAATTTTACTTACTGACATAAAAGCTGTTTCACTCATTGAAAATAAAGCTGATAATGCAATAAGCAAAATAAACATGAAAATCATAACTATCTGACTCGGGTCCATTAATAAAAAATCTCCTTATTCCATAAATTTCTTCCATAATAATACAAAAGCAATAAAAAGTCAAAAATTTATTGCTAATACATATATAATAGTATAATCAATTTTTATGAATTATCAATAATTATTCATTATTTAGGAGGAAAATATGTATAAAATAGCACTTACAATACGCAAAAAAGATGATCATATGACATTCTTTATGAATCAAACTTACTATCAATTTCTATCACCCTATTTCCATATTGAACTGGTTACACCACGCATAAAGCATGATTATCAAGATGTCGTTCAAAGAAATGATGCTTTACTAATTTGTGGTGGAAATGATATTCAACCACGCTATTTTCACGAATCCTTACATCCTTCTGGGCAACTTGAAGACGCACTCATTGAAACAATGGATTTTGCCTTACTTCAGCAATTTTATCAGATGAAGAAACCAATTTTTGGTATTTGTCGTGGTATTCAAATTATCAATGTTTTCTTCAAAGGCACGCTTTATCAAGATATTCCCACTCAATACAAAACAACACTTCATCATAGTCAAGACACACATAAAGTTAATATTCAATCAGGGACTATTTTATCACACTATTTTTCTGAAATAATCACAGTTAATTCTTTTCATCACCAAAATATCAAAAATGTTGCACCAATATTCCATATTAATGCTATTAGTGAAGATGGTCTTATTGAAGGCATAGAAAATGAACATGTCTTAGCTGTACAGTGGCATCCTGAACGTTTATCTAAAGAACATCAAAAGATTTTTATAAAAATGATGATTGACTTCATTAATGAATAAAAAAGAATCAAAGTCCTTTCTTCTCATATCATAATAACATTGATATAATACTTTCATTTCTTCTAAAGTTATTGCTTCTTCTTGCATAGCATGGCTGGTAACATCACCTAAGCCAAGAATGTAAAATAAACTGTGTAAGTTAGGAGCATACGACTTAACTCAAGCTATTATTGATGCTTATCATCCAGAATCTGTTGAGGATATGAATGATACCCTCAAGAATTTATTTGGACCATTGTTTAAATCAATGCTTCAGGGTAAAATGATTGAGTTAATCGAAGAGGGAGCTTCAAATATTGTCATTAAGATATTGAAACAGGACTCTATTAATAGGAGAAGACTTTATTGGCATCTTCCAATAATTTTTTGATGATGAAGTGATAATCTTCAAACTATGATTTTTTATTTCTTGTATTGTTTTTCACATAATCATGAATATACTTTTTGACAGTTCTTCTGTCTTTTCCTAATTCTTTGGCTATTAAAAAAACATTGACTTTAAGATGATTATGATCTATCAAATCCTTTAATTTATTGAGATCTTCCAAAATAATGATTTGAATATTTATATTCAATTAACAAGATAATATTATTTTTATAATTCCTTTCTTATAGATATTGCTTATCAATTATATATCTTTTTGTACATTTTTAATGACCATTTCTGTACATTCTTATGTTAGCACTTATATATATTCTTTATTTCGATGAATGGTGTTTCAGGATTGGAGGTAAAAGCCCAAGGCTATATTCCCAAATATCATTGTACAGAGATGTATAGTCCATCTTATTAGAAATTCAATAAAATATATTCCATCAAAAGACTATAAAAAATATACCCGATCAATCAAAAGGGTGTATAGTGCACTAACATGAAAAGCAGTACAGAGGACATTTGAGACATTTCAAAATGAATGGAAACAATATCTAGGAACTATAGATGTATGAAAAAGAAACTTTTTACATGTCAAACAGCTATATAACCATGGAAGTGCAGTAAGAAAAATCATGTATACAACGAATGCAATAGAAGCTGTCAATTCAAGTTTGAGAAAAATTACAAAAAAGGACATTTGCAAATGAGAATATACTCTTTAAGCTACTCTATTTAAGAATCAGGGGACTAGAGGTAAATGGATAAAAGGTATATGTGACGAATTGATCAATGGTTTTAAATCAATTAATGATAGACAATCATTTTAAGACATGAATTGATAAATATATAGAATATTAAAAAATGAAAAAGCATGCTAAAAGGCTGGATTTTCATCCAGCCTATAAGTGCATCATATCAACATCAATTTACAGTCTGTTTAAATGAATTCATAGTATTGAGTTGATTTTAAAATTATTTATACACTTTTCTTGACAAACCCTTACAAGCAAGAGTTCAAGTTTATCCTAGAGGTTAAGATATTTATCTTATAATAATGATTGATATAATTCTTTGATTTCTTCTACACTTGTATCTCTTGGGTTACCTGGACAGCAAGCATCAGCTAATGCAGATTCACTTAAGAAATCCAAATCTTCTTCTTTAACAATTTCTTTTAAGTCAGCTGGAATACCAACATCAATTGATAATTGTTGTACTGCATCGACAGCAGCTTTTCTATATTCTTCTTGTGACATTCCTGTTGTATCTACACCCATTGCTTCTGCAATATCTTTATATTTTGTTCCAGTATATGGTGCATTATATGCCATAACTGTTGGTAAGAT
>Ga0129308_1000517_pt1 | contig 56504 bp, 40 predicted proteins | sample L827metagenome_FD_94440 | JGI IMG/M metagenome (GOLD analysis project Ga0129308, IMG submission 94440) | Ring-tailed lemur group fecal microbial communities from Wisconsin, USA - L827 metagenome | ecosystem: Host-associated > Mammals > Digestive system > Large intestine > Fecal | place: USA...
AAGAGGCTAGGTGTTTCCATCCAGGATAGGTAAAAGCATGCAGGAAATGATCCATATTATGCAGGTCCATCACCACGGCAATACCATCCCTGACCGCTACCCGGAATGGGTAACGGAGCAGGATAGTATCCAGGTCTGCTACCTGGGCCTTGAGCACCTTCGTTTCGGGAAAGTCAGCGTACCGGGGGAAAGAGGTTTGCTGGTTTCTTGAACAGGCGACAAGGGTACTAATACCTATTAATAATATGTAAGGGAGAGATTTCATTGTTAGTCTAAACTGAAACCACTGATTTTAACTTCGAATTTGTCACCGTCACAATCTACTTCACCTCTACCGTAACACGAATAGTTTTCGCCAGATTGACCATTTTCATTATTAGCTAATGCTTCGATGTTTTCAAACATCAACTCATTCATTGGATTTTTATCCGAAGTAGTGTGGCCGAAATACCATGCACCGAATAATGATAGAAAGACAAGCCCTGTTTTAATAATTTTTTCCATATTGATATTATTTTATTCTGTTTATACTACTTTTGTCTACAAGCAAGACTCCTGTTGGTTTTTATGACTTACAGTGCAAAAGTAGTGTATCACGTTTGAAAAACAAAGAGTTTATCTGGGACGTGTTCTGAATGTTTGGCTTAAGGTGTTGATATATAGTGTGTAAGAAGAAAATATTGTCAATATTTGTGAGACTTCTGTTACGATTATTATAAAAAAGCGGGTAAAAAATGGAAATGAAAAGACAAATTAGTAAAATAGGAATAGGTGGAATTGCCTCTATTGGGGTTATTATTTTACTGATGTTATGGTTTGGAAATGTTTACCTGAATCAGAAAAGAAAACTGCATGCCGAACTTAGGGATTTGTTTATAGAAGCGATGCTAGATGAAAAAAAACAGCAAAAAGATTTCCAAATTCAAAAAAGAAATTATAATCCTCAAAGATTTCCCAATGATATTTCAGGAGAAGAGAAATATGCTTGGTGCGATCAAATTTATCTTACCATGCATGATCCTAACCGGCATCTATTGGATAGTCTTTTTCAAGCTATATTACAAAAAAAGAATATAGAAGTAAAAACAGCCATACGCTACATAGGTAGTGGAAAAGTGATTAATTCTTCGACCGACAGTCTGTTTTATAAAAATGCGACCCTTTTAAATCCTGTTGTTTACAGGATAGATGAAAATGAAGAAAAGAATATAACGCTCCAGGCTTATGTCGATGTTCCGATTCGGATTGTGTTGGAACGAATTGGATGGTTTTGGGTAATTTCTTTTGTTATTTTGATTCTATTGGCCGGTGGTTGTGGAATTTATTTTAATAAATTAAAAGAGTATATAGAAAAGATCATCAAGTCATTGAATGAAAGTGAGGCCTTGGTCGTACAACTGAAAACTGAACTGAATGAATTGCAAGCTAAAAAACTGGAGACAGAGCGGATTAGCAAACAACAATCTGAATTGATTGAACGGAAACAGTGTGAACTAACTCAGTTACAAGCTAGCAAGCAGGAAATGGAACAGGTTAGCCAACAACAAGCCGGAGCGATTGAAGAAAAACAAGCAGAATTAACTGAACTTCAAACCAAGTTGCAAAATGTTGAGCAGATTAGTAAACAACAATCTGAATCGATCGAACGGAAACAGTGTGAACTAGCTGTGCTACAAGCTGACAAGCGAAAAATGGAGCAGGTTAGTAAACAACAAGCCGGAGTGATTGACAAAAAACAAGCAGAACTAACTGAACTTCAAGCCAAGCTGCAAAATGTTGAGCGGATTAATAAGCAACAACTCGAGATGATCGAGAAAAAACAAGCTGAGTTATTGGTCTCGCAAAATAAAATAAAATCTTTATTTCCGAAACAAAAAATAGACTGGATCATTTTGCCATGCGGTGTATTATTTGATGAAAAACATGGAGTTATACGTATTGAGAATGGAAAAACGATTCGTTTGAAGAACACTCCGCTAAAGTTGTTTGGTTGTTTTATTAAGGCTGAGGATTATAAATTAATGTCTGAGGATATTTGTACCGATGTTTTGGAGCGCCCAATTAAAAATGGATTAAGTGACTCGGACCGGGAAATTATTTCGACTACTGTAGGTCGTTTAAGGAAGTCTTTGAAGCCATTCCCCTGTATTGAAATTAAGTCACACAGAAAAGTCGGTTATCAGATGTTTTTTTCCAACTATCAAAATGACACTACCCTAGCGGGTAAATCGGATTAATATACCGGGTATTTGAAAATACCCCTGCGACTAATATTTTTTAACATATCATTCCGTTATCAAACAAGCAATATTACCTATCGAAATGATAATCTGAATTTTGAATATATTGTCTTAAAAACAAAATCCCGGGGAAAGAGACTCTCCGGGATTTTGTTTTTTTATACTGTCAGGTTTTTAAAGTTTTTCGATTTCTTCTATCGACAAGCCCGTAGACCGGGAGATTATTAGAGGATCGATACCGTTTTGTTTCAGGTTTGTTGCTATAAGTCGTTGTTCTTCTGCTTTTCCTTCTGCTTTCCCTTCCGCCTTTCCTTCCGCTTTTCCTTCCGCTTTCCCTTCCGCTTTCCCCTCAGCCTTTCCTTCAATCCAACCAGTTTTAATTACACTGCGTTGATAACGCAAAGCCTCCATGTCTGCATAATATTGTCGTCTGTCTTTTTCATCTAACTGGTCGATACGCAAACGTTCGCGTGCTTCCTGTAAGCCATGAACCGTACTGTTTTTATCGATCTCGCCGGTTTTCAGGAAAGCGATCCATTCGTCCAGAGGCGTTTTCGCCTGTTGGTTAAAGCCGTCTACCCGTAATACGTAATATTCGGGAAAAATATCTCCGGCTTCATGACGTACGAATTGTTCGCGTTGGCGTACGGATAACTGGAGTATATCATTATAATGAATTCCTTTAAAGCTGGTACGTCCATGATAAACATAGTCTTTGCCTTGTCCTAATTCAAAATAAACAATGTTGATTGAATATACTTTACGAATAACACCATATTCCTGGCCTTCGTTGATATAATCGGTGATAGCTTTGGATGCTCCGTATAACATACGGTGGAAATAATCTAATTCGCGGTTGTTCTGTACTTCAATGATGATAAGTTCCCCTTTGCTGTCTTCAGCCAGCATATCTACCCGGTTGAATTTATCATCGACACTTTCCTTATTACTTTCGCTTTCCAGCATCTTGACAATACGAATCTCTTGCCCAAGCAATGTAGACAAAAAACCTTCCAGCACAACAAAGTTGGATTTATTACGCAAAAGGCGCTTTACGGCCCAGTCAAAACGGACCAATGCAGAATCATTTTTCATAGTTATTTATTATTTAATTTGTTACGGTAGCAAAGATAGACTTTTTTTTAATCTAAAAGCATATTATCCTGATTTTTACCGGATAAATAGGATATAAAAATATATTTGTCTATGTTTACCGTATAAAGAGTCTAAGGGTTGAATTTTAAACGGGAGTTTGGAGTTCAACTTTTACTGTTTTTGTACACGCCAAAGACTTTTCCTGTAAATCACTTCCTTTCTTTCGCACCGGATTGTGTTAACCGTTGGTGCTTCAGGTAATCAACATTTAAAAAATTAGAATTATGGCTAGACCATTAAAAAAAGGACTGGGCTATTTCCCGCTGGATACGGACCTGTATTCGGACAGGAAAATACAACGCTTGCTCCGAAGGTACGGGTGTAAGGGCATCTGTATTTATTTAGCGATCCTTTGTGAAATTTACCGGGAGAAGGGGTATTATATTCCTTATGACAGTGATTTCTGTTTCGATATCTCTGTTATCCTGGGGTTGGATGAGGCCACGGTTAGCGAGGCGATCCTTTATTGTATAGATCTTCAGTTGTTCGACAGGGAACTGCTGGAATATCGGCAGGTACTTTCTTCGCTGGCGATACAGAGACGCTTCAGGGAAATCAGTAAAAGACTCGGCGTAAAGATCGACCCGGATCTCGAAATACCGGATAGTTGGGCGAATGAAGGGGTTATTGTTGCAGAAACCCCGGTTATTGCAACGGAAACTCCGGATTCTGTAACGAAAACCCCGGAAAATGGAAATGGAAATCAAAATGTAAATCAATCTACACAATATGGAAAATCAAATGAAACTCGATTTTCAGTCGATAACGGAGAAGCAGCCCGACGGGAAGAACTCCTCCGCATGGCTGAAGAAGCAACAAGAAGTTGCTGATATGACGGCTCGTTACGGGAATGCGGAGAAATTCCTGAATACGTTTAAACCGGATATGCAGGTAATGGCTGCCCGTTATGCCGAGCGTGCTTACTTTGGTACGGCTCCCATGCTGGAAACGGTTTGCCTGGGGTATGGCGAGCTGGCGGCAATGGTGTTCATATGCGCTCTGCTGGAAGATATCAACCTGTTCGTCGGGGTGAAAGAGAAAATGCCGGTCAACCGCCAGCGCGAGTTGTCGCGTCTGGTGTTGGCGGAATATCCTTATCTGAAGGTGACGGAATTGCTGTTGTTTTTCCATCGGCTGAAATGCGGGCGTTACGGCCGTTTTTACGGGATGGTGGATGCGCTGACTGTCACCAGTGCGCTGATGCAGTTTATGGGCGAACGCCTGACGGAGACAAACCGTTTTAAGGCGGCACGAAAGAAGGAGGAGAAACCGGAGAAAGTGGCGTCCGGCGGTATCACTTACGAGGAATATTTGCAATTGAAAGAGAAACAACAAAAACAAAACAATCATGGATAAGAGCAAGGTTTGGGGGCATACGCAGCTGGCTATGTTGTATTTCCCCGGTATTTTACCGAAATCGGCTTCTGCACAGTTGTCGTTGTGGATCAAACGGGATGAAGAGCTGCTGGACGATCTGACGAAAGCGGGTTACCGCAAGGGGCAGCGTATGTTTACGCCGCGCCAGGTGGAGATCCTGGTGGATCATCTCGGCGATCCTGAGACCTGGAATATTCGATAATAAATAAACGAAGCGGGACGGTGAACGTGTTCGGGTTCAATCCTTGTCTCTTTACCTGAATACTCCGGTTCCCGGTAAAATATTTTATTACAATGTGTACCAAATTTGTACGCAATAATAATTATCACTATCTTTGCTTCAAATAAAACCTATACAGCCATGTTAGTAGTAAGCAGTAGAGAATTCAGAGACAACCAGAAGAAGTATTTCGATTCGGTTGATAATGGAGAACAGGTAATTGTTCAAAGAGGAAAGGACCGTTCTTACAAGCTCGTTCCTGTGACGAGTAGCGATGTTTGTATGACAGAGGAAGAGTTCTACGAAAAGATAGACCGTTCCATCCAACAGGCTAAAGAAGGCAAGGTGCTGAGAGTATCCTCTAACGAGGATCTTAAAAACTTGCTTGGTTTATGATCGAATATGAATTGGAGTTTACCCAAGAAGCACTAGATGATATTCAGAAGCATAAGAAGAGTGGCAATAAGCCATTATTAAAGAAGCTTGAGAAACTCCTTGTGGAATTGAGACAACATCCTTCTACTGGTACCGGGCAGGTTGAAATGTTGAAACATTACAAAGAAGAAACTTGGTCGCGAAGAATAAACGATGAGCACCGGCTTGTTTATCGTATTAAAGACGATGTGGTAGTGGTGCTTATATTATCTGTATATGGACATTATAAATAGCGAACATTAAGGTAGCCCAATAAGCTGCCTTTTTCCGTTTATTCCCTCATTTCTGCCGCTCACCACTCATTTCATGTCGTTCGAAAACTTTTTTTGTATTCTGCTTCATATTGCTTATCTTTAACCATTAATTCGAGAAATTTATTAATGATAAGTATGTCTCATCCTATATACCTTCGTCCTTCGTTGAATCACCAACTACACGACCATAGAATGTCTGGCTGGGTGCTGTTTTCATTGGAACAGATAAACAAATAAAAAGAGTTTTGATATTTACTTTGACTATAATTGCATAATAATGTAATTACGTCAGTGATTTCTGTTTCGATATCTCTGTTATCCTGGGGTATGGCGAGCTGGTGGCCATGGTGTTCATATATGGAAGATATGTTCCCGGTAAAATCTTTCTTATTCCCTCTTATTCCCTGCTATTTCCATTTAAACCGATTCCGTCCTTTTTCCTTCACGTACATTTGCTTTCATATTAACGATAAACAGAATTGAATCATGAGAAAAATTAATCTGATTGTTTTGCATTGTTCGGCTACCCGTGAGACGATGGAGTATACGCCGGAACAGATGGAACGTGACCATAAGGCGCGTGGTTTCTTTTCGGCCGGTTATAATTATTATATCCGCCGTTCGGGTGAGGTCGTTCCGATGCGTCCGCCGGAGCAGATTCCGGCACATGTGAAAGGGTATAATGCGTTCAGCCTGGGGATTTGTTACGAAGGTGGGTTGGATGCCGACGGGCATCCGAAAGATACGCGTACGGAGAGGCAAAAATTGTCTATCAGGGGATTGCTGTTGTTGCTGCTGGTGCGGTATCCGGGATGTCGGATCTGCGGGCACCGTGATTTGTCGCCCGACCGGAATGGCGACGGGATGATCACGCGGGATGAATGGTTGAAGGAGTGTCCTTGTTTTGATGCGGAGGAGGAGTATGGGATATTGTAAAAGAAGGTGCTGGCTGCTTGGTTGCCAGTTATGGGTGGCGGTTTTCCTGTCGCTGGCAGGTGTTGTATTGTTGTTTATGGGGTTCTGGTGCAGTCCGGCAGGGGAGATACACAACTCGGTGTTGGTAGGATTCGGCGAGGTGTCGACGTTTTCAGGGGCGTTGTTCGGGGTGGATTATAGTTATAAATATAAGATCAGAAGGGATGAGAAAGAGGAATAAGGAGTTGTTCGGGGTGTGTTTCGGTGTGTGTTTGTGGGTTTTGTTGACGGGTGCCGGTTGTGCGGGGAAGAGGGGCGTGGCTACGGGGCGGGAATTCAGGGAAAGGGATTCGTTGATGGTTGAGCGTTTCGATAGCCTACGGATGGAACATATGTGGAAGTCTTCTGCGGCTGTGGCGGTTCGATGGGAGGAGGTGGAATTTTCCGCACCGGATAGTAGTGGGCACCAGTATGTGGAGCGGGTCAGACAGGCTGTGGCGGACAGTCGGGAGGTTTCTGTTAGCCGGGATACATTGCTCTTGCTTTCACGGCAGGAAGATCACCGGTTGCGGGAAACAGTGGCTACGGAACAGAAAGAAAGCGGCTGGTTGATGGGGCACCTACCGATTTGGTGGGTATTGGGTGTGGGAGGTATATTGTTATTAGGAGTTTGGTGGTGTAATAATAGAAGAAAAAGAGGACATTTGAATAGATAGGAAACGGAATAATTATTATCTTTGACAAAAAAGATGATGTATGGAAACAACACAGATAAAATTAAATAAAAATGTTGTTGATAAAGCTGTAGCTTATGCACGGCAAAGAGGACTGGATTTATCTTCTATCATAGAAAATTATTTGGATCGTCTTGTGCAGCAACCAAAAGTTGGCGAAGAACCTATACCTGATATTGTATTGAGTTTATTAGGGGCAGGGAAGATTGATGACGATGATGATTTAAATGGCAGAAAAGCTTATCATAAATACTTGGAGGAAAAATATCGATGAAAAAAGTTTTTTTGGATACTAATGTCGTTATTGATCTTTTAGATAAACGTGAGCCTTTTTATAAGGATGCAGTTGCTATTTTTACGTTGGCTTATAAGAAAAAGATAACTTTATTTGTTTCTCCAATGACTTATGCTACAGCCTCCTATCTTTTACGAAAACATGGGCAGGAGCAGATGAGATTATTACTTCGAAACTTTCGTCAGCTATCGAGAGTGACTGTTGCTGATGAGATGGTTGTAGATGATGCTTTAGCATCTTCTTTTCTGGATTATGAAGATGCTTTACAATATTATTCAGCATTAAGCAAGAATGTCGATGTTATTTTAACAAGGAATGTAAAAGATTTTCAATATTCAAAAATATCAGTTTTAACTCCAGGTGAATATTTATCTCAGTTATAATTGACATGTTTGTAAATAAAAAAGGAGGGAAACAGAAATAGTTTACCTCCTTTTTTATAATATATTGCTGCTTATTGCATGCTTTCTGTTGTCATTTCTTTATTGATTTTCTTAACCAATCCCTGAAGAACAGCATTCGGGTCTTGTGGATATATCAACGTTTTTGGGGCGTTGTTCAGGGGGGGGATTATAAATATAAGATTGGACGGCATGAAAAAGATGGATATGGAATAAAATATTATCTTTGCCCGCATCCTTATTTGTTATACCTGAAAGTTTAATGCTATATGGAAAAGGAGAATGAATATGCTAAAGCATTGAGTGAAGGAGATTCGGGAGCTTTTGAATGGCTGTTTTTACATTATCAACCGAAGTTGATTGCTTTTTTTACCGGCTTTGTCCATGATGATGAGGTAGCACGCGATATGGCCCAGGATATCTTCTTTAGTTTATGGACAAATCGAGTTAAGCTGTCGGCAGTCCGTTCGTTTTCGTCTTACCTTTATCAGATGGCGCGTAATGCCTTGTTCAATTATTATGACCATGCGCTTGTTTGTGAGAAATATGATGCGGAGCTACTCTTCCGTCCGTTGGTGACAGATGATACGGAAGAATTGCTTTTTGCACAGGAATTAAAGGGTTTGATCGACCTGAAGGTGGAGCAGATGCCACCCCAGCGTCGACAGATATTTCGTATGAGTCGTGTGGAAGGTCTTAATAACGATGAAATTGCTGCTCATTTGAATATCAGTAAACGGACAGTAGAGAATCATCTTACTGCTGCATTGTCGGACCTTCGCCGGATGCTAAAAATAGTTTTGTTGCTTTTTTATTGAAATTTTTTCATTTTCGACTGTGTGTTGATCCTCTCTTTGCTTTCTCTATAATAAAAGCAAGGTTCTATGGAGACAAAACAAGTACAAAATATAATCCGGTCATTTTTCGGAAAACGTTTCTCGAAAGAGACGCAACTTCGCTTTCGTTACTGGTTGCGTTTGACGGAAGATCGGGACGAAAAAGACGCTACGATACGGGAGTTGTGGGAAAAGTGTCCTTCTTCTATTACCGAACGTACATGGGAAGACCTTTCGGAAATGCAGGAACGGATTGGCAGGAAGCATACAATGCCGGTTCGTCGTTCGCTATTTTCCCGCTGGGGAAAATATGTGGCAGCTGTTGTACTTATCGTTTCCACATCGGTTGTTACGCAACTGGTGAATCAGCCCACGGTGGAGGTGGTTTCTCCCAAGCTGGTCGAGTTCTACGTCCCTTATGGCGATTGTCGTGAGATTACTCTTGCTGACGGGTCGATTGTTTGGGTAAATGCGGGTTCCCTGCTTATCTATCCTTCTGAATTTACAGCCGACACGCGTACGATCTATCTGAGTGGTGAAGCCCGTTTTCAAGTCGCTAAAAATCCGGACAAGCCTTTTATTGTCGGTACGAACCATTTGGATATTCAGGCATTGGGTACTGTTTTCAGTGTGTGTGCTTATCCCAATTCACAAACAACAAGCACCACACTGGAAGAAGGAAGTATCCTGGTTGGTGTGAAGCCGGAAAAACAGCAATCGTCTATCCTGAAATCCGGTGAACAGCTTGTTTACCATCATCAGACTCATCAGATACGGATTAACAGTGTGGAAGCAAAACAAATGTCTGCATGGAAAGATGGTTACCTGATTTTCGAGAATGCTTCTTTTGAACAATTGATCGCTGCATTGGAAAGGAAATATGATGTAACGATTAATTATAATGCAGGAAAGTATAATGGTCGTTCCTATTACGTGAAATTCAATCCGGATGAGTCGGTGGAGGACGCGCTTCTTATATTAAGCCGTTTAATAGATGGCTTCAAATATACAGTAACAGGACAAACAATCAGTATTAACTAAAAATAGGAGGATAAAAACGATAAGAAAAGAAAGACGGGGAGACAGACCTTGCAAAATCAACTCCCCGTATTTTGAAATCATAGAATACCATCAGAAAACATTTTAATCAATAATTTAATAACAGTATTCATATATAACACACAAAAGTATGAAAATAACCTATCTAATGCAATCTGAAAGGAAAAAAATCTTTTCATGTCTATGGGTTGTGCTTGCATTATTACTTCTTGCCCCTTGGGCAAATGCACAAAATCAAAAAGTTCAGTTGAATGGAAAGAACTTGACTTTGAAAGCTGCATTTAAGCAAATCGAAGAACAAACAAAGATGTCTGTCGATTATGATGCGGAAGTCATCAATACTTCCCGCCAGGTTACTTCCGTTTCAAAAGAAATGACGGTAGACGAACTCCTGAAGCAATTGTTCCGTAATACCGAATATACGTATGCTTTTGAAGGATCGCATATTCTGATAAAGCTACGGCAATTGCCAAGTAAGAAGAAAATAACCGGAACGATCACGGATGAATCGGGGTTGCCCGTAATCGGCGCAAATGTTGTAGTGAAAGGTACGGCAAACGGCGTTATAACAGACTTGAATGGAAACTTTATGATTGAGGTCGCTGAAAATGCTGTCCTGAAAGTTTCGTATGTCGGCTATAGTTCGAAAGAAATTCCTATCGGAAATAAAACAAGTTTGGTCATACAGATAAAAGAAGATACGGAATTGTTGGATGAAGTCGTGGTTATCGGTTATGGCGTGGTCAAAAAAAGTGATCTGACAGGATCGGTCAGTTCGGTGAAATCGGATGTTGTCAACTCTTATCCGACGACGAATGTACTGCAAGCACTTTCCGGGAAAAGTGCCGGTACACAGATAAAACAGTCTACCGGAGCTCCTGGAGCAGATGTGAGTGTCCGTATTCGTGGAACTAATTCGATACAGGGTAGTAACGAACCGCTTTATGTAATCGATGGTTTCCCTATATCCAGTACGCCGTCTAATCTGAATAATTCGGAAATAGAAAGCATTGAAATATTGAAAGATGCCTCGGCTACAGCTATTTATGGATCGCGTGGCGCAAACGGCGTTGTTTTGATTACGACCAAACAGGGAAAAGCCGGGAAAACTCATGTGGAGTTTGAAACCAGTTATAGCTCCCAGTCGCTTATTAAGAAGTTGGATATGATGGACGCGACGGAATATGCACAATTTTATAACCTGCAACAGAAAACCGATACCGGAAAAGAGTTTTTTACACAGGAACAGGTGAATGGTTTCGGTAAAGGCTTTGACTGGCAGGATCTGATCTTCCGGAATGCTCCTCTTTGGAAAGGTAGTTTGAGCATCAGCGGAGGAAGTGAAAAGACACAATTCGCCTTGTCCGGTAGCCTGTTCAGGCAGGACGGTATTATTGAAGGAAGCGATTATCGCCGGTATTCCGTGCAAACAAATCTGAAACATGAAATCAACCGGATTTTCAGTGTGAGCTTTTCTTCTACGTTGACGCGCAATGAAACGAATGTGAAGAACAGTGGTGCCGGTGCGCGGGGTAGTTCGATGATTTCGGCAGCTATTTCTGCACCTCCTACGCTCACTCCTTATACGGAGGACGGGAAGTATCGTGAATTAGCTACGGCATATCCTTTTCTAGCAACAGACCTGATTAATCCGCTGAATTTTATAAATGAACAAAGTCGTCACTCCAAGTCAAACAATGTGTTGGCGAATGTTTCATTCCTGATCACTCCGATTTCCGATTTAACGGTGAAATTGATGGGCGGTATTGAGAATCATGATGGTTTGGGCGGATTTTATAAAACAAGGGGATATTTGCATTCCAGCGGTTATGCGGAACTGCAGGCAAGCCAGTCGACCAGCTTGTTAAGTGAAAATACGGCTACTTATGCAAAGCGATTTGGTAAAAATAATATCTCGGCTGTCGCTGGCTTTACCTTTCAGAACTTTGTAAATACGAATGTCGGTGGTTCCGGGACTGGTTTTTTAAGTGATGTGTTCGAGGAGTATAAACTACAGACTGCATCTACTCCGGGTATTCCTTCTTCCGGCTACTCAAAATCGGTTTTGATGTCATATCTGGCACGTGTGAATTATAGTTTTGATGACAAATATCTGATAACGGCCAGTATTCGTCGTGATGGTTCTTCCCGTTACAGTGAAAAGAATAAATGGGGTAGTTTCCCTTCTGCGGCTGTTGCCTGGAGGGCTTCCAATGAAGATTTTCTGAAGAGTAATAAATTTATTTCCAACCTGAAAGTGCGTGCCAGCTGGGGTTTGACCGGTAGTCAGGCTATCGATCCGTATGTAACGTTGAGCACATTGGAAAATAAGAATACGATTTTCGGGGATGCGTTGTATAATTCTTTTGCTCCGGGTAGCCGTCTGCCGGGCGATTTGAAATGGGAAACAACCGAACAGATCAATATAGGAGTGGATCTGGGTTTGTGGGATCGTTTGAATCTGACTGCCGACTATTATGTTAAAAATACCCGTGACTTGTTGAATTCAGTACTTTTACCGACTTCTTCCGGTTATGTGAATACGATACAGAATATTGGAAAGGTACAAAATAAAGGTTTTGAACTGACTCTTGATGCCCGTGTCCTGACCGGTGAGTTTAAATGGAATGTAAATGCAAATATCTCGTTCAACCGTAATAAAGTGAAGAAATTGTACGGAGGCGAAGATATCTTCGGCGGCAAAGTTAATGCAGTGATTGTTAATGATGAAACGAATATTTTACGCGAAGGTTATCCTATCGGACAGTTCTGGGGATATGTGGAAGATGGTTATGACGAGAAAGGGCAGATCATTTTCAAAGATCTTAAGGAAGACGGTACGATAAATAAGGAGGATAAAACATTTATTGGCGATCCGAATCCGGATTTTATATATGGGTTGACTTCAAACATGAGTTTTAAAAACTTTGAATTGAATTTGTTCTTTCAGGGAAGCCAGGGGAATGATTTGTTCAATGCCAGCGCCATTTCCAACACAATGGATTATGGGTACGGGTTGAATATGCCGAAAGATGTATTCAATAATCATTGGACAACTGAAAACACGAATGCGAAATATCCGGCAATCAGTTATAATACGAAAGTTCGCGTATCAGACCGTTTCATCGAAAATGGCTCGTATCTGCGATTGAAGAATATACAATTGGCTTATAATGTTCCGGTACGTAAATTAGATTGTAACTGGATTCGTCATTTGCAGGTATATGCTAGCGGACAAAATTTGCTCACATTTACCAAATATTCATGGTGGGATCCTGAGGTGAATACGTATGGTGGAGCTAATTCCGTATCACAAGGTATTGACTACAGTAGTTATCCTTCTTCCAAATCTTTTACATTTGGTATTCGTGTCGGTTTTTAACAGTATGAATTTATTTACATGACAGATATTTATGAAGATGAGAATAATAATATTACAGACAATCGGTTATTTACTGTTTTCGTCCCTGTTGCTGACAGGATGCGATGCCCTGGAGGAATCTCCTAAAAATATGGTGGTGGAGAATTTTTATAAAACTCCGGAAGAGGTGGAGACTGCCACGAACGCTATTTACCACTCCTTGCGTGCCGGGGAATGTATGGCTGTTTATGAGGCTACGCTGGAATGTATGTCCGATTGTGTCTACGGTCGTGGTAGCTGGGCGCAGATAGGAGAGTATAGTAAGCTGAACGATACGAATATTACCCGTGTCGGGACCATATGGAAATGGTTTTATTTGGCAATCCGGAATGCGAACTTGGTTATTCAACGATCACCGGCTGGAGATCCGGCGATAGATGTTTTTGTTGCTGAGGCTCATTTCCTTCGTGCATTTTCTTATTTTCAGATAGTGCGCAATTGGGGTGGAGTGCCTTTACGTACGGATAAAAATTTGGGTGAGACTGATGTACCTAAAAGTACGATTGATGATGTTTATAAACTGATTATAGACGATTTGTCGTTGGCTGAAGGTATGCTGCCTGAAAAACAAGGCCTGATAGGACGCCCGACTAAATGGGCTGCCAAGACTTTGCTTGCTGATGTCTATCTGCATTTGGAGAAGTATGGAGATGCTCGTGCAAAGGCGGAAGAAGTGATGGCTAGCCGACAGTATTTGCTTGTTCCGGTAAAAACAAAGGAGGATTTTCAGAATAATGTATTCGGACCTGCATTATTAACTACTTCAGAAGAGATTTTTTATTTGAAATATTCAAATGTCGTAGCAGGTCAGTCTAATTATTTGCTGTGGATTACGAACCATGCTTCGACCGGAGGCTTTCCGTTCGGTGGTGCTTATGTTTTGTATATGAAATCGGATACCGAGGCATTTCGGAACTGGGACGAAGGGGACTTGCGCCGACAGTTATGGAGCCATGCAGATTTCGGATTAGGCGATAATACTTACGTGAGTGCAAAATTTATCGATAAAGGGGCTATTAGCCAGAATGGAGGTGCTAATGATGATCCGGTGTATGGTTATTCTGATCTGTTGCTTATTTATGCGGAAGCTTTAGCGATGGAAAAGGGGAATGCAACGGTTGAAGCTATGGAGGCTGTCAATCAAATCCGCCGACGGGCTTATGGTTATGATCCGTTAGTCGCTTCCGAAGTAGATTACAAACTGGCAGATTATGCTTCGGCTGATAAATTTCGGGATCTGGTGATTAAAGAACGTGGATATGAATTCCAGCTGGAAGGAAAGCGATGGTTAGAACTGAAAAGGACCGGAAAAGCTCAACAGGTTATTAATGCGGAAAAAGGTTATGATGTTGACGAGATAAGTTTCTTATGGCCGTTTCCTGTGGATGAAATTAATTATAATACGGCTATCGATCCTAGTCGGGATCAGAATCCGGGGTATTAATGTTTTTGACATTGAGAGTATGGATAGACGTACAATGATCAAGTCGCTGGGAATAATCCCGGCGACTGGTTTAATGACAACTTTGGAAGCGGAGAATGTAAGCAGGCAGATTAAATCATCTTGTATAAATACGGATGTTTTAGTTGTAGGAGGAGGTACTGCTGGTGTTATCGCTGCGATTCAGGCTAGCCGAGCCGGATGTAAAACAATTTTATTGGAAAGTGGGAGTCAGCTTGGTGGGACAATGACGACGGGCGGTGTTTGTTTTCCCGGATTGTTTTATGCCTGGGGAAAACAGATTATAGGTGGAATAGGCTGGGAGCTTGTGACGGAAGCCGTTAAAATGAATGACGACGTGCTGCCGGATTTTAGTAAACCTTTCGGAAAAAGTCATCCGAAACACCAGATTTTATTAAATCCTTTTTTGTATGCAATTTTGGCGGAAGAAAAATGTATACAGGACGGAGTTTCTATCCGGTATTATGAAACTCCGGTTCGCATAACACCACTGGATTCAGGATGGAACGTCGAGGTATCCGGAAAGGGTACTTGTACCTGTATAAACTGTAAGCAAATAATCGATGCAACAGGGAATGCTTCTGTTGCTGCTTTAGCCGGATGTCAACGGTTAAGAGAAGAGGAAATTCAACCGGGATCTTTAATATTTGAATTAGAAGGCTATGATTTATCCTCTTTAGATTTTGGGGTTCTTTCCAAACGATATGATGAAGCTTTGAAAAATGGAGTTTTATTGAAAACAGATGCTTATAACGGTATAAGAGGTTTATTGACAGTGAAAGGAGGTTTGGCTACTCAGCATGTATTGAAAGCCGATTCTTCAACTTCCGAATTACATACGCAGGCAAATATTGAAGGGCGCACCTCTTTATTGAGGGCACTTCGTTTTGTGCGTACATTGCCAGGATGCGGGAATGTACGTATAAAAAAGATGCAAACGGAAATAGCTATTCGTGAAACTTATCGGATAGATGGCTTATATCAAATTTCTCATCAGGATTATGTAGCGGGACGGATTTTTGAAGATTCCCTTTCTTATTCCTATTATCCTATAGATTTGCATGTTACGCATGGGGTTTCACCAAGTCATTTGGAAGAAGGAATAGTTGCTACTGTGCCATTGCGTGCTTTAATACCTAAAAACATTCGTCATTTTTTAGTTGCCGGACGCTGTGTCAGTAGTGATCGGTTGGCCAATTCTGCCCTGCGGGTACAGGCCTCTTGTATGGGGATGGGGCAGGCTGCTGGTGCTGCGGCTGCATTGGCTTGTCATTCGAATAAGACTCCGGCTGATTTATCACTTACAGAATTGAAAGCTCTGATTCGGAAATACGGAGGGATAGTCCCTTCTTTAACATGAACTAAATAAAATGAATTTGTAACGATGGGAGATGTTTTATTTGAAACAAAAAAGGTTGGCAAGAAATATTGCCAACCTTTTTACATGTATGGATTTGCTGCTTATTGCATGCCTTCTGTTGTCATTTCTTTATTGATTTTCTTAACCAATCCCTGAAGAACAGCACCCGGGCCTAATTCGATGAAATGGTCGGCACCGTCGGCGATCATGTTCTGAACACTCTGAGTCCAGCGAACAGGAGCTGTCAGCTGGGCGATCAGGTTAGCCTTGATCGTTTCCGGATCAGTTTCACCTTTCGTACTTACATTCTGATAAACAGGGCAAGCCGGTGTATAGATCGGAGTAGCTTCGATGGCAGCAGCCAGTTCGGTACGTGCCGGTTCCATCAGCGGAGAGTGGAATGCACCGCCTACTTTCAGCTTCAACGCACGTTTAGCTCCGGCAGCCAGCATTTTTTCGCAGGCAGCATCGATTCCGGGAATTGAACCGGAGATAACCAGCTGGCCCGGGCAGTTGTAGTTTGCACAAACAACCACTTCATCTTTTATACTTGCACAGATTTCTTCAACTGTTGCGTCCGGCAAAGCCAGAACGGCTGCCATGGTGGAAGGAGTGGCTTCGCAAGCTTTCTGCATAGCCATGGCACGTTTGGATACCAATACCAGACCATCTTCAAATGACAAGGCTCCGACTGCAACGAGGGCAGAGAACTCACCCAGGGAGTGACCGGCTGTCATATCCGGTTTAAACTGGTCGCCTAGTGTTTTGGCGAGAATAACCGAGTGTAAGAATATGGCAGGTTGCGTAACCTTTGTTTGTCTCAGATCTTCGTCTGTTCCTGCGAACATAAGGTCTGTGATGCGGAAACCGAGAATTTCGTTTGCTTTCTCAAACATCTCTTTTGCAAGGGGATTGTTATCGTAAAGGTCTTTTCCCATTCCGACAAACTGTGCACCCTGACCGGGAAATACATAAGCTTTCATCTTTCTAATCTTTTTCTAATTTCAGTTTTTTAAGACGGTGCAAAGGTAATAATTTTAGAATAATGGAGTGACTATTCGTTACAAATAGTATCTTTGTCCCATATAAAAGGCGAATATTAACGACTAATTATTATAATATCATGAACGAATTACTATTTTTAGGAAATTTAGGTACAGGCGAAATTGTGATTATCGCCATTGTTGTGTTGTTACTTTTCGGTGGTAAAAAAATTCCGGAACTGATGAAAGGTATCGGTAAAGGAGTGAAAAACTTTAAAGACGGTGTAAAAGGTTTAGAAGACGACATTAAGCTGGACGACAACGATAAGAAGTAGGAAATGGAAGAAGAGTTGGAACAAAATGAAATGTCATTCTGGGACCACCTGGAAGAACTTCGTTGGACTTTATTCCGTTCTATTCTAGCGCTCTTTGTTTTTGCTATCGGTAGTTTTGCCTTTATGCGTGACCTTTTCGATCACGTCATTATGGCTCCCTGCTACGCTGATTTTATTCTTTACCGTTGGTTATGTGAATTGAACAAGTGGCTTATCGATATAAGTCCTTGGTTTGATGTTTTACCGGATTTCTGTAATGATACTTTTCATGTAGATATCGTAAATATCAAGCTGGCTTCCCAGTTCTTCACCCACATGACCACCTCGTTCTGGCTGGCCCTGGTATTGACTTTCCCTTATCTGATGTATGAGGTATGGAGATTCATCAGTCCGGCTCTGTATGACAACGAAAAGAAAAATATCAGGTGGGTATTCTTTTTCGGAACGATTATGTTTTTCATGGGATGTGCCGTAGGTTATTTTATGGTATTCCCGATGACACTCCGTTTCCTGGCAACGTATCAATTGAGCGCTAATATTACAGAACAAGTCTCTCTGGATTCGTATATGGATAACTTCCTTATGCTGATCTTTGTAATGGGAATTGTTTTTGAAATGCCGTTGGTATCGTGGTTGCTGTCGAAGCTGGGACTGTTGCACAGAGGATTTTTCCATAAGTACAGACGGCATGCTATTGTCGGATTGCTTGTTGCAGCAGCATTCATTACGCCGAGTAGCGACCCGTTTACATTGAGTGTCGTATTCTTCCCGTTATACGGATTGTACGAATTAAGTGCATTCTTCGTAAGGAAGCCCCCGATAGAGGAACCGGATGAAGAAGACGAAAAGGAAAATGAAGGTTAATAAACCATAGACATTGGAAATTAGTTTAATCGGGCATGAATACACAGTGTTATCTGTGAATTCATGCCCGATTTCATTATATGCTTGAAAATTTGTTTCTTAGTTCAAATCGTCTTACATTTGTAAATGTAAAGTTCATTTTCTATGATGAAAAGAGAAGATTATATACGTCAGTTATCTGCATGCAAACAGCAACTCATGCAAAAGTTCGGGGTACGTTCTATCCGGCTTTTCGGTTCTGTTGCCCGAGGTGAAAATCACGAAGGGAGTGATTTGGATATTTGTGTGGAGACTGAAACTCCTAATCCTTTCTTATTAATGGATTTGAAAGAAGAATTGGAGAGGATGTTCAAACATTCCGTAGATATTGTCCGTTACCGTGAACGTATGAATCCGTATTTGCGTCAACAGATTGAAAAAGAAGGAATTTATGTATAATAAAGAACTGGAAAAAAGTGATGGGATTCAGGGATGTGATCGCTCATCATTATTTTGATATAGATGCGGAAGAAGTATGGTGGGTTTTGGAAAATGAATTGGAGCCATTGCTTTCTGTAGTAAAGAAAATAAAGCAAGAAATTTAATTTATATTGATTTAGTTCAATTTAGTATCTTCTTTTAGAGATCATTCTTATATTTGTAAACGTCTGAACAAATTTATAAACAATGAGGCACTTCTCTTTATTGGCGGTCTCCTTGCTGGCTTTGGTGGCCTGCACGCCTGAGAAACAACAGGAGGTTGATTATGCGCAGTATGTAAATCCGATGATCGGTACGGATTTTACCGGAAATACTTATCCGGGAGCACAGGCTCCTTTCGGGATGGTGCAGTTAAGTCCTGACAACGGATTACCGGGGTGGGACCGTATCTCCGGTTATTTTTATCCCGACACGACAATTGCCGGTTTCAGCCATACACATCTTTCCGGTACAGGAGCCGGCGATCTGTACGATATCTCTTTTATGCCGGTGACCCGTCCGTATAAAGAAGCGGAAGCGCCGTTGGGCATTTACTCTACCTTCTCTCATAATGACGAGGCTGCCTCTGCCGGTTACTACCGGGTATTGCTGAAAGACTATAATATCAATGTGGAACTGACGGCAACCGAACGATGCGGTATCCAGCGCTACACTTTCCCGAAGGCGGAAGCCTCTGTCTTCCTGAATCTGAAAAAAGCGATGAACTGGGACTTTACACTCGATTCTTATATAGAGGTAGTAGACTCGGTGACGATCCGCGGATATCGTTTCTCACAGGGATGGTCGCCCGACCAGCATGTCTATTTTCAGACCCGTTTCTCTAAACCTTTCGCTGGGTATCATATGGATACGACCGCTATCGTAACCAAAGATAAAGGACGTATCGGTACGGCTTATGTCGCCCGTTTTGATTTTAATACGGAAAAAGATGAAGAGATTCTGGTGAATACGGCTATCTCCGGTGTCAGTATGGAGGGAGCTGCCAGGAATTTGCAGGCTGAAGTTCCTCTCAATGATTTCGACCGGTATCATCAGGAGGCTGTTGCCCGTTGGAATAAGGAACTGTCGAAGATCGAAGTGAACGGAAACAATACGGACGACCTGGTTAAGTTTTATACGGCTATGTATCATACCATGATCGCTCCGACGATTTTCAGTGATGTGGATGGTTCTTATTACGGACCGGATAACCAGATACATAAGACAAATGGCGGTGACAATTACTCCACTTTCTCTTTGTGGGATACTTTCCGCGCTGCCCATCCCCTTTATACATATACAGATCCGAAACGGGTAAACGATATGGTTCAGGGCTTCCTGAATTTCTTTGACCAGAACGGTGCACTTCCTTTGTGGAATCTGTACGGACATGAAACAAATATGATGATCGGTTACCATGCGGTACCTGTTATCGTGGATGCTTATCTGAAAGGGATCGGTAATTTTAATGCGGAAAAGGCGTTGCAGGCTTGTATAGCGACGGCGAACCGGGACGATTACCGTGGTATCGGATTATATAAGAAATTAGGCTATGTACCGGCATTCAGTGATCCGGAGAAATGGGAAAACTGGTCGTTGTCAAAGACGCTCGAATATGCTTATGACGACTATTGCATCGCTCGTATGGCTGAAAAAATGGGAAAGAAGGAAATTGCCGATGAGTTTTACAAACGTTCGCAAAACTACCGGAATGTCTATAATAAGGAAACTACCTTTATGCAGCCGAGGGATGAAAAAGGCAACTTTGTCACTCCGTTCGATGCCAAGGATTATACGGAAGATATTTGTGAAAGCAACGGATGGCAGTATTTCTGGTATGTGCCGCAGGATCTGGACGGACTGATCGGCCTGCTGGGAAGCAAGGAACGTTTCACGGAAAAGCTCGACAGCATGTTTACTTATGCACCGGATGCAAAGGAGGATCTGCCTATTTTCAGTACCGGAATGATCGGACAGTATGCGCATGGCAACGAGCCGAGCCACCATGTGATCTATCTCTATAACAAGGTAGACCAGCCTTGGAAGACGCAGAAATATGTAGCCCAGGTATTACACGAATTGTATCTGAATGCGCCGGACGGTATCTGTGGAAATGAAGATTGCGGACAGATGTCTGCCTGGTTTGTATTCAGTGCGATGGGCTTCTATCCGGTAGACCCGGTGAGCGGCCAGTATGAGATCGGAACACCTTTATTCCCGGAAGTGAAGATGAATCTGTCGGATGGGAAGGTGTTTACAATCCTGGCTCCGGGCGTCAGTGCTGAGAATATTTATATCCAATCGGTTAAACTGAATGGACAGCCTTATGATAAGAGTTACATCACCCATGAACAGATCATGAGTGGAGCGACACTTGAGTTTGAGATGGGTAACCAACCCGGACCTGTTTGGTACAAGAAATAAATGTCTTTATCCTTTTGCCGGTGGGGTAGGTCCGCAAGCAGTTATGGCGGTAATCAATTTATGGGTAGCCCTGTTGAAAGAAATGGCTCACATTAGACCAAATGTGAGCCATTTCTTTCAACAACGGATATTCTGTTAATTATTTCTGCGGAATGCGCCGCTGACAAATTCCAGTACATTCGGTAATGCCGTACGCCAGTATAGCCAGGTATGGCCGCCTCCCCGTACACGGAATTCATGTTTCATACCTTTCTCACGCATAATTTGGTGAGCCTGGAAATTACCATCCAGCAGACCGTCCTGGTCGCCACAGTCGATATAATACCGGATACGCGGGAGATTCTCTTTATCCAGTTCGGAAAGCATTTTCAGTACGCTGTTCTTATGCCAGTAGTCGAGTCCCGGACCAAACAGGCGGTTGAACAAGTCCTTGTGTGACTTTGCCTGGCGTTGTACCATCACACTGTCATCGAAAATAGCTGCACTAAGCGGTGCGCAGGCACTGAACATATCCGGATGATGTAAAGAATAGAGGAATGAGCCGTATCCGCCCATGGAAAGACCGGCGATGGCGCGGAACTCTTTGTTGCTCCGGGCACGGTAGGTCTTTTCGATATAGGGGATCAATTCTTCGAAAAACATATCTTCGTAAGGGGCTTTTCCGTCATATTGGTTGATATACCAGGTATCCCAGGCATCCGGCATGACGACGATCATGGGAACCGCCTGGTCGCTGTTGATGGCGCGATCGGTAATTTCCTGCATCTGCCCGGTTTGAATCCACATCGTTTCATTGTCGGTATAACCGTGTAACAGGTAGAGTACCGGATAATAACGGTTTGAAGTGGCATAGCCGTCGGGCAGGTAAATGGAGTAGGATACTTCTTTTCCCAATTTTTTACTCTGGAACTTCACCGATTCATGAACCGTACTTTGAGCTATTCCTGCAAAATTAATGCAGAAACACAAAACAAGGAAGAGGATAATCTTGTTTTTCATATACTGATAGATTTAAGTAAATAGATAGATGTTTTTGTTTATTTCTAGCAAAGTTATAAAAAAGCATTGGCTATACTTGATAAAATCCGGAAAAATATTATTTTTGTTAGCTAACTGATTAATCCAAATTGTATATATGTCGCATTTACCCGATTTAATTTCAGATCTCGCTTTAATTCTCATATCCGCAGGTGTCATCACTTTATTGTTCAAATGGCTGAAACAACCGCTCGTGTTGGGGTATATTGTTGCCGGATTGCTGGCCGGACCTTATGTTCATATATTTCCAACTGTTGTCGATGTGGAAAATATCAATCTCTGGGCAGAGATGGGAGTCGTTTTCTTGTTGTTTGCCCTGGGGCTTGAGTTCAGTTTTAAAAAGTTGATGAATGTCGGTTCCACCGCTTTTATCACTGCGATGACGGAGGTGATAACGATGCTGATCGTGGGCTATCTGGTCGGACATTTATTGGGATGGTCGACGATGAACTCCATTTTCCTCGGAGGTATGTTGTCGATGTCGTCCACTACCATAATAATAAAGGCTTTCGATGACCTGGGGTTGCGTAACCAACGTTTTACCGGTATCGTGTTCGGCACTTTGGTGGTGGAGGATCTGGTTGCCATCATTATGATGGTACTGCTTTCGACTATGGCTGTAAGCCAGGAGTTTGCCGGAGAAGAGATGATAGGGAGTATCCTGAAAGTTATCTTTTTCCTGATCCTTTGGTTCCTGGTGGGTATTTTCATTATTCCGGCTTTATTGAAAAAGGTCAGGAAATTGATGAATGACGAGACTTTGCTGGTGATCGCGTTGGGATTATGTCTGGGAATGGTTGTGGTCGCGACGAAAACCGGTTTCTCCGCGGCATTGGGAGCGTTCATCATGGGATCGATTCTCGCTGAGACGGTGGAGGCGGAGCGTATCGAGCATATTATCAAACCTGTTAAAGACTTGTTCGGGGCTATCTTTTTCGTATCGGTGGGGATGCTGGTGGACCCGGCTATCCTGGTTGAATATGCATGGCCTGTGATAATTATCACATTGGTTACGATTGTCGGGAAGGCCTTCTTTTCTTCCTTTGGCGTGTTGCTGTCCGGCCAGCCGCTGAAAACATCCATACAGTCCGGTTTTAGTTTGGCGCAGATAGGTGAGTTTGCTTTTATTATTGCGGCGCTGGGGGTATCGTTGAAGGTGCTGGATGATTTTGTTTATCCGATCATTGTTGCCGTGTCGGTGATCACGACGTTTACGACTCCTTATTTTATTCGTTTGTCCGGACCGTTTGCAGAGTGGTTATACCGGATATTGCCGGATAAAGCACGTAACTTTATGGACTATTATTCGTCGGGAACAAAAACGATTAACCATGAAAGTAATTGGCGGAAACTGTTGAAGATCTATGTGGGGAAGATACTGATTCATTCGGTGCTGCTGACTGCTATCCTGCTGTTGTCTACCCAGGTCATTTACCCGTTGCTTGTGGAGCAATTTCCGGCTATGGAGATGTGGGGGAATATTATCATGAGCTTGGTAACGCTTATCCTGATGATTCCTTTTCTAGCCGGGTTGGTGGCGAATAAAAATAACTCGCCTGAATTATTTATGACCCTCTGGAATGATAGTAAGTATAATCATGGAAAATTGGTGGCACTTGTGTTGTTCAGGGTGTTTGTCGCCATCTTGTTCGTTTCCATTGTGTTGATCAAATATTATCATGTACAGTATGGTATCGGTGCGATCATTGCCGTAGGCTTTTTGATCCTGATCATTTTGTTCCGTCGGGATCTGAACCAGTACTCCAGGCTGGAGGCTCATTTTCTGACCAATCTGAATCGTCGGGAAGAGGTTGACCGTAAGCGGAATCCGTTGAAAACCAGCTTTAATAATCAGTTGAGCGATAAGGATATCCATCTGGCTGTGGTGCCGGTATCGCCTTGTTCGCCCAGTGTCGGAAAATCATTGGCGGAGTTGTCTTTCAGGAAAGATTACGGGGTGAGTGTCGTAGAGATCATTCGAGGTGATCATAAGATTTACATACCCGGAGGTTCCGAACATATTTATCCGCAGGACAAGGTGGTAGTGGTAGGTACCGATGAGCAGTTGAAAGTTTTCCAGGCAAAGCTCGAAGACCAGCAAAACGGGGCGGATTGCTTTGCCGACCAGCCGAAAGAAATTACGGTCAATTCGTTTATCGTGGATGAAAATTTCCCGTTCCTGGGACAAAGCATTATACAGTCCAATGTCGGACGCCGATATAATTGCCTGATCGTCGGCATCGAGCGAAATGGCGGTTCACTGACGACTCCGGATAACGATACGGTTTTTGAAATGGACGACCTGGTGTGGGTTGTAGGAGATAAGAGCAAGATACAACAGTTGGTAAAAGGGGAGTAGAAGGCGTGTTATAAAAAATTAGTTATTACTTAAAAATGGTTACTTCTGACTTTGTTCTACCAAAAGTTCTAATTTTGTGCTGTTGAACTGTAAAACATATAGAAAGTATGAAGAAGAGTGTATGCCTGATGTTGATGTTGATGTTGATGATCGGTTTAGTTTCCTGCGGAGATGATGATAAACCGTCTATTCCCAAGTTGAATAAGCTGACAAAGATAACATGTAAAAAGAATGGGGTCGATTTTCCTGAATATTCTTTGGATATCACTTATAATCAAGATGGAAATGTGAGTAAAATGACAACATCCAAAGGAACTTACAACCTGATTTATACGAACAATAAGATCTCGTTGATCGATGCTTCGAATGTACATACGGAGGATTATCAGATAAACGGGAATGTGATAGTGAAGAGGCAGGAATGGGCTGTCAATGAATATACTCCGAGCGAGGTCTATGTAAAAAACGAATATCGTTATAAATATGACCGGAACAATCTGGCGGAAACCGATTGGGTTTTTCAACGTCCGTTGGAAGAGGGAGGATACAAGAAAAATGATCCTGTAGCTCTGGATAAGTATACCTGGTCGGGCGGAAATGTTACGGTTTACCAATATCTGCCCCGTGATGAGGTGAATTATACTTACGGCAGCCAGCTTTGTCCTGCTAATTTCCCGTTCCGTGCACTTAGTACATTAAGACCGGTTACACCGGATTTAGTTAATCCTTTAAATTCGTTGTACGGGGCGCTTAACCGTAATTTGCCTGAATCGGCCAGCCGTTATCAGTTAGGTGAAAGCAAAAATAATGCGGAATATACTTTCCGTTACCAGACTGTAGGCGATTATATTACTTCTATGATCATTACTGAAGATATAAAATCGGTAGATGGTTCGGAAGCCGGGCAAAATACTTACGAATATTCTTTGACTTATAATTACGAGACAAACTGATACCTGCATAGTTTTATCTGTCGGTATTGTATAAATATCTCTCAAATACCCTTTTTGCAATAAATCTACAAGCTTTTGCGATAATATTAAAAACGAAAAAGGGGAACAAACTGTATTTTTGGGCTAGAATATAAGTACGTCTATGCCATGAATACAAAGTTATTATTGTTGGTTTCAGTAATTGCATTTGTTTTTTGTTCCTGTTCTCATAAAGCACGATTGAAAAAACAAGTGACCGACCTGTTGCACTCCGAAATTATCCTCCGGGGAAATGAAGCATTGGGGGAGGAGCCTGTCACAATAACTTCATTTGTGGCAGAACGGAGTGCCGGAGGAATTCACGATTTCTATTCCGAAGGCGATTACTGGTGGCCGGATCCGGTCAACCCCGATAGCGCCTATATTCGTCGTGACGGCGAAACAAATCCCGATAATTTTGTAGCTCACCGCCATGCTATGATCCGTTTTAGTACTGTCGTAGGCGACCTGACGTCTGCATGGATCGTTACGCAGGATAAAAAATATATCGAACAAGCCTTGAAGCATATCCATGCCTGGTTTATCGATCCTGAAACATGTATGAATCCTGACCTTCAGTATGCCCAGGCTATCAAAGGGATCGTGACAGGCCGGGGGATCGGTATTATCGACACGATCCACCTGCTGGAAGTTGTCCGCTCCCTGATCATCATGGAACAGAATGATTTACTGTCCGTAGATGAGGTGGTTGCGACAAAAGACTGGTTTTCGAAATATCTGTTCTGGCTGACCGATCATCCGTACGGAAAAGAGGAGATGGAGGCAAAGAATAATCATGGAACCTGCTGGGTGATGCAGGCTGCCTTGTTTGCCCAATACACGGGAAATACGGATGTGTCGGATTTTTGCAGGGAACGTTTCCGGAATGTTTTGTTACCGGACCAGATGGATACGAACGGTAGTTTTCCTTTGGAACTGAAGCGGACAAAACCATATGGCTATTCTCTTTTTAACCTGGATGCGATGGCGACGGTCTGCCATATCCTTTCGGATGAAAATCATAATTTATGGCAATATACGACGGAAGACGGACGGAATATGCAGAAAGGGGTGGCATGGATGTTCCCTTACATAAAGGATAAATCCGCATGGCCGTTCGATAAAGATGTGATGTACTGGGATGAATGGCCTGTCGCTCATCCGGCTTTGCTGTTCAGTGTTTACGATACGCCCGACGACGCCTATGTGTCTCTTTGGTCGGCATTGGAACATTTTCCCGTTAATGACGAGGTCATAAGGAATTTGCCTGTTCGCCATCCGTTGTTATGGTTGTGAAAATAATGTCTTACTATATAATCGATTTACTTTATTAGTTGAAAAAATATGAAGTTCAAAACTCCTCTTTTACTGTTATTGGTTGCTTTGACCTCTTGCGGAAATAAGCCTGATCTTGTTCAGGATAATTTTTCTTTTGCTTCGACCCAATTGAAGCAGGCTTTTGTTGAAATGGATGCTGTCCGTTCCGCTGAATCCCTCGAAAAGCAAGCCTTACGTGATAAACAGAACCTGGGGCCGTTAGCCAGTCCGCGTAATGTGGAGGCAGACGGTACATTGCATATGGTCATTTCCCGTGACTGGACCAGCGGTTTTTTTCCCGGCGAACTCTGGTACATGTATGAATATACAAAAGATGACTTCTGGAAACAAAAGGCCCGGGAGCAAACGGCTTTGATAGAGCGTGAAAAGATGAACGGAGGAACACATGATATGGGCTTTAAGGTGTATTGCAGTTTCGGGAACGGTTACCGGTTGACCGGAGATGCTGCTTATAAAGATATTTTGTTGCAGGCTGCCTATACGTTGACTACCCGTTATAAAGAGAATGTGGGGGCGATCCGCTCCTGGGATCATAGCCGTGATAAATGGGATTGCCCGGTTATCATCGACAATATGATGAATCTGGAACTTCTTTTCTGGGCGTTTAAGACGAGTGGCGATTCTTTATTCTATAATGTGGCTGTGAACCATGCCCGTACCACGATGAAGAACCATTACCGTAAAGATTATAGCTCTTATCATGTGGTTGATTATGATACGATCACCGGGGCTGTGCTGCACAAACATACGCATCAGGGATATGCACATGAATCGGCCTGGTCGCGTGGGCAGGCATGGGGACTTTACGGATATACGCTGTGTTACCGTGAAACAGGTTTGCCCGAGTTTCTGGAGCAGGCTAAGCAGATAGAAAATTTTATCTTTTCCCATCCGAACCTGCCGGAAGACCTGATCCCTTACTGGGATTTCAATGCTCCGGGTATCCCCGCCGAACCCCGGGACGCTTCCGCGGCAACGGTAACGGCTTCTGCTTTATATGAATTGAGTATGTATGATCCTGCAAATGGAAAGGATTATATAATGAAGGCAAATACAATCCTGGACAATCTTTCCAAAGGGTACCGTACTGCTCCCGGCAAGGACAGAGGTTTTCTGTTATTACATAGTACAGGTTCTAAAATGCATAACGTAGAGGTCGATGTCCCGATCGTATATGCCGATTACTATTACCTGGAAGCACTTCTCAGGAAACAGAAATTAGAAAAAGAAGGAAATCTTTTTCAGTTGACAAGTGACAGATGACAGTTAGGCTTCGCACTCGAACATAGAAATATTTGAGCCTATCCGGGCATAAACTATCTGTCATAAATAAGGCATACTTAGTTGTAGGTTCATTTGCCGTTTGCTTCAGCTGACGGATTAGTAAATGCTCTATCTCTTTGGACTTTAGTCCCATTTTAAACACACTCTCTATGTTCAGAGAAATGTGGCTAAAGCCAAAAAGAGAAACAACTTGTAGACCGTCAGTTAAAACTGACGGCAAAGGAACCTGTAATAACCTAGTCACTTTGATTATGGGATAGTTCACTTTTGATTGGTATATATTTCATTGATAATGATTAAATAATATAAAACAAATAAATGATGAGAAACATTCTTTTTTCCTGTCTTTTCCTGTTTTGCTGTTTTTCGATGGCAGGAAAAGTACCCTCTAAACAGAAAATACGATTAACGGAAAACTGGGAATATCTGAAAGGTGACCTGGGAGGGATCTGGGAAGCAGTACGCCCTGCTTCTCCCGGTAATCCTGAAACTGTCCCTGTCTGGCAGAAAGTCACTTTGCCCCATTGTTTCAATGCGGAGGATGCCGTAGATCCCGATGTCAATTACTATCAGGGACCGGGCTGGTACAAAACATTACTGACTATTGATAATCCGTATGCCGACGGTCGTATCGTACTCGATTTCGAAGGTGCCGGGCAGAAAACGAAAGTGTATATCTACACGACGTTGGTCGGTGAACATGTAGGCGGTTACGACGAATGGAGTGTCGACATTACCGAAGCCGTAAACTCCTTTATGGCAGACGGTCAGTTAATGAAACGTTTCAAAGGGAAAATTCCTTTATCAGTCCGTTGCGACAACTCACGCGATCTGGAAATGATCCCGTCCGATTTGTCGGACTTCAACTTATACGGCGGTCTTTACCGTTATCTGAACCTGGTTTATCTGCCGAAAGCCTCTTTTGAACGGATCCGTCTCGAACCGGTACTTTCAGCCGACAGGAAGGAGGGAACCGTCAAAGTAAAGGCCTCTTTCTATAACCCGGAAGATATCCGTAAAGCGAATGTCACCGTTGCCATCTATGATGCAGGGCATAAACAAATATATTCTCAGACGGTACAGAACATCCTACCGCTCGGTAATCAACTCCTTGCGGAAGCCAGGATCAAGAACCCGGCTTTATGGGATGTCGATTCACCGGATCTTTATACTTGCGAACTGACGATCGATGCCGGTGGGCAAACCCTGACGACTGAAGAGCGTTTCGGCTTCCGTCAGTTCGAATTTAAGGAGAAAGGCCCGTTCTATCTGAATGGTCGGCGTCTTTTACTTCGTGGAACACATCGCCATGAAGATCATGCCGGAGTAGCACAGGCTATGACCGAAGAAATGATGCGTACGGAAATGAAGATGATGAAAGACATGGGGGTCAACTTTATCCGTCTCGGACATTATCAGCAGTCGGATGTCATCCTCCGGCTTTGCGATGAGCTGGGTATTCTTGTTTGGGAAGAAGAGCCCTGGTGTCGTGGAGGTCTGGGTGGGGAAACCTACAAAGAACAGGCACGCCGCATGTTGACGAATATGATTGGCCAGCATCATAATCACCCTTCTGTCATTATCTGGGGATTAGGAAATGAAAACGACTGGTCGAATGATTTCAGTACGTTCGATAAAGGTGCTATCCGTGCCTTTATGAAGGAGCAGCACGATCTGGCACATCGTCTGGACGATACCCGTATGACGGCTATCCGCCGTTGCGAGTTCTGTAGTGATATTGTCGATGTTTATTCGCCTTCTATCTGGGCCGGTTGGTATCGGGGTGTGTTCACTGATTATAAATCGGTCTCTGAGGAAGAAATGAAGAAAGTGAAACATTTCCTGCATGTCGAGTGGGGAGGTGACAGCCATGCCCGCCGCCATTCGGAAAATGTGTTTGCCAACCTGAAAGGTATCGAGTCGGGGAAAGGCGCGGATGAACGTGACGGGGATGCTTCCCTGTATGGAGGTGCCGCCCGTGCATCCAAAGATGGAGACTGGTCTGAAAGCTATATCGTCCGCCTGATCGACTGGCATTTGAAGGAACAGGAGACAATGCCGTGGCTGACCGGTACTGCCTATTGGCCGTTCAAGGATTTCTCTACGCCTGTACGTCCTGAAAATCCGGTTCCGTATGTGAACCAGAAAGGTGTCGTCGAGCGTGACTTTACTCCGAAAGAGAGTTATTATGTTTTCCAGTCGTATTGGACTACCGAGCCGATGGTACATATTTATGGTCATAGCTGGCCTGTACGTTGGGGTAACAAAGGAGATCGTAAGGAAATTCTGGTTTATTCTAACTGTGAAGCGGTGGAATTGTTCGTCAACGGTGTCAGTCAGGGAATAAAGAAACGTGATAGCCAGGATTATCCGGCTGCCGGGTTGCGTTGGAATTGTGTATATGAGGAAGGTAAGAACGAGATACGTGCAGTTGCCGTAAAGGGAAAAACAAAGGTAACGGATGAGATCGTCCAGGAGTACCAGACGGCAAAATGGGGTAAAGAAGCTGTGGCGGCTTTGTCTGTCGTTTCCCGTGAAGGCGATACCGTTTTACTGGAAGTACAGCTTCTGGATAAAGAGGGCGTCCGTTGCCTCGATTCAAAGAAATATATTGAATTTGAAATCGCAGGCGATGGCTCGTTGATACAGAATCAGGGGACATCTACCGGTAGCCGGAAGGTACAGGCTTACAATGGTCGGGCATGTATCAAAGTCAATCTGAATAAAGGGAAGAGCATGGTTGCGGTTAAAGCGGAAGGCATACCGACCGCTTTTATGGAATTGATGTAAAGACCTGTTCCCATTAACCAAAACTTTTACTATTTTTGTTTTATCTAATCAGATTCTACTACCATGGTAAGGAGATTGTCTTTCATATTATTGCTGGTCCTTTTTGCATCGATATTACATGCAGAAAGGACTAATTATTTGTATTCCTTTAATTCGGATTTGAATGAAGGTATCTCCCAGCTATCCGTCATGGATATCTATCAGGATTCAAAAGGATATTTATGGTTTGCCACGAAGAACGGCCTGAACAGGTTTAACGGAAAGGAGTATGTGATTTATCGCCGGGAAGACGGGAATGAACAGAGTTTGTCCGGTAACTCGATCGCTTCGGTCACAGAAGATCAGGACGGTTATCTTTGGGTGGGTACGAACAACGGGCTGAACCGGATCGATTTGAATACCGACCGGATTAAAAGATATAATTCGGGAGCAAACGGTTTAACTCAAAGTAGTATTACCAAAGTGTATTCCGATGCTGCCGGTTACCTTTGGGTAGGTACATGGGGCGGATTATACCGTTTTAACAGGGAGGAAGATCGTTTCGAACGGATTCTTTTGGATAATAACCTCGAAGATATCTCTGTTTCGGCTTTATTTGAAGACAGTGCGGGACGATATTGGATCGGAACAAGGGATAAAGGGGTTTATTTGTGTGACAATCAAATGAACATTATCAGTCATTTTACCCGCGAATCTAAAAATATGCCGTTGAATAACAATAATATAACCTCCATATATGAGGATACACAGAAACAGATATGGATCGGTAGCAAGTACGGGTTGAACAAGGTCAATTTACGTGAAAATGAGGTTCTGTCTTTTACGAGTGAGAACAGCAAACTAAGTAATAATACTGTCCGTTGCCTGGTCGAATGGGAGGGAAAACTGTTGGTCGGGACTTTTGACGGTATATTTGCTTTGGATCCTGAATCCGGGCAGATAGTAAAAGTGGCGGGATATGATGATATAAACCATTCTTTAAGTCATTATTCTGTCTATGCTTTTTGTGTGGACCATGATTATACGTTGTGGGTCGGGACATTTGCCGGGGGGATCAATTACCTGAATAAGTTTACTAACCGTTTTGTACTTCACCGGCCGGAAGATGAACTGAATATCAGGACGGGGATTTATGGAGCGATAACATATGAATCTCCCTCCGATTTGTGGATAGCCACCGAGGGATACGGATTGTTGAATTATAATTATCAGATGAATACGTCGCATTATTATCTGATCGACCCGTCTGCCCATTTTGCCTTTAATACGAATATTATCAAGTCTGTCTTTTATGAGGACGGATATGTGTGGTGCGGGACGACGAAAGGGGAAATCTATAAATTTAATATCAGGACCAAGACGTTTTCTCTTTATCATAAATATCCGGTTGAATATTCTATCTATTCCATTATACGTGACCGTAAAGGAAATTTATGGGTGGGAGGTGCGTCTACGGAATTCGGCCTGACCTGTTTTGTTAACGATCTATTGGTCACGACTTTTACCAATAATGTAGATGAACCTTTTTATCTATCGAATGTCCGTTGTATCCTGGAAGAAGAAGACGGTGTGTTGCTGTTAGGCAGTACGGCTGACGGATTACTTCGTTTCGATACCAATAAGAAACAGTTGACGAAATATTCGAATGAAGCGACGGTGGAAAGCTATCGTATTCCTAATAATTATATCTCTGCCATCGTCCGTACAAAGTCAGGCGAAATATGGGTATCGACGTATGGGGGCGGTATCTTCCAGTTTGATAAAACAGAGCATGTTAAACGGGTTATGACGGCTGGAGACGGATTGTTGGATAATAATATCTGCTCGTTGGTAGAGAGTAGCGACCGGAAGTTGTGGATGAGTACTGTGAACGGATTGATTATGTTTGACCCCGTAGGAGGTGAGGTCAGGAACTACCACCGTCATAACGGGATAGATATCCGGGAGTTTACTTTACATAGCGGGATTGCTCTGCCGGATGGGAATCTTTGCTTTGCCGGGAGCAATGGTTTTGTCACTTTCCAGGTGGCTGCGATGGATAAGAATGAAAATATTCCGTCGGTGGTACTGGAACAACTGTCCGTCAATAATCGTCCGATCGAAGTAGGGGATGAATCGGGGATATTGGATAAAGTGCTGGATAGTATGGATACGATCCGCCTACTCTATAATGAAAATAATTTCTCGATAACCTACCAGGCTTTGAATTATATCTATTCTACGCAAAATCAATATGCTTATAAGCTGGAAGGATATGATGCCGACTGGAATTATGTGGGAGGACGTAATTCCGCTTTCTATACAAATCTAAGTCCGGGAAAATATGTTTTCCATGTAAAAGGATCTAATAACGACGGTGTCTGGAATGAGCAGGGGCGTTCGCTGACCATTATCGTGCAACCCCCTTTATGGAGGACCTGGTACGCTTATTTGTTTTATGTTATTGCATTGGCTGTTATCAGTTACGTGATTCTTCATTATGTAAATATTAAGCGGAACCTGGAAGCCGGTTTGAAACTGAAACAGTTGGAAAAACAGAAGCAGGAGGAGTTCCATGAAGCAAAGATCCGTCTGTTTACGAATTTCTCCCACGAATTGCGTACCCCTTTGATGCTGATCATTACCCCGTTTGAGGAATTGGTCAAACGGGTGGATATTCCGGCAGAATTGCATGACAAACTTTCCATTATATATAAGAATGCCCGGAAACTTCTGCTTCTGGTGAACCAGTTGATGGATCTGCATAAAAATCAGGCCGGTAGCCTGGAACTGAAGGTCAGTGAAGGAGATGTCTGTGAATATATAAAGGAAATATATTATGCCTTTAACCAGATCGCTCTTACGAACGAAGTGAAGTTTTCGTTGAATTGTACGCCTAAGACGATCAATGCCTGGTTCGATAAGTCTTTATTGGAAAAGGTTGTTTTCAATCTTTTATCGAATGCATTCAAATACACGCCGTCCGGTGAATCCGTTACGATGGAGGTATCGGAAACATCATGGAGCGGACTGGATGCAAAGCAAACAGATGGGTTGTATAAGGATGAAAATGCGAACTATCTGGTATTGCGGGTGAAAGATTCCGGTAAGGGGATAGAAGAAGGGGAAGTCGACAAGATATTTACTCCTTTTTATCAGATTCCGGAAACGTCAGGAATCAATCTGTCCGGGACAGGTATTGGCCTGAGCCTTGTCTATACGATCGTACAGCTTCATCGTGGGGTTATCTATGTAGATAATACGGAACGGTCAGGAGCCTGCTTTGTTGTGATTCTCCCGATCTCCCGTTCCGCTTTTTCCGAAGACCAGATTGAAAATATAGAGTTTGATAAGATTTCGGAAGTGACGAATACGGATGATATTTCCGCATCTCTTCCTGCTCCGGAAAAAGTGGAAGGACCGAAATATAAAATCTTGCTGGTCGAAGACGATAAGGATGTGCGCAGTTATCTGAAAAAGAGCCTGGAAGCTGAGTATACCGTTATAGAAGCGGCTGACGGTGTAAGAGCATATGAAAAAGTAGTTCAGGACTTTCCCGATCTGGTCCTTAGTGATATCATGATGCCGAAACGGGACGGACTGGAACTTTGTACGCTGATCAAAAACGATATAAGGGTGGGGCATATCCCTGTGATCCTGATGACGGCGCGTTCCATGGTTGTCCATATCAAGGAAGGATTCCAGGCCGGTGCGGACGATTATATTGTAAAGCCGTTCAATATGGATGTGCTTCAAACGCGTATCCGCAGCCTGCTGGCTTCGAGGGAGCAATTGAAAAAACTCTATGGAAAGCGTTTCTCTCCGGATGTGATGGGTATCGAGGTGAAGTCGGCCGACGAACGGTTCTCCCAGAAACTGTTTGACGTGATCGAGAAAAACATATCCAATGAAAAACTGGATGTCGAATTGTTATGTACGGAAATCGGTATCAGCCGTGCGAACCTCTACCGCAAACTCAAATCCATTACCGAGCTTTCACCGATGGAATTGATCCGTAACAAACGTCTCGAGATGGCGGCAAAATTGTTGAAAGAATCCGAAATGAATGTTTCTGAAATAGCGTCGCATCTTGGATTTAACAGCCACTCTTATTTTTCCAATTCCTTTAAGACTTTTTATGGTTGCACTCCGACTGAATTTGTGCAGATGAGAAATAACCAGGAACAGGGCGGCTGATAAAATCGTATCACTTTTCTGTAACTTTTGTATCAATCTATTCATATAGAATAATTTAATACAAAATTGGAAGCATGTTTTCTTTTGTAAAAAAGAGAATATGTTTCTTTGTATTATTGAATTTGTTGAAATTTTAAGTCTAATTAAATCCATGATTAAATGAAAAAGGAAATTAAGAAAGCCACTTTGTCGTTTTGGCGATTATTTTTATTAATGGTGGCGTTTAACTCAGGTTTGAGTTTGTTTGCGCAAACACAAACTGTCTCCGGAGTTGTTTTGGATGAGTTCGGAGATCCGGTGATCGGTGTATCTGTATTAGTGAAAGGTACGACTACGGGGATTATTACAGATGTGGACGGAAACTTTACCGTTTCGGCTAACAACGGGGATGTATTATTGATCAAATATCTTGGTTATAAGGATCAGGAAATAAAAGTGACAGGTAATACCCGTCTGAAAATTACTCTTCAGGAAGATTCTCAAAGTTTGGATGAAGTTGTTGTTGTTGGTTACGGTACACAGAAAAAAGTGAATCTGACCGGTGCCGTATCTGCCGTAACCGGCGAAGAAATTGCAAAACGTCCGGTTGCTAATACCTCGACAATGTTGCAGGGACAGATGCCGGGATTGCGTATCACTTCCGACAAAGGTCAGCCGGGTAATGAAAACGTTCAGATCCGCGTTCGAGGACAAGGAACCTATTCTGGGACAGGTTCCGATCCGTTAATCCTGATTAACGGAGTCGAGGGGGATCTTGCCTCCCTCGATCCGAACATAATTGAAAGTGTTTCTGTGTTGAAGGATGCTGCGTCGGCTTCTATTTATGGTTCGCGTGCTGCAAACGGTGTGATTTTGATCACGACCAGGAATGGTTCGGAAACGAAAGATCGTATTTCTATCCGTTATAATGGAAACTTTGCAGTTCACAATCCGACAAACCTGTTGGATGTGATTTGGGATTCTCCTACATATATGAAGTATTTCAATATGGCAAAAGACAATTCCAATGCTCCGGCAACAGACCGTTATTCACAGGAGATGATTGCTAACTATACAAATCCGTCCGATCCGATTAAGTATCCGAGTTTCAACTGGCTGGATTATATGTTTGATCCTGCTTTCGTTCAGCAACATAATTTGAGTGTGGCTGGTACTACCGGTAAAACCTCTTACAATGCTTCTTTGAGTATGATCAATCAGCCGGGTACCATGAAAGGACAGGAGTTCAAACGTTATAATGCTACATTGGACCTGACTTCACAGGTAAATGATTGGATTAGATTCGGTATGTATTTTACGGGTAGCCGCAGTAATCGCCAGGAAACACGCCAGGGAGATACGGATGCTTATCTGTCTACTATTTCACAGGCTCCGACTTATATGCCTTGGTTGCCGGATGATGGTACGGGTGTCAAACGCTACACCATGAAAGCTTTTACTTTTGAAAGTAATAATAAAAACATGGTTGCCATTGTTGAAACTGAAAACTTCAAAAATTATGTGAATACCGATGTGAATGCACAAGCCTGGCTGGAAATAAGTCCGGTCAAAGGGTTGAGCTGGTACACCAAAGGTGCCATGCGTTATAAACAACAGCATACAAAAGATTGGGGAACATTGCCTACACCGGTTTACTATTATCATGACGGTGTTCAGAATGGTACCTTGAATACAAACGGTACAGGCTTAACCAGTACAATGGAGAACAGTTCATATTATAATTTATATACTTATTTGAAATATGATTGGGCTACCCCGAATAAAGAACATGATTTTTCCGTAATGGCAGGTTATAACCTGGAATATTACAAAATGGATAATCTTTCCGGTTATCGTCAGAACTTCGACTTCCCGTTGCATGAACTGAATACCGGTATCTCTTCCGTACAGACTAATACCGGTAAATCTGAAGAATGGGGGATTATGTCTGCCTTTTTCCGTGCTAACTATGCATTCAAACAACGTTATTTGTTGGAAGTGAATGCACGTTATGACGGTTCTTCACGTATTTCTTCCGAATCTCGTTGGGGGATATTCCCTTCCTTCTCTTTGGGATGGCGCATGACAGAAGAAGAGTGGATGAAGGATTTGAATTGGGAATGGTTGAACAGTTTGAAATTTCGTGGTTCATGGGGTATTTTGGGTAATCAGAATATCGATCTTTACTCTTACTATGCTTTGGTTACAACCGGAAAGGATTATAGCTTTGACAACTCAAATCTGGATGCCGGTGTGGCACAGACTACCCTTACTAACCGCGATCTGAAATGGGAATCTACTTCTATCGGTGACTTCGGGGTCGATATCACTGCTTTCAATGGTTTTAATGTAACTTTCGACTGGTATAGGAAAAGAACATACGATATTCTTCGTAAAGCGCAGAGTAACTCATTATTAGGTTTGACTGCTCCGTATGTGAATGGCGGTGAAATGGTAAATAAAGGAATTGAAGTGTCGTTAGCCTATAACGGATATATTAAGGACGGTGTATTCAAGGGGTTGAGTTATAATGCAGGTGTTTTCTTTGATCGTACAAGAAATGAATTGACGAAATATGGTGCTGATTATGTGGATTCTACTAATGGATTGATCTATAAAGAAGGTCTCCCTTACGGATCATTTTATGGTTATGAAGCAATTGGCATTTTTAGAGATGAAGCTGATGTGACTAATTCTCCAAAGCAATTTAATGATAATACATTGCCTGGTGATATTAAATATGCCGATATCAGTGGTCCGAATGGAGTACCAGATGGCATTGTCGATGAAAATGACCGTAAGGTACTTGATGGTCGTTTTCCTGATTTTGAATATTCTGTAAACTTGGGTGCCAACTGGAAAGGGTTCGATCTTTCTTTGATGGGACAAGGGGTACAGGGAGCAAAACATTATGCCAGTGGCTGGGGATTGCGTCCGTTCTATCAGGGAACTCCGATCTCACAAGATTATATCGATAATATGTGGACGGAAGATCATAGAGATGCTAAATATCCGCGTTTGTATTTCGCAGATTTAGGTGGTGCAAAGAACCAGCGTGAAAGTACTTATTGGTTATACAATGCTTCTTATTTTCGTTTGAAGAACCTGACATTCGGTTATACATTGCCGAAAGCTCTTACAAGTAAAGCGAAAATAGAACGTCTGCGTTTCTATTTCTCTGGTGATAACTTGTTGACAATTACTAAATTCCCTCAAGGTGGTGACCCGGAACGTAATTATAACTCTACAAAGGGTACACGTTTGGTTTATTATCCCCAGAACCGTATCATTTCATTCGGTGTAAATCTTGAATTCTAATTAAATCGTAAAATGGTTATGAAAATGAATAAACTATCATATATTTCACTATTGGTTGCCAGTATGATGACAGTGTCTTCCTGTTCTGATATTTTAGATACTCCGCCGACAACTTCTCCGTCAGAAAGTATTTTTTGGCAATCAAAATCTGATTTTGATTCGGCATTGACCGGTTGTTATCAAGGTATGCAAGCTAAAACATTATCTTATGGGATGGTTGTTTATGATTGTTTGACGGACAATGGTTACGGTAGCTCCGGTTCCAGTTATGTATATAAAACAGACTTGATTCAAGCTGATAATATAGACCCATCCATGCAGGGGTTTGTTCCGGATCTTTATAAAGAAGCGTATGAGGCTATTGCCCGGATGAATATTTTTTTATATCAGTTGAATAATTATCAGGGTGGGGACATGAGTAATGTTCGTAACCAATATGAAGGTGAAATTATGTTCCTGCGCTCTTATTGCTACTATCTGCTTTATCTGTGTTATGGTGAAGTTCCGTATCCAACGATGCCATTGGATCTTACGACACAAAATATGCCGAAAGAAACGCTTGATAATGTATATAAAAATTTGATTGCCGATTTACAGACAGCGATTGATAAGTTGGATGATAAAACTTATAAGGGATCGGGCGGACATGTAACAAAAGGTGCTGCAAAAGCATTGAAAGCTCGTGTACTTATGCTCCATGCTTTTGGAGAAGACGGAAAAGTGGCTAATCGTGACGAGGTTCAGGAAGCTTATAATTTGTTGGACGAAATCAAAGGATATTCTTTGGCTGATCGTTATGCTGATAACTTTACGTATGATACACAGGAATCTAGTCCGGAAATCCTTTTCTCTATTAAGTTCCTGGCTCCGAATAACTATAATAATTTTGACCATATATATGGCAATTATTCCGGAGTTCGTCCGGTTGCCAACCTGACGAATGAATATGAAGAAGGTGATAATCGTTTAGGACAGATCGTTGCTTTCGATGACAAATATCAATGGCCGGGTGGTGAAGTCGTTTCTTTGAATAGAAGTGACTTAAAGAAAGCTATGGTAAAATGGCTGACCCCATTGATGAAAGATGGTGATATGTGGCAGGCAAGTACTCGTAGTGAACAGGATTGGGTATTCCTTCGTTGGGGTGAGTTACTACTGCTGAAGGCTGAAGCTGCTAATGAATTGGGAATTTCCGGGGCCGCTGATATGGTAAACCAGGTGCGTAAGCGTGCAGGACTGGCTGATTTGGCTGCAAACCTGACCCAGGATCAGATGCGTGAAGCGATCCGCCACGAACGTCGCGTGGAAACTCCGTTCGAGTTGATACGTTTCTACGATATGAAACGTTGGAAAATGATGGATAAACTGAACGGACTGGAACTTGATCCGTTGTTAGCCGGACATATAACGGCTTGGTCGAAGGCACACGAATATTTTCCGTTACCACAAGATCAGATCGACTTCTCCAACGGAGTGTTGATCCAGAATCCGAACTATTAATCGTTCGCTAATAATTTAAGTATGGGTGAGGAGCCTCGCTGTTATTGGCGGGGCTTCTTTCTCTGAATATAGGAGATAGATATCATGGAAAAGAGATTAATTATTTTATCAGCCTGCCTTGCTTTTTCACTTTCTGCCTTTTCCCAAAAGCAGAAAAAGCAAGGGAATGTACCCGCTTCCTGGTCGGAAAGAATCGCTGTTGCCAAACAGAATGCCTATGAGCAAATGAAAAAGAGCTCTCTTCCGGTCGCATCCAAAGTAATAAAAGCAAAGAAAGCAGCCGAAAAGTTTACCGCCGATGTAACAGGATTGGATGAAATCGTGCTTTATACCTGGGGTACTGTCGACGGTACTGCCGACGACCAGGCTGTATGGGCTGATGCCCGGCTGATCGCAGCCGACGGCTCGTCTGTCTGGCTGAATGACCTGAAGGATACCTTCAAAGATACGGGAACAGGGCGCCTGGTCTTTAATGCCAACGCCAAAAATGTTCCGGTTGTTATGGCTGGAAAAACCTATGAACGGACGATCATGGCGAATGCCAATGCACAGATCGTCGTACCTTTGGATAAGAAATATGTCCGCTTTGAAGCTGAGATCGGACTGGAAAACCGTTCCTCTGCGGGAACAGTTATTTTCCGCTTGCAAGGAATAACCGGAAAAGAGTTATCCGAAGATATTATTGCCGGTTTCCCGGCTGAATCGGCACAATTCCTTCCGTTTGCCGGAAGTGATATGAAAGCATTGGTTACGACCTATAATGCCGATATAGAAAAACATATCGCTCAGTCCGTTGTCGACCTGTTGACGGATAAGGCGTATTTTACAACCCGGATTGCTGCTGCCGGTCAGGAAAAAGAGTTGGATAAACAGGTGATCGCTTATCTGAATATAGCACAGGACGCTATGCAGGTATACGAATTGCAGGAATCTTTGAGTTGGCTGAATTTGAGGGCCATCGAAGAGTCATTTAATGATATGAAACGTAACAAATCGTTTGACCAGGCTGTTAACCAATCCCGGCTTTCCAGGTTAAAGGGATTGGTCAATAAAGGTTTTTCCGGTATATATTCAAACGATGAAACTACTATAAAAGAAGCCAAACAAGCCCTACAGTTGAAACATGATATATTGTTGGCAAATCCTGAACTGGATATCGACAAATTGATCGTCGGCCGTTATCATATAGGAACTAATGCCCGTCAGATCAATCCCCGTGCTCTGGGAACGCAGAATAACAACTGGTCGAACCAGACTTCCGCCGCCCGTGGCGGATTCGATGCGGAAATCGTCGAATTGTCAAACCTGCGGGGCGATATTCAGTCGCGTACTATCTTCAAACCGGATAACGGCTCATCCCTGCCTGACCTGAAACTGCATTGGGATGCCGACCGTATCATGTTCTCTATGGTCGATACCGACAAACGCTGGCAGGTCTTTGAAGTCGGTGTCGATGGAAAAGGATTGAAGAAACTGGTTGAATCGCCGGAAAAAGATCTGGAGTTTTTTGATGCCACCTGGCTGCCTTCCGGTAAGATTATCGCCATATCCAATATCGGTTATAACGGCGTGCCTTGTGTCAACGGTAACGACGAAGTAGGTAATATGTGCCTGTACGATCCGAAGGACGGTTCGTTGCGCCGTTTGACATTCGACCAGGATGCCAACTGGTCGCCGGTGTTGATGAATAACGGCAAGGTGATGTACACCCGTTGGGAATATACCGACCTGACGCATTATTTCTCCCGCTTTGTCATGCACATGAATCCGGACGGAACGGAACAGAAAGCACTTTACGGTAGCGGGTCTTATTTCCCGAACAGTACGTTCGATGCCAAGCCGATCCCCGGACAGGCATCCGGTTTTATCGGAATTATTTCCGGTCATCATGGCGTTGCCCGTTCCGGTCGCCTGATCCTGTTCGATCCGTCCAAAGGACGTAAAGCTGAACTGGGAATGGTGCAGGAGTTGCCTTTCAGTGACCGAAAGATAGAACCGATCGTTAAAGACCGTTTGGTGGATGACGTCTGGCCTCAGTTCATTAAACCTTATCCATTGAATGATAAATATTTCCTGGTAGCTGCCAAATTGAATCCGAATGCCCTGTGGGGTATTTATCTGGTGGATGTATTCGACAATTTAACATTGATTGCAGAATTTGAAGGCGAAGGATTGATCCATCCGATACCGGTCAGAAAGACACCGGTTCCTCCGGTTATCCCTGATCGTACGAAACCCGGAACGAAAGAGGCGACAGTCTTCATTCAGGATATTTACGAAGGAGAAGGATTGAAAGGCGTACCACGCGGTACGGTGAAAGCCTTCCGTGTGCTTTCTTATGAATATGCCTATAACAGAACACCGTCCGATCATTGGGCGCAGGGTGTTCAGAGCGGATGGGATATTAAACGTTTGCTCGGAACCGTTCCGGTAGAAGAAGATGGTTCAGCCTTGTTCACCATACCGGCGAATACGCCTATCTCGCTTCAGCCGCTCGATTCGTGCGGACGTGCCGTACAATGGATGAGGAGCTGGCTGACCGGTATGCCGGGTGAAACCGTTTCCTGTATCGGTTGCCATGAAGATCAGAACCAGATACCTATCCCGAAACGGGTGGTAGCTTCGACAATCAAACCGCATGAGATCACCCTTCCGGAAGGAGGCCAGCGTCCGTTCACCTTTGAACTGGAAGTTCAGCCGATCCTCGACCGGGCTTGTATTGCTTGTCATGACGGTTCCAATAAATTAGCTGACTTTACCGGTGGACGTATCGACAAATTCTCCGGATTTGGTGAAAGTTACCTGAACCTGCATCCATACGTACATCGCCAAGGGCCGGAAGCGGAAATCGAAGTGTTGAACCCTTATGAATATCATGCCTCCACCAGCCAGTTGATCAAGATGCTGAGAACGGGACATCATGGTGTGGAATTAACAGATAAGGAATGGGGTACGCTTTATAACTGGATTGACTTTAATGCTCCTTACCATAGTAAGTTTAAGGCAAATATCTTTAAAGGCATAGAACAGATCAGCCGTCGTACGGAACTGACTGAAAAATATGCCGACTCGGGTGTGGACTGGCAGACAGAAATCCGCAACTATGCCGACTATCTGGCTAAACAGCCGAAACCGTCTCCTGTAAAACCTGAACGTCAGGAATATAAAGATAAAGAGGTGAAGGTGAAAGGCTGGCCTTTTGATGCGGATGCAGCCAAAGAAATGTTGGCAAAAGAACAGGAGACAAAGAAAAGTATCGAACTGGCTCCGGGCATTGTCATGAATTTTGTCCGTATCCCTGCCGGTCAGTTTGTCATGGGTACAAACCGGGAACATTCCGATTATTCACCGGCAAACAAGCAGGAAGTGAAAAAAGCCTTCTGGATGGCGGAGATCGAAGTAAGTAACGAACAATTCCGTACGATCTTCCCGGATCATAACAGCCGTTTCGTCAACCAACTTTGGAAAGACCATGTACACGAGGGATATCCGGCAAACAATCCGGAGCAGCCTGCTATCCGTGTCAGTTGGGAAGAAGCGATGGCTTTCTGCAAGAAGTTAAGTGAGAAAACAGGCTTGAAAGTGACATTGCCGACAGAGGTGCAATGGGAATGGGCTTGTCGTGCGGGTAGCGGAGACGATTTCTGGTACGGAGCGTTGAATACGGACTTTTCGAAATATGAAAATATGGGTGATAAGCAGTTGAACAAACTGGCGGTAAGAGGGGTGAATCCCCAGCCGATGAGTCCTTCTGATCCCTGGTATAAATATTATACTTTCCAACCGAAAGATAATAATGTAGACGACGGTAACATGCTGATGGTAAAAGGTGGAGGTTATCAGGCAAACCCGTGGGGATTGTATGACATGCAGGGCAATATAGCCGAATGGACACGTTCCGATTATCTGCCTTATCCGTACAGCGAGAAAATGCAGGGTAGCGGATCGGAAAAAGTTGTTCGCGGCGGTTCATGGACCGACCATCCGAAAACGGCAACAGCGTACTATCGCAAATCTTACCTGCCCTGGCAGAAAGTTCATAATGTAGGTTTCCGTGTGATTATAGAAGATTAAATATAAAGTGAGCGCATTTAAATATGTAATAATTGGATTGGCAGTCGGGGTAACATTCGTTTGTAATGCGCAAACGAAGTTACCTCCGGCATGGCAATCTTCCCCCGTTCCTTGTATATGGCCCAGTTGATGGCCCGGCAGAAAAAGAAAGATTTGTGTATTTTAATTAAATAGGTAGTTAGCAACAGCGTAAAGGCGCAGACGATTTTTTTCGTTCTGCGCCTTTTATTTGGGGGGTATATCAGATATGTGCTGATAAATACATCTGTTTGTCAAAAAATACAGCCTTGTTTGTAAGTAATGTCTTGTTTAATTGTGTCATACTATTGAAAACGATACAGATATAGTTAAAGAATAAGAGATATAAGTACACAAACAATAATGATGAACAAGCAGATCGATAAAATATTGGAAGAGAATTTGCTGGATGAAGTAAATGTGGATAAAGAATGGGAACGGCTTTATGACACGATTTTACAGGAATCTATGGCTCATTCTGTTTTGAAGAGAAAAAGAAAACTTTTTTCCCATTTCCTGAAATTAGTTGCAGCTGTATTATTAGGAGCTTTTCTTGCAACCGCTTTTTTTCAGATGAATCCGAAAGATCACTCTTTGAAAAGCTGTTCCTATAAAATAATGACAGGTAAAGGCGAAAAAAGTTCCCTGCAACTTCCTGATGGGACTAAAGTATGGTTAAATACTTGTACTTCACTTGAATATTCGGTGGATTATGGAGTAAATAACCGGAACATAGTCTTGGTAGGTGAAGCTTATTTCGAAGTAGCCAAAAACAGGGATATACCGTTTATTGTAAAAACAGATGGCTTGGAAGTAAAAGCGTTAGGTACAGCCTTTAATGTCTGTGCGTATGAAAATGAAGCCAAATTGACGACAACACTTTTTTCCGGACAGGTGATGGTACATCCTTTCTCTACAAAACAAGAAATCTTATTGAATCCCGATCAGGTAGCTATTTATCATAAAAATGAAAACAAGATAGAGACAATGCCTTATCAGACGCAACTGTTCACGGAATGGAGAGCAGGAGGATTGTCTTTCGAAATGATGTATCTGGAAGAAATAGCGAAGTTACTGGAACGTAATTATGATGTTGTATTTCATTTCAGGAACCAGCGGATAAAGACATTACGTTTTAGCGGTTATTTTAATAATAATGAATCGCTTACGGATATCCTGAAAGTAATAAAAATAAATACATCTATTAATTATCGGATGGTCAAAGATACGGTTATTATTGAATAGAGAGTGTGAATATATAAATATCATAGCCTATGGAATAAAAAGTATAGAAGAAAAAATCATGTATTGTTGTACTTATTATAGCCTATATTCTTATAAACTGATAGTTGTTTAATCTTAAATTAATGGTTATGCTAAATTATTTTTCCATAAGGAGTCAGAAAAAATACGGTAGAGTTCGGTATTGCTTTTTCAGGTATATTATACTCATCTGCCTTTGTGCTTTTGTACTTCCGGTACAGGCTACAACCGGTAAATCGCAAGTGATTACCCTGAATATTTCGCAGGGAAACATTACGGATATATTTAAAGAGATAGAAAAGCAGAGTGACTATCATTTCTTTTATAATGACGAGCAGATCGATACTGATAAGCAAGTGAAGATAAATGTTTTCTCCTCTTCTATAGAGGATGTTCTCAAACAATTGTTCAAAGGAACAAATATTACATATAAGGTAGTAGATCGCAGTTATATTGTGTTGACTAATAAATATTTTAAAAATATATCTCCTAATCCGGGTCAGAAAGGTAAGCGTATAACCGGCAGGGTCGTAGATCCGACTGATTCTCCTTTAATAGGTGTAAATGTGGTAGTCGAAGGAACAACTTCGGGTACGATAACCGATCAGAACGGGCAATATTCATTAGAAAATGTTCCGGACAATGCTAATTTACTTTTTTCCTATGTGGGTTATTTACCCCGGACTATAAAAACCGGTAATGAAACCTTGCTTAATGTAATCCTGGAAGAAGATACGAAAAGGCTGGACGAAGTGGTGGTGGTAGGATATGGAACCCAGAAAAGGATCAATCTTACCGGAGCGGTACAGAACATTACCAGCCAGGATCTTATCAAACGAAATGTCGGTAATACGTCTACAGCTCTGCAGGGATTGATCCCCGGTGTTTCTGTGGTACAATCATCCGGCAGGCCGGGAGCCGACGGCGGTAATATTACTATCCGGGGAACGGGATCCCTGAACTCTTCTACCTCTCCTCTTATTCTGATCGATGGAGTAGAAGGAGACATCAACAACGTCGATATGAATGCCATTGAATCTGTTTCTATACTGAAAGATGCGGCATCTGCATCTATCTACGGATCGAGAGCTTCCAATGGGGTGGTCCTGGTTACGACGAAACGTGCCCGGGGGGAAGGTGTAAAAGTCTCCTATAACGGTTATGTCGGTTTGAATACACCAACTTCCATGCCTGATCCGGTGAATGCGATCGAATACATGGATGCGGTGAATGTTGCTCGTGCCAATGCCGATATGGATCCCCAATATTCGGAGGATATTCTTAATATATACAGAACCCAAGGGGCGGATAACATTAATTATTACGATACGGACTGGAGAAAGGCTGTGATTAAAAATACGGCATTGGTACATAACCACTCTGTCAGTTTAAGCGGAGGATCCAAGATGTTCCATGTTTTTGCAAATGGCGGTTACTTTTATCAGGATGGACAAATCTCGAATAACACCTATTCCCGTATGACCTTGCGTCTAAATACAGATGCCCGGTTGACCAAATGGCTGAAGGTTGGCTTGGATGTCAATATTCGTCAGTCGAAAGCAACTAATCCCTGCCTGGACAGCCCGGAAAGCATTATCAACAAAGCTCTTACTTTTACTCCTGTCTTTTCAGGTGTGAATAATGACGGCAGTTGGGGATTCGGACAGAATGGCGATAATCCTATAGCAGTATCCAAAGTAGCCGGTGTTGCGACAGGTGTAACGCCTGAGTTGGGTATAAAAGGATTTGTCTTACTACAGCCTTTCAAAGGTTTTGAAGCATTGGCTAGTTACAGCAGTCGTAAAGTCGAGTATAAGTCGGATTCATTCATCAATCCTTACGACACCTATGAAAATGGTGTTTTTAAAACGACTTATCCGGCTAACGGTAATTCGAAATATGAAGGATGGAGCCAGACGATCACCAATCAGTTTAATGCCCAGGCCTCTTACGAAACGAACATACTCAGAAATTATTTGAAAATATTGGCAGGTATGCAGACAGAAGAACTGACCAACCGGGGATTTTCTGCAAGCAGAAAAGGTTTTGAGTTTGAAGGATTTGAAGAGTTGAATCATGGTGATATTTCAACAGCATCTAATGCCGGAACACGCAACGAATGGGCGATGATGTCGTATTTTGCACGTGTGAATTATGCTTTTGCAGATCGTTATTTGCTGGAGTTGAACGGCAGATGGGATGCTTCTTCCCGCTTTATGAAAGGGCATCGGTGGGGTTTTTTCCCTTCATTTTCTGTCGGTTGGAGAATCTCTGAAGAGTCTTTTTTTCTCCCGGCTAAAAAGTGGGTGGATAATTTGAAGATACGTGCTTCTTATGGAACTTTGGGAAATCAGGATATTATTTTAGGTGGTAATCCCGTTTATTTCCCCTATGCTGCGTCCATAGCTTCCGGCTACGGTTATTGGTTTGACAAGAAAGAAGGGACAGGTGTTGCACAGACCCAGGTAGCCAACGAAAAGATCTCATGGGAAAAGTCGACCCAGTTCAATGCCGGAATAGATGCCGCATTACTCAATTCACGTTTGAGCGTGAATTTTGATTATTATATCCGGAATATAAACAATATGCTTCAACAATTTCCTATCCCGATGTATGTAGGATTGTCATCACCCTGGGAAAATGCCGGTTCTATGAGAAATAACGGTTGGGACCTGTCGGTTTCCTGGCGTGACCGGATAGGAAATGTCGGTTACCATATTACCGGAAATTTATCGGATGTGAAAAATGAAGTTACCAATCTGTATGGGAATGAATATATAGATACACAAATTATCCGCGAAGGACTTCCACTCCGTTCCTGGTACGGATATGTATCTGACGGTTATTTTCAGACTCAGGAAGAGATCGACGCTTCACCTGTATATGGCGGAAACAAAGAGAATGTAAAACCAGGATATATAAGATATAAAGATATCAGCGGACCGGACGGAAAACCGGATGGCGAAATAAATGATTACGACCGTACCGTGATCGGTAATCCGTATGCCCGGTATGAATTTAGTTTAAATCTCGGAGCAGAATGGAAAGGCTTTGATTTTACTGTATTCTTGCAAGGTGTTGGAAAACGGGATATCCTATATACTGAAGCGGGGGCACGTCCTTTCTATGTTGGGCGTACTATTTTTAAGAACCAGTTGGATTATTGGACACCGGAAAACAGGAATGCAGAATTCCCGTTGCTTCTGATCGACGGGTCCGGCAATAATCCGAACAATATCGTGTCTGATTTCTGGATCAAGAGCGGGGCTTATTTACGTATGAAAAATATGGTTGTCGGATATACCTTGCCTAAAAAAATATTAAGTAAATTGCATATCGATAATTTACGAATCTATGCCAGTGCCCAGAATTTATTTACGATTTGTAGTGCTTATAAAGGTTATGATCCTGAAAATTCAGTAGACAGAGGTAGTTTCTACCCGGTAATGCAGACTTTTACATTTGGTGTTGATATTCGTTTTTAAAAAATTATAGATATATGAAAAAGTTATTATTCAATATAATACCAGGAATCATTGTCATAATGCTGGCAGGATGTTCCGATTTTCTCGACAAAACATCTTCCGATTATTCTTCTTCCGGTTTCTATCAGTCTGAAGCGGCTATTAAAAGTGGAGCTGAAGGAGTGTATAATTATTTATATATGGAGCTTGGCTATGCCATACCTTTTAATATTTCACTTGATCATTATACCGGTATGGCCTTTGAACGAAATGAAAATACGACGGTAGGAGCGGGTGGCGGACTCAATCCGGATAATAATGAAGTAAAAACATTCTGGAATAAATTATATATTGTGATTGCCCGCGCCAACTCCGTGATATACGGATCAAAAGAGTATATTGACGGACTGGGTGATAATGCTCGTCAGTATTTGGCTGAAGTGAAAGTGCTCAGGGCGTTCGCCTATTATAATCTGATAGCGACATATGGGGACGTTCCTTTCTTCACAGATCCGGTCACTATTGAGCAATATAAAGAAACAAGGGTTTCCAGAGAAGACATACTTGATTTTATTCTGACTGACCTGGAAGAATCGGCATCAGCTTTACCTTGGATAGCTACAAGCCGTGGACGTGTGGATAAAGCGGTTGCATACGGTTTAAAAGCCCGGGCTGCTCTTTTAGGCGGTAGTCTCAATTACAGGGGACAAGGGACGGATTATTTCCGTATATCGGCCGAGGCCGCCGGAAAAGTGATCGGGCAGAGATCACTGGCTCAGAGTTTTGATGATTTGTTTAATATAACCGGACAGGCAAAGGCTGATGTCAGGAACGAAATGTTATGGGAATTAATGTATTCTGACCAGGGAATAAAAAAGACCCATGTGGTTGCTTTCGGCCAGGTATCCAGAAATACCGGGCAGACGGGCAGACATCCGTCCATGCTTTTAGCAGATACGTATGAATGCATAGACGGAAAGCGTATCGACGAATCTTCCTTGTACGATCCGCGATATCCGCAGAAGAACCGTGATCCCCGTTTCCATTCTACCCTTTGGATGCACGGCGATACGGCCACTGTGAATAATGGCAATCTTGTACGCCAGATAATCAATGCCTATGATATAGAGGCTCAGTTTTATGATTTTTCTTCAAATGCCTGGTATCTGGCAAATAATGCAGATATAAACAGTTCGGCGGCATGGGCCAGTTTTTGTAATGCCGGTGTTGGATATATCTGGGCTAAATTCAGTAATGAAACAGCCGAGAATATCAGTGCCCAAAGTTGTAATATACCGATTATGCGTTATGCTGAAGTCTTATTGACTTATGCAGAGGCTAAAATAGAGTTGAATGAACTGGATAATACGGTATATGATGCTATTAACCAGGTGCGTAACCGGGTAGCTATGCCGGATGTATCGGCAGACCGGATAGGAAATCAGGATAAAATGCGCCAACTGGTCCGTCGTGAACGTAAAGTGGAATTTGCTTTGGAAGGATTGCATCATGTGGATATGAGACGATGGGGGATCGGTGATTTGGAAAATGGCCAACCTACCTACGGACTTCCTTTGCCGGAGATTGGTTATGAAGGTCTGACTTCTACGGATATACCCAACTTTAAAACGTCTGAACGGACTGATTTGAATGATATCCCTAATTATGACGCTTATAAAAGTAAACTGAAAGTTCGTGACCGGAATCGTTTCTGGAATAAAAAATTTGAATTATGGCCTGTTCCTCAGTTGGAAAGAGACCGGAATCCAAATCTTTCACAGAATGAAGGTTATTGATAAACCAAAGCGACACAGGTGCCTGTATAGGCATCCTGTGTTGTCCTCAAATAAACGATTTTAGAATTTATGGTAACACGTCGAGATTTTCTTAAAGTGACAGCTGCCGGAAGTGCCTTGCTTACTGTGGGGGATTTTACGGAAGCAAAGAACAGGATGCATCCTTTTGTCCAGTCTCCGGAATATTGTAATGAAACTTCACGTGATATTCCTTTTCTGGAAGAAACGGATGTTATTGTTGTAGGTGGCAGTTCCGGAGCTGTTGCTGCAGCCGTAGCAGCCAGGCGTGCCGGAAGTAATGTTTTTCTGATAGCTCCGCTTCCCTATTTGGGAGATGATATTTGCGGCTCATTCATGTATCAGGTCGATAAACGGAAAGAACAGCCTCAAACAGCCCTTGCCCGGAAAATATACTTTCCGGAGAATGATCCCCGTGAAACGTATCCGGATAAATCCGAGAGCCGGATACTTTATACACAATATAAAAGCCCTCTTCCCCTTCATGTGAAAACCATATTGGAGAATGAACTGATCGATAACGGTATTCATTTTCTTTATAGTAGCTATGTAACCGATGTAATAAAAGATATAAAGGGAACTTTAGCAGGCGTGGTACTGGTGAACCGTTCAGGTCGGCAGGCTATCCGTGCCAAAGCAGTGATCGATGCAACACCACACGCTTTAATTGCGGAATTATGTGGTATCCCTTTCACGTCTTTTGCTCCTGGAAATCATACGTTTGAGTATACGGTTGTCGGTAATTCCGTTAAAGAAGCTCCGGAGATCTGTTCAGCGGAAACGATGCCTTTTACTTTCTCATCCGAAGGGAAAGAGTATCCTGTTATCCGTTATACTTTCAATTATCCCCTGAAAGGGAAGACGCATGCTTCTTTTATGGAAGCCGAACAGTTTATCAGAGATATAACCTGGGATGCTGATCAGGTGGATAGTTCGGATGTACTTTGGTACATTCCGTCCTGGCATATCCTTCCGGAAAGCGGTTATTCCGAAAAAATACAGTCTTTAGCGTCGCTTCCGCAAACCACATATGTCCCTAACCTTATTAAATATCAGGAAGATGGAATAGATACTGTTCTTTCTGTTCATGCTTTGCCGAAAGAGGCGTTTACTTGTGAAAAAGTTGAAAACCTTTGGGTTATGGGTCCATGTGCCGCTTTGCCCAGAGATATTGCAGCTTGGTTGTTCCGTCCGGTAAACGGTATGACTTTAGGTGAAATAATAGGCGAACATGTTTCAAATAGTATTGCCGGAATAAAAATTGAAAAACAGATACAGGTCGTACCGGTAACGGCTCCCGGCAGTAACTATGGAGAAGTCAGAGAAATGCTGCATCCCCTGCGTCCTCAATCCGATAATGGCTATGTTCATTTGCCGCAAGGGGTATTACCTGTTTGGGGTAATTATGACGTGGTGGTAATGGGAGGAGGGACAGCCGGAGCCCCTGCCGGAATAGGTGCAGCCCGTCAAAAGGCTAAAACGTTGGTCCTGGAATATTTGCATGGTTTGGGCGGACTGGCTACACTGGGATTCATCGGTTGTTATTGGGATGGATTCCGGGAAGGATTTACGTCGGAGATAGATGAGGGTGTTAGAAAAATGGCTCCCGCCGATCATCCCAGGCAGATAAAATCGGACGGCAGATTCAGGGCTGACTGGAAAATGGAATGGTATCGTCGGGAATTACGGAAAAACAAAGCAGATATATGGTATGGAGTAATAGGTTGCGGAGCGTTGGTGAAAAATGACAAGGTGGAGGGGATCATTATTGCTACTCCTTGGGGAAGAGGAGTCGTTTTAGCCAATACCGTAATTGACAGTACCGGAAGTGCTGATATCGCTATTGCAGCCGGAGCAAGTTACGAATACACCGGCAAAAAAAATATAGCAGTACAAGGCGGAGGACTTGCCCGTTTTAATCCGAATGACTATTATAACAATACAGACTGGACCCTGATTGACGATTCGGATGTGTTGGATGTTAGCCGGTTGTTCGTTCAGAGTAAAGTGAAATACAAAGGTCAGTATGATGTAGGAAAACTTCCCCAGACGCGCGAAAGAAGGCGGATGATCGGTGAATATGTTATCTCTGTGTACGATATCATTCATCATCGCCATTATCCGGATACCATTTCTTACCATCGCAGTTCCTTTGATACGCACGGCATGACTGTCGATCCTTTCTTTACCTTGAATCCTCCGGGTAAGCGGCATGTCATTTACGATGCGGATGTCCCGTTGAGAGCTTTGTTGCCGAAGGGATTGGAAGGAATATTAGTAACGGGGCTGGGAGCGAGTGCCCATAGAGATGCTATGCCTGTGATCCGTATGCAGCCATGTTTGCAGAATCAGGGATATTCGGTCGGTTATCTGGCGGCTACAGCCAATAAAGAGCGGAAGCCGTTACGAAAAGTAAATATAAAACAGATACAAAAACATTTGGTCGGTAAAGGGATCCTTCCGGAGAGAGTATTGAAAGAGAAGGAGTTTAAAGGATTTACCGGTAAAGACCTGGAGGCTGCCGTCGAAAATGTCACCGATAATTATAAAGACCTGGAGGTTCTTTTAGCTGAAAAAGATAGATGTATTCCTTTGCTGAAAAAGAAAATAGGAACAGTCTCGGGTGAGGCGGAATTAATTTATGCCGGTATTTTGTGTACTTTGGGTGACAAGGAACACGTCCGGATAATAGCAGAAAAGATCCGGTCTTATAAAGAATGGGATAAAGGTTGGCATTATACTGCATCTGCGCAATTCGGGGAGTGTATGAGCACATTGGATCGTCTGATCATAGTGTTGGGTAATACCGGTGATCCTGCCGTATTGCCGGTGATATTGGAAAAGGCACAATTGCTCCGGCTGGAAGATCATTTCTCGCATTTCCGCGCGATAACAACAGCTTGCGAGTGTATCCGTAGCCGGGATGCGGTTCCAGTATTGCGAAAACTGCTTACGCTGGAAGGAATGCGTTATCATGATTTACCTTCTTATGCAGTGGCAAGGAACCGGGTGGTCCCCTATATCCATGATATAACTTATCGCAACCGGATATTGAAAGAATTATTAGTTGCCGGAAGCTTATATATTTGTGGTGATGCCGATAAATTAGGCGAGAGTGTACTACGGAGGTATGCCGGTGGCTTGGAAGGGCACTATGCCCGTTTTGCTTATGAAACATTAAAAGACGGATGAAATGAAATATGATCTATTGAAAAGAATATGGATAATTTATCTTTTGTTTTTAACGGGGTGTCATCCGGAAACAAAAGTGGATGTTCTGATCATCGGCGGTGGTGCAAGCGGTAGTACTGCAGGCATTCAGGCTGCACGGATGGGAAGCAATACGTTGATTCTGGAAGAACATGAATGGCTGGGTGGCGCATTGACTTCAGCAGGGGTGAGTTGTATCGACGGTTGTTATAATTTGCCTGGTGGTTTGTTCGGGGAATTCAGAAAAGGATTGATAGAACACTATGGTAGCGAAGACGTGATGCATACTGCCTGGGTTTCGACTATTGCTGCGGAACCTTCGGCAATGAATAAGGTTCTGAAGGGGATGGCTGCCAAAGAAAAGTTACTTTCCGTATGGTATAATTCGTCGGTGAAGGAAATTACTCCTTTGCAGGAAGGTTGGCTTGTGACGATCGACAAATCGGGAGAGCAGCAGACGATCCGCACCAAGGTTTTGATCGATGGAACGGAATTGGGAGATGTAGCGAAACTATGTAACGTGAAATACGACATCGGAATGGAGGCGCGTAGTATTTGCGGTGAGTCGATAGCCCCGGAGCAAGCCAATGATATTGTACAGGATATTACGTATGTCGCTGTTCTGAAAGACTATGGGAAAGATGTCACTATCCCTTGTCCGGAAAATTACGACCCTTCCGTCTTCTATTGTACATGCAAAACACCTGAATGTACGGAACCTAAAGAGCCTGACCGGGTGTGGGACTGCGACCACATGATGCGGTATGGAAAATTACCGAACAATAAGTATATGATTAACTGGCCAATCGAAGGCAATGACTTCTACGTGAATTTGATTGAAATGTCTTCTTCCGAACGTGAAGCGGCCCTGGATATGGCAAAAAACTTTACAATGTGTTATTTATATTTTCTTCAGACGGAACTGGGATATAACACATTAGGATTGGCCGATGATGAATATCCTACAGCTGACAAGTTACCCTTCATACCTTATCATCGTGAATCACGCCGTATACATGGAAAAGTGCGTTTCACGCTAAATCACATAACGGACCCTTACGGTCAACCGGAAAAATTATATCGAACCGGTATTGCAGTCGGTGACTACCCGGTAGACCATCATCATGCCCGTTACTCAGGCTGGACCGAGTTGCCTAATCTGTATTTCTATCCGGTTCCCTCTTTCGGACTACCGTTGGGGGTTCTTCTGCCGGAAGATATAGAAAATCTGATTGTTACCGAAAAATCTATATCCGTGTCTAACCTGGCTAACGGTACCACCCGGACCCAGCCTGTTTTGATGCAGATGGGCCAGGCGGCGGGGGCTTTGGCCGCTCTTGCCGTCCGGGAAGAAAAGTACCCTTCGGAAATTCCGGTGCGGCATGTTCAGAACGTTTTATTGGATGCCGGTTGTTATTTGTTGCCTTATCTTGATCTGCCGCCGGATGATAAACATTTCGGAGCTTTGCAACGGATCGGTTCTACAGGAATTTTACGGGGAAGAGGAGCTAATTATGGTTGGGCTAATCAGACCTGGTTCGACGCAGATTCCCTGTTAACCGGCAACTCCATACGGAAAGGTTTAAAAGACTGCTATCCTCAACTTGATCCGGATTTGCCGGATTCGACCTTGACATTGGCAGAGGCATTTACTTTTATAAGTGAATTAGGAACGGCTGTGAAGGCAAATAAAGAGAGTTTTACGGAGGATGGACCTGGGTCTTTGTGGAAAAAACTCGGGTTGGCTGATTATGATTCGTCCAGAAAAATAACACGCAAGGAATTTGCTGTCTTGTTGGATGAATTGCTAGATCCGTTCAATAGTATTCCGGTAAATGTAAAAGGGGAGATAGTAACGGAAGGAAAGGAATAGGAAAAGCCTCTTATCAAAAAAGAGCCAGGTAGTCTTTCAATCGGGTTTTCAATATTTTTAGCGCACGGTAGATCTGGGTATCTACCGTGCGTACTGATATATTTAGTTTTTGTGCGATCTGTTGATTTTTTAGCCCTTTGAGACGGCTCAGGATAAATATTGTTTTACATTGGGAAGGGAGTTGTTTGATGGTGTTCTTGATGATTTGTTCCATTTCGATGATACTTAGTACCGTATCGGGAGTAGCTTGGGAATCGGAGATATCTGCCAGGGTATTTTCCCGAATATTTTTTTCGCTTATATGGAAAGGGGCAGATCGCAGATAGTTAAGACATTCATTTTGGACGGAACGGAACAAATAAGCTTTCAAAGAAGTGTGTATATCTATTTCTTCCCGTTTTTCCCAAAAACGTAAGAAAACATTTTGTAAAAGATCCTTTGCTTCATCCGGAGAAGCAATGAATTTCCGGCAAGAAAAATAGAGAGGCATATAGGACGCTTTGAATAAAGCATTGAACGCATCTATGTTTCCTTCTTTGATTTGCTTGATTATTTCTTCGTCTCGTATCATTAATACATTTGTATATGAATAAAAAACATGGGAATGTCACCGGGTAGATTTCCGGTTGAACATTCCCCATATAAAGCAGACGGTTAACAGGTACGCATGGGATTAAAGTATCTCATTCGTCACTTTATTAAAATAGATTATACATTCCTTTATATCAGGAACGGAATTATCCCAGTTATATTCATATTCGATTGAGAATACGCCTTTAAAACCCTGTGCTTTCAGTTCTTTCAAC
>Ga0129308_1000518_pt1 | contig 56366 bp, 54 predicted proteins | sample L827metagenome_FD_94440 | JGI IMG/M metagenome (GOLD analysis project Ga0129308, IMG submission 94440) | Ring-tailed lemur group fecal microbial communities from Wisconsin, USA - L827 metagenome | ecosystem: Host-associated > Mammals > Digestive system > Large intestine > Fecal | place: USA...
AAGCCCGCCGGCCCGAAGGGCATAAAATACGGTATGCCCGGATGGGTATACCTTATCGGGCGAAGCTTGACGAAGCCCGCCGGCCCGAAGGGCATAAAATACGGTATGCCCGGATGGGTATACTTTTTTACTTCAAATTTTTATAAAGATTCGTATAAGGCGCCAGATCCAGACGCACGAAATATCCCTGCTCATGCTCGCAGATCGGACAGTATTTCGGCGCGATCTTTCCCTCGTAAATGTAACCGCAGTTTAAGCAGACCCACTCTGTCTCTTCCTCTGCGGCAAACAGAGTGCTGCGCTCTAAAAGCTCTGCAAACAGACCAAACCGGTCCCCGTGGGTTTTCTCTACCTCGGCAATCATATGGAAGACATGGCCGATGCGGTCATAGCCCTCTTTTAAGGCAATGTCTCCGAATTCTTTGTATACCGTATCATGCTCCTCAAACTCATTGTGCTCGGCTGCTCTCAGAAGATCGGCTGTCTTTTCATACGTATCCACCGGATAGCCTCCGTCGATATGAACCGTCTCTCCTGTCAGCTCTTTGAGAAAATTATAAAATACCTCTGCGTGCTCTTTTTCCTGATCTGCTGTGTACTGAAATACCTTTTCAATGACCGGAAGGCCTTCCTTTTTAGCCGCTGCCGCCGCAAAGGTATAGCGGTTTCTGGCCTGGCTTTCACCGGCAAAGGCGCGCATTAAATTTTTTACGGTCTCACTCGACTTTAAATTCGCATCCATATTTCTATTCCTCCTGTCTCATTTGGTAGTGCTGATGGTTTGCAGCATTATTGTCTCCTGAAACAGGAAAATTATACCGAAAAGAGGAAAATGGATGACCAAAACGGTATCCTGTTCATCATACACTTAAAGGGGGATGCGAGTCAAGGAAAGATTTTTTTCCGTCCCATCTAACCCGTCACCCCTTAAAAATACATTCCCATCCCCGCCATTTTGATATATAATAGAATGTATTACAATCTGCAAAAAAAGGAGATTCCCATGACAGAAAAACCAGCATTTCACCTCATTGACTCCGGCAGCTGGGAGCGCAGCCGCCACTTTGAATATTATCAGAAACAGCTTCCCTGCGGCTACAGCCTGACTGCGCGGCTGGATGCCACCCATGTATGGAAGCAGGCAAAGGAACGGAATCTCAAATTTTACCCGGTTATGGTATGGCTTTCGTCCTGCGTAATTAACCGCCATAAGGAATACCGCATGGGACTGGATGCTGAGAAACGGCCCGGATACTGGTCCGTTACCCATCCGGTTTATACTGTTTTTCACAGAGATGATGAAACCTTTTCCGATCTATGGACTGAATTTTCAGAGGATTTTGAGACCTTTTATTCCGCTATGACAGCGGATCAGAAGAAGTTCGGGGACGTGAAGGGGCCGAAGGGCAAGCCCGGCCAGCCTGCCAATTTCTTCTGCATTTCCTGCGTCCCCTGGCTGGATTATTCCGGATATAATACATATCTTGGGCGCGGATATGAACCGGCCCTGTTTCCGATTCTGTGCTTCGGAAAATGTGTTCCGGAGGGAAATGGGTATTTCCTCTCCTTCACCTTTACCATCCATCACGCAGCGGCCGACGGCTATCACGCCGCCCGCTTTTTCAATGAGCTGCAGGAGCGGATGAATGCGTTTTAAGCAGCGCGCCTCCTGCAGCAGGTCCTTACCGGATCCACACGCCGTTCTGATCCACCCGGTATCCGTCCGGCGTGGTTCCGTTCACAAACAGGCTGCCGTTCTGATCCACATAGTACCAGAGGCCGTTTGTCTGAATCCATTTCTCAAATGCCATGGCTCCGCTCTCTTCAAAACAGTGCCAGGTTCCGTTCACCAGGTGCCATCCTCTCAGCATGAGACCGCCTGCCTCAAAGCCATATACCTCTCCGTTGATTCTCAAATATTCTCCGGCCGCATAGCTTCCGTTCTGCTTAAGGAATTTCCAGTCACTGCCCGTCTCAAGCCAGGTTCCGGCGGCTTCCGGATAGGCCTCCCGGCCGACCGCCGCGGTTTGGCTGCCGTTTTGCTGGGTGCCGTTTCCGCTCTGGCCCGGGCCTGCCGCAGTCTGACCGGAGACAGGCCGGCTGCTGCTCTGATTTCCCGTACTCTGATTCACACTGCCCTGACCGGAGATATTCTGTGTACTGCTATGGCCGAAGGATGCATTCTGCCCCGGATACGCATTCTGCGTGCTGCTCTGGCTGCCGCTTCCGCTCTGGGAGTCGCTTCCATTGCCTGCACCAGGCCCCGCTGCCCCGCCTGATGCTGCCACTTGAAAGCCATAGTCCAGAAGCTTTTTCGTATCCGTATAATGGGTCTGGCTGCTCTTTAAGATCACTGCTATCAGCCGGACTCCGTCCTTTTGTGCACAGGTAACCAGGGTATTTCCCGCCAGAGACGTAAAGCCCGTTTTTCCGGCCACAAAGCCCGGATAGTATTCTGCCTGGGCAGGATTTAACATCTTATGTCCCATGGTCAGATGACGCACACTCGGCACGCTGGCGCTGGCCGGAAAATCATATTTCAGGGTGGAAGCCACCTGGCGCACCGTATCGTTTGCAAAGGCCGCTCCGGCAATCAGGGCCATATCCCGGGCTGTGGTGTAATGCTCCTGATGATTCAGGCCGTTGGGATTCACAAAATGGGTATTCGTACAGCCCAAATCCGCCGCCCTCTGGTTCATCTTCTGGGCAAAGGCCTCAATGCTTCCCGATACGTGCTCAGCCAGACCGTTTGCCACCTCATTTGCCGATTTTAACAGAAGTCCGTACATACAGTCCTTCACGGAAAACTGATCGCCAGCCTTCACCTGCAGCGTCACAGCTCCGGACTCCAGCCGGCTCACCGCTGTCTCCGAGAAGGTTACTGTATCGTTCAGGCTGCAGTTTTCCGCCACCAGAAGCGCTGTCATCAGCTTGGTGATGCTGGCCGGATAATAACGGGTATCCGCATTCTTCTCAAATAAAAATCGGTTATGCGTCACATCATAAAGAACCGCTCCCTGGGATGCCACCTCCGGCACTTCGGCCTCCGTGCTCTGTGTTCCGCTCTGCAGCGCCGTTTCTGAGGTCTGGCTGCTCTGCCCGCTTCCCGGTCCTGTTGCTCCGTAGCTCGCTGCCGGAACGGAGACAGCAAGGGCTGCTGCCAGAACAAGGCTTACGCAGGCTGATTTTCTGTATGTATGTCTTTTCATAAATGATTCCCCTGTACTTTCTGAATATAAGATTCGGCGGCCTTCCTGCATGCGTTTCATCGATGATGCCCAAACATTTTGCTGCCGTATTTTTCTATTTTACTTTATTTTTCCTCTCCTTGCAATGCAGTTACCCGGACAGAATTATTACATTTTTATTACAGGGTACAGATTCCGCGCCGGGCTTCCTTCTGCCCCTGTTTTTACGGCAGGCTCTTACTTTCTCCCTCTTTCTGCGGAAATAAAAAGCCTGAGCAGAGGAAAAAACGGCTCTCTCCTTCCGTTTTTCCTCTGCCCAGGCTTTCCTCTCCTGATTTCTGATCCTATTGTACAGGCTTGCACACATCGATCCAGCTTTCGTATCCTGAGAAACGCTCCAGCTCCTCCATGGTAAGTTCGATGGCGCTGTTGCTGCTTCCGCAGGCCGGATAGACGGTTTCAAAGCGTTTTAAAGATTCATCCAGATAGACGGTAACTCCCTCCTTCACGCCGAAGGGGCACACGCCGCCGATGGCATGTCCCACCCGTTCTGTGACTTCATCGGGAGTGAGCATCTTTGCCTTGGCTGAAAATTTCTCTTTATATTTGTGATTGTCAATTTTCTGATCACCGGCTGTCACAATTAAAATAGGGGCTTCACCAAGCTTAAAGGACAGAGTCTTTGCGATTCTGGCCGGCTCGCAGCCCACAGCCCGGGCCGCCAGCTCTACGGTAGCGCTGGATGTGTCAAACTCCAGAATGCGGCCCTCCGCTCCCCATTTTGCCAGCCAGGCTTTTGCACGTTCCAGTGACATGGCATAGTTCTCCTGAGATTACAGATATTTCTTTCTTAAATCAGCAGCGCTTTCCGGAGACAGGTAGCCCGGCGCTACATCAAAGACAGTCTTGCAGCCGCTTACGCCCTCCTGATTCATCTTATAGGCAGCTCTTGCATAGGCAACGATGATGGAGGAGGTGAACTCCGGATTGGAATCCAGCTTTAAGCTGTACTCAATGACATGGCTGTTCTCCTCATTCCAGCCGGTCTTTCCGCTTCTGAGTACAAAGCCTCCGTGAGGCAGACGGCTGTGGTTGCGCTTTAACTCTTCCTCTGTAATAAAATGTACGGTGGTATCATAGTCAGAGAAGTAGTTTGGCATGGTTTTGATCTCGTTTTCGATTCTGGCCAAATCAGCGCCCTCTTCTGCCACTACAAAGCACTCTCTGGTATGCTTCTCTCTGGTGGTCAAAGCCGGGTTAGAGCCGGTGCGGACTGCCTCCAGCGCGCTCTCAATCGGGATGGTATACTGTCTGGCATCCTTTACGCCCTCGATCCGGCGGATGGCGTCGGAATGGCCCTGGCTTACGCCCTTGCCCCAGAAGGTATAATTCTCACCTGCAGGCAGAGAAGCGGTCGCATAGAGTCTGGCAATGGAGAACATGCCCGGATCCCAGCCGGCAGAGATAACGGCTACCTTGCCGCCTTCCCTGGCCGCAGCGTCTACTGCCTCAAAATGCTCCGGAATCCTTGCATGGGTGTCAAAGCTGTCCACCACGTTAAACCACTTGGAATAAGCCGGGGTCTGAACCGGCAGATCGGTTGCACTTCCGCCGCAGAGAATCATAACGTCAATCTCATCCTTCATCTTCTCTGCCTCATCTACTTTAAGAACCGGCACACCCTCGGTCAGGATCGAAATGGTCTCCGGCGCACGTCTGGTAAAGACAGCCTTAAGCTCCATATCCGGATTCTGTTTAATGGCGCACTCCACGCCCTTTCCTAAATTTCCATAGCCTAAAATACCAATTCTAATGCTCATTTTTTACTTTCCTCCATTTGTTTCTTAATCCTATCCCTTTTCCGGGGCTGTTTTATCCCCAAAAAGGCATAAAAAGGGAGTGATTCCTCACTCCCTCGTCAGTTGACCTCTATTATACAATAAAACTTCAGAAAATACCAGACCTATTTTTATCTCTCCGCCGGATTGCCCTTCGCCGGGTACCTCCGCCGAATCCGCCTGTCAGCCGGCTTAGTCTTCCTGATCCAGATTGTCAAACAGGTCGCTGTCATAAAACTCACGGATGGACATATCAAAGCCTTCCGCAATCTTCTGGATATTTACGATTCCGGGGTTTTTGCTCCTGCCATTGATAATGCATTTCAGCGTTGACGTCGGCATCCCCGTTTTATATGCCAGCGCATATAACGTGAGCCGTTCCCGTTTTAAGAGTTCCCGGATTCGAATAACTGTTGCCTCACATATCTGCATTCTGCAACCTCCCATCTTTCGTATGCAGATAGTTTATACGAAAAATGGAAGGCAGCCGGGCGATACATCACCCATAATGTAAGGTTATGGAAAATTTTTCCATTTCTGCATCCTTTTAAAAGCCTTCTCAAAGGCCCCTGCGGATACGCCTTTCCCATTTACTCCAGCTCGCTCAGACCCGTATAGAGATTGTAATATCTTCCCTTCTGCCGGATCAGATCCTCATGATCGCCCCGCTCTATGATCTCGCCGTGCTCCAGCACCATGATGGCATTGGCACTGCGTACCGTGGAAAGGCGGTGGGCGATGACAAGAGTGGTCCGATCCTTCATCAGACGGTCCATACCGTGTTCGATGTGTTTTTCCGTTCTGGTATCTACAGAACTCGTTGCTTCATCCAGGATCAGAATCGGCGCTTTAGACACTGCCGCTCTGGCAATATTCAAAAGCTGTCTCTGACCCTGGCTTAAGTTGGCGCCGTCCCCCTCCAGCATGGTATCATAGCCCTTGGGAAGCCGCATGATAAAGGAATGGGCAGATGCCGTTTTTGCCGCTTGGATTACCTCCTCATCCGTGGCATCCAGACGCCCGTAACGGATGTTTTCCATCACGGTGCCGGTAAACAGATGCGTATCCTGCAGCACCATAGCAATATTCTTACGCAGTTCATCCCGTTTCATGTGGCGCACATCCACCCCGTCTATGGTAATGCTGCCCGCCTGAATATCGTAGAACCGGTTAATTAAATTGGTAATGGTGGTCTTTCCGGCGCCGGTGGAGCCGACAAACGCGATCTTCTGCCCCGGCTTGGCATAGAGGCTGATATCCTTTAGAATCACCTTTTCCGGATGATAGCCAAAGGTCACATGGTCTAAAACCACCTCGCCCCGGATGGGAGCAATGGAAACGGCATCCGGCTCATCTGCCGGCTCCGGCTCTGCATCCATCACGGCAAACACCCGCTCCGCTCCTGCCAGAGCAGAGAATACATTGCTCACCTGCATGGAAATCTCATTAATAGGGCGGGAGAACTGGCGAGAAAAGTTTAAAAATACCGTAAGGCCTCCCACATCAAACCCCCGCAGCACACAGAGGAGTCCTCCGATACAGGCTGTCAGGGAGTAGTTCACCTGGCTTAAATTCCCCATCACCGGCCCCATGATGCCTCCGAAAAACTGGGCCCGAATCTGCTTTTCCTTTAAGTCCTCATTCAGATAGGAAAATTCCTCCTCTGCAATCTCTTCATGGCAGAATACCTTGACCACCTTCTGTCCCTGAATGGTCTCCTCGATATAACCGTTTAGAGCGCCGAGGGCTGACTGCTGGGCCGAAAAATATTTCTGACTCCGGCCGGCCACAAAGCCTCCTGCCTTCATCATTAACGGAATCATGACCACTGTGATTACTGTCAGATAGAGGTTGGTATAAATCATGAGAACCAGCGTTCCCAGGATACTTAAGGCACCGGAAAACAATTGGACCAGAGTGCTGCTTAACATGTTTCCGATAGTATCTACATCATTGGTAAAACGGCTCATGAGATCGCCGTTATTATTCGTATCATAAAAGCGGAGCGGAAGCTTCTGCATCCGGCCAAAGAGCTCCTCCCGGATCCGCTGCAGCGCATTCTGCGCAATGGTCAGCATAATGCGGGACTGGGCGTAACTAGCGGCCACGCTTAAAAGATAGACGGCAGCCATCACCGTGAGAGCCCGGAAAAGCCCTGCTGCATCGCCCCGGCTTCCGTCCGCAGGAGCAATATACCGGTTAATAATGGGGCGCAGCATATAAGATCCGGCCAGATTAGTGACTGTGCTGACAATCACACAGAGAAAGGCCGCAGCCATACCCAGCCGGTCCTGTCTCAGATAGGACATCAACCGCCTTACGGTTTCCCGGCTGTTCTCCGGTCTTCCCCCTCCTCTGGGAGTTCGGGGGCCGGGTCCCGGTCCATGCCGTTTTACGGGAGCGCTTGCCACCCGGTTTCCATAGCGCCGCTTTAAGCTCTGAATTCTTCTCTCGTCCATCATGCTGTCACCTCCCGGGCTGCCTCTCTGGCCCCGTATTGAGTCTCATAGATCTCCCGGTAGGCGCTGCAGGTTTCCAGGAGATCCCTGTGCCGTCCCTTCCCGATGATCCGTCCGTCATCCAGTACCAGAATCTGATCCGCATCCTCCACAGAGCTGATCCTCTGGGCAATGATAAATTTTGTGGTGTCCTTCAGATCCGTCCGGAAGGCCTTTCGGATCTGCGCCTCGGTTGCCGTATCCACCGCACTGGTGCTGTCATCTAAAATCAGGATCTTCGGCTTTTTTAAGAGCGCCCTGGCAATGCATAGTCTCTGCTTCTGGCCGCCGGATACATTGACACCGCCCTGGCCCATCTCTGTATCGTAACCATTTTTAAAGGAGGTGACAAAACCATCGGCCTGCGCGCTTTCGGCAGCCCTTCGTACCTCCTCCATTCCGGCCTTCTCATTTCCCCATAAAAGGTTCTCTTCAATGGTTCCCGAAAAGAGGACATTCTTCTGAAGCACCATGCCGACGCCGTCTCTTAAATGCTGCAGAGAATAATCCCTGACATCAATACCGTCTACCAGCACCTGACCCGAAGAAGCATCATAAAGTCTTGGAATCAGCTGAACCAGAGAGGTCTTGCCGCTTCCGGTGGAACCGATGATACCCACCGTTTCTCCGGCTTTTACCTCCAGATCGATGTGCTCCAGCACAAGCTCGCCGCCTTTATCATACGAGAAACAGACATCCTTAAATTCTACCCTTCCCTCTTTCACCAGGGCATCCTTTCTGGCCGCCGCCTCATCTGTCAGATCAATGGGTGCCTCCAGCACTTCATTGATACGCTTGATAGAAGCCATGGCACGGGAGCTCTGTAAAAATACCATGGAAAGCATCATCAGAGACATCAGAATCTGCACAATATAGGTGGTAAACGCGGTCAGATCTCCCACTGCCATCGTCCCGCCGATGATGAGATTTCCTCCGTACCACACAACTGCCAGAGTCGTCACATTCATCGCCAGCATCATCACCGGCATGGCAGCAATGACAATCCGCATGGCTCCCAGGCTGCTCTCCTTTAATTCCGTATTCATCTTTCCGAAGCGTTCCTTTTCATAGTCCTCGCGGACAAAGGACTTTACCACCCGGACATTGGTCAGCACCTCCTGAATCCCGTTGTTTAAAGCATCCAGCCGCTTCTGCATAAACTCAAAGCGCGGATAGGCTGTTGTTAAGATCACCACAATAGCGGCTGTCAAAAGAGGAATCACTATCAGGATAATGAAAGCCAGCCGGGCATTCATAATAAAAGCCATAATCAGTGCTCCCACCAGCATTCCCGGCGCCCTGAGCATCATCCGAAGGCCCATCATCATCACATTCTGTACCTGCTGGATATCATTTGTCAGTCTTGTCACCAGAGAACCGGTGCTGAACTCGTCGATATTTTTAAAGGAAAACTGCTGTACTCTGGAAAATACGTCCCTCCTCAGATCGGCGGTGAAGCTGATAGAGGCTTTTGCCGCAAAATAGGCGCCCAGAACGCCTCCGGCCGCCATGAATACCGTAGTGATCACCATCAAAAGCCCCATCCGGACAATATAACCCATATCTCTGTACGCCACCCCGTTATTGATGATAAGGGACATCATCTTCGGAAGCATGATCTCTCCCAGCACCTCTGTTAACATCATCAGAGGTCCGATAATAAAGGCGCTTAAATACGGCGCCGCATATTTTTTATATTTCTTCATAGGCTTTCCTCCTTATTTTCCGGATCCTGTACGCTGTTTTCCTGAAGCAGATATTCCAGGTTCAGGCGCACCCGATCAATATAGCCTTCAAACTGATTAAGCTCCTCCTCCGTAAAATGAGCAAACAGGGCATCCTCTACCTTCTGGAAAATCTGAATACTCCCTTCCACCACGGCCTGCCCCTTCGGTGTAATACAGATCTGATTGAAGCGGTTATCCTTTTTATCCGCGGATCGGCTGATATAGCCGCCCTTTTCCAGCTTTTTTAAGGAAACGGCAATGGTCGCCGTGGAAACATGCTGGCGGGTGGCAATCTCCTTCTGAGAAGCATTGGGATTGGCTGCAATATACATCAGAATCTGATGCTGACTGCGGTACACACCGGTCTGCGCAACCTCTCTCTCCAGGTACATTTTATGCAGCTTATTCGCCATGATATATTTTTCTACCAGCTTGTGCTTTCTGGATTCAAAATTTTCCTTTATTGTATAAAACATAAGTCCTCCTTTCCTGTGCAGCAACGGACATGCCTGCTGACGCAGCCATCACCATGCATGAAAGCCCGGCCGATATCCGTGAATACGCTCATGCAAGCATAGCTCATTCACGGCTGCCGTCCGGGTCTTTCACAGCAAATAGTTAATTACATAATAATTAGTTAGTTAACTTATGTCAAGTGAATTTTTTGTGTCTTTTACTCAAAAAAGACCCTGCCGGTGCCGAGACAAAAGCCTTTCTTCTCAAAAGACATTTGTTTCGGCACCGGCAGGGTCCTTTTTTATCCGCACGGCCCCAAGATCTCCAACAGTTCCTCACGGCTTAGGCTGCCTAAAGAAACCATCCCCTCTGTCACCACCTGATCCGCCAGCTCCTTTTTGGAGGCCTGAAGACGCCGGATGTTTTCCTCAATGGTATCCTTCATAATCAGCTGATACACCGTTACCTGCTTATCCTGCCCGATCCGATGCGTCCGGTCCGTCGCCTGATTCTGAGCCGCCACATTCCACCAGGGATCATAATGAATCACCATATCCGCTGCCGTCAGATTCAGTCCCGTCCCTCCCGCTTTTAAGGAAATCAGAAAGACGGGCACTGCATCCTCGGAAAAAGCATGAACCATCCGGTTTCTCTCTTCCTTGGGGGTAGCGCCAATCAGCATGTGACAGCCAATCCCCTCTGCCTCCAATCTCTTTTTTATGATCTCCAGCATGGAAGCAAACTGGGAAAAGACTAACATCTTATGTCCGGCCGCCGCCGCGGAGGAAATGAGCTGCAGGCAGGTCTCAAGCTTGGCCGAGCCTTTGCTGTAATTTTCAAAGCAGAGCGACGGATCACAGCAGATCTGGCGGAGTCTGGTAAGCTGAGCCAGAATCTCGATCCTGGCCGAACCGCTTTCCTCCCCATTTAACAGGCTCTCTTTCAGCTTCAGCGCCGCAGCCTGGTAAAGCTCCCTCTGGCGTCCTGCGGCAGCCGAATAGACCACCTTTTCCAGCTTGGGCGGCAGTTCCGTCAGGACATCCTGTTTTAATCGCCTTAAAAGGAAGGGCCCAATCATCCGCCGAAGCAGCGCTAAGCGCTCCGGATCCTGATCCCGGACAATCGGAATTTCAAACATGGTCTTAAACTTCCGGTATCCGAAGAGGAAACCCGGCATCAGATAGTCAAAAATGCTCCACAGCTCGCTTAAGCGGTTTTCCACCGGAGTGCCTGTCAAAGCAAACCGGGACACTGCTTTTATAGCTTTTACCGTCCTGGCGCTCTGGGTAGAGGCATTTTTGATATACTGTGCCTCATCAATGACTTCAAAACGGAACTCCTTCTCCCGGTATAAGTCAAAGTCGCGTTTTAAAAGCTCATAGGAGGTAATGATCACATCATATTCCTCCATCCGCTCCAGCCGTTCTCTGCGCTCCGAAGCCGGGCCCGTTACCGGAAGAACCTTGAGCCTCGGCGCAAAGGTTCTGCACTCATGTTCCCAATTATAGATAAGGGAGGCCGGACAGATAACAAGGGACTGGGAGATCGGATAAGAAGACTCACCCTTTTGTCTCTCCTCTTCCCGTTCCGATTCGATCAGGGTGAGGATCTGAAGCGTCTTTCCCAGCCCCATGTCATCCGCCAGAATCCCGCCGAACCCGTAGCGATCCAGGGTTTTTAACCAGGAAAACCCGGCTCTCTGGTATTCGCGGAGCACCGTCTCCTGCTCCTTCGGCACCCTAACTTCCGCATCCGCTGCCCTGCGCAGCTCCCGAATCATAGAGGCAAAGGCCTCATCTCTCCGGAAAGCGGCACGTCCGTTTTCTTTCAGAAGCTGATCCAGATAAAGGGCCCGGTACGATGGCAGGCGCACCGTCTTTTCCTGAAGACTCGCCTTACTGAGAGCCAGTTCATCAGCCAGCTTAGAGACTGCCAGAAGGCCGTCCCCGGAAAGATCCAGAAATTCTCCGCTCTTCATCCGGAAATATTTCTTTTTCCGGCGATATTCTTCCAGAATTTTCAGAAGCTCTGCACCGCTTAAGCCATCCGGCTCGATCGTCAAATCCAGCCAGCCGGCTCCCACGGAAACACCGAAAGAGATCCGGGGCGCCGAAAGCACCTTAAGCTTTTTAAAATCCTCCGAAAGCCATATCTCGCCGGCCTCCCGGAACCGTTCCATACCTTCACTCAAAAGGCGGTACAGCCCGTCCTCGTCCCCCTTCAGCACCAGGTTTCCGGTTCCCTCCTCCTGATAGGGAAAATACCGGGTAATCAGACGGCTGATGCGAAATTCTCCCGGCACATCCCGGCAGATCTCCCGCGGAATCTTCTCATCCTCCAGCGGATGAAAGGAAAAGTCACCATAGGAAAGCTTAGGGCGCATTACCACCTCGCCTGGCCCCCGGCAGTCGAAAGAAAATAAAGCCTTCAGCTTTCTGGGCCTGTATTCCTCCCAGTCTATCTCCGGGGCATCCAAAAGCCCCATAGATGAGAAACGATCCAGTACCCTGGCATAAAAAAGCGGAATATCCCTCCGGTTGACCGTAAGCTCCACGGGACGGCCCCCGCAAGAAATCATCTGCTCCAGGAACACGGACACAGCATCCGTATACTCCTCGCTGCAGCAGTAAAGCTTCTCTCCTTCTGCCGCATAAAGGTGCCTCTCTCCGCTGAACACGAGCAGATCCGGAGGAAGAAATACACGGATTCCCTCCTCGCCCACCTTTCTCACCGAAATCCGAAAGGGCGGATTTTCCCGGACAGCCCGAAAGCTCCTCGCACGGCCCAGGCTGTCCTCCGCCTCTATTATTCTGTCTTCCACAACCTCGAAAAAACGGTCTCTGGATGCTTTGCTTAAAGGCAGGCTTCGAAAGGAGCCTGACAGGAGCTGTCCGGTTTTCTGCATGCTTTGCTGATAGGCCGTAAAGGATCCGGCTTCTCCCATCAGGAAGGTTACGAGCGGCCGGCTCTCCGGTTCAAAGGCCAGAATGCTGTGCTCAAAAGCAAGGCCCTTGCCGTACTCCACCCTTCTTCCCTCCTGAACTGCCTCGCAAAAGGCAGCCAAATCCTTAACAAAATACAGCTTTTTCTCTCCCAGGCGAAATTCCAGGGATATCCCGCTGCGGCCGATCTTTAGAAGCGGCACCAGGCGGATCTGTCTTGGCTCTTCTTCTCCCATCATCCGGGCCACCTCGCGGTTGGTATATTCCCGTATCATGGTCCGTATCTGCGCTGAGGTGGAGACCGGGATTTTCTTCTCTGCTGCGGCCCGCTTTTTATATTCCTCGAACAGGGCCAGCGCATGGACGCAGGCCCCTTTGCAGGAATTTCCCTTCTCACAAGAACAAGAGTAGTCAAACATCTGACTACTCTTGATATAAATTAAAGTTCTGCATGTATGCCCCTGGTCCTCCACCTGTGCCTGAATCCGGACTTCGCCCTTCCAGAAGGTGTCTACGGACATCTCATAAATTGTCATACAGAATCCTCCGATTATTGCTGTGAACCCTTACATATGATCCGGAGACTCCATTCCCAGAAGATCCATGCAGGTATCCAGAACCTCCTTGGTAACGGTAATAAGACTGATAAAGGCTGCCTGCTTTTCTGCATCCTCTTCTGCCAGGATCTTATTCTCCAGATAGAAGTTATTGAACGCATCGGATAAAGAGGCCATATACTGGCAGATCTTATGCGGCGCCGTTTCTGCAAAGGAGCTCTCCACCACCTCGCCGAACCGGCACAGCTCCAGCTGCAGCTTCTTCTCTGTCTCTGACTGGGCCGGACGGATCGGAGCCTTCACCGCTTCGTCTCCTCTGAGCGCTGCATACTTTTCTAAGATCGACTTGATCCGCACGATCATGTACTGAATATGGGGGCCTGTATTTCCCTCAAAGGAAATGAAGCGATCCACATCAAACACATAATCTTTGGTAGCCTGATTCGACAAATCGCCGTATTTTAAAGCAGCCAGTCCCACGATCTGTGCCGTGCGCTGCATCTCTTCAGCCGGTACCTTCTGTTTTTCCTGAATCTTTTTGTATACCTCTTTATCGATCTCATCAATCAAATGCTCCAGCCGCATCACGCCGCCGTCCCTTGTCTTGAACGGTCCGCCGTCCTTGCTGTTCATGGTGCCGAAGCCCACGAAGATCATCGGCGTTTCTTCTTTTACGATGCCGGCCTTTTTCGCCACACGGAACACCTGGATAAAATGAAGCTCCTGGCGTTTATCCACGACATAAATATAACGATCCGGCTTGAAATCCTTCTCACGCTCGATGATGGTTGCCAGATCCGAGGTGGCATAGAGGGCAGCGCCGTCGGATTTGCGCACGATGCAGGGCGGATACTCCTTAGAATCCCCCTCTTTGGCGATATCGACTACCAGAGCTCCCTCGCTCTCATAGGCCAGCCCCTGCTTTACCAGATCCTCAATCAGACCCGGAATGTAGGGCTGAGCATCACTCTCTCCCTTCCACAAATCAAAGGATACATTTAAATTTCCATAGTTTTTCTTTAAATCTGCCAGAGAAACCTTCATAATGTGCTTCCAAATGGCACGGAAGGCCGGATAACCGTTCTGCAGCTTAAAGGTTGCCTGCTGTGCCCGCTCACGGAAGGCCTCATCCACCTTGGACTTGGCGCTGGCGGCCGGATAGATATCCTCCAGCTCGGAGATCGTAAAGGGCGCCTCGGCCGGATAGTCTCCCGTAAAATTCTCATCAAAATAGGGAAGCTCGGGCTGACGGTCCCGCAGTTCCTCAATAATCAGGCCCATCTGAAGCCCCCAGTCTCCCAGGTGCACATCCCCGATTACGGTATGACCCATGTAACGGCCGATCCGTTTTAAGCTCTCACCGATTACGGCGGAACGAAGGTGACCCACGTGAAGAGGCTTTGCCACATTGGCTCCGCCGTAATCCACGATAATAGTCTCCGGCGCCGCCGCCTCAGTCAGACCGTATTTCGGATCGGCAGCCAGCTCATTGACATACTCTGCCAGATACTCCGGATTCAGCCTGAGATTGATAAATCCCGGCATCACGGCATTGGCCTCCGAAAACATCCGGCTTCCTTTCAGCTTCTCCACAACCTCATTCGCAATATCAATGGGTTTCTTTTTATATGCTTTCGCCGCCGCCATGGCACCATTGCACTGATACTCGCACAGATCCGGGCGGTTGGACAGTGTGACGCGGACATATTTTCCGTCATATCCGCAGTCCGTAAACGCCGGCGTTAATTCCTCGATAATTAAATCCACAATTTTCTTCATGGGTTTTGTCTCCTTGCTGTTATACTCTTATACGGGGATGCAGTCAGCGCATTGCTTTTTTAACATCTTTTTTAAACTGTTTCCATGCATCCTCATGATCTACAAAATATTTGGGGCAGATCTTTCCCGTCACATCATAATGGCGCAGTACATCCTCCTGATTCAAAGAAAGCTCTTGGCAAAGCCAGGCTGTCAGGCGGACTAAAGATTCATAGGTCTCTTCCGTAAACTCCCCATCCTCTGCAGGATGGCAGCACTCAATGGCAATGGTATCCCCATTGCGGTCATTGGATGCAAATGCTTTTTCATCCACCGGAATGCACTGGATCACCTCTCCGTCCAGCCCGATTACAAAATGGCTGCTGACGGATGTTACATTGCTACCGCTTTGATTTTTTAATCCTTCAAAATAATCCCGGTTATTCTGCGCCGTCGTCTGCGGATTGGCCACATAGTGAACCACAATCCCGTTTATCACCGCCAGCTTGGTTCCCGGCCGGGAATATGGATTTACCGTCAAAAACTGCTGGTCAATCCAGCTGGGCGCCTGGATGGCGCTCAAATCAACAGGCTTTCGAATGGTGGTTCCCCGAAGAAACCAGCCGCTGCTAAAGCCTGCGATGAATGCCACGATCCCTATCACACACCGGATAATCAGACGTCTGCGGATCAGCTGTCTGCGTTTCATCTGCCGGATATGTTCCGCGCGGCGGCTCTGACTTTCTCTTCGTTCTCTCTCCATCTGGTCTCCTCTTTTGCAGCAGCTGCCAAGGTCATGTCAGCATGACTTCGGCCCACTGCCCGCGTAAAAACAAAAATACCCTCACCGAACACTTCCAAAGCGTTTCCCATGATATGAAAAAGACTGCTGTAAAATCTCGCTCGTCTCCTCCGGATTCTACAGCAGTCCCAGTTTTCACGCCGGCAGCTTGCCTCGCTTTATTAAACTCTGGAAAGATACTCGCCTGTACGTGTATCGATCTTGATCTTGTCGCCCTGGTCTACGAATAACGGAACATAAACCGTAGCGCCTGTCTCAACAACAGCCGGTTTGGTTGCACCGGTAGCGGTATCGCCCTTGAAGCCCGGCTCTGTATCTGTGATCTCAAGCTCAACAAATAACGGCGGCTCTACGGAGAATACCTTGCCGTTGTAGGAACAAATCTTGCACATCTCGTTCTCTTTTACGAACTTTAAGGCATCACCGATGGTCTCTGCGTTTAAGCCCACCTGCTCATATGTGTTCACGTCCATGAAATTGTATAAATCACCGTCAGAATATAAATACTGCATGTCCACTCTGTCGATTCTGGCTGCCGGGAACTTCTCGGTCGGACGGAAAGTCTTCTCAACCACGCCGCCGCTCATTACGTTCTTGATTTTCGTTCTAACGAAAGCAGCGCCCTTACCAGGTTTTACATGCTGGAATTCCATAATCTGATAAACGTTGCCGTCAATTTCCAATGTGATGCCGTTTCTAAAATCGCCCGCTGATATCATAAATGATATTCCTCCTTGAAAAATCTCTCTTAATCTTTTTTATTTTATACTATAATACCCTGTTTTTCAACTACTTTTTACAAATCCGTGGAAATCTGTGGAAATCCGCCCTTTTTTTCGATCTCCAGAGAAATCTCCTCCAGTGATTTTCCATCCGCTGTAAGGATATAATGCGCCGCTTCCTCATAAAGCGGTCCCCGCTCAGCCTGAAGGCGCTCCACCTTTTCGCGTACATTGCCGCCCTGTAAAAGAGGTCTCGTAGTATCGCCCTTTAACCGTTCCAGCACCGTATCTGCCGAAACCTTCAGCCATATCACCCGGCCCAGCTTTTTTAGAAGCACCCGGTTTTCCTCCCGCATGGGAAGGCCGCCTCCCACAGAAAGTACGGTTCCGCTGGAAAAACTGCCGCTGCCGCTTCGTTTTTCCTCCAAAAGCTTTTTAAGAAGCTCTGTTTCCATCCGGCGAAAGGCCGCCTCGCCCTCGGAAGCAAAGATCTCCGAAATCGTTTTCCCGGCTGTCTCCTCGATCATCTGATCCGTATCTTTAAAGGGCACTCTCCATCTTTCGGCACAGTAAAGTCCTGCACTTGTCTTCCCCGCGCCCATGAAACCGATTAAAATCAGGTTATCCCCTTTCCGGCTCTGCCCCGTCATCGTTTCTTCTGTCATATTCTGCTCCGTTCCTTTTCCGCCGCAAGCGGCTTTCCTGCATCCCGGTTCTCCACACCCCATTTTTCTCATACTGCCATTTTCTGTTATTTCCCGCCGTTTAGGTGTTCCAGAATCCGCATGCGCGCTTCTGCGATGGCCGCATCATCCACCTTCACTTCCGGATTCCAAAGCTCGTAGGCGATCACGCCCTGGTAGAGCAGCATATTCAGTCCGTTGAAGGCCCGCCCGCCGGCTGCCTTTACATGTTTCATGAATTTTGTCTCTGACGGAGTGTAGATACAGTCATAGGCCGCCTCCAGCTTTTCATAAAAGGCCGGATCCTCAATGGGAGCCGCATCGGTGTTGGGGTGCATGCCCACGCTGGTGGATTGAATGGCAAAATAGCCGTCTCCCGGAATCGAGGAGTAATCGGAAAGCGCCATGGGCTTTACCGTCTCACGGCCGGCCAGCCGGTTCACCCACTGAGCCAGAGCCTGTGCCTTGTCCACACTGCGGTTTAAAAGATAGATGACCGACGCTCCCTCTTTTGCCATCATATAAGCGGCCGCCTTCGCAGCGCCGCCGGCGCCGATCAGAATACACTTTTTCTGATTCAGCTCGATGCCTTCTTCCTTCACAGCCCGCAGAAGTCCCGGAACATCGGTATTATATCCCTCGTAACCGCCGTCTATGCGGACCAGGGTATTGACGGCGCCGATATCGGCCGCTGTCTCATCCAGCTCCTTTAGATACTGCATCACAGCCTGCTTGTGAGGCACTGTGACATTCATGCCCTGCACATTCAGAGCATAGGCCCCTTTTACGGCTTCCTCCAACCGTTCCTCTTCTACTTTAAATGGGACATAGGCCAGGTTGATGCCTGTCCGCTCTGCATATAGATTCTGCAGAACCGGAGACATGCTGTGCTCCACCGGATTCGCCATGATTCCGCAGACCTTTGTTTTTCCGTCCATGCTTCTGTCATTCCTCTCCTGATTTTTTTCTGTGTTTTGCTGTCTCCTGTTCCTCTGCCAGACTCCTCTTATAAAACCACAGAATGATCCGCTCAAAGCGGCGTTTGATTACAATCTGAATCTCTTCTTTCGGATGGATCGGTTTTACCAGAACCGTATCAATCCCGGCCCGGTTGGCGCCGTACACATCGGTAAACAGCTGATCTCCCACAAACAGCGTGGACTCCGGCGAGGTTCCCATCTTACGCATTGCCTTTTGATAACCGGAGCGCCCGGGTTTTCCCGCTTTATAGAGATAATCCGAATGCACTTCCCCGGCAAAGGAGGCCACCCGCGACTTTTTATTATTGGACATCAGGCAGGTATGAAAACCGGCCTTTCGAAGGCGGGAAAACAGCTCCTTCGCCCGCTCGTCCGCCGGAGCCCCATGGGGCACCAGCGTGTTATCAATGTCAAAAATAATCCCCCGGATTCCTCTCTTATAATACATCTCATACGGGATCTCATAGGCAGAGTCCATATATTTTCCGGGGTAAAAACGCTGAAACATCATGCATCCTTTCCATCCTGCTTATGTTTTAAAATCTTTCCCAGCTCCTCCATGAAGGTATTGACATCCTTAAATTCACGGTATACGGAAGCAAAACGGACATAAGCCACCTCATCCAAATCCTTCAGCTTATCCATCACCAGCTCTCCAATCACAGAGGTGGCAATCTCCTTTTCCTCCCGGTTAAAAATCTGATTTTCAATCCCATCAATCAGAGCTGCAATCTGCTGCGGAGACACCGGCCGCTTGTGGCAGGAACGGAGCACGCCTGACTCAACCTTGGCGCGGTCATAGACTTCTCTCGTGTCATCCTTCTTAATGACCATAAGCGGAATCGTCTCCAGCTTCTCATAGGTGGTAAAGCGTTTTCCGCATGTCTCACACTGACGCCGGCGGCGAATGGAGCTGTTGTCATCAGCGGGACGTGAATCAATCACCTTTGTGTCTGCTGCATTGCAAAATGGGCACTTCAATCGTCTCTCCTCCTGTCCTGTTAATTGTTTCCATTTTAACGCATGAAAGCGGGATTCGCAAGCGCAAATTAACAAGGGATTCTGATTTTTCTTATTCTTTTTCCTTTTTTTCTTTTAATTCCACTAAAATAATGTCATCCCCTATCTGGCATATATCGCAGAAGGGGATGACATATTCCTTTTCCCGGCCCAAAAAGCCCCAAATGCAGCCGGGGCCCGGCACGATGATGGCCAGAAGCTTTCCGGTGTGGATGTCAAAGTCCACATCTCCCACAAAGCCAAGCCGCCGGCAGTCTTTTACATTGATTACTTCTTTCTGTTTCAGCTCACAGATTCTCAAACGGAATACCCCCAACTGTATCCTTTCCGATACTGTATGAAGGCAGCCGCGCTGCGGTGCAGGTCCGTTTTGAAATCCTTATTTTTACCGGTTGTCTCCGACATAAATAGCTGCTTCCGTTCCGGCTGTGGTTCCGTACACAATCATGGAAACCAAACCGTTGCCCTGCAACGCCCCTTTTCCGTGAACACCGGCTTCCACCATTCTTCCCGCCGCATAGAGACCGGGAACCGATTCGCTCTCACCGTCTTTTCCGCCTGATATCAGTGCCTCTGCACAGGAGTTAACTAAAAGTCCGGTTGCATTTCCCTCGCTGTCTCCGATAAGCTGAGTCTCTTCAAGCAGAGGCAGAAGCTCCGGATCCGTTACGATCACTGCCAGACATTCGATGGTTTCCTTCTGACCATCCTCCTCAAGCTCAAGACCGGAAACCGTATTGGCTTCACTGTAGTTTATCTTTGTTACGGAGGTGCCGAATCTGACCGGAATCTTTAATTCCTCTACCTTTTTTGTTAGCTTTTCTGCTACCTGTGTACTTAAATCCTTTCCAGCTCCTGCATAGCTTCTGGCAACGGAAGAGCCCTCTGCCTGTTCCAGTTCCCCAAATTCTACTCCCAGTGCCTCCAGCCATTCTTTGGCTTCCAGGGCACTCTCTGTCATATACTCAGCCATTTCAGTGATATTGGCATTCTCTCCGGCTTTCAGCGTATCTGCCAAAAATTTTTCATAGCTGTCATCAATTTCCGCTTCAAACTGCTCATCTGTCTCCGCTGCATTGAAAAGCCCATCCTGGCCGGCCACATCTTTTGCCAGCTCCCGGCCTGATTCCACAATCAGGATAGCAGAAGGATCCATGCCCTCGGAAACCGCGGCAATGGCGGCCGCCAGTCCGGCGCCGTCTCCGCCGGCAATCACCAGCTCTGTTTTCGCTGCTCCCGGCTTTTCCTCCGCTTTCGTTTCTGTTCCCGCTTCGCCGGTTTCCTCTGCTTCCCGGGAAGCATTCTCACTGTCCTCTCCCTGTGTCTTAGCCGGAACAGCGGCCGTCTCTGCTGCGTTTTTATTGCTGCAGCCTGCCAGCACGGACAGAACCGCAGCCGATGTCAGTAACATCATACATTTCTTCTTCATGCAATCTCTCCTTTTTCTTAACTGTCAATTGCCATAAAATACAATAAAAAAAGCTCTCTTGAGCGATCCCTTTTGTGTCGTTCTAAAGTCTAACATAGAAACAGGGGCAAATCAATTGAGCTTTTTTTAATTATCGAAACAAAAATGGAATTCTTTCTAAATTTTTTGTGAAGTTTCGTTTCCCAGCCTGGATTTCTTGCAGATTTTGGAATTATTTACATAAATCGACAATTACCTGAGCAAAAATCTTGGCACTGGTCAGCAGCTCGTCGATCACAGCAAATTCATCGGCTCCATGCATCCGGTTGTCAGTCTCCGGCATGGCAGCTCCAAAGGCAACGCCGTTCTTTAAATCATGAACATAGGTGCCTCCGCCTGTGTACTGGCAGCTTCCCTTTCTGCCGGTGTAACGCTCATAGGCATTCAAAAGGGTCTTCACAAAATGGGATTCGCCGTCTACATGATGCGGCGGTTCCATGGATTCACTGGTTAGAGTAAAGCCCTTGGCCTCCAGCATGGCTTTTACCGGTTTTAATACATTTTCCTCATTCGCACACACTGGGCAGCGGCTGTCAAAAGAGGCGTCTAAGCTTCCTTCTGTGATCTCCAGAAGGGAGAATGCCAGGGTCAATGCACCGGATATTTCATCCTCCATTGCAATTCCCAGAGCCTTTCCGGCTGTATCGCCGCAGGGGAACAGCTCTGTTAAATGGTGAATGGCTTCCATCTGGCCGCAGGCTGCAAACGGCAGGCGATCCAGTAAAAGGAGCAGCGCTGTCAGAGCATTTTTTCCCTCGTCCGGGGTGGAGGCATGGGCGCCGGCTCCCTCTGCCGTGATTTCCAGCGTTTCATTTACTCCGCGGATCGAGAAGGCAACTTTCGTCTCTTCTTCCACTTTTTGGCCCTCCCGGCGCACCAGATCATCATCCAGTCCCTCGATCACGGCAAAGGCCTTGCCGGGCACTACATTGATCTTGGTGCCGGCTTTCACCGATAATACTCTGGGAAGCTCGGCTGAAGGGGTAAACTCTGCGGTAAAATGGCCCGGAAGACGGCCCTTTTCAATATTCACTACCGGGAAGGAGGCATCCGGGGAGAAGGTCATGGGCGCTTCTTTCTCCACTCTGTAATAATGGCGGATATCGGAGCTTCCGCACTCCTCGTCCGTGCCCAGAATCAGGCGGACATTCTTGGTTACCGGAATTCCCAGTTCTTTTACTGCACGCATGGCGTAAAGAGCTGCCACAGCCGGCCCCTTATCATCGGCGGTTCCGCGGCCGTAGAGCTTTCCGTCTTTTTCCACCGGCTCAAAGGGCTCGGTCACGGTCCATCCCTCTCCGGCCGGCACCACATCCAGGTGTGCCAGAATATCCAGCTGTCTCTCTCCGTCATTTAAATCAGCGGTTCCCACATAGTTGTCATAATTGTTGATGGCAAAGCCATACTGTTCTGCCAGGGCTAAGCCTTTTATCAGGGCCTGGCCGGCTCCCTCTCCGTAGGGCATGCCGTCCCGATAGGCAGAACGTTCGCTGTTGATTCTGCATAACAGACAGATATCATCCACCATCTCCTGGCGGTGGGCATCGATATATTCTTCGATTTTTTTCTTATACATGGCTATCCTCCATCCTTTCCGCTTTCAGCGGCCTGTTTTCTGCTTCCTTCTTCCTGCTTTCTCCGGCATTTCTTATTTCAGCATTCCTGCAAGAACCTGATTTACTACTTTTCCGTCTGCCTTGCCTTTTACTCTCGGCATCAGTACCTTCATGATTTTGCCTTTGTCGGATGGGGCGGGTGTCTCGATGGAAAGCTCGCTTAATACCTCTCTGATGACTGCTTCGATCTGCTCCGGCGTCATGTCCTCCGGGGCGAATTCCTTATAGACAGCCAGGCGGGCAGCGGCCTCGGCACGGATGTCCTCGCGATCGGCAGGCGCTAAATCATAGGTTTCTTTGGTCTGTTTGATCTCTTTTTTCACGACAGCATCGGCTTCTTCCTCGGTGAGGGGCTCACGTTTGTCGATCTCGGCATTTTTTAAGGCGGATAAGAGCATGGACAGGGAGTCTTTTCTTGCTTTGTCCTTGGCTTTCATGGCTTCTACCATTGCGCTTCTTACGATTTCAATTTTGGTCATAATTAGGGGACCTCCTTTTTTTGTGGTGGGTGGGGTGGGGTATTGAGGGGACGCGGCAGCGATGCGCGGGGTATTGGGGGCGCTGCGGGGGCGCTGCGGCGCTGCGCTGGCAGCGCGGGGAGGGGTGCGGCCCACTACTCCGCCATGCTGCCAGCCCTGTGGCCGCCGGCCACAGGGCTGTACGGCTGTCGCCGTATAGTCAAAACTGCGAAGGCAGCTCCTTTTAAGCAAGCTTAACGGAGCTGTCTTTGCAGTTTTGACTGCATGGCTCTTAGCTGCGGCCAAATTCGCTCAACCGTAATTTGGGGTTGCGGTCTAGGACCATTCCTACGCTCCAGCTGTTAATAAAGAGGAGGAGCGGGTTGTCTTTTAGGTCTTTGATTCGTTTCATGTCGGATGTTCCCTGGATCTTGGCTACGTCGATTTCATCTTTATTCTCGATCCAGCGGATGTATTCGTAGGGGAGTTTGTCCAGCTTGACTTCTACGTTGTATTCGCTCTGGAGACGGTAGGTTAGAACTTCGAATTGGAGTTCGCCTACTACGCCTACGATGATCTCTTCCATACCGGTGTTGAATTCCTGGAAAATCTGGATGGCGCCTTCCTGGGCTATCTGGCTGATTCCTTTGATGAACTGTTTGCGCTTCATGGTGTCCATCTGACGCACTCTGGCGAAGTGCTCCGGGGCGAAGGTGGGGATTCCTTCGAATTCTACCCTGTCGCCGGAGGTACACAGGGTGTCTCCGATGGAGAAGATGCCCGGATCGAATACGCCGATGATGTCTCCGGCGTAGGCTTCTTCTACGATTTTACGGTCCTGTGCCATCATCTGCTGGGGCTGGGAGAGGCGGATCTTTCTTCCGCCCTGTACATGGTTTACCTCCATGCCGGCCTGGAACCTTCCGGAACAGATACGCATAAATGCGATTCGGTCGCGATGGGCCTTGTTCATGTTGGCCTGGATCTTGAATACAAAGGCGCTGAAATTGGGATCAAAAGGATCCACTGCGCCGGTTGTGGTTTTACGCGGAAGCGGTGAGGTGGTCATCTGAAGGAAATGCTCCAGGAAGGTCTCCACACCGAAATTCGTAAGGGCTGAACCAAAGAAGGCCGGTGACAGTTTTCCCTGGCTTACCAGATCCATATCGAATTCATCGCTGGCCCCGTCCAGAAGCTCGATGTCATCTAAGAGCTGCTGGTGGAAGTCCTGTCCGATGACAGAATCCACATCGGTTCCCTCCAGGTCAAATTCCTGAGAGGCAACCTCCTTCTGGCCGCCCATGGCTGCCGTGAAGGTGGTGATTTTCTTTGTATTGCGGTCATATACGCCCTTGAAGTTCTTGCCGCAGCCGATGGGCCAGTTGATGGGGCAGGTACGGATTCCCAGTACGCTCTCGATCTCATCCATCAGTTCAAAGGGATCTCTGGCCTCACGATCCATCTTGTTGATAAAAGTAAAAATCGGAATGTTGCGGAGCAGGCAGACCTTAAATAATTTAATGGTCTGGGCCTCCACACCCTTTGACGCATCAATCACCATGACAGCCGAATCGGCAGCCATCAGGGTCCGGTAGGTGTCCTCCGAGAAATCCTGGTGTCCCGGGGTATCCAGAATATTGATGCAGTATCCTTCATAATTAAACTGCAAAACGGATGAAGTGACGGAAATTCCTCTCTCCTTCTCAATCTCCATCCAGTCGGATACGGCATGCTTGGCCGCTTTTCTTCCCTTTACCGTACCGGCCAGGTTGATCGCTCCGCCGTAAAGCAGGAACTTCTCAGTCAGTGTTGTCTTACCTGCATCCGGGTGAGAAATGATGGCAAAAGTACGCCGCTTTTTAATCTGTTCTGCTATATGTTCCAAAGGTTTTTCCTCCAATTAATAGTATTTCACGATATCTTCTCCATTCTAGTATGAAACATCTGGAAAGTCAATATAAAGTCGTGACAGCCATTCCCTTGCAAGGCTGGTCCAAATCTGGCAGGACGGCACCAGATAGGTTCCTCTGTTGTCATCCAGATCCTTGGTTGTCTCTTCATTGGCCAGGGCAAGACCGTGACGGCCTGTCGGAAAAATATGAAGCTCCAGGCTCACGCCTGCCCGCTTTAAAGCCATGGCGAATAAAAGTGCATTTTCCACCGGAACGGTCCGATCCGTATCGGTGTGCCACATAAAAACCGGCGGCACATGGGGACCTGCCTGGTGTTCCAGGGAAAGGAAGCGGCGCAGATATTCTCCGGCATCCAGTCCCTCCTCATCCTCTCTCACGTTCCCGGTCAAATTGTCAAAGGAGCCCTCATGGGCAAAGGGTCCTGAAGAAATCACAGGATAAGCTAAAATCAGGCCGTTGGGGCGCACCGCCTCCTTTTCCAGCTGCAGGGCATTCCAGACAAAATCCCGGTTCCAGAACACGCCCAGAGACGCCGCCAGATGGCCTCCGGCCGAAAAACCGCAGACAATAATCTGATTGGCATCCACATGCCATTCTTCTGCATTGGCCCGCACCAGGGCAACCGCTGATGCCAGCTGCCGAAGAGCCGTCGGAAAACGGCTGGGAAAGGTGCTGTAATTCAGTACAAAGGCCTGACAGTCCATCGCCAGAAACTGAAAGGCCACCGGCTCCGCCTCCCTGGTGGAGCAGAATTCATATCCGCCTCCGGGACAGATAATCACTGCTTTTCGTTTTGCCTGAGGCTTTCCATTGGTATTATCCTTCAAATAGCAGGTCAAAACAGCACACTCTTTTTCCTTTGTCCCATCCCCCTGACAGGCCATCTGTTCCGGAACCGGCGCTTCAATCCGAATCTGTTTAAGAACCATAATTTCCCCTTCCTCTATTCTTGTTTTTCTCTCCGAATTATTGTATACTTTTTTCAAAATAACTTTTTTATTATATTATCATATCTGAAACATCAGATTCAATCATAACCATACAAAAACGCAGCAAAACAAATCAAAGGAGCGCAGCATGATTTTAGCAATCGACATCGGCAATACGAATATCTTCATCGGCGGAATCGATACGAAAAAAACGTATTTTATGGAACGTATTACTACTACCATCGGCAAAACGAATCTGGAATATGCCATTACCCTGAAAAGTATCCTGGAAATTTATCACATTGACGTTTCGCAGATCGAAGGAGCGATTATTTCTTCCGTTGTCCCGCCTTTAAACCGCACCATTCTGGCTGCTGTTAAAAAAATCACCGGAATTAATGCCATGGTGGTCGGCTCCGGCATGAAAACCGGTTTAAACATTCTGATGGATAATCCAAAATCCGTAGGAAGCGATATGATTGTCAATTCCATCGGCGCCCTTGCCGAGCATGAGCCGCCCCTGATTATCATCGAGATGGGCACAGCTACTACCATGTCTGTCATTGATCAGAACAGACGCTACATCGGCGGCGCAATCCTGCCGGGGCTGCGGGTATCCTTAGACAGCATGAGTTCCAGCACGGCACAGCTTCCCCGCATCAGCTTAGATACGCCGAGACGGGTGATTGGAAAAAATACGATAGACTGTATGCGAAGCGGTGTGGTGTACGGAAACGCTGCCATGATTGACGGAATGCTCACGCGGATCGAGGATGAGCTGGGAGAAAAAGCCACCGTCATCGCAACCGGAGGCATTGCAAAGGTGGTGCTGCCTCTCTGCAGCCACGTAATTACCTATGACGGGACGCTTCTTTTAAAGGGACTTCTGGCCTTGTATGAGAAGAACCGCGGGTAAGAACTCTCAGAAGCAGGGCTTCTTAAAAATAAAAGAAAAATGCTATTCTCCGCCGATACAGAGAATAGCATTTTTCTTTTATTTTACAACCTTTAGGGCTGTCCCGTACTGTTTTTCAATGTTTTCATACTTTTCCATATCCAGTCTCAGTCCGAAGCCCAGGGGATTCACTACCACACCGTCTGCCCTGCGAAGCAGCTTCTTTAAATCCCGGAATCTTAATACCACACCCTGATATTTGCGCTTTTTATCAAACTTTCCAAACTCCACCCAGTCTGTAAATACCGGGATGAATTTCTTTCCTCTCGGATCAGTCACGGAAGCATAATTCAAATCCCGCATATTCTCCACAGCTGCCAGGAATCTGGCCTTGTGAAGCTCTGCACACATCAGATCCTGCATCGGCGGAATTGCCTTTTTCCGCGCCAGCTCCTGATAGAACTGGGCAGCTGCACGCATCAGGGTCGGATTCATCACCTGTCCGCCTTCGTCCTCCGGCTTCTCAATAATGCTGAACAGGGACATGGTAAGAGAACCCTCTCCCTTATCCAGAACCACTGCCTCAAAGCCGCTGCGGTAGAGATCGCTGAAAAACGCAATCCTCTGCTCCGGGCGGATCTCGATGCTCTTAGCCTCCAGGCCGGACCATTTTAAGCCCTTCACATACTCCTCTGCCAGCTCCCGGCCGGTAAAGAGATAAGCGGCCGGCTTCTCATTTTCTGCTCCCATATAAAAATTGCCGGTGGCCCGTGCCACAATGGCAAAAAGACCGTCCTCTGTCTTTAAAAGCTCCAGAATCTTTCCGACAATGGTTTTATCTTCTTTTTCAAGATAGGCTTCTATTAATTCTCGTACTGTTTTCATCTTTTTCCTCCGTCAGATTCATTCACGCCGCCGGCACCGATAGGTCCCTTGGCTTTTTGGTCATTTTTCTTATTCTAACACAGACCCGCCAAACAATCAATCCGCGGAAGACGGTATTATTTTCCGTATTATTCTCTGCCAGTGTCCGAATTACTTGATTACCCGAATTGGGCTGTGCTCCCGCTCAATCCGCAGAAGCTTCTCCATATCCAGCTTAAGACCGAAGCCAAAGGGGTTTATCACAATGCCGTCCGCCTGCCCCATGAGCCGTTTCAGCTCGCGGAACCGGACCGGCGCAGCGCAGAACCGCTGCCTTTTATCAAATTTTTCAAACTCGATCCAATCCGTAAAGACCGGGCAGAACCGACCGCCTCGGCCCCCTGCTACCATAGCCGGAATCCCGTTTTTCCGGTCCGCTCCCGGAAAAAGGAAGCGTGCCCTGTAAAGCTCCTCACACATCTGATTTTCCAGAAATTTTATCTTCCCCTGGCGCAGATATCCCTGGTAAAACTGGCAGGCAGCCCGCATCAGAGACGGATTCATAAAAAGGCCCGCCGTCTCTTTTTCATCGACAAAGCTCTCCAAAGGCAGGGTCATCGGCTCGTGGCTTTTGTCCAGAACGATGGATTCGAAGCCGCTGCGCACAAGATCCAGGAAAAAAGCCTCCCGCTGCACGGCATGAATCTCCAGACTTTCGGCCTCTACGCCACTCCACCTTAAGCCCTGGGCAAACTCCTCCGCATAGGCTCGGTCTGTATAGAGAAAAGCCGCCGTATTTCCATTCTCCATTCCCATATAATAATGATTGGTAATTCTTATTTTGACAGCATACATCCCCGGATCGATTTTTATGAGCTTAATAAGCGGCTCTAAAAACTCCTCCCGGGCTCTCCTGCGGTACGATGAAATCATCTCGCGGACTTTTTCCATCCTTATCCCCCTTCCGCGGTCTGCAGCACAGCCTGCTTGTGCCAAACGGACGGAGCCGTTCTTTTCTGCTCCGTTTTCTGCTTGTTTTTCATTTTAGCACAGCTGTATCAAACATGCAATCCGCGTGCAGACTTTCGGCTGTTTTCAATATGCGGATGGTCGATTTCTTCTTCCCTGCAGGGACTCCACGAAAAAAGGCATAAACCGGGAAAATCACCTGGTCTGTGCCTTTTTCGAGATTTAAAAATTATTAAAGCTGTCCGTCAAACGCCTTTTGGTATACTTTTGCCACCTGCCATGCCTCCGGCGCCACCGGATTAGTCGTCATGCAGCTGTCCTTCATTGCCAGAGCAGCCAGGGAGTCAAAATCCGACGTGGATACCCCTTTAAGCTCCTTTAAGCTTCCGGCAATTCCGATTGCACTGCTCATAGAGCGAACCCGGTCAATCACCGCGGCCGCATCATATCCGGAAAGTCCCATGGCCTTTGCAATCTTCTCAAAGCCCTTCTGCGTACTGCTGCTCTGCCCGTTGAACGCCAGAACATAGGGAAGAAGAACTGCATTGCACACGCCGTGGGGCAGATTGTAGCGTCCCCCCAGAGCATGAGCCATGGCATGCACCATACCGAGCCCTGCATTGGAGAATGCCATTCCGGCTGTGTTCTCCGCATAGGCCATCATAGTTCTGGCCTCCTCATCGCTTCCGTCCGCCACAGCTCTGGGAAGGTATTCATGAATCGCCTGCACTGCCCAGACTGCATCCTTATCCGTAAGCGGCGTCGCATTCCGGGAAAGAATTGCCTCAATCCCATGGGTCAGGGCATCCATCCCCGTGGCAGCCGTCAGCTTCGGCGGCATGGAAGACATGAAATCAATATCATTGACGGCAATGGAAACCATACAGTTGGTATCCACCATCGTCATTTTCGTATGGCGCACCGGATCGGTAACAATATAAAAGCTGGTACACTCGCTTCCCGTTCCGGCTGTCGTATTGACAGCCACAATGGGAATTCCGGGACGTAAGGAGCGATCCACGCCCTCATACTGCTCTACGCTCCCGCCGTTGGCTGTCACGATGCTGACTGCCTTGGCCGTATCAATGGCCGATCCGCCTCCCAGCGCCAGCAAAAGATCTACCTGAAGGCCCGCTGCCGCCTGTATACACTCATTCACAATCTGCACCGTAGGGTTGGGGCTTACGTTATAATAAACCGCATACTCAACCCCCGCCTCGGAAAGCACGCCGCCCACCCGGGCCGCTGCCCCCGACTCATAGAGAAAACGATCCGTTATCAGAAGCGCCCGGCGGATTCCCATCTTCTGAAGCTCCGGAATTAGGAGTCTTATCGCTCCCTTTCCGAAAAAGCTGGTTTTCACTGCATTCATCCGTTCAGGCATAATGCCTCCCTCCCTTGTCCGCCTTGCTGCATACAATCTGGATCGGATCCCAGATGGCAGAGGCAGAGGAAGAGTATACAAATCCTACTTCTCCCAGCTGCTGCACCGTCATACCGGCTGCCACAGCCACGGCAATGGAATTGATCCGCGCTGCCGCATTCTTCTTGCCCCAGGCCTGAGCACCCAGTATCTGACGGGTATCCGCGTCATAAACCAGTTTAATCGTTACCCGGTTGGGGTTCGGACAAATACCCGGCCGGTCATTGCCGGAGGCGGTCACGCTCTTTACCCGCCGTCCGCTTCTTGCTGCTTCCTCCTGAGTCAGTCCGGTCCGGGCAATCTCAAGATCCGCTGTTCTCAGGCTGCTGGTACGCAGGGAACCGTTCTGATTCGAAGTGCAGTTTCCTACTGCATAGATCCCCGGAACACTTGTTTCCAGCTTTTCGTTCACGATAATCGCACCGTTTTTATCCAGGGAGAGTCCGGCTGCTGCTGCCAGCGCTGTATTCGGCATTACCCCGATTGCACTGATACACAGGTCGCAGGGATAGGTTCCGCGGTTGGTGCGGACCTGCTCGATAAAGGTCTGTCCCGGAAATTCCTGCACGGTCTCTCCCAGCTGAAATTTAAATCCTGCCTGTTCTAACTCCGCCTGAATCATAGCTGCCGCCTCGGTATCAAAATCAGGAAGCAGCCGCCTGTCCTTTTCGATAATGCGGACATTCCGGCCGAGGCGGTAAAATGCCTTGGCGATCTCCAGCCCGGCATAGCTGCCTCCCAGAATCACAATATCACGCACATAGGGTGTGCGGACATATTCCTTCAAAAACAGTAAATCCTCTACACACTTTAAGGTCTGTACTCCTACCCGGTCTGCGCCCGGCACCTGCGGGATCAGACTCAGATTGCCGGTGGCAAGCACCAGCTTATCATAGGTTTCCGTGAATACACGGTTCCCGTCCATATCCCGGATGGTCAGTGTTCTGGCCGCAGGCTGGATGTCCAGCACCTCATGCCGCAGATGAGCCTCTATCTGATTTCCTGCCAGCTCTTTCTCCTTGCTGTCGATTGCCTCCTTCAGAGTTTTTAAATCCTCTGTCAGATAATGCGGCAGGCCGCAGGTTCCGCAGGTATAAAAGCTCCCTTTTTCATATACAACGATCTTTGCCGCTGCCTGGTCGGATGCCAGCATCATGGCGGCAAAAACCCCTGCCTCTATACTGCCAATTACAATAATTTTCATGCCAGATTCCTCACGCTTTCTTTTTATTTCCGCTTATCGCCCCAGAACCGGAGGATTGTCCACAATACCCACGATAAATGCATCCAGCGGGGCGGCATGATCCAGAGCATGCTGCGTTGTCTCATCGGTGGTAACGATTACCATCTCACCGATTCCGGCGCCGATCGTGTCAGCGGCCACAAGCATATCCTTTTTATTTCCATAAACCGGTTCCACCAGCAAAAGCTTATATCCTACCAGGTTTTCGCATTTGCGGGTAGCAACCACGGTTCCTTTGACAACACCCAGTATCATATCTCATTCCTCTTTTTCCAGAATCCTTACAAGCTGTCCCTGTCTCAGCTGGAAGGCATTTCCGTCATCTGTATCAATGTGAAAATCCATCTCGCAGCCTGAATTGGAACGGATCAGCACTCCGCCCATGACTCCCTGCTTACTGCCGCTTTGCACCAGCACCTTCACGCGGTCTCCATCCTTTAAATGGTATGCCTCCGCCTGCGGCGGGGAGAGATGGATATGGCGATCCGCGACGATCACACCCTGCGGCACTGTGATTTCTCCGCAGGGGCCTTTAAGCGTTACCCCAGGCGTTCCCTTCAGATCACCGGAGGAACGCACCGGAGCCTTGATGCCTACTGTGCGGCAGTCCGTCTGTGCCAGCTCTATCTGCGTTTCCTTTCGCAGAGGGCCGAGAATCCGCACCTTTTTTAAGGTTCCCTTGGGACCTTCCACATCCACACATTCCTCTGCCGCAAACTGCCCAGGCTGGGACAGCGCCTTCATAGGGGTCAGCATGTAAGACGCCCCGAACAGCCTGGTTAAATCAGCGCGGGTCAGATGTACATGGCGCATGGAGATCCCAACCGGAACCAGCCGCTCTTCCGAAACCGGCGCTTCCTCCGGGGTCAGAGCCTTCTGCACCGCCAGTGTCACAATCTCTGTCAGCTGCTCTCTGGTCACATTACGATAAATCATAATGTGTCACCACCTTTTCTGTCATCAATGAAGCATGGGCATGCATTCGCTCACGCTGGTATGGGGACGCGGAATCACATGGGCGCTTACTACCTCGCCGATACGGGAGGCCGCCACCTGTCCTGCCTCCACAGCAGATTTCACGGCTCCCACATCGCCCTGTACAAATACGGTCACAAGACCTGCGCCGATCTGCTCCTGGCCAACTAAAGAAACCTCTGCTGCCTTTAACATCGCATCCGTTGCCTCGATATTCGCTGTGAATCCGTTAGTCTCAATCATTCCGAGAGCTGCATTCAGCGGAATCTGCTCGCCGGCACCTGACGGTTTTCCCGTAGCCGGTCCTTTCGGCGGCAGTACGCGGGCCACATCATCATGCGGACGCGGAATGACATGGGAACCGAACAGCTCGCCCACGCGGGAGGCTGCCTCTTCTCCTGCCTCCACAGACGCCTTCACAGCGCCCACCTCACCGGTTACGATTACGGTTGTTAAGCCTGCACCAATGGTTACAGAACCGATAAACTCTACATCTGCTGCCTTTAACATGGCATCCGTTGCTTCAATATTTCCTACCAGACCCTTTGTCTCGATAAAACCAATTGCTCTCATCATCGCTCCTCCTCGTTTTTGCAATGAATTATTTTTTTCCGATTATTCGTAAATCAGTTCCGGCATACACTCTGCCACGCCCCCGTGCGGACGCGGGATTACATGGCTGCTGACTACTTCGCCAATCCGTGATGCGGATTCCATGCCGGCCTCAACAGCGGCTTTGACAGCTCCCACATCGCCCTGTACAAATACAGTCACAAGGCCTGCGCCGATGCGCTCCTGGCCCACCAGAGTAACCTCCGCTGCCTTTAACATCGCATCCGCAGCCTGAATATTGGCTGTATATCCATAGGTTTCCACCATACCGAGAGCACTCTTTAAAGGTGCTTCCTCCTTTGTGGCGTCCTCGCTGATGGTTCCGCCTGCTGCCGGTCCCTTCGGCGGCATGATTTTTACCACATCCGCATGGGGCCGTGCAATTACGTTTGTACTGACCAGCTCTCCCACCCGGGAAGCTGCCTCTGCGCCCGCCTCCACGGATGCCTTCACAGAAGCCACCTCGCCGGTTACCACAACAGCCACCAGTCCTGCTCCCAGTGCCACAGAACCCAGAAAATCCACAGAAGCGGCCTTCAGCATCGCATCTGTTGCTTCAATATTTCCAACCAGTCCCTTGGTCTCAATAAATCCTATTGCCTTCATTGCCATTCTCCTCTCTCAAACAGAATCGTTTTATCAGATAATCCGAAGTCCGCCCTCAGCCAGCATACAGCGGCGGCGGCGGCAGAAGCTCTTGGCACAGGTAATGCCCTCTCCTGTCGGGCCTGCGATGGTCATGGTACAGAATCCCTCGCCTCCGATTCCCACACCGGCCTTCGTACAGCTGTTCTTCACATAGATGGTTGTCTCAATCAGGCGGGCAAAATGGGTCATATTATAAACATCGCGGGAGAAAATAGAGGAGGTATGGCGGTTTCCATGCTCTGCCGCCAGGGCTGCCTGCTCTGCTTCCTCAAAGCTCTTACACCGGACGATCGGAAGAATCGGCATCATCTGTTCAGCCAGAACAAAGGGGTGATCTTTTGCCACCTCGCACACTGCCAGTCTGCAGTCCGCCGGCACGGTTACCCCGATCTGTTTTAATATCACAGCGATATCTTTTCCTACCCAGTCCTTATTGGCCGTATACTCTCCGTCCTTCTTCTGCTGGATGCACAGCCTCGTCAGCTGCTCTGTCTGTCCCGGTGTCAAAAGATAGGCGCCGACCTTCTGGATATTGTAGAGAAAGCCGTCATAGCTCTCCTCCACTACAAAGGCTTCCTTTTCCGCAAAGCATAAGATGTTGTTATCAAAGGAAGCTCCCTCATAAATCTTTTTGGCGGCAAGCTCAACGTCTGCTGTCTGATCTACAATAACAGGCGGGTTGCCTGCCCCTGCTCCGATACATTTTTTGCCGGTGCGAAGCAGAGTGTTTACCATGCCCATGCCGCCGGTTCCTGCCATCATGCGAATCTTCGGGCTGGCAGCCATCTTGTCGATGTTCTCCATATTGGGCTCGCGGGTCATGGTGATTAAGTTGGCGGGACCGCCTGCATCCACAATGGCTCTGTTTAAGGCCTGAAGGCATTCTGCAGAGACACGCTTTGCACGGGGATGAACATTGAACACAATGGTGTTTCCGCCGCTGATCATACTGATAGTATTATTGATAATGGTTTCTGTCGGGTTGGTAGTCGGTGTGATGGAACAGATAACGCCAAAAGGTGCATACTCCTCCAGCATCAGTCCCGCGTCTCCTGTCAAAGCCTCTGTTCTTAAGCACTCCGGCCCCGGTGTCTTATTGATGACAGCCAGATGCTTTTCCACCTTGTCCTCGTAGCGTCCCATACCGGTTTCGTCTACAATCTTATGGCACCATTCCTCAATATGGGCACGGGCGCAGACACGGATTGCCTCCACCACGCGCTTTCTGTCTTCTATTTTATATTCCGTTACCCAGCTGCGCTGTGCCTTCCAGGCTGCCTCAATGGCATCCTCCACACGCTCGAACACACCGTCCTGTCCTTTCGCGCAGGCGCACGGAGCCAAAGCATCCTGACTGCGAACCGCCGGTCTCACAGGCATACCAGAAGAAGCCGGCTGCACACGATCCAATACCTGTCTGACGATTGCTTCTATTTCCTGAGAACTAATATCCATGGTTCATTTTCCTTTCTTACTTGCCTCGATCCGTTTACTGTATCGATGACAGGCTGCGCCGGATGACCTCTGCCATCATCTCAGCCCGTCTGACGGCCTGGCTTGATGCGGGTGCCGAAGCCTGCTGGAAGACAGTTCTTCCGGCCTGGCCCGATACAGGGGCCATGGCCTGACCCGATGCCGGTTTCACAGCCGGACCTGATACAGGCCGTGCGGCCGGCGCCATCCCATTGCCCTCTCCGCTCTTCTCCAAACCGGACGGCAGACAAAATCCCGCCGTATCGCCGGGCCGAATCAGAGGAGTCAGGCCTTCCATTTCCACGCTTCTCTTCTCATCAGCGGCTGCAGGCGCTGGCAGATACGGCACTGCTGCCGCTTTGCTTCCCACGCATTCCAAAGCCGCAGGCATCACCGGCCTTTTCTCGATTTCCCGGCATCCGCCTGCGCTTTGTCCGCCGCACAGCAGCCGTTTCACCTTCACATAATACTCCAGGGTTTCTAATTTGTGGAAGGCATCCATCAGGCTCTCGCCCCACATAAAGCATCCGTCTCCCGCAATCAGAATTCCCTTATCGGACCGGCATACCAGAGCCGCCGCCTTCGCATAGCTTTCCGCATTTCCCTGCGGTATCAGAGAAATTCTCCCCAGGGCACGCACCGACGGGGTATAATCCGCAGCCTGCACCTCGCATCCTAAAGCGGCATATGTCACTGCACCGGCCGGATATCCGTGAAGAATCCCCCGGAGGGCCGGATTCTGTGTATACACGCTGAGATGGACAGCCAGATCATCCGGAAGCCTGGTCTGCCTGGAGCCGGGCATCTGCTTTCCGTTCATATCCACACGGATAAAGCTCTCCTGCTTGAGCGCTCCTTTTTCCGCTCCCTCTGCTGTAATCCACACCGCATTGGGGCCCACGCGGACACTTAAGCTTCCTTCTCCTGCTATGACATGAGCCTTCTCGTCCATACGGCGTCCCAGCTCGATCATCTGTTTCTTTGCTTCAAAATCAGAGGGGTATGTTACTCCCTGTATTACCATATGTCTCCCTCCTTACCAACGCTTTAACGGCGGGACACCCAGCATTTCGCGGGCCTCTGCCGGTGTCATCGGCATCATCCCTTTGCTCTTTATGATATCCGCAGCCTTAGCAATCAGCACCGCATTATTATCTACCCGGCAGTCAGGATTCAGATAATCCGAATCCTCGAATCCGATACGCAGTGTGGAGGCTCCCATGTCGAGGGCCGTCTTCACCATCTCCCATCCGGTTCTGTGTGCCTCCGTATATCCCCAGAGCACATCCTCACGGCGGAAATTGTCATACAGGCCTTCAATCATATGTTTTAAACCGGCCGGTGTAGCCGGCATCTCACCCGGATGTCCGAATACAAGCGCAATCAGCATGGGCTTCGGAAAATGGAACATCTCATCCAGCTCCCGCAGCGTATTAGCCATTCCCACCTCAAAAAGCTCTGTTTCCGGCACCTTCTTATTCTCCAGAATCTGCTGCACACAGTAACGCACATCCTTAATCGGATTTTCATAAACAGCATCTCCCAGGTTCACGGAACCCACATTTAAGCTTGTACACTCCACCCAGGGAGCATAACAGGGCTGGCAGCGTTCTTCTATGGTCAGCTTTGAAACGCCTCCTGTGGAAATTTCAATAATAATATCACTCTCGGCACGGATATATCGGACCGTTTCTTCCAAAAGAGACAGATCCGGCGTAAGCCTGCCATTGATATCACGGACATGCAGATGAACCATCGCCGCCCCGTTTTTATAGCACTCGGTAACATCCCGCGCAATCGCCCTCGGATTGATGAGGCTGTCCGTAGCCGCTACCGGTGCCACTGAAAGCATAACCTTTCTCATCTTGTTAAGCTCCTTTTATCCGTCTTATGACAGCCGCTCTGGCTCCGTTCCCGGCCTGTCAGGGCAGCTGTCATCCGCTCTATTTCTTCCAATATACATAATGTTCCTCCACTGCCTGCATGATCCGGGAGGTATCGCGTCTGGCGATCACGTCCACAATCTGCATATGCAGCTCCAGGAACCGCTCTGTCTCACCGTCATCCAGCCACTTCTGTACGGTCTCCCGCCGGCTGGGTATGGTCAGCTTCGCAATATAGCTGGTCACGGTATCCACCTGCGGATTTCCCAGAGTCTGGGCAATCGTCCGATGGAATTCCAGATCCAGCTCCAATATTTTATTTACTGATGGCTCAGGACTGCGCATTTCCTGGGCTGTCTCTTTCACAAGCTCTGTCAGACGGGGCACAATCTGCACCACATCAGGATTCGCCAGCGCCGCATGAAGAGTACCAATATCAATCACGGACCGAAGCTGTACAAAATCGCTCCAGTCGCGTTTTTTCAGAATCAGGCTGTAGAGCATGGGATCCAGCATCGGCTGCTGGTAGCTGTCCGTGACAAAGGTTCCGTCAGCCCTTTTTATAAACAAAATCCCGAATGCCTGCAGCTGCTTGATGGCCTCCCGTACCGAATTACGGCCTACACCATACTTCGCGGACAGCTCCGGCTCCGTAAGGAGCCGGTCGCCCGGGTGCAGCTCCCCGCTGATAATCTCATTTGTAATGCAGTCTACCACATAATCAACGGCAGACGTCTTGCTGTTTTCTGATGTGTGCATAAAGAATCCTCCTAATTATATTTATGTACGGATTCTGACAGCACGACTTTTTAACCCATCAGCACGCCAGGCGCTGTGATAAGAGCCGGGAACGCGATCAGAATCGCGATACAAATAAATGTTCCCAAAATAAACCAGCCAAGGTATTTCATCGTAGAGCCAACTGTGATATGCATCAGATCGCAGGCAACATAAATACACATGCCTACCGGCGGTGTCACAAGGCCGATACCGATCACTACTGTGATTAAAACGCCCAATACAATCGGATCAATGCCAACGCTCATGGCGATGGGGAAAATAATCGGCATGAACAAGGTCAAGGTTGCAATGGACTCCATGAACATGGTCACAACAAAGAACAATAACAGGATCATGATCAGAATAATGGTCGGATTGCTGGACACGCTGAGCATACGATCTGTCAGCCATTTATCAAAGCCGGCAGTAGTCAGCATGATCGTAAACAGCTTCGCAGAGCCGATTACCAGGAAGATACGTCCCGATACGCGCACCGTCTCGCAGAATGCGAACTTCAGATCCTCAAACTTGAACTCTTTATATACCAGTCCGCCTACAATCAGTCCATAAGCCACGGCAATCGCACCTGCCTCTGTCGGAGATACGATACCGGAGGTGATGGAACCGATGATAATGACCGGCATCAGAAGAGCCGGCCAGCTCTGCAGGAAGGAATCCCAGAGAGGTCCCCAGCTGAAGTGTCCCGGCTCCTTCTGTACGCCTTCCTTCTTGGCGAAAATATAGCAAAGGAGCATCTGTGCAACACCAATCAGAACACCCGGCATAATGCCTCCCAGGAACAGCTTACCGGTGGAAATATTACAGATACCTGCAATCACGACCATGGGGATGGACGGCGGGATGATGATACCGATGGTGGAGGAGATGGCCGTAACAGACACTGTCAGCTCCTTGGAATAGCCCTTGCGCACCATCTCCGGCATAAACATACCGGATACACCTGCCGTATCAGCCACAGCAGAACCGGAAATTCCTGCAAAGATCATGGATGAAAGCACGTTTACATGAGCCAGGCCGCCGTAAATGTGGCCTACAATACTGTAACAGAAGTTCATCAATCTCTCAGATATACCACCCTTGGACATGGTATATCCGGCAAAGGTATACAGCGGGACTGCCAAAAGAGCCCAGGAGTTCATTCCCTCGAACATACGCTGGCAGACCGTAACCATCGAACCGGCATCAAAAAGTGCAATACAGCCGATGGCGGACAGTCCCAGGGAGATACCAATCGGAATTCCCAAGAACATCATAACAAAAAAACTTCCAACTAGCCAGACAATCATGAATTACGCCTCCTTTTTTTCTTCCTGCTTTGCCGACAGGGTAACAGCGATGTGAATCAGAACCGCCAAAATGCACAAGGCACCAGCGATTGGGAAAATCATGTAAACCTGTCCCATCGTAAACTGCGGCATCGTGGAGACCTTCTGTTTCGCCTTAGCAGACAGAAGCCATCCGGAATAGGTCATAGTAAAATAAAAAATCAGCTCAGCAACATCCACAATCAGGCGGCCAATCTTTAAGCCGCCCGGAATCTTGCTCAGAATCAGGGCATCCACAGCCTCCACACGGAGGTTGGTTCCCATCACTGCGATACCGGCAGCGCCCAAAAGCATGGCCCATACATTGGCATACTGGCTGAACTCCATGTACCATTTGAAACCACCGATGGATGGAATCAAACGTAAAATTACATTGATAATAATTACCAAAAACATGGTAGCGATCAGAATCGCTGAGATGGCTGTCATCAAATGATCCATCTTTTTCTGCAGCGTTATCAGCATACTACTTCTCCTCTCAACTCTTAAAAAGAATGCCGTCGTCCCCCATCCGGGAGACGGCGGCCCGTATCATTGATTAGCGGCTTTCTTTCCAGCTCTTCAGCTGATCTAAAAGCTCGCCGTAGGTATCTGCATTATCAGTCAGTACAGACTCAGTTGCCTCAGCAAAAGGAGCAAGCTCCGGATTGTTGATCTTCATGCCGGCTGCCTCCAGCTCGCTTACCAGGCTCTCGGTCTGCTCCTTGTTCAGGGCGCGGTCTGCCTCTGCGGATGTCTTGGCAGCTTCCTCGACGATGGCCTGCTGCTCAGCGCTCAGCTTCTGCCAGGTAGACTCAGCCATGGTAAAGCACATACCGGAATAAATGTGATTGGTTACGGATAAATACTGCTGTACCTCATACAGCTTGTTGTTGTAGATAACCGGAATCGGGTTTTCCTGTGCATCGTAGGTCCCCTGCTGTAATGCCTGATAAAGCTCGGAGAAGCTTAACGGCTGCGGGTTTGCGCCAAGAGCAGTCATGGTTGCCATGATAACCGGGTTCTCCGGGGTACGGATCAGCATTGCGTTCATGTCAGCCGGAGACTCAATTGCCTTCTTAGAGTTGGTCACGCAGCGGAAGCCGTTGCAGTAATGAGCCAGAACTCTCATGTTCTGATCCAGCAGCGGAGCCTCTGCGGCGGCCTCGATCTCGCTGTCCATGAATGCCCAGGCTGCATCAAAGTCCTCGAACTGGAACGGCAGAGCGGAAATACCCATCTTCGGCTCATAAGTTGCAAAGTTAGAAGCATCTGTGATGATGATATCAACGGTACCGGAATCCAGTGCCATGGAGTTGATTAAGTCAGCATCGCCGCCAAGCTGTCCGGACGGGAATACCTTTGCAGTAACAGCTCCGCCTGTCTTCTCTGCAATCTCATCAGCAAACTGCTGTGCTGCGATATTACGCGGGTCTGTCTCAGCAGTGGAAACACCAATCTTTAATTCAATGCTGGCTCCCTCAGCTGCTGCGCCTGCCTCTTTCTCCTCAGCGCCTGCCTCCTCAGCTGCCTCTGCGGCTGCCTTTGTCTCTGCCGGTGTGCTTGAGGAAGATCCTCCGCATGCGGTAAGGCCAAATGCCATTGTAGCTGCCATAAGTAATGCTACCTGTTTCTTCATAGTTCCTCTCCTCCATAATCTTAATACTGCACTGCCCTTTTCCTCTCTTTTTTCTCTGAGCAGTGTTATCCAAACGCTGTCCAGCGCTTTGATACCTCAAAAAAGCTTTAAGCCTTGATGACTCCCTTTGCTGCAAGAGCTGCCTTAAGCGCAGCTGCACCAAAGGCCGGGCTTCCGAGAACCGGCTTTCCGAACTTCTCTGTCATCTCCGGACCTGCATAAGCCATACTTCCCTGTGCCAGAACAATCACATCCACATCGTCAATAATTGCAGCAGCTGATTCTGTCAGGCGTGCCTTAAACTGCACCTGATCCAGACCAAATGCACCGTCTACCAGACAATCTACCAGAGTTACCGCACGGTTCATCTCCCGGGCAACCCGCTTTACTGTATTCTTTGTAGGCTCCAGCGTTGTCGGCAGCGTAGCCATCACGCCGATCCGTGCTCCTAAGCGGACTGCCTCGCGGCACATCTCCTCATCTACACGCACAATCGGTACTCCGATGTACTTTGCTGCATCCTGCGCCGCATCTGCCACCTCACCCACACTGGAGCAAAGATTTAAGACAGCATCACAGCCCTCTTCCGCCGCTTTCATGTACATCCCGATCAGCCGGGCAGCCGGGGCTGTTGTCACATAGCCGGCTTCTCTCACTTCTGCTAAAATGCTGGGATCCTGCAGGCTGTAAAGCTCTGCCTTCTCTCCCAGCTGGGCCTTTACCTCACGCTCCACATCAGCTATCAGCTCCGGAGTTGTGCTGGTATAAATCAGACCAACCTTCATCGCAAATATTCCTCCTCCCGTTATAAATGCCGGACTCGACGCGCTTTTTCTTTATTCGCGGCCGGCAGGACAGGATGTCCATTCCCTGCAGTTTTCTGTGCATTTATACATCCTACCTTAAACATCCTATGTTTAACATCCTATGTTTACTTTATACTATCTTACACGAAAAGTAAATACGGAAAAAAACACAATCTTTCCTCCATTTTTTTGTGCAAAACTACTATATTGAACGATAAAAAACGGTGTTTTATTGTTAAAATTTAAACAATAAAACACCGCACTTTTCAATTTCCGCTTCCTGCTCTGCCATTCCCGGTCTGTTAACCGCCTGCAGGGCTCTTCTCACCTCTGCTCCATTATTTTCCCATCAGCACTTCCACCGCGGTCCGCAGGGTAGATACCTCACCCACATTTCCGGGGAAAATCACATAAGGAGTTCCCGGGAACCTGCTTTCCTCTCCGGTTCTCCATACCGGTACGCCGGGGGCAATCTGTCCCAGCACCAGAGCACGCTTTGCCTTTAAAGCCTTGGTTCCCACATCAGATGATGTAATACCGCCTTTTGCCACCACAAAGGCCGGTGTCACCTTTAAGCTGCCGACACAGCTCTGCAGCGCATCGCTGATTCGAACGCTCCGAACCAGTGCAGCCTCCGGCGTGTCATTCTCCACCGTCAGAAGCGCCCTCTTGGTAGAGATGCAGACCGTAATCCCCTGGCTTATCAGCTCTTCAGAACGGGCAACAATGGCTTGTGTCTCCTCCTCCAGGGCCCCCGGAGTCAGCACCAGATCGCTGTTCATCTCAATAAAGGTGATATTATCCACCTGTTTCAGCTCCTCTAACTGCGCCGTGGTTTTCTTTGTATGGCTTCCCACTACAATAATACCGCCGTTTGGACTCTGTAAGGTTACCATCTCATCCCGCGTAAGAAGCGGACGGCTGCTGATATTGCCGATGGCCTTTACCAGAGCTGCCGCACAGCGGATCATGTAATGTTTTCCCTTTTCCATGGCCCGGTAAAGCGCTGTCGCAAACACCTTGACATCGCAGTCATCCACCGCATTGACAATAATCTTTCCGAAATCATGAACCGAAAGAAGCTGTTTCTCTACCGTATCGTAATCCAGGCTCCGAAGGCTCTCCAGAGAAATGCAGACTGTATCAGCAGCCCGGTATTCTCCCGCTGTCTTTTCCTCAATATATTCCGGCAGGCTGCTGGAACGGTATCCAAAGGTCTCATCTGCAGCAAATTCCGTCTGCCCGCAGGGGACCAGCTCCTCCCCGTATTTTACATAGTGGACATTCTGAAACGTATAGCGTCCGCCTTCCTTAAAGTAGGGGCAGAGAATCTCTCCGTCAATGACCCGGCCGCCCTTTTCCTCTGCAACCCGGCGCAGCAGAGCCGTTTCCAGGGGATAATGTCCCCGCAGTGTGGAGTCGCCGCGTGAAATAATCATGTAATCCAGTCCGAACTCCTTCGCCACCGTCTCCACACGCTCGGCGATCTCAATATGTACCTTTGTTGTCTGTTCCTGCGTCAGCCCCCGGCTGTTCGTCAGAACAAAAAACAGACGGTTTTCCTCCGCAAAGCCCCGGCGGAGACTCTCCAGACTCCAGTCCGTATAGACGCTGATGCCATGGACCGTCTGAACTCCCGTGGGATCATCATCCAGCACAATAATTTTCCGGCTGCTCTTCTCTGCCTCAGCTGCCAGAGCCGCATCCACTGCCGCAAGATCCACCTCTTTTTGGTTCTTCAAAACTTCCGCACTGATTCTTTCCTCGTTCATCATAACCCCCAACCTTTTCATCTGCCCTTTTCTTTTTTACTCGTTTTCGTTTTAAACATAGGATGTTTAAATTTCCAAACATCCTATGTTTAAATCTAAAAAAAACTTTCTTCCTTTACGATACAATAATTCCGCTCAAATTGCAACCATTTTTTATTCCCATTCTGTCAAGGCCGTTTCAGCCGCCTCTTGCAGGTAATTTTTACAAACCTGTTTTCGTATAATTCATCCCAAATTCGTCCATCATTCAGATATAGCAAAACGAGCCGCTGTAAAGGATCCAGTTTCCAAACAGCAGTAAATAGAATGCATATCGCGGAGGTAAGATATATGGCTGTCTATAAAGTAGAAATATGCGGAGTCAACACCTCGAAACTCCCGCTTCTTGGCAATGAGGAAAAGGAAGAGCTGTTTCAGCGTATTTTAAAAGGGGACAAGGAAGCCCGTGAGCAGTATATTAAAGGGAATCTCCGTCTTGTTCTGAGCGTGATCCAACGCTTCTCGGGAAGTAATGAGAACGTGGACGATCTGTTCCAGATTGGCTGCATCGGCCTGATCAAAGCCATCGACAATTTTGATATTACACAGAATGTACGTTTTTCTACCTATGCAGTTCCCATGATTTTAGGCGAGGTAAAGCGCTATCTCAGGGACAATAATTCCATCCGTGTCAGCCGCTCGCTGCGCGACACAGCCTACAAGGCCATCTATACCAGGGAAAACCTCTTAAAAAAGAATCTAAAGGAACCGACGGTCTGTGAAATCGCAGACGAGCTGGGTGTTACAAAGGAAGAAATCACTTACGCACTGGATGCCATCCAGAGTCCTGTCAGCCTCTATGAACCCGTCTACACCGATGGGGGCGATCCGCTGTATGTCATGGATCAGCTGAGTGATAAGAAAAACTCGGAAGAGCACTGGGTGGAGGATCTATCCTTAAGCGAAGCGATGAAACGCCTTCCCGAGCGGGAACGCCATATCATTGACATGCGTTTTTTTGAGGGCAAAACGCAGACGGAGGTTGCGGAGGAAATCCATATTTCCCAGGCTCAGGTTTCGCGGCTGGAAAAAAACGCGCTGCGGACGATGCGCAGCTATCTGAGTTAACTCTCCTCTTTTCCGGTGCCGCCCTTCCCTATTCCTTTTTCCTCCTCCTGTAATGCCAGAAGCTCTCGCTGACCTCATCTCCCTCATTCATCGTACAGTGAAGGCATCTGGCAGGAATCAGGATGGAATCATTCTTTCCCAGCTCATAACGCTCTCCCTCCACCATGACCACCAGGCTGCCGGACAGAATGGTTCCGATTTCATCATAGGGGTGTTTGCTCTCCAGAGTGACTTTCCGCTCCCCCGGAAAAATAGTAACATATTCGTACAGATCCTCATTGCTTCCAAAATCAATGACTCTCACAGTTTCGTTCTGATCCGGGTATTCACGGACGTACATATCCTGTTTCCGGACCACTACCCGCCTCTGCGTTTCTGTCTGAATTAATTCCATAACGGACATTCCCAGCACTTCGCAGATGGTCTTTAAATTGGAAAGAGTCGGCGATGTCATATTCCTCTCAATGTTGCTCAAATAGCCGCTGGAGAGCCCGGTATACTTTGACATTTCCGTAATAGTTAAAGAAAGCTGCTTGCGTTTTTCTTTCACTCTTGTTCCAATATGGTTTACATCCTCTATCTGCATACCTACCTCCTTTTTGCATTACTTTTTATCCTTTAAATTATATAATTATAACATAAAAAGGCCTCTCTATCCATAGCTTTTTGGCAGTTTTCCCGCTTCTTACTCCGGAGAGCCCTGCGTTTTCTTTTCCCGTGCCGCCTCCCTTGCTTTTTTTCCCCTGTCATAGTACAATTTCCTGGTAAGCTGTTCCAGCTTAACATGCTATCAGGAGGTCATCTCTTATGACAATACATCCGCAGAATCAGTCCCGCTCTCTCTACTGGGATATTGTAAAGGGACTGGGAATCACTGCCATTGTGCTGGGCCACACCGGCGTATTTGCCGGAGCCTTTGTTTATCTGTTCCATCTGGCCCTCTTTTTTTTCATCACAGGCTATTTTTATAATGAAAAGAAATACGGGGATGAGCCGTTTCTCTATTTCGGCGCCCGTCTGGCCGGGGCCTGGCCGAAATATATGCTTTATACATCCGTTTTTGTGCTGTTTCACAATTTCTTTGTTTCCGGCGGACTGTACGCCGGACAGCCCCTTTACAACCATACCATGATGCTGACTGCCATCTGCAGCGGTATCTCCTTTTCCTGCCCGGAGCAAATCCAGGGAGCCCTCTGGTTCGTTCCGGTCTGGCTGGTTTCCTCGTCTCTCTTTGGAGGGTGTGTCTGGTTTGGCCGCATGGTTTCCGAGCGATTCCAAAAGCCCCGGCTTAAGCTCTGGCTCATCGCGCTTTCCTCCGTTACGGCAGGAGCAGCCGGCCTGTTTTTGAATATGAGGAAATGCGGACTGCCCTACAATCTTCAGGCTGCCCTTTTAGTCATTCCCATCTATCTGGCTGCCTGGCTTTTGAAACAGTACGCCCCATCCTTCCGCCGCTTCACCACCTGGTACGGATGCCTTATCAGCGCGTTTTTACTGAACCAGATCAACCAGAGATTTCATATTTTCATCGATCTGGCCAGCATGAATGTTCCGGGCATTTTATTTTTCCCCATCTCTGTGCTGGGAATCTATTTTGTCCTTTCTCTGGCAGACTGCATGGAAAGGGTGACTGCGCTGACCCGCCTCTTTACCTTCTTAGGACGTCAGTCCTTTGATATCATGGCGGTTCATTTTCTGATATTCAAGCTCATGGATTACGGATATGCCCGTTTTATTCTGCAGAGCGCTCCGGAGAATCTTTCCTCCTTCCCGGTCAGCTTCCGGGCAGAGCTGGGATTTCTCTACGTGATTTTCGGACTTCTGATTCCGGCTCTGATTGGCTGGTGCATTGACAGAGCCATTCATTTCTGGTATACCGGATTTAAGAAAGCATAGATAAACAGAATGGAGTTATTCGGATATGTCTCATATAAAAGCGATGTCCCTCATGACAGAGGGCCCCATTTGGAAACGAATCATAGCCTTTGCCATTCCCCTCTTCTGGGGAAATCTTTTTCAGCAGCTTTATAATACCGCGGATTCCCTGATCGTGGGAAACTTTCTCGGCAGCAATGCCCTGGCCGCCGTCAGCTCTTCCAGCCACCTGATTTTTCTTCTGGTCGGCTTTTTTAATGGCCTTGCCATCGGTTCCGGCGTTGTTATCGGGCGCTGCTTCGGCGCAAGAGAGGCATCTGAGATCCGGCGTGCAGTCCACACCACCATCGCCTTCGGTCTGGCTGCCGGTCTCCTTTTGACTTTCGTCTCTGTCCCTCTGGCTCCCCAGATTCTCGTCTGGATGGGAACCCCCGCAGAGGTGCTGCCTGACTCGGTCGCCTACTTCCGGGTGTATTTTGCAGGTTCTCTGGCCTTTGTCATGTACAATATTTTCGTCGGTATCCTGCAGGCAGTCGGAGACAGCCGCCATCCGCTCCTTTATCTGATTTTTTCATCCCTGTTAAATATAATTCTGGATCTGATCTTTATCGCAGGCTTTGGCCTCGGGGTAGGATATGCGGCCCTGGCTACGGTTATCTCCCAGCTCTGCAGCGCCCTTCTCTGTCTCATCCATCTGATGCGGAGCACGGAAGAATACCGTGTCTGCCTGAGAAAGATCCGCTTTGACCGCCAGATGCTTTACCAGATTATCTCCAACGGTCTTCCGGCCGGAATGCAGAACTCCATTATCTCCATTGCCAATGTGGTGGTCCAGACCAATATCAACCATTTCGGCAAAATGGCCATGGCCGGCTGCGGATCCTATTCCAAAATCGAAGGCTTTGCCTTCCTTCCCATTACCTGCTTTGCCCTTTCCATGACCACCTTTGTCAGCCAAAATCTGGGGGCCCGCCAGTATAACCGGGCAAAAAAGGGCGCCTGGTTCGGCATTATCTGTGCCTCCGTTCTGGCAGAATTAGTAGGACTGGTGATTTACTTTTTCTCTCCCGTCTTTATTGCTGCCTTCAACAGCCAGCCGGAGGTCATTGCCTACGGAGCAGCCCAGGCCCATGTGGTCACGCTCTTTTATTTTCTTCTGGCCTTTTCCCACAGTATGGCCGGAGTCTTGAGAGGAGCCGGAAAATCCACTGTTCCTATGCTCATTATGATGTCCTTCTGGTGCATCGTCCGGGTCAGCTACATTACCGTTACGGTTCGTTTTATCCCCGATATCCGGGTGATCTTCTGGGCCTATCCTCTGACCTGGAGCCTAAGCTCCGCTGCATTTCTCCTTTACTTTTTAAAGGCAGACTGGATACACGGCTTCGAGAATACGCACTGCTGAGCCGATTACTCATAGCGCACGATCTCTTTCTTCAGCCGCTTCATAATCTTCTTTTCCAGTCTTGAAATATAAGACTGGGAAATCCCCAGAAGATCCGCCACTTCCTTTTGTGTCATTTCATCCTCATTCTCCGTTCCCAGCCCGAACCGCAGCTTCACAATCCGCTGTTCTCTTGCCGGCAGACGGCTGATGGCGGAATTGAGAAGCTTCTTTTCCGTTTCATCCTCCAGATCCCGGTAAATCACATCCTCATCGGTTCCCAGAATATCGGAAAGCAAAAGCTCGTTTCCATCCCAGTCCACGTTTAAAGGCTCATCAATGGACACCTCCATCTTCGTCTTATTATTCCTCCTTAAATACATGAGAATCTCATTTTCAATGCAGCGGGAGGCATAGGTAGCCAGCTTGATATTCTTTTCAATATTAAAGGTGTTAATGGCTTTGATCAGGCCAATGGTGCCGATGGAAATCAGATCCTCCACACCGACGCTGGTATTGTCGAATTTCTTCGCTATGTACACCACCAGACGGAGATTATGCTCAATCAGCCGGGATTTGGCCTGAGCATCCCGCTCGGTTCCCAGTTCCTTTAACACTTCTGCTTCTTCCCTGCTTCCTAACGGCGCAGGCAGCACATCCGCTCCGCCTATGTAATGAACCTCTCCCTCACTGGGAAACAGCACCGATTTAAAGGACGGTACCATTTTAAGCCGGAACTGTCCCGGCATGGATACTTTTATAATCATACGTTTCCTCCCTCGTTATACGCAATTCTTTATCTCTATTTCTGTTACAGCCACAATTTTTCATTCAAAAGTATCTGATAGGTATCATTTCGGGATACCGGCTCCTTTGATATGGCAATGTATGGGTCTTTGATCACCAGCCGCCTTCCCGCCTGCCTGATTTCCATCCGCTCTGCCTTCACAGCCGGCAAAAGCCCCTCCTCTCTGCCCACAGAGCGAAACGGAATGTAAAAAATCTTATCCAGTGTTCCAAACAGCTCTTTGGCGCTCCCGGCAGACAGGATGCAAACCGGCTTTCCGCTGATTGGTTCCGTCAGCCGGTTCCCCGTATCCAGAAATCCGGTAAAAGCTCCCTTCCTTCCCCGATACTCTACCTCTACCCGGTAAAGATGGCTGCCATCTTCCGCTCCTTCCCCTGCCTTCCGCCACAGCGCATAGGAAATCCCCAGACTAAACAAAGCGCCTCCGGCATAAAACCAGGGAGAGGAAAGAAGGCCTGACCGGCCAAAAAGCTCCATCACGCCTCCTGCCAGACAGGAAGCCAGATAAAGGCCGGCGGCTGCTCTTAAGAATTCTCTGATCTTCCGGATCCGAAAAGCCGCCAGAATCATGAAAGAGCTTGCAGCGGCATACGTTAAAATGGCTTCTAAAAACACCGGCTGGGGCCAGATCGTTATCGTCAGGGCATAGAATGCCCCCAGAAAGCCTCCCAGGATGCATCCGCCCTTCCTTGTCTCCAGGTTCATCATCCTCTTCACCAGAGACAGAAGCAGAACATCCATCATAAAATTATTCGCCAGTATTACATCCGCATAAAGTGTATAGGTCACCCGAAATAATTTCACCTCACATTGGCCGGGTCTTAACAGAAGCATTCCTGCTCGTTCCATCAGCAGAAATACCGTAGCAACACTAGAATTATAAATGACCGGTCCCGTGTTTTTTGTCAAACAGACAGAGTAAATTCCTGTTTTTCATCGTCCTCTTCTCCCAAGGACCGCAATAAAAGGACAAAAATTGATGTGAAAATGTCGAATTGTTCAAGATTTCATATTATTTGAAATATTATATAAAATAAAGAGGTCAGGATCTTCGAACGAAAATCCGAACACGGATACAGGATTCGCTTTCTACGACGCCCTGGCATCCATAACATAAATCCAAAAAGGCCAGAACGCATCGAAATGCGTCCTGGCGGAATTCTTCCTTTGTTTTCTATATTACTTCTTATTCTTCAGGAAATCCGGAATATTGATCTGGGTTTCTCTCTGCATCGGACGGAACGGCTGTACCGGGGTGGACGGCTGCTGCTGAGTCGGTCTCTGGGAAGCCGGTGCGGCAGCTGACGGAGCACGATAGGTCGGTGCCTTGTAAACCGGTGCGGAAGTTGCCGCTGCCTCTCTGCCTGCGCCCTGCGGTGTGAAGGAACCGGAAGTCTTCGGCTGGAACGGTGTCTTAAACTCAGTCATCACCTTCTCCACCGGAGTGTTGGCACCCTTGGCGTCTAAGCCGGTCGCAATAACGGTGATGGTTGCTTCATCCTGCGCATTCTCATCATACATAGCACCAAAGATGATATTGGCATCATCTCCGGCTAACTCCTGTACATAAGTAGCGGCGTCATTGGCCTCGATCAGACTGATGTCACCGGAGATATTGATAATTACATGAGTAGCACCCTCGATGGTGGTCTCCAGAAGCGGACTGGATACTGCCTGCTTCACAGCCTCGATAGCCTTGTCATCTCCCTTGGCATGTCCGATACCGATATGTGCAATGCCCTTGTCGATCATGACGGTCTGAACATCAGCAAAATCCAGGTTGATAAGACCCGGAACATTAATCAAATCTGTAATTCCCTGTACGGCCTGCTGAAGCACCTCATCGGCCTTCTTTAATGCATCCGGCATGGTAGTGCGGCGATCTACGATCTCGAGCAGCTTGTCATTCGGGATAACGATCAGAGTATCCACACTGGATTTGAGCTTTTCAATACCGGCAAGGGCATTGCTCATACGCGCTTTTGCCTCAAAGCGGAACGGCTTTGTCACAACGCCTACTGTCAGAATTCCCATATCCTTGGCGATCTGTGCGATAACCGGAGCTGCACCGGTACCTGTACCGCCGCCCATACCGCAGGTAACAAATACCATATCAGCGCCCTTTAAGGCCTGTGCCAGCTCTTCCTGGCTCTCCTCTGCTGCCTTCTCACCGATCTCCGGCTTGGCACCGGCTCCCAGGCCCTTTGTCAGCTTCTCGCCGATCTGCATAGCAGTGGAGGCCTTGCAGAACTGAAGCGCCTGCTTGTCCGTGTTAATTCCGATAAATTCTACTCCGGCAATATTTTCCTCAATCATGCGGTTTACCGCATTATTGCCGGCTCCGCCTACACCGACTACGATAATTCTGGCAGAATTCTCTGACTCATTTATCTTAATCTCTAACAAGATAGTTCCTCCTTCACTTTTCCATCTATTCCTGATTTCTTATTTTTACCATAATTCTGTTATAAAAATCTAGTCTACCTAATACTATATTTGATTTTAGGCAAAAAATCAATCTCTAATTTCATTTTTTCTCAAATCGGTACATGGGATTGGAATTCGTATCATCGTAGGTATCCAGATAAAGCGTACCGGACAAATCCGGATAATCCCGAATGATATCCTTAAGCTCCGAAAGCTTTCCGTTCATCTGCGAATTGTCCCCCAGCTCCACCATCAGTTCCCCGATATACAGCCTGGCTTCCCGGTTCTGGTCAAATTCGATGCGATCCACGCCGATCTCGTTCACCTCCATCAGCTGGGTGAGATTTAGAAGCTCTTCAAATACTCTCGCATCCTCCACCGGAAGCGGGCGATGCAGCACAATATGGCCGAATTTCAGTCCGCCGATCATCGGAATGCCCGGCAGCTTCTCGCTGGTGCTTTCCACTATGATACCGTCCTTATCAAAATACATCATGCTGTTCATGTAGGAAACATAGCCGACTACGCTTTTTTCATAGGTAATAATCTCGGCCTCTGTCAGACTCCGGAATACTATTTTATAGTCTTCCACGAAAGGAATGGACTTATGTGGGCGGAAACGGTATCGGAAATAGCAGTATGCGGTATTTCTGCTCAATTTTGTATCAAAAATCATGGCTTCGATCTGCTCATCGGAATACTTTGTATTTCCGCTCACCTTGACTGTATCGATCCGCATAAAAAAAGCAAGCAGAAACAGGAGACAGACCGCCAGAAGGATCCCGGCGAGAGCCATTTTTTTTCGGTTGTCACCGTATCTTCTCATTCGTTCCACCTCCTGCTGCCCTTTTTTATCTTTATCTCTTTATTTTTGCGTCCGGCTTCACCATATGAATATCTGCTCCCAGGGCGGATAGATCCCGGCAGATATCCTCATATCCCCGCAGAATATAGCCGCAGTCTTCAATCCTTGTGGCTCCCTCTGCCATCAGTCCGGCTGCTGCCAGCGCGGCGCCGCCTCTTAAATCCTTTGCCGTCACGGTACTTCCCTTAAGCTTCCGATTCCCATAAATCCTGGCCGTATCTCCGAAAATTTCAATGCGGGCTCCCATTTTTTCCAGTTCTTCTGCCGTCTTAAACCGGCTTTCAAAAATCGTCTCCCGCACCAGGCTGTCTCCGTCGCCCGCACTCATGACTGCCATAAGAACCGACTGCAGATCCGTCGGAAATCCCGGGTACGGCCCGGTTTCCAGGGACACAGCTCTGGGCTTTCCCTGATTTCTCACATATAAAAGCCCATCCTCTGCATAGAGGAAAAGTCCCATTCGGCGGAGAACGGAAATCACCGGGTACAGCTCCCTTGTATTGACTCCCGTGAGTACCGCCTCACCGCCGGCCCCGGCTGCTGCCAGAAGATAAGTTCCCGCCACAATCCGATCTCCGCTCACTGTAAACTGGGAATCATGAAGCTCCAGTCCTCCTTCAATGGTTATGACGCAGCTTCCGGCTCCCCGGATGGAGGCCCCCATCCCATTTAAAAAACGGCACAGCTCCTGAATCTCCGGCTCTTTGGCGCACCCGGAAAGAACGGTCCTGCCGGATGCCGCTACGGCGGTAAATATGGCATTTTCCGTTGCTCCCACACTGGGGAAGGGGAACTCTATCACCGCGCCTTTTAAAGCCGAGGCATTGGCCCGAAGCGGCATATCATCCGTCCCCTCTTCCACTGCCGCCCCCAGGCGCTGCAAAGCCATCAGGTGCAGATCAATGGGACGCTTTCCTATCATACATCCGCCCGGCTCATAAACCTCAGCCTCTCCCAGGCGCCCCAGAAGCGGCCCCAGAAGCATAATGGAGGAACGCATGGTCTCCATGTCCTCTCTGGAAATCGAGGTCCCGGAGAGGCCGGACGCATCGATCCTTAAACGGTGTCCCTTCAGACTGCACGAACATCCCAGAGAATCAAGTATCCCCATCATACAGAACACATCCTGTATCCTGGGGACATTGTCAATGATGGTTATTCCTTTATTCAGCACCGATGCTGCCATCATCGGCAGCACCGCATTTTTAGACCCCTGTATGATCAGTTCCCCTTTAAGCGGGCGCTGTCCCCGGACCTCGATCACAGACAAAGCCGTTCCCTCCCTCTGCCTTCTATATCATATTCTATGCAGAAGGAGCAGAATGTGTTACTGCTCCAGCTTAATCTGATTGGAAACGCTAAGTACCAGCCCCATCTCCAGCATCAGGAAGAGCACCGAGGTACCTCCGTAGCTGATAAAAGGAAGGGTTACACCCGTATTAGGGATGGAATTCGTTACTACCGCAATATTTAAGATAACCTGAATGGCAATGTGGGCCATCACTCCCACCACCAGCATGGCTCCCATCAGATCCGGAGCATTGCCTGCAATCACCATGAAACGGTATATCATAAACATGAAAATCAAAATCACGGAAACGGCGCCGAACAGGCCCAGCTCCTCGCAGATGATGGAGAAAATCATATCATTCTGAGCCTCCGGCACAAAGCCCAGCTTCTGTAAGCTCTCACCCAGCCCCTTTCCGAAGAGACCTCCGGAACCGATGGCATAGAGTCCCTGCAGCACCTGGTAGCCTCCGGAACGGGCATATTCCACCGGATTTTTCCAGACATGGATTCGTCCCAGCTGATAATCCTTTAAAACATGAAGCTTCACCAGTCCGTCTCCAATATAGGGCGCTACGGCTAAAAGCCCCACACCGGCTCCCACACAGGCAAAAAACGGCCACTTAATCTTGCATGCCACAAACAGCATCACAAAGACGATACCGCAGATGATGATACCGGAGCTTAGGTTGTTTGCCGTAACCAGAAGGGCCAGCGGCAGGGACAGCCCGATCACAAGGCCGACCGCCTTTCTCTGATTCATCTTCGGCCCCAGTTTGGAGATAAGGACCGCCAGAAGAAGAATCAGGGAAATCTTTACAAGCTCCGTGGGCTGGAACTGCATCGGCCCCACCCTGAGCCAGCGCTTCTTTCCGTGGGAAGCTATGCCCAAAGGGCTGAGCATGGTTAAAAGCAGTGTAATATAGGAGAGAATATACCCCAGCGTGGCAAACCGCGCAAACCAGTGATAATCAATCTTGGACACGATGTACATAATCACAAAGCTTCCGCCCGCAATCGCACCCTGACGGAGCATGAAATAGGCCGGATTGCCGTAGTCCATCTGCGCCTTATAGGAGCTGGCGCTGTAAATCATGATAAGACCGAATACTGTCAGGAAAATAATCGTAAACAGCAGGCTGTAATCATAAAAGCGATGCAGCTTTTTTTTCTTCTTTTTCCCCGTTCCAGGCATATCCCCACTCCTTACTGAACAGGCCGGTTAACGATTAAAGGCCTCTTACATAATCTTTGAATTTCTGTCCGCGCTCCTCATAGTTTTTGAACTGTCCCCAGCTTGCGCAGGCCGGAGAAAGCAGGACATTGTCCCCCGGATTTGCATAGGATGCGCAGACCTGAACCGCCTCCAGCAGATCCTCTGCATACATGATATCCGTAAAACCGTGGCGCTTTGCACACTCGGCAATCTTATCTCTCGTCTGTCCGATCAGAACCAGATAGCGTACCTTTCCGTCAAAGCTCTCGATCCACTCGTCAAACTCTGAGTGCTTATCGTAGCCTCCGGCAATCAGAAGCGTCGGCCCCGGCATGGCTTTGATGGCCTGCATGGCGGCATCCGGATTGGTTCCCTTGGAATCATTATAATATTTCACGCCGAACCGCTCGGTTACAAACTCGATACGGTGCTCTACCGCTTCAAACTTTTTGATCACTTCCTGGATTTTCTCCAGCGGAACGCCCATATTCATGCTGATAGCCACAGCAGCCATCACATTTTCATGGTTATGACGGCCTAAGAGCTTTAAGTCATGGATATTTACAATCTCCGTTACCTTCTTTCCATCGTTGTATACAATGGCATCATCCTTCAGGTAATAGCCCTCCTTCAGCTCCTCGCGGCTGGAGAAATATACCACATGAATCTTTAAGGTCTCCCCGAACTCTCTCAGCACCGGGTCATCGTAATTCAATACACAGGTGTCGCCATCCTTCTGGTTCTTGGTGATGGCTTCCTTGGTCTCAATATAGCATTCCATGGTCTTATGGCGATCCAGGTGATCCGGCGTAATGTTTAAGATGGCGCTGACATCCGGGCGGAAGTCCATGATTGTCTCCAGCATAAAGCTGGATACCTCTGCCACCGTTACACTCTCCTCTGTGGTCTCTAAAGCATGGAAGGAGAACGGCTCTCCGATATTTCCCACTACAAAAACGCTCTCATAGAAAGCTTTCATGATCTCTCCGGTCAGAGAGGTGGTGGTAGTCTTTCCGTTGGTTCCTGTAATCGCAGCGAGTTTTCCCTTGGCACAGTGATAGGCCAGCTGCATCTCGCCCCAGATCGGCACCTCCGCCTCATCCAGTACGGAAACGAAGGGAGCTTCCAGAGAGATACCGGGGCTTATAATGGCCAGCTCCACTCCCAGAAGATCCGTGCGGCGCAGCTCACCCAGCACAATACTTACCTTCGCGTCTTCCTCAAAATTTTTCTTAATTTTTTCCTCATCAAGCTTTTCATTTCCGTCATAAAGCACCACTTCTCCGCCTTTTTCGAGAAGAAGCTTTGCTGCCGCAATACCGCTGATTCCGGTTCCTGCTACTAAAACTTTCTGACTCATGTCCATTCCTCCTATAATCCTAAGTATGCTACAAGGCAAAGGATTGCCGTTATTATTGAAAATACTGCCACAACTCTTGTCTCGGACCAGCCGCAGAGTTCAAAATGATGGTGGATCGGCGCCATTTTAAAGAAACGCTTTCCGCCTGTCTTTCTGAAATATGTTACCTGAATGATGACAGAGAGCACCTCCACCAGGTAGATGAGGCCTACCACTGCAATAAACAGCGGCATCTGCATCATAAACGCGCTGGAGGCCACGAAGCCGCCCAGAGCCAGAGATCCGGTATCTCCCATGAACACGCGGGCCGGATATACATTGAAAAGAAGAAATCCCAAAAGACTCCCCACTACGGCGCCTGTAATCGGGCTGATGCCGCTGTTCTCCCCAATGGCAACAATCGTAAAAAAGGTGGCCACCAGGATTGTCACACTGGTGCATAAGCCGTCCAGACCATCCGTGAAATTCACTCCGTTATCTGTACCCAATACGATAAAGAACAGGGCTGCCACAAAAAGCCAGGTCGGAAGCTCCAGGGTGCTCCCCAGAAAAGGGATGAGCATTCCGCATCCGATCTCTTTGGAGGTCACAAGGTAGTAGGCAAAAATTCCGGTAATGACAATCTGCCCTGCCATCTTCTGCTTGGGATTTAAACCCTCGGACCGCTTCATTACGATCTTAATGTAATCATCCAGAAAACCGATAACACCGAAACCGACTGTCACAAAAAGGACCGGAATAATCTTCGGATAATCGCGGATGTATAAAAGCGATGTAATAATAATACTGGAAAGAATCACCAAACCGCCCATGGTAGGCGTTCCCTGCTTTTTCAAATGGGCCTGGGGACCGTCGTCCCGGACCTGCTGACCGAATTTCAGTTTGTGAAGAAACGGTATTACGATCGGGCATAAAATCGCGCTGATCACAAATGCAATAATTACCGCCAAGATTGTTTCATTTACCATGTCACACCTCAAAATTCTTATGTAGTTATTTTGCTGCATACGAAGATAGTATACGTCTTTTTGGTGGAATAATCAACTGTTTTATGGTCACGGCAGCGGTAAAGAATAAAATAAGAAAACCAACTGCATTTAATCCTGATTCTACACTTCTGCGTTTAAACCACAATGGTGGCAAATTTCAGATGAGTTATCCACATCTCATAAGCA
>Ga0129308_1000519_pt1 | contig 56220 bp, 49 predicted proteins | sample L827metagenome_FD_94440 | JGI IMG/M metagenome (GOLD analysis project Ga0129308, IMG submission 94440) | Ring-tailed lemur group fecal microbial communities from Wisconsin, USA - L827 metagenome | ecosystem: Host-associated > Mammals > Digestive system > Large intestine > Fecal | place: USA...
CGCACGGGAATCAAAGATAACCTCCAGACCGTCATTTCCCTTCATCCCGTCCAGATAATACTGTCTGTCCCTCGCATCAGACACGCCGCCCGTAATATTGTGATCCATACCATCCCGGTCCACAAATTCAATAAAGTCAAAGACAGAATCCTCTATAAGCCCGCGCACAAGCCTGACATCCACCTCCGGCTGATCCAGCGACTCGCTCAGGAATGCACTCAGAATCCGGATATTATCATACCCGTCCAGAATCGCATGATCAATCCGTTCGCCGATCTGGATCGTACTGTCCTGAATATATTCCATATTCTGTTCCAGAATGCGCCGCTCGTTCTCTTTCGTAAACACCAAAAAGGCGCACATAATTAAAAATATCACAATAATACACGCTATAATCTGCCTGGACGGTCTCTGTCTCTTTATCATATAGGTCTCCTGCGGTCTTGTCTTCGGTTCATTTTCTCATTTTCTTAAGAAAAGATTATAGCATAGAATTGTGCATTATCCAATGTATTTCGGGAGTGGGATGGGAATATATATTTGCGTTTGGTTGCAGTGGAATCAGGATGGGAAGTACGCAGAGAAGGTTGAGAACAAGAGAATTGCAATCTGCGAGGTTCTCGCGAACCTCGACTTTCGTCAGGTTACTGATTATATGGATGATTATATTTCAATCCACGAGGCTCTCGCGAACCTCGACTTGATTCTGAAAGAATTTCTGTGAACCCTCTATTATTTCAATCCACGAGGCTCTCGCGAACCTCGACTTATATCTTCACAGATTTCTTCGATATCGGACAGAAGCATTTCAATCCACGAGGCTCTCGCGAACCTCGACTAAGGCGTGGTCGGACGATCCGTCGGCCCGCGCAATTTCAATCCACGAGGCTCTCGCGAACCTCGACATGAATAAATGATTGATTATACGAATATAAATTGATTTCAATCCACGAGGCTCTCGCGAACCTCGACGGCAAACATTACCAAATATCAGATGTTTACACAATACATTTTATAAAAACCAAACAAAATTCAAAGCACTTTTTCCCCTGCCAGCAAATTTCACACCACATTTTTCTCAAATTCTAGTGCGAACCCTCCACAGAATCCATGTATACTTCGGGTTCGCACAGCTACCTATCCAGCATTTTTTTGCGTAAGCGCACTACTTTTTTATAATACTATAATTACTTCCCAATGTCCATTTCGTTTACCATTTATACGCTGAAGATACCCTTTTTCCTGTAAATCCATCATTCTGCGTTTTATGGTTCTCTCTGACTTCCCTGTGTGCTCTGCAAGCTGTTTTTGCGTAATCGTAGGATTCTCTACAACCACACGAAGGATAGCTAAATCCTCCAAAGTGCCATCAAAAGTGCCATTTTGGCACTTTGAAACTTTCTCCTTGGCATTTTTAATTTCATTCTTATCTCCATATCCAATATGAAGGTATCGGTTTTTCAGTTCATGATGTGTATCCAGAAGCAAATTTTCAAAAAACAACTCTAAAAATTCCGTTGTGGCGTGAATCCCTTTTTGCAAATTGTTATAGTTCGCCCGAACCAAGGCATTACGAAAATACCATGAGTTTTCTGCAAAAACATCATTGTTAATCTGAAATCCAAATGTTTTCAGATATTTAATAATAAAAACAGCAGTTGAACGGGTATTTCCCTCACAAAACGGATGAATCTGCCATATTCCAGAGGCAAATTTTGCTATGTGCCGAACCGCTTCCGGCATAGAAGCATTTCCGTATGCAAACTCTTTTTCCTGTGAAAAATCGTAATCAAGAGTTTCCCGAATACTGTCATACGATGCGTAGAACACTGTATCCCCGTTCAATACCCATTCTTGCTTCGTAATATTGTAAGTCCTGAGCTGACCTGCATGATCAAATACACCTGAGAACAACCGTTTATGAATATTTCGATAAGTAGCAGGTGAAAACTGAAACGTTTTCTCCCCAAGCAATTCTGCGATATGCACAGAAACAATATCTGCTTCCCTTGTACTGTCAGAATCAATCTGCCTGTCATCTTTCTGCTCATAATAGCTCTGGATCCTCTGCTTTGCATCAGCCATATTGATGTTACCCTCAATATGTTCCCTCGCTGTTTCCAGCAAATACCTTGAGGTTTTCAGACCATCAACCGCCTGTAAGCCAATCGCTGTCTCCCACGCATTACTTTTTTCAATTCGCTCCGGTTCTCCCTGACGAATATACTCTTCTAATTCCAACTTCCAGTTTTTATTTTCGCTCATTTTTTCTCCCCTCATCCAAAATATTGTCGCATTAATCTATCAAATATTTCAATTCACAAGGTTCTCACGAACCTCGACGACAAAGCCTGCGGATGGCTATGTGACAGCGGAATTTCAATCCACGAGGTTCTCACGAACCTCGACTGCATCCTCGAGATACGCATCCGGCCCACGTTCGCAATTTCAATCCACGAGGTTCTCACGAACCTCGACATCAAGATCGACGGATTCAGCTACCGGGAGCAGCATTTCAATCCACGAGGTTCTCACGAACCTCGACGCGAACGAAATTGTTGCGGCAGCACAGAAGCAGATCATTTCAATCCACGAGGTTCTCACGAACCTCGACGCCGGGTAAGGGTGCAAATTGGTAAGGATGGCAGCGATTTCAATCCACGAGGTTCTCACGAACCTCGACGATGTATCAAGGGATTTACATAGGTTGGAAGCCAATTTCAATCCACGAGGTTCTCACGAACCTCGACGATTCGCTGATCAATGCCTTGGATGGTGACGAAGATATTTCAATCCACGAGGTTCTCACGAACCTCGACTTTTATCAACGGCTGATTTCACGGCAGTTCCAAATTTCAATCCACGAGGTTCTCACGAACCTCGACCCTGATCCGCAACCATTATCCGGATCAGGAACTATTTCAATCCACGAGGTTCTCACGAACCTCGACCGTGTATGATGTTATGCCCCGATCTTGTAGCATTGCATTTCAATCCACGAGGTTCTCACGAACCTCGACGTTTCTTACGGGACTGTTGCCCCGAAAACTTCGTTATTTCAATCCACGAGGTTCTCACGAACCTCGACCGCAAGGGGCTGGACTGGCTGGGAGAACAGATTGATTTCAATCCACGAGGTTCTCACGAACCTCGACCACCGACGAAGTGTCAAACTCCAGTGCGGATCCGGTATTTCAATCCACGAGGTTCTCACGAACCTCGACTCAAACCTTTAAAATCCAACTGCGCCAGATCATAATTTCAATCCACGAGGTTCTCACGAACCTCGACTGAATTAATCAATCGGATGATTGAAAGTAACAGATTTCAATCCACGAGGTTCTCACGAACCTCGACAGCAAACATCGCTAAATATCAAGTGTTTACACAATGCATTTCTATGAAAAACAAACAAATTTCATAACCTTTTTCTTCCTCACCATCAACTCACATCTCTTATTTCCCTCAAATTTTGGTGCGAACCCTCCGTAAAATCTATGTATACTTCAGGTTCGCACAGCTACCTGCCAATTTTACCGTTTTAAAATATCAGAGTATCATCCACCTGGACACCTCGTCTGACGCCAAAATGCTCCACTTTCCCACTATAATGATTCCCCAAAGAATAAAAACGTAAGCTGTCCTTTTCCTCATCGATTTCCTTCAGCAAAAGGTGTTTCAATTTCACATACTGGGCAGCATCCAACTGACATTCAAAAACAGAATTTTGTACTCGTGTGCCATAATTTACACATTGCTTTGCCACACGCCTCAGCCGACGTGCTCCTGACGCCTCAGTAATATTAATATCATACGTTATCAGTACAAGCAGTTCTGTCACCTCACTTCCACAAAAACGGGGGATATGCGTCCAGATCTCCGCGCAGATGTCTGGCTAAAAGCATAGACTGCGCATATGCTACCATTCCCCATTGAACCTTTTCTTTCAGGTAAGGATGCATAATTGTCTCCTGCTTGCGCTTCTGCCACGCAGATAAAAAGCGTTTCCTCGCATCATCTGTCAAAAAGACGGCACCATTTTCTTTTTTCTGGAAATCCTTTCCGGTAAAGCTTCCAAGATTTATCTGAGTTACAACAAATCTGTCTGCCAATGGCGCCCGCAGCTCTTCCAGAAGATCAAGCGCCAGGGAGGCCCGTCCCGGACGTACCGTGTGGAGGTAACCCACTGCCGGATCTAACCCAACGGTTTCCAGTGCGCTTGCAATTTCATTTCCGAGCAAGGTATACGCAAAAGAAAGCATTGCATTTACAGGATCCAACGGCGGCCGGCGGTTTCTCCCATCAAACTGAAATACGTCCTCATTCCGCAAAATCATCTGTGGAAATGCCCCGAAATAAGCCTTTGCAGCAATTCCCTCGATTCCCATTAACTCATCTCTGGAAACTGCATGTTCCAGGCTGACCAGTGACTGAAGCATCTGGTCTATCGCATCATCAATTTTTCCCTGATCCACCCGCATCGGATGATCCCGCTTGACTCTTTCCAGACACCATCTGCCATTATAAATCTTCCCCAACAGAAATGACCTGGCAATTGCAAGCGACTTATCCTGATCTGCAGATCTAAAATACTGTGTCTCCCTCAGCAATACATTTCCACTCACCGGGCCATTGATCCTCGCCAGGAATCTGCCGTGCTGTGTCAAAAAGCAAAGACTTATTCCTTTCTCCGCACAGGCACCCATCAACGCAGGACTGGCTCCTTTATAGCCAAAGCAGACGATTCCTTCCAAATTATGAAGCGGGACACGTGCCAGCTCATTTTGTTCCTGCAACAGTACAATATTTTCCCCATCCAGCGACAAATACACGTTCGGAGTCGTAACATACAAAGTATTCAACAGTTTTTTCATAGTTCGTCCTCCTCGTGAAAAGCCCGTCGGATATATTCTGACGCAGATACCTGTTTCGTCAATTTCGGCTGGCAAATTTCTACAAGTGAACAGTTCTTGCAGGCTTTCCCCATTTTTGCTTTAGGTGTATATCCTTTTTGCATCAACTGATGCATCTCCGTCACAGAAGCTTTCACCTTCTGCCGCAATTCTTCTGTCAGCAAAATGCGCTGCCGGCGTTTTATTTTTGCATAGTACAGAGCTGCTTCCGGAATATCTGTCACAAACATTTCTTCCAGGCACATTGCCTGCGCACATAATTGCAGCGCATCAGCTCCCTGCAGATCCGGCTGTCCCAGCTTATATTCCACCGGATACAACCTCCATCTGCCAGGTCGTCCCTGAATGGAAACGCCGCTTTCGTCTTTATATAGCTCTACCATATCGCATACACCGGTAATTTTCAGCTCCTGAGACCGAATGGGCATGCCGCGGGTCAGCAAAACAGATCCGCGCGCCTCAGTAAATTTCTCATCGTGTACCCGTTCATGCATATAATGGCCTTCCAATGTCAGCACATTTTCCTCCCAGAGCTGTTCAATATGAACCAGAGCCCAGCGCCTGCGGCAAAACTGAAAATGCTTCAGTCCTGAAATCATCAAAAAATCAGAATCATCATTCCCCATCCAGAACCTCCGGAATCAAACCGGCCAGATCCTCTGTACTTACCGAAACCTTCCCCTGTCCGTCGCAGGAGACCTTCAGCGTACGATGCACCTTCGCCGAAGAATACTGGCCATTCGGGCAATTATGTTTCCACCAGACCAGTTTCACAACCTCCATACTGCCTGCAGGACGCGCAGAAGTTTCGTCATTGCAGAATAAGGTCCTCAACGCTTCCTTCAACGCCTCTGCATCCTCTTCGCTGAAGCCTGTTTTGTTTGCAAGCTGAACATTAATTGCTCCGTATGTGACATAAATGCCAAAATCTACCCTGTGTTTCATTCCCATCGTATCGGGGCCTTTTTTATCCGGATCCTTTCCTGTCTCCAAATTTACTGATTTTGTAATCTGAGAACTCGTGATATTAACCGGCTGAATGCTGAAAGCCGGCTGAATACTGACAGGGCCCCGGATCCCAATTGATACGGCGTCTGATTCCTCCTCGTCCTTCTTCCCTTTCTTAAAAGCAAACACCTGTCCAAATGCCCTCACGTCATACCATATCTCACATGCCTTTCCGGCATAATCTTCACGAGTCTGTTTACCCGCCTTAATCTGCTTCATGCACTCCGTCAATGCCGGTTCATGATCCGCCCTGTCCTTCAGGGAGCGGTATGGATCTCCTGCCTTACGCCTCTCATCTGACTGAACGAAAATATTCTGCCCCTCATCCAGCAGCCGGTTGCGGATTTTGCGCTTCAGACAAACATCCGAAACCTCACCCAATCCTTCGTAGGTAGTTCTCGGACGGTTTCCATCCAGCGGATCTCCATTTGGGTTTGCATTTTTTACGGTAAAAACCAGTGCGAAATCAATCTTATTCTGTAATGCGCTCATAATCCATTCTCCTTTTCATCACTTTCGTTTTTTATAATAATAGTAAAGATAAACACTCCCGAGTGAGTCATTGTTATACCAGTTATTCTGGCGCAGTTCTTCTTCCAGCCTCCTCAATTCTTCCGTATCCTGCTGTGTGCTGTTCCACGCGCATCTCTGATACGGAATCAATTTAATCTTCAGGATTTCCCATACAGAAGCCGGATTCCGGGCAAAGCTCGTCATAAACCGCAATTCATTGGAAGCACGCCATACATCTTGTCCTGCATTTCTGGCAAAATACCTTCTCTCCAGACGATCGGCAATCCCAAGCATCTGTCCATACAACGCACTCCGCCTGTCTGATACAGCCTCCCACTTCTGAGGCTGCGCGGAAAATTTTGTTTTCTGATAGAACGTCCGCAGCATACAATAATATCCATGCAGGTAGCCGCCATCCAGCGGTGCCGTCGATTCCCGTTCAGCCTGCGAAAACTGCATTTCAACCGCTCCGATCAGATGCTGATAATAACCAGATTTATCGCCAAGCTTTTCCAGATAAGGAAACAGCTTGTTATGCAGTCTCCCCCAATTCTCATAGGGCCTTGAAGCAAACACAGGCATCATCTGCAATGCATTCGTTTTTCCCGTCCTCTCTCCATCGCTGGCCTCCCGCTCTGCCGTATCCGCAATCGCCAACAGACAGCCATACAGTTCCGAACGGCGTTTTGGAAGCTCATACAGAATCCTCTCTTCTGATTTATTCTTCTTCGTTGATTCCCATTTTTGGAAAAAGGCCTGCCTCTGGCTGGAAAAACCCTGCAGGAATTCCCAGGAAAGCTCGCTTCTTTTATATCTGCCCCCGTCCGTAAATGCCTGCTCGATTTCCTCTGCAATTATCTGAAACCATTTGACATCTGAACCGGACTTTTGAAAAACCGGGATCAGCTTATCATGAATCTTCGGCCATGTCTCAAACGGATTCTGCATGAACTTCTGCATCAGCCGTACCGCATTAGTCGGATAGCCGGTTCCCCGAGCCATTGCTTTTTCTTCGATACGATCCGCCAATGCCAGAAGCCGTCCGAACAGATAATCCGCATTGCTGGAATTGCTCTGTAGCTCGGGGTGGAAAACTTCAGCATTCCCGCCAATTCTTCGTCTTTGGAAACAATGAATCATTGCGCAGGTTGTATCTAAGCTGACTCCCCAGGCGATTCTGGACCACTGCCGGTCTTTTCCACTGACAAATGCAAGAGGCGCGCACACTCTGATAAACGCATCGTGTACCATATTCTCTGGCAACAGCCGCTGTTCTGCAATGCAGGATAAAATTTGAGTGTAAAATTTTCTCATCAGTTTTGTATTGGATTTTTCACATTTTTTATCCTTCTTCGCTGCGTTCACCGCATCAATCCCCATCATGGCAATCATAATCTGCTCCGGAGCCGGTGTTGTTATTTTTTTCTGGTTATAATGCCACCAGCAACAATCCTGATACCAGCTCTCTAAATGATCCACATACTCATTGCCAGGACACTCCTGATAATAGGTAACAGACATCCTGCCATCCGTTGCGGCCTCCAAACCCATGATTACTGCACAATTTACCCGTTCCGGGTTGTACTCATCAAGCTTTTTCCTCTTTCCCAAAGCTTCAGATCTAACATCTTTGGCGTAGGCTTCAAACGTATCAATAACTCTTCTGGAATCTGTCTCTTCGTCCTCTTCCTCCTCTTCTTCGAAAAAACCATTCTCCTGATCAATCGGAACCTTCATAAGCGCCCCGTTGGTATTCCATACCACCCAGATCATCCCATATCTCTGCATTCCCTGGCGTGCAATAAGCCATGCCAATGCATTATGCGCACGCACCGACGCATCAAAGCTGACCAGCGCCGCACTCCGTTCCTCCGCAAAACGTCCTCTGTACTGGAACGGATATTCCGTATCCTTTGCCGAAATCAGTTTTGCGTTACCCTGCAGCTTCGGATGATTCTCCATTACAGGAAGCATTTTCCCTTCGACATAACAGAACTCCCTGTTTCCCGGAAGCCTGTCGGCCAGATACCTGCTCCAGCTTTCCTTCACATCCGCCCGCATCCAGAGATCATCATTGCTCTCATCCTGCATCTGAACGGAAAAACAAACCATTGCCTTGGCATCCTCTCCCGTTCCTTCCCGCTTCTTTGCATCTTTGTAATACTTTAGCTTCAGGCCCGGCTGTCCTTCCAGGTCAGCAAGCAGCGTATGCCCATCCAGATAAGTATATACCGCCTGCAGACAGGCCGGTGCTTCCGGCTGATCACACCATGCCTTCAACTGTTCCATATACTGACGAAACCGCGGCAGATTGCTTTCCTCGTAAACCAGATACTTCAATTGTTCCGACAAAGGAAATGGCGCTCCCTTATCTCCTGTCCTGCTCTCCGCCTGCGGTGTGCTCGGAATTTCCTGAGACTGCAGCTCGTCTGCCAGCTCGTCCGCCGATACAAACTGCCCATCCAGTGTCAGCACCACATGATATTTTACTTTCTTACGCACAAAACCCAGAGGAACAAGCGCAGCCTTCTCTTTTGACTGATCACAGACAATCCCTGCATCATACGCCTCACATAATTTCTGCATCCAGCCCATTTACTTCCCTCCTTCCCCTGCCAGCTCCTGCTGAAGTGACGGTTCCTCCAGACCACTGAAATTATTCCATTCCTTCCCGAATTTTTTGGCTCTCATCGGTCGGATCTGCCGTTTCATTTCCTGCGGAATTTCATCCGGATGAAGGAACCGAACCACTCCATCCTTCATTTTAGGCTTCCAGAACCTTGCTTCCAGCATATCGCGTCCTGTCTCATCCGCATAATCGAAGCCATGAAACATAAGTCCAAAATCCCATTCTCCGTAATGATCGTAGTAGCCCTCTCCCTCTCCGAACACACATGGCTCTACATATCCCTGACATTCCCGCGTTCCCAGAAAGACATCCCTGCGCCCGCCCTTTTTCACCATACGTCTGGCGATATTATGGTGCTTGTTCTCATTAAAATCCTCTCCCAGCTCGTCACGCCGGTTTTCGTTAAAAATAAAATGCGCCCGCACCTGATAGGAAACATCCGCCAGATAAGTATAGACAGACAAAGTATTCTTAAGCGCAACATAACTGATCGGACGGATATTTTTTGATTCTGTACGAATTGGCCGCATAATACGCACCTCATCTATGACCCATATGATGGATGGCTTCCAATAGATACTTTCCGTAATCCCTTTCAGCGCCTGATATGTAGGTAACATATAGGTGAACTTCTCGCCGCCCATCCGGGCGATTGGATCGCTGAACAACGCGTATCTCCCTGATACACAATACTCAATCTGATTCCTGACTTCCAATATTCCATCCCTTCCTTTCTATCGTAAAATGTTCTGTAAAACCTGCCGCCAGTACCTACAAAATAAGCGTTTTCATTTCTTCCGGCGTTGTCCTGACTCCCGCCCATGCATCATAATACTCCTCCCTCAACACAACGACACCCGTTTCTCCCAGAGAATACAATGCACCTTCTTCTGCCAGACGCTCAAATATCTGCTCGTACAAATTTACGCTGTATTGCTGGGCTTTCTTTAAATTCCGGATCTCTTCACTAAGGGAATGGCTTCCGGCCAGTTTCTCAATCAACGCTCTGCCTTCACCGTACGGTACAAGCACACATTTCGTTTTCTGGTCAATTGCCTGAAAAGCCGAACCTGCGGTCCGAAAGCTCTGGCGGAGCCGATTACTTAGAGCAGGCAATGGATTTTCCTGTCTGTCCTTTGCTGCATTCTGGCACATATCATTCGCAGAAAACATCTCAACCAGGTCAGAATTCCAGCTTTTGTATGGATACCGTTCTACCAGCCGGGTATACGCTGCTTCTTTACGGAAATATTTCTGTATCATCTCCGGGGTTCCAATACTCTCTGCATCTCCCAAATTTTGAAGCAGGTTCATACTGATTTCCTTCCCTTTTTGAATATCCGGCAAAAGGCTCAGCCGTTCTTCCGAAAGATTCCACAAATATACCGTTCCCCTGTCCGCTTCACAATTCCGGTTGCAGCGCCCCGCTGCCTGAATCAGGCTCGGAATTCCCGTCAGGCTCCGCACAACAATCGGAAAGCTTACGTTGATCCCTGCCTCAATCAATGCGGTAGAGATGCAGTAGACCATCTTCTTCTTTTTCAGCCATGCCTTTACCCAGCGCAATATTTCTTTTCTGTGTCCCGGACACATAAGCGTACTCAGGTGTACGCACAAAACCTCATCTTCGCGGCAGGCTCTGGCACAATATTCAAGTTCTTCGTCTTTAAGTCCCTGCCGAATCTCCACCATCCGGTATCCCGACATTTTCAAGTGCTCCGACACTCCCCGAAAAATGCTCCAGGCCGCATATTTCGTGTTTACAACCGTCAACACAGACTTTTTCTCCCGGCTGAAGGAAGCAATCTCAAAAGCGGCATCCTGATAGGTTCGCGCTGCCAGCGAGGGAACGTAAGTCACTCTTTTCAGCTTCTGATACAGCACATTCACATCTGCAATCAGTTCTTTCGATTCCAGTCCAAAATCAGGCTGTGTCGCCGTACAAAGCAGAACCGTACAGTTACAGTATTTCACGAGAAATCGCAGGGCCTTTTTAAATAACTCCCGACAATTCTTGGAAAGCGCCTGAATCTCATCAAAAATCAGAACAGAATTCGTAAGACGCTGCATCCTTCTCGCCTTGCTGTTTTCTTTCCGAAACAATGCTTCTAAAAAATTAACAAGGCTGGTCAGAATAATGTCGCTGTCCGCCCAACGCTCGGTCAGCCGCCGGTAATCCTCCTGCTCCGGATTCCTGGCTTCCTTCGTGTCTTTCCCTTTCTCCGTATCATCCTCCAAAACGATGTTGGAATGATGCTCTAAAATAGACGGATATTTCGACAATGCCTCTCTGATATCCTCTGCATTCTGATCCAGAATCGTATTCATCGGTATCAGATAAAAAATTCTCCGCTGGCCGTTCCTTTTGGCATGAGTCAGAGCATAGCGCAAGCTCGCGAGCGTCTTCCCGCCTCCGGTCGGGACAGACAACGTGTAAATCCCGGGCCCGGCTTCCCCGGCCTTGCGGCACTGCGCAGATATATCCCGCCGTATTTTCGCCAGTTCACCATCCTTCGGCAGCTTCTCCATATGGGCTTCCAGTCTTCCAAGGAGCATTTCCCAATCCGGTATCTGATCCGGCAGTCCTTCAAACGGATCCGCATCATATTCAAAGCACGCCGAATCCCATCTGTCCGCATCCACCAGAATACTCAGCAGAAGCCGAACCAGCAGCCCCCATTCAAAAGAACTTCTTCCCAGCCCAAACTCATCCAGTTCCTTACAGGCCTCCTCAAACAATCTGTCTAACTCCTCCGGTGAAGCCACTTCCTTATAAAAATTTTCCGTTGCTTCCCTGCAAGCGTCTTCCGGCTGATTTTGCAGTCCCTCTAAAAAGGGCGAACCGCCTGAAATATCCAGACAGTCAGGCAGCCCGGCATGATGCCCGTAAATACACAGGGAAATCAACTGCGCGGTCTGCCTCCTGTTCGCAACCTTTTCTGTTTTCCACCAACGCTGCCAGACATACCACGCTCCCAGGCCGGCATGCGCAGGATGCTGATTCCCAATACCATTGATAAATCTCTGCCAGGCCAGAGTTCCTTTTCCCAGATCGTGGAGAAGGCCCAGCAATTCCAACAGCTTGCCCAGAAGAAGTTTCTTCCCCTCCTGATAACAGAGCTTTGATACATTTCTGCTGTGCTCGCTCCATGCCTGCTTCTTATCATCTGTTTTTGTTTTATGTGCAATGATGATTTATCACCTTCTCCTGTTATAGAAATATCTTCCTTATTGATACAACGTCATCTTAGCACGTGCAAGTATGTATGTCAATAAAATATTTTTTATCTCGAGCAATTTTTATAAAAAAAATAACAAAAACAAAAAATTGTTTTAATACTTTGGATATGCTATTATGAGAGATGTCAGGTAAGTTGGTACTGCCTGTGGATTGAAATGAGTGGAAAATCTTTTGCATCAACCCCTTATCCGAAATTTACAAATATCTATTTTTCGGATAAGGAATTTTTTCATTTTAATTTAATTTTTCATTCTTAATTCTTCTTAATATTCGCTCAACCGCCGTCACTCCACAGCCACAATCCGTCCCTGTCCGTACGGCTCCGCATACTCTTCCCCTACGACTCCTCCCAGCTCTTCCGTAATATAATCAATCAGCACCCTATTATCAAGCTTCGTATCTTCCAGAAGCAGCTCGCACCCGGCGAATACCGTATTCCCGTCACCGCCGTCTTTCAAAAGATACTTATGGGAAGCTACGGTATACGTCTTCTCAGGATCCAACTGCTCCCCGCCTACCATGACATTTTGTACGCGCCGCCCGCCCTCGATTCCGGCCAGCATTCCATTCTCATCCAGAATCACCGGGCTGTCCACGTCCATATTGATCTCAAAGGTCACGCCCGATACCTGCAGAAACCCACCATATTCCTCGGGCACTGCCATTACTGACATTTCCAGCGCGTCCAGCACCTGCTGACCAGTGGCTGTAACCATACAAAGCTCATTGCCAAAGGGCATGACATTGATAATATCTCCATAAGTAACATCCCCCGCCAGAATATCAGCCCGGATTCCTCCGCCGTTTAACAGCGCAATGTCGGCGTCCGCTTCACTTCGGAATGCATCTGCGCAGAGATCACCGAGGTTGGTTTCTGTATTTCGCACCAGCCTTACCTTTGTCTCCGAATCCAGCGTAGAAGGCTCATTGATCACCAGCGGCACATCCGTCCTGGCAACTACCTCTGACATGGTTTCTTCCAGCTCGCCTGTGATTTCATCCACCTTCTCAGCCATCGCCGGATCCTCATGATCATAGGAAGTAATCAGCTCTGTCCCCATAGAACCGTCCGCATGGATCGTCAGCTTCCCGACCGCCGCCAGCTTTGTTCCCGTAGACGACAGAAGCACCTTTTTGCCCTCCTGATCCGTCACTCTCTCCTGCTCCAGAGTGCTGTGAGAATGGCCGTCGAGCACTGCGTCAATACCGGAGGTATGCTCGATCAGTTCCGTCGACATCCACGGGCTGCAGGCTTCCTCAATCCCGAGATGCGCCACCGCAATCACGTAGTCAGCGCCCGCTTCCCTGGCTTCATCCACCGTATCCTGCACACAGTCATAGAGGGCCGTTCCATCCTCATCCTGCATAAACGTATAGATGTACGCTCCGTCCTCATTCTGAAAGTACGCCGGCGTGGAGCTCGTTATGCTCTTAGGCGTACACACGCCCACAAATGCAATCTTTTTCCCGCCAAGCTCCTCCATCGCATAGCCGTCAAAGACGCTCTCATCTGTTGTCTTATCCTTGAAATTGCAGGAAATATAGGGGAAATCCGCCTTCTCCGCCAGCGAAAGGAACTGATCCATCCCATAATCAAACTCATGATTTCCCGGAACTGCCAGATCATATCCGCAAACATTCATCAGCTCTATAATGGACTCGCCGTCAGAAAGCGTCCCGACCGCCGCTCCCTGCACCGCATCCCCTGCGTCCACGAGCAGTACACTGTTTCCTTCTGCCTCCAGATCCTTCTTTATGGCTGCCATTTTCCCGTAGCCCAGCACACCGTTTTCCTCGTCCGCCTCAACGGCACAGTGGACGTCATTCGTATACAGGATCACGATATCCTCCTCCGCCGAAACAACTGCCACACTGCCAAACAAGAGCATTGCGCCAATCAGCGCTGAAACTGTTTCTTTTTTCATGTGATTTTTCTCCTTTCTAATCCCTGTCCCATCATTTCTGCTTAACATCAATCCAGCCATCCCCCGTAAGCTTATGAAATTATGAAGCAAATTCTTTTGCGCCGTCAATTTTTCTTTTCCGTATTTTCATTTTATCACGTACACCTTGGCATGCAAACATTGATTTTTTTCTGCTGTATTCTTTCATACACTTTTACGCTTCTCCTCTACCCGGCAGAGGCCTCGCCCCACGCCTTAGATACGCCTACACCCTCTCCCCATATGGTGCTGTCAACTAAGGACTAATAAAATTTTATATTTTTTTAATATTTTCCCATACTGATTTGAAGCCACAATTGACAATTTGCAGCAGTCTTGCTATAGTAAATACCGTGATCGTGTTTCGGAAACTTGTGAAGCCCGCAACCGAAGGAGAACCTGCGGGTCTCTCCTTTTATTTACACAAATACTATAAAATATTTATATCAGGGAAGTCTCACAGGAAGTATCATATAGTGATACTTCCTGTGAGACTTCCCTGATACTTCCCTATTTTCCCAAATTCCATTCCTTCTCTTTTTTACTATAAGATAATGGAACCCTCCTTTTAATTTCCTGTATTTCACGCAAAATTGTAGCTCTCGACAGCCCAAAACTTTCAGCTATTTCCTCTACTTGTATAGAAGTGTCATCTTTTATCATGCCCAAAATCATATCCTGTCTTTCTGATAATCCATTGCTGTTCACTTCTGCATCGACAATTCCAATTGGAACAGTTAATTTAAACACATCTCCCTCTTCAAAGTCAGGTTCGCCACCGGAATAAATCTTTGTATATTTATATAAATTACGAACACCCGACCCCAACGAATCAGCATAACCAATGTTTACAAAAAATTTTGCTAATACCGGGTTTTTGGGATACGGTGTGAAATTTCGCGGCTCAATTCGTCCAACTCGTTGTGCCCGATTCCAATTCTCAGTATATATAGATTCTTTATCGATAAGCAATTTTGCCGGAAAAGCACTTCCAAATTCTCTATGGACAAGAAGATTGCTGACGATCTCTCTGGCAATCGCATTTCTGACACTTATATTTACATTGTCGATCAGGAAAAACTTATCATCTGTATGTTTTGCTATGAAATCCATCAACAGATCATAACTTTCCAATAAATTATTCTCTACAATCAAACGGTCATCATATCTATCCATATTTTTCACACGATAAACAGCATCTGTCTTGTATCCTGGTACGCAAGACTGAATAACCTCCGGTTTACCGAGTAAAAGGATTGCCGCAAGATTAAATCCTTTTTTTCCTGTCAACAAATCTTCCTCATAAAGACCCGCACTTCTCATAAGTTCCATTTCATCCATATCTTTCCACGGATGATTCCTGTCCCGGTTCAGGGCGAGCTGCTTAACTTTTGGTATTAATTCCATTTTCAAATGTTCTTCTTTGCAGTATGGAAAAATTCGCCTCTCCGTATATGTTGCCGATTTCCGATTAGATATATTTGCAACCAATTCTGCGGAAGTAGAGACATCCTGATCAGCATCCTCATTTCGATCATAAATTCTGTTATTACAAAATTCAATTTGTGAAGAAATCGGGACATATACCCACAGAATTTTCATCCCCTTATATTCCATTTCCTCAAGATTCAAATATAAAGACGGATGAATCTTATTCGGGTTGTTAAGCATATTAACAAAATTCTTTTTCATATCAGTAATACATTTCGGATTGACACCTATTGCAACTGCCTGATGATTCATTTCCTTTATACCCAGAAGGATATAACCGCCATACCGGTTGGAAAAAGAACACACTGTTTCATACACACTATCATTTAATCCATTCACACATTCTTTATATTCAATCGTGAAACCTTCACCAGCTTGCAGCAATTCTTCCAATTTTTCGGTTGTCATCGGCCATGTCACCTCCTATTACTTATCTTACACCCATTATCAAAATTTTATCACGTTCCCATAATAAACACAATTTAAAATATTCTCAAAATACCACCCTACACGGCCAGCTCCCTCACGCAAAGCGGTCTACGCTCCCACTCCGCTTTACACAGGCAGACTATCCCTCACGCATAACACCCCATACCCGATTTCCTCATTGGGATACTCGGTAAATCCCTGCAGCGGCCTCGCGCCTCTCCTCAGATAGGCTTTCACCTTCTCCCCATATAGTGCTGTCAAGTAAGGACTAATAAAATTTTATACTTTTTTAATATTTCTTCGTTTTTACTAAATTTTTCCCATTTTGACAAAACAGTGCCTCATAATTCACAAGCGCTTGAAACTATGAGTCAAAGTCATTTTTATAATTCTTTTAAAATATATTTTCCCTTTCCTTCTACAGGAACCACAATCTTTAATCGTTGCATGGCTTCTAACGCTTTTCCTGCTTTATAATCACCATATCCCAACTCCTTTTCTATTTCCTTACGACCAAAAATTTGGTTCAAATCAAACGTTTCCACAACTTTTTTCACATTTCCTGCAATGATTGGAGTTAAGCTTTTTTATAAACCGCATCATCAATAACTTGAAACAATGTTTTTTTAGATTCAGACAGTGGTTTTTCGATGACCAAACCGTGGTTTTTTCTCCAAACAGTGGTTTTTCAGTAACTAAACCGTGCTTTTCTTCTTCAAACAGTGTTTTTTTCTATCACAGAATTATTTCTGATTATTGCTTGTAGCATGAACGCATTTAATCTGTATTCCGGTCCTTGCAGTCCAACTGTTTCAAGTTCTTTATACATACACTTCAAGCCCTTTGCCGGGCGCACCCTATAAAGTTAAAAAACGCAGTCCGGGATTTCCCTGGACTGCGGAATAAGGTTCTATATACTATTTCATGGTAATGGCTGTCTTAATTACATGATCTCTTCGGTTTTCAAACAGCTCGTATGCCTCTTCGATGCGTGTAAGAGGATAGGTGTGGGTAATCAAAGGGGTGGTATCAATTTTTCCCTCTCTGACCAGGCGGAGGATTTCTTCGCAATCACATCCATCTACTCCTCCTGTTTTAAAAATCAGATTCTTGCCGTACATATCCGGAAAGGGCAGGCTCTAGGGTTCCTCATATAGTGCAACGATTGTTACAATTGCATTGGGTCTTGCGCACTCCCATGCCATGCGGAAGGTCTCTTTTGTCCCGGCAACCTCCAGGAGAACGTCGGCTCCGCCGTGCCCGCTGTTTTTCTTTACAAACTCCTTCAGATTCTCCGGTTCTGCAAGAAGTACCTCCGGATAGTGCTCCTGTACAAATGCTCTTCTGTGGGAATCCTTTTCACACATGATAATCTTCTTTGGATTTTTCAGCATCACGCAGAGCAACGTGCAGATTCCTGTAGGGCCTGCACCAATAATCAGTACTGTATCCTCCTGTTTAATTTCCGATATTCTGGCAGCCCAAAAACCTGTTGCAAGAATATCTCCCACAAACAGAGCTTGCTCATCTGTGACCTCATCGGGAATCACATTCAGCCCCTGGTCTGCATAGGGCACACGCACGTATTCCGCCTACCCTCCATCGGCTTTACCTTTTTTACAGCGGAGCCTGTCTGTTCCACAATCCCCACCATCTCATGCCCCACAGTAATCCCCGGTACTGCTCTTGGCACAGAACCATGCTTAATGTGCAGGTCACTGGTGCAGATACTGGCAAGGGTTACCTTCACAATCGCATCCCTGTCCTCCTCAAGCACTGGTACGGTTTTCTCCTGTAATGCAAATTTTCCTTTTTCAATATATGTATATGCTAACATTGATGTACCTCCTGATAAGCTCTTTACTATGTTTCTATTCTTCATGCTAGGTTATTCTAGTTTCGGCAAATTATTTAAACTTACTGTTTCCAATGTTCTCAACTGCTGTACTGCCAACTGCCGAAGCAATTCCATCCGTTCTTTTTGCTGCTTCCCCTGATTAATCAAAACAGCATTATAACTTTCCAGATTTGCAAGTACCAGTAATTGATTCAGCGTTGCAGCATCCCGCATATTGCTTTTTTCGGTTAGATTTTCATCTTTCCACCGCTTCGCTGTCTTACCAAATAGAACAACATTCAATATATCTGCTTCATTGGCATAGGTATACGTCACCTGTGCGGATGTCAATTCCGGTGGAATCAAATTATCCTTAATTGCATCTGTATGTATCCTGTAATTCAGTTTAGAAATTTCTCTGTTTAAATTCCAATATCAATACCTTTGGCATGGATCGTTTCCTTAATAATTTTCCCCATTGTTCCTCCTGTAATCACATCACATACTTTATCAAACTTCTTATCCCTTATTACTTTTAGGAACCTAGAGCTGCTTTATCCTAAGCAGCTCCGCATATTTCAGTAGCCGCTCGTATTGTTGTTCATTATCTTTTATACAATCTATGAATTCCAATGTAATCTGAGGTTCCAAACGCCGTACATCACAGATACTTCGTTCAATATCATAAATATAATAGCAGCCAAATTCTGTCTCCTGTTTTCTTCTGCCAATCTGAAAAATGCTACTTGAAAAATAATGACGCCTTGTAGGAAAATTCATTTTCAGCATGCTGCGGTCTGTTCGTTCTGTAGCAATTGATAAAGATTCCGGTTCCTCCGTAAATACCTTCTGATAATAAAGAGCACTGTCCATACAAATAACAGCCCCGGGATTACTAAGACATACTTCAATACATTTGTAATCCCACGACTTCGTGCACTGCCCTACACCGGCAATGAATCCCTCACGCACAGTACCCCCGAGGATGTCAAGTCATTGCTACAAAGATAAATGCGGCTTTTTACTACAAAAATGGCTTAAAACCGCATAAACTCGTACTGAGGATGTTATATTGTTGTCACAAAACTAATAAGGAGATGTTACGTCATTGTCACAATACTCTTTTGTATATCTTTACTAAATTTTCCAATATCCTTTGCGACTTGCCAGAGGGGGCTCTCAGCTCTTTTTCACATTCAGCACATGCTCCATAACGAAAGCTTCCCCTTCACGCATCGGAAATACTTCTTCCTTTTTAACTATATTATTTTCCCAGACAAGTTTTCTTAAATTCATTCCGTTAAACAGGCGTTCATCTGAAACATAGAAACGGTTATTTCTTACCTCAAGCCGTCCATGATATGCCCGGTTTTCTTCGAAGTTTTCGGTATTGGGTTCCACCTGAATCGGAGCTTTTCCCCATTCTGTTATATACGCACACTGGTCAAAAATATTATCTTCCACAAAAACTTCGCCCGCTGCCCCGGATTCAAACCAGAAATTCGCATCTCCGGCTATCAGAACGGCTGCTCCAGGTACATGGAAATAATTTTTCCTGATAACTGCACGATTTCCTGTGGTGCATAAAATTCCCCTTGCACGGTTATTTCGAAATGTACATTCTGAAATCTCAACTTCCGGCATCCATCCCATATTTTCCAGTGCAAATCCCGGTTTCACGCCTGAAATTTCGTTTTCCGGCCAGACTCTATAATAATCTTTATTCCAGCGCTCCACTCGCTTCGCTCTGCCCTGTGCAAATAGAAGCATCGTTCCATTATCCACAATCCGAAATGCTTCACCAGATTTCAGCTGAATCACACCTTTGTGCTGGTGATGCACCAGCTCTGCCAGGAAGCTTCCATCTTCAAGAACCTCTTTTATTCTTCCGTAGATACCATGGATATTTACCGGATCGTCTAACTGATTTTCCACAAGACATTTTCGGATTTTTACAAATCCTCCACATAAAGCAAAATGGAATCCATCTGCTTCTACAGTAAAAATATGCTGTTTTTCCGGATGGCGACAGATTTTCACCTCTTCAAGGGTGATATTTCTTGTGCAAAAGGCAATCACCCCCATTGCAAGTGAATGGTATATCTCCACATTTCGAATCTGAATATCACTGCTTTCTTCCAAAAAAAATGCCGGACAGTTTCTTGGATGATGGCGCAGGATCAGATAATTTCCTTCTTTAGATGCCTCCGAAAAGCTTTCCGCCCTTTCTCCAAGAGTCAGCTCTAAAAGATTTTCTCCAATCTTTTTATAATGCGCTTCCACCCCTTCGTCTGCCATATTGTAGGCACTGTCTGCAAGGCCGTATGCAGGTGCATTCGTCTCTGCATCTACCTCAATCCATCGTTCCAGCTCGCGGCAATAATTTTCTCCATAGAAATATACTCTGTCGCCTCTTATGTACCACGGAAATTCTTCCGCATCAGCCTCTATTACCATCCTGCGAGGCTCCACTTTACGGATAATTCCCTGGGAATATCCGGGTCTCGCATAATCCACGGAAATTCCTTCAATACAAATTTCCTCGCAGTCTCTCACAAGAAACGGCACGATATCCGTGTGAAAAACAAACTTCGTCTGCTCTCCGCAAATCTGAAGCTTCTTGTATCCTGTCAGATTAAAAGCAACTCTCTTTATGGTATCTTCATCATGGTTCGGAATAAAAAGCAGCAATTCCTCCGCATAATCAGGATAAAAATGATACATACCGGACGGAAAATACAGGCAGACATTTTCCTGCCGCCTGTATTTTTCTAAAAGTTCTCGAAGCTTCCACACTGTATCCGAGGTATCTGCTGCATAAATTCCAAAGTCATTTACATTTATTTTCATAAGCACTCCTTAACTTAGTCTTCAGCTTTATATATACATGATTCCAAAATTTCTCCATTTTCCCAACAGATATCTACTGCTTTTCCACCTTTTATACGCAGACCTTTTACATAACCGTCCTTCCATGCTTTCGGAATTGCCGGAAGAAGTTTCACTTCACCACCACGATCCTGCACCAGCATATTTGCGATTCCTGCTGCCCCGCCGAAGTTTCCGTCAATCTGGAACGGAGGACAATCATCCCACAGATTCGGATAAGTAGAACGCCGAAGCATTACTTTCAGGTATTCATAGGCCTTTTCCCCATCCTGCATGATGGCAAAAAGGTTGACAATCCAGGTACAACTCCATCCGGTATACCCTCCGCCATTGCGCAGGCGTTTTTCCAACGCTTTTCTTACCGGCTCTTTCCACTCCGGCATCTCTTCAAACAGCTCTGACGGAAACAAGCCATACAAGTGGGATAAATGTCTGTGTCCCGGTTCATCCTCCATAAAGGGGTAGCACCATTCCAGGATTTCTCCCTCTTCCCCTGTCTGATACGGAAACAGTCTGCTCTCTCTTTCTGCGATCTCAGAAAGCAGCTCATCCTCAATTTCCAAAATCCGGCATATTTCCTTAAAGTCATGGAAAACCTCGCGAATCAGCGTCATATCCATGGTAGAACTATAGGAAACATAACAGAGTTCTCCGTCATCAGAACGGAACTGGTTCTCAGGAGATGTTGACGGGCAGCTTACATACACACCGTTATATTCCATCAGCCAGTCCACAGCAAACAGCGCAGCCTTACGAAGCACCGGATATGCCCTGTTTCTCAGAAACTTTCTGTCTCCTGTATATTCATAATATCTGAAATATTCCTGGCACATCCACAGTCCTGCCAGTGGAAAAAATGCATAGCGTACACTTTCCTCCCCTGCCTGCGCATCTCCATAGGCCTGTCCTACCGGATTGGTCACACCCCAGTAATCTGTATTATGGTTCACGCAGAATCCCCTGCATCTGAAGGTTTCTTTCGCAGTTTTTTCCCCGTTTGGAATGATTCTCTCTATAAATGAAAAATAAGATTCCAAACATTCCGATATGCCGCCGGATAACGCCGGCCAGTAATTCATCTGTACATTAATATTCGTGGTGTAGTTGCTGCTCCACGGTGCACGCATCATCCAGTTCCAGATTCCCTGCAGATTCGCAGGCATTCCCTTTCCTCTGGAGGAGCTGATCAACAGATATCTTCCGTACTGATAATAAAGCGCACACAATGCCGGGTCTTCCGCTCCGCCCTTCACAAGCTTCAGACGCTCATCTGTCGGTAAATCCGGTTCCTCACCAAGGGATAATTCCACCCTGCCATAAAGCTTTTTATAATCTTCCAGATGTTCTTTCAGGAGAACCTCATAAGACGGATAAACGCTGTCATCCGGCACCTCAAGCTCTGCTCCCACCTTACTTCTGAACACAAGTACCATCCGTGATGCATGATGGATTTCCAGCAACTCTTTTCCCGCTTTTATCTCGCCGTCACATTCTGTCACCACACATTTCCCCTGAAAATGCATTCCTCTTGTTCCTTGTATCACCGAATTTTCACTTTCCAGATATTCCGGATCTACATGCTCCGGACACTGTCCGCACATAATAAGACAGTTGTTTTCTGCAGAAATATGATGTAAGAGCAGGCTCTCCATGGAAATTTCCAGATCCATGATCCCGCCGAAGGACTGCCACATCACAACAAGAGCCTTCGCCGGATAGCTGGCAAAAACCTTCCGTTCATAGCGCATCCCGTTCTCCTGATAGGAAACAGACGCAATTGCAGTGTCAAGCGACAACTCTCTCTCGTAATCGCTATAAGAATAAAAGCCGTCTTCTTCCGTGGTATTTTTATTTCGAATCAACAGATTTCCAAGCGGCATATAGCTTTCTGTAAATTCTCCAAGCAATTTTTCCTCCAGTTCCACACCAGCTTCGCGGTATTTTCCCTGAAAGATTTTATCTTTTACCTCGTTCAGGCAATCACCGCCGTTTCTGCGGTTTTTATCCCTGTCATATCCTGACCAGAGATTTTCGTCATTTAATCCGATTTTTTCTTCCGCACCGGTTCCCCAAACAAGACCTCCTGTTTTTCCGTTTCCTACAGGAAGTGTCTCTTCCCAGTGCGCTGCCGGCTGTCTGTAAAACAGTCTCATATCATCATTCCTCCCAGGTTTCTTTCCTGTCAATTTTTTATCAGCCTTTTACTGCACCGCCGGACAATGCTTCAATAAAGAATTTGCTGAAGCAGCAATACAGAATAATCGGCGGTAAAATAATAATAACCATTGCAGAAAACAAACCGTTGTAGTTCGTCGCAAATGCAGTTGTAAAGGTTGATAAAAGTGCTGGAACGGTCATCTTTTTCCTGTCAATCAATACAAGAGATGCCCAGTAATACTCATTCCAGTTGCTGAAAAATGCCAGTACCGCTGCCGTCGCAATTCCCGGACGTGCAATCGGAAAAATTACTTTTATAAAGGTCTGTACATAACCACATCCATCAACTCTTGCAGCCTCTTCCAAATCTTTCGGAATATTGGAATAATAATTTTTTATAACAAAAAAGCTTACAGCAATTCCGCTGCACGAGTAAATCAGAATCAGCGCCCCTCTTGTATTATATAAGTGCAGTCTGTTGATCAGATTATAGACCGGATAAGTAAGTGCTGTCGCCGGAATAAACATCGTAGAATATAAAAGAATACTGACCAGTTTTTTTCCTTTAAACTCCATTCTGGCTACCACATAGGCAGACATGGAAATCGTAACGACACTGATAATCACAGAAATTCCCGCAATAAGCAAACTGTTTCCAAAGTAACGCATAACATGTAAGTCAAGGAATGTGGAGATATACCCTTCCAGGTAAATCGCCTCCGGAAGCTGGAATCCCGGTCTTGCCATGGGATTTTCTTTTAAACTGGATAAAATAAGCCACGTAATTGGAAACAATGCAACAATAAGTGCCCATGCCAGACAGATATATGTAACGACTCTGGTTGCACCGGACAGATTATTCGCCCCTTTACTCTGTTGTTTTCTCTTTGTCACACTCATTGTACATTTCCGTCCTTTCCCGTATAAATTTTCTTTTTCAAAGAAATACTGTAAAGAATATTTATCACCAGAATAATAACCATTCCCATGAGAATCTGAATTGTAGCCACTGCATTCGCCCTTCCGAACTGTGTTCTCGGACTTGTGATCGCAAGTTCTCGAATGATATAACTGATACTGTATGTCCCTGCAGCACCTTTCGTCAGGAAGTATACCTCGTTATAAATAAGGAATCCGGATGTTGCCGCCAGAATGGATACTGTACGGAGAATTTCTTTGATCATCGGCAATATAATATACCAGTCCTGCTTTAATCCGCTTGCGCCGTCAAGCATAGCTGCTTCTCTGACTTCTTCAGGAATCACCATGATATTTCCCAGAATCATAAGTGTGGTCGTACCTGTAATAAAAATATATTCACAGGTCAGTGCTATAAACGCTGGTCCCTTTAAAAGCAGAATATTATCACTGAATTCAGGATTAAAAAGACGGATGATCGGATTAATGATACCGTAAGACGGATTATATAACTGTAAGAAAATCATTGCGATTGCGGCAGATGAAATCATACATGGAATCATATAAATATTACGGATAATTTTGACCCCTTTCACCTTCCTGGAAAAAGCCAATGCAATAAGCAGTGATATCGGCATCTGTATCACTACACCTAAAGCTGCCCATATGATAGAATTGCGCAGTGCCTCCCAGAAATACGGATATTTACAAAATATATATTTATAATTTTCCCATAATTTATCAAATCCAAAAAACTCCGGATTCAACATATTTGTATAATCCCATTTACAAAAAGATGTGGCAAATACCGTGATAATCGGATACAAATAGAATATGCAAAACGCAATCATCGTAGGTGCCAGAAACAAAAGAATAAATCCAGTCTTTTTTCTGCCCAGCCTGTTCTTTTTCTTATATGCCTGCACATCAGCCATTGTACATACCTCCATTCTCATTTTTTGAAACAAATAGGGAAGAGATTAGCCCCTTCCCTAACTGTATTTTTTGATATTAAGTAATTATCCAATAATTGCGATCAGTTCTTCCTGAAGCTGTGCAAATCTTGCATCAATATCTGTTCCGGAGACTGCACATTCCATTAAAGCATTGATAAGAGCACCGTCTACGTCAGAACCCCATGTGTAATTCATGTCGATAACGATATTTTCTGCTGTATTTACCTGTGAACAGGCTTTTGCCAGTTTGATTGTTGCAACATTTCCACTCACTTCTGCCAGTGCGTTTAAGTCAAGTGTTATATTACATGGGTTTGCCTGTACATTTGTGAAGATTTTTTCCTGAACTTCCGCACTTGTCATGTATTTCACAAATTCCAGAGCAAGGGCTGTTTTTTCTTCGCTCATATCGTTTGCAATTGCAAGTCCGCCACCGGCTGATGCTACAGCAACATTATCAGGGAAAATTGCAGGTTCAATAATATCTATCATTTCGTCGCTGATTCCACTGGCATTCCATACACCATTGAAAAGAACACCTGCTGTGCCGTTTTTGTTAAATTCATCCATTAAGTTTCCTGTGTTATCAGTTGTGTGCTCAGAACCATTTGCCTGATCTAACGTGGCAGCCGTCTTAAATGCTTCTGCAAAAATTTCAGAATTAATCACATCTTCTGTCAAATCAGCTTCAAGCATTGCCTTTCCTTCTTCTGTGGAAGCCATAACTGTGTTGAAAATATAGCTTGAACCCTGTCCTGCGATATATCCGTAAGAACCATCATCTAATGTACGGATTTTTTCCATTGCTGCTCCGTAGGAATCCCAATCAGCAAATGCTTCTTCTGCAGTAACACCTGCTTTTTCAAAAATACTGTTGTTGTACCAGAGTCCACGGCTCTCAATCTGATCATGAACAAAATAAATATGTCCGTCTTCGTCATGCTGTGTATAGTTTAATCCAACTGCATCCTGTAACCCATTTTCGTCAATGTACGGCTTCATATCGTAAACAAGTCCCTGTGCAACAGCTGCGCGGGAAACTCCACCTGCACCACAGTCTACCATGTCAGGGAAAGCGCCACCTGCTACCTGAGCATTGATAATTTCGTCACGATTCTCTACAGCAATTGGTTTAAAGGTAACTTCGCCATCTGCATGCTGTGCAGCGAACTCATCATAAATATCTCTCATAGCCTTTGCTGCAGGCCATTCACTTTCTTCGTGGAAATATCCGTGATAAAATTCCAGAACATTGTCTTCTGCAAATACAGTAGCTGTATTTCCCATCAGACAGGTAGCTGCCATTGCTACTGTTAACATAATTGATAAACTTCTTTTTTTCATTCTAAATTCCTCCATATCCGTATTAGGTTTCCCTTTGCTGTACTTATCATCTCACAGAAACGGAGAATTCTCCATGAACTCTGTTTACCGAAACTTAGACATTATTTACCTGTTTCTTTTAACTTCCCGATAATGCTGTCCTCCGACTGTTTTCCCTGCAGATAGTCAAATATATTATCAGAATATATTTGCTTCGTATCAAAATCCCATAAATTCATCGGCATCTCTATCGCAGCATCCGCTTGTTTTACTCTTTCTACAGCCTGAAACAACCGATAATTCTCCTTTTCATAATCGCTTATATTTACAAAAGGATTGCTTGGAACCTGACCTGTTTCCTCTAAGATTCTGACTTGCGTCGGTTCACTGAGCATATATTTCAAAAAACGGATACATGCATCTTTTTTCTCTTCATCACCTGTATTCCCTACAATATAACCTATGGAGGCGGATATGCATCCTATGCTTTTCCCGATTTCAGACGGATATGCGGCATACTCTGCCGGTATATTTTCTTTAATCCTTGAGTTTGCCCACACACCGTTAATATAAAACGCAGTTGTTCCATTATTAAAGCTCTCCAGTGTATCCCTGTAAGAATAGCCCTTTTCAACCTCCTCAGAATATTGATACAGATTTTTTAAACGCCTTAAGGCCAGCCGGAAATCTTCACCTTCCAGATTAAAACTTCCTTCCTGTACCATTTTAAGAGACTCCTCACTTTCACCGGACATAAGCACATCCGTAAGATACACGATATGCTCTGCATCCATCATAAACGGATAAATTTCTTCTCCGCTCTGCTCTGACCAGCTTCGGATTTTCCGGCAGCTTTCTTCAAATTCTTCCCATGTAGAAGGCAGTGTTTCAATCCCGGTCTTTTGCAGAATGTCTTCGTTATACCAATAACCGCATATAAGAAGTACATCCGCCAGTGTAAATAACCTGTCATCCTCCGTAGTCCAGTAATTCAACACTGTTTCCGGTATGCATTTCTTGAATTCCTCATCTTCTTCCAGATATGGCATCAAATCTACCGCATAATCCTTTTCAACCATAAAGCGATACAGCGCAGAGGCATCTCCGCCGCCTGCAAAAATCATATCAGGAATCTCTCCTACAGAAAGCAGATCCTGTGTCTTATTGATTACTTCATCTGTTGAGGGAAGCGACAGAAGATTTAGCCGGATATCCGGATTTTCTTTCTCAAAATCTTTATAAATGCCCCGCATAGCGAAACTATCGCTTTCCGTTCCACCCCATCCATGCATCAGCGTAATCTCTACCAGTTCCTGCTCTTTGCTTCCACATCCAATTAACAGACCTGCCGCCAAAACCGCCACTGACACACAGCCCATTACTTTTTTACTGATTTTCATTTTGTTTTTTCCTTTTACTAAACTCATACTCCTTCGGTGAACATCCCTCGTACTTTTTGAAAACTCTGGAAAAATAAGCAGTATCATCGAAACCGACCATCTCTGCCGCCTCGTATATTTTCTTTCCATTCTCAATATACTCTTTCGCTGTACTCAGTTTCATTTTGTTAATTACGTCAAAAAGATTATTCCCTGTACGCTGCTTGTAAAGACGGCTCAAATAACTTCTGTTTGCATGTACTGCCTCTGCGATATCGGTCAGCGTAATTCTTGTTGTATAATTCTGTTCAATATAAGTCTGCACTTTTCCCAGAATATCCTCGGGCTCATCCTTCTGTACCGGCATCAACGTTTTCCCCGAAATTTTTTCTTCCGCTTTTCTGTATTTGCTCAGGTTTCCCACCGCTTTTTTCAGAGAGTTTGGAATTTCTTCCAGCATGGCGGTTTTGATTACATAATCACTTACATCGTAATGAATTGCCTCCTGGGCATACTCAAAATCTGTATATGCAGTCAGGATGATTACCTGTGTATACTCCATATGCTCATAGACATATTTTGCCACAGACAGCCCATCCATCACCGGCATTTTTATATCCGTAACCACAATATCCGGCTGAAAACGTTCCAGATTTTCTACAAGTTCTTTTCCATTCTGCGCCCAGTAAACAACCTGACAATCATATTCCGCCCACGAAATCAGAGCAGCCAGTCCGTCTCTGATATATGCTTCATCATCGGCCACCATTACTTTCCACATTATTTGCTCCTTTCCACAGGCAGAACAATCAAAACGTCCGTTCCCGCATCCTTGCTGCTTGTTACTTCAATTCCATATTCCTCCCCACACAGATTCTGTATCATTCTTCTTGTATTAATAATACCTACGTGAGTGTGCTGATTCCCTGCTTCTTCCTGCTCTACCTGATTCATGTCAAATCCTACACCGTCATCCTTCACTTCGATCAGGAGACGTTTCTCCTCCAAACGAATTTTTACGGAAATATGTCCGTTTCCGTCTTTCGGTTCAAGTCCATGACACACTGCATTCTCTACAATCGGTTCAATGCACAGCCGCGGTACCAGGAGTCCGTAAAAAGCCTCTCTTCCTCCTTCTCCATAATCAATGTCATAAGTGATTTTGTTTCCAAAACGATTTCCCTGCAGATGCAGATAAAATTCCACCACTTCCATTTCCTCTTTCAAACGAATCCGAATTTCATCATTGCGGAAAATTTTTCCCTGAAGAATCTTAGAAAACATATACAGCATTTTTTGTACTTCCTCATCATGATTCACAGCCGCCTTAAACTGTATCATGGACAAAACATTGAACATAAAATGAGGGTTCATCTGTGCCTGAAGATACTGAATCTGCGCCTGTTTTGCGATAAGCTGAGACTCATAAACCTCTTTGATCAGAAGATTGATTCTGTCTGTCATGTCATTAAACGTATCACTGATATTATCCATTTCTTCAATTCCGCAGTTTTCCAGCTTCGTATCGAAATTTTCTTTACCAAACTGGCTGATCGTGTCCGCCACATTCTGCAGCGGCTTCGTGAAATGATAAGCAATTACCCGAGAAAGCAGTGTTGCCATAATCAGAAGCAGAACCGAAATGCCGATAAAAATCACAAGAGAATTCCCCAAAAGTCTGTAAATCTCATCATTTGACACCGCTATGCGAAGCTGTATTCCGAAACCGGCCTTTCTCACATCTGAAATCCCCTTTTCCAGAGGCCCATCCCCGAAATGACAGTTGTTTTCCAGATGAATTTCTTTCCCGCATTTCACCTGCCAGATATAGCTGCGGTATTTGTCAAGTCCTTCATAAAGCTTCCGTATGGACTCGACATTCAACGCAGCAATACAGCTTCCCATAGGTTCCATCTTCTGCTGACTATAAAGCCGGACGAAAATATACAAGCATTCCTCGTCCGTTTCGTACTGAAATTCCTCTTCCTGTTTCAGAAATTCCTCATTCATCTGCATGTATTTGCGTTCGAACTCTTTTTTCTGGGCTATAGTGTACGGATAATAAGTGTCATAAATACACTGGGCATTATTATTAAATATATAGATCTTATCGACGAAGGGATACTGGGCATTGATCCTGTTTCTTTCGGAAAAAAGTTCCGTCATTTTTTCCAACTGTATCAACGCATCTTCCTGATTATAAGATTCCCCGGTAAAAAAATCCGTAAGATTATCATTATTTCTGATTGCGATCACAATTTCTTTCAAAAACTGTATATAAGAATTTACTATTTCATTTGTACTTTTTACAATATACTCCGTGTCCACCCTGGACTGCCTGACATATGAATTCATAATCATAGCCGTCATTACAACACCCTGAACAATGACAGCCACCAGCACACAGAGAACAATCATTTTATTTAAATGGCTTCGAAGCGTATAGTTCTTTTTTTTCATATCGCTTTTTCCCCTTAATTTTCGCTTGTATAATTACTATTATAATGAAAACTATATATACTTTTTTGCATTTTGTTGTCTAAAAATTGTATTTTGTTTACTATCTCTTTTAAATTATCCAAATCCAGATTTATATATGTCAGACCTTCTTTGTCACGATCTGTATTCCGTGGAATTTTATTTTTTAACTGTGCAAAAACATCTGATAATACTGTCATGTTCGGATGCAATAGCGGAAAGTTCATCCCGGCAGACTCTCCCTCACACACAGCGCGCCATACCCCACCTGATTATTCGGATACTCTGTAAACCCCGGCAACACCCTCGCCCCGCGCCTTAAATACGCCTTCACCTTCTCCCCATACAAAAACGGATCATTCCCCCTTACAATCCCCCACTCCATCAGCAGCGCCGCCGCCCCGGTTACAAACGGTGTAGCAAAGGATGTGCCTGTGACGCTCACGTAGCCGCCGCCAGAGGCTGTTGTCGTAATCTCCACACCAGGTGCAACGAGATCGGGCCGGACATTATATGGATTGTAGCGGCTTTCCGGCCAGCCGCGGCCGGAAAAGGGAGCGTATGCATTCCGGCGGGCATCGTAGGCGCCGACGGCAATCACCTGTGAGGCTGTGGCAGGGATTGTGACGGTAATATCGGGAGTCGGCTGCAGGAATTGTGTGCCGCTACCGCGCGCACGTGAGTCGATCAGCCACATCTCGTATTCGCCGGTGACGAGCCGCTCTGGTGTAAGGATGATACGCCACACGCCACTGTCAATATAATTGCCCTGCGGAATGAAATCAAAGAAAATCTCCTGCTGAACCTGATACGGACTCGGTTCGCCGTAATAGACAAGCAACTGTGTATTGCCGAGGATATAACGCGAGGTGCCAGCCTCGCGGCCGAACGGCCCTGCCATCTGCCCGTTCGGATGGACAAGCGTGATCCTGTACTCGTCGGCGTAATTTTTCCAGAGCTGCAGATTCATCGAGGGCTCAAAATCGTTGATCTGAAATGCGATCTCCCGCGCCTCGTCTCCTGTCAATACTCCGCCTGCATGGCCGCCGACGTTCCCTTCGTTGCCCGTGCCGACACAGATCACGCTGCGGCCGCGCGATGCCATCATATCAATGTATGTTTCCAGAAGAGAAGTTCCGCGGTGTGAGCCGTAGACATTACCGATGCTGATATTTATGGCAATCGGGCGGCCAAGCTCTTCAGCCTTGCGGATTACATACTCGAGTCCCTGCATCAGCTCCGTTGTCCGCGGGAACCCCCCTGCCTGCGGCGTAGCCAGCTTCACAACTATTATCTCACTCTCCGGCGCAACACCACGGTAACGGCCGCCCGACGCCCGCCCGTTTCCCGCAGCGATTCCGAGCACCTGCGTGCCGTGTCCGCCTGCATCCTGCTCCGGGACAAGCGCAAGCCCGGCAGGACGGCTGCCAGCCATGAGCGCCTCATTGATCTCCGCCGCCGAATACTCCCGTCCCCGCGCAAAGCCCCGCGGAGGAGCGCCGCGCCGCGCTTCCATTGCATCCGTATTGCGCGATCTCCCTGTACCGTCTGCTCCTGCCTCCCCGCGCGTCGTTTCCTCTGCATCCGCTTCACGCGATCCCTCTGTACCGTCTGCTCCTGCCTCCCCGCGCATCGTTTCCTCTGCATCCGCTTCACGCGATTCCTCTGTGCCTCCTGCTCCAGTCACATCCACACCGACTTCCCTCTCCACACTCCCTGCATAAGTCTGATCCCACATCGATACAATCCGCGTCGTCCCGTCCTCGTTCCGAAAATCAGGCAGGAAATAATCCACGCCGCTGTCCAGCAATCCGATCAATACGCCCGAACCAAACAACCCGAACTCAGGCGTCTGCAGCGGGGAAATACACGATGCAGCCCTTCCTGCGTCCACTGTGAAATACAGCCGTTTCGGTTTTTCGATATACTCTATCTCAGGCAGCGCCGCAAGTGCATCAACGTCCTCCTGCGGAAGCGTAATAATCGCATAACCGCCCGAAAGCATCACAATCTGCCAGTTCTCCCGCGCAGCGGACAGCAAATCCCCGCTGTAGCGCACGATCACCTCCCACGTTCTTGTCTCCTCCTCATAGCCTACCTCGAGTGTCTGGGATTTTTCCCGCTCACGCACCGTCGCTTCCAGTGCAAGATTCAGGAGATTCTCAATCTTCTGATCATCCATATCCATCCAATTCCTGCCGTTTCCGTTCACATCCGAACCATTTCCCCGGATACCTGAAGCATCCGATGCTCCGTCGTCATGTGAACGGCTTATTCCTTATCAGCTTATGCAGTTTTATTTGAAAACACACTAAAAACGGATTCTTCTCGAAAGTACCGCCACAGTCTTGCCGGCTCCTTTGATTTTCAATACTCTCCTGCTGGTAGGTTGCGTCTTACGTGCCAACACTGTAAAATACAAGTTACAGTTTAGCCCGTGCCAGAAATCAGCTACCATTTACGTCGGTCTGAATTGTTACAGTATATATCTGCTCTGTCTTTAACTCCAATACCTTTTCCAGTGGCACTTGTGTGACAGAAGCTATCTTTTCACATGAAAAGGAACCATCCTGAAGCAATGTTTTGACGAATCTCATTTTTTCTTCCAACATCCCCTCTTTTCTGCCTTCTTTCCTGCCTTCCTCCCTATTCTCCTGATCTCTCATCAGCAACGTCATATACTCTCGCCTCCATTCCTCATTTTTGCGGACATTTTCAACCTTTTCCTGAAGTCTTTTAACAAATGTATCTTCACTTGGAATGCCGCCCACATACCTCAGGAATGCTTTTGTCTCCTCAGATATGCTGCCGACCGTTCCGGATGTATTAAAAAAAATTTTATACGCCTGATCTCCAAGCGCGATATCCGTATCCTCTCTGCACAGATTTTCAAAAAAATACCGATAATAGCCTTTCCCAAACAGATCGAAGGTGCAGATAAAAATAACATAGCTTGTATTCAGTTTCCGATACAGTTCCCCTTTCTCGATCAGGTTCAGATCAATCATTCCCTGATAATAGCGGCTTCTTTTAGGTAATTCTCTTGTATCAACAGTCTGAATTTCCACGTTGTACACTGTATTTTTATCATCTTCCACATAGACATCAAGCCTCACACTCCGGCTGTCATAAGAAATATCGATTGTTTTCTGCTCCTCCGGGTATTCGATTCCGGATATCTGAAAGCCTAAAAGGCGTTCCAGCATTTCTTTGCAAAGCTCCGCGTCACGCATAACCTTTGCAAACATAAAGTCATCTTTTAATTCCAGTTCCTCCCATTTTTTCTGATTAGATTTCATAGATCCTCCGAACTTAAACTCATTATATACAATCCAACACTCAAAATCAATTATCTTCCTGCCATGTCTCCATTTCCATCCATACCAGGATGCCCCCTGTCCTTATTCCTCCAGCATCGTATTTATCCTCTTAAAATGCCCTTTCTCCTGTTCCTCGACGCTCTGCCAGATCTGCTCGGCCAGCCGTGCGAGTGCGCCGTCCCCGAATGAAATCGCGCCGCCGTAGATCGCAAGGCCCTCGGCAATCGCCTGATGGGCCTCCTGATATTCCTCGTAGTGTTCGTCACCCTCGCAGAAATCGCTGCGCACATCGATCCCGTAGCGCTTCGCGAACAGGGCGTCAAGCTCCTCGTAAGTTCCCGCCGCCCTTTCCCCGAAAAATACCGGGCCGAGTACATCACACAGAAGCCTGCGCCGCTGCTCCTCCGCCGTCTCATCGCGTGCAATCAAATAGGAGCTTGCCGGGAGCGGATTCGCCCCGCATGTGCGGCTCTCCGCGCCATCCGCCATACGTTTGCAGACTGATCTGCTATCCTCCTCAGCATGTACATTTACACCGCCATCCTCTGGTGTATGTCCACAGTTTACGTGACCATCCTTCAGCACACGCTCACACTCCGCACCGCCGCCTCTCGCATCTCCCAGGCCGCCCGAATCAGTTTCCTCTGCAATCCTTACTTCCCGTTTCCTCATCCGCCCTACCGCTCTGTCCCCACAAAACGTCATCCTGATGGATTTCCTTTTTCTTCATATTATCTTATTAACTGTACATTGTCAATACAATTTTTATGACGTCCTATATTATTTATGATGCATTTCACTGTATCATCAAAAAGAGACAGGCTGCAAAGACCTATGTGGAGTATTATCGTGTCATAGGGGCATAGGGAATCGAGCAGGGAAAGAGTTCTCCCTGCTCGCCGCGCCGGGCGTCCGTCAGCTATGCTGACAATCTTCCTTCGGACGCCCGTGTGCATAAAATAGGAATGTGCTACGCACATTCCCGCGCCGGTGCTGGACATCCAGTGGATGTCCGTTTAGCACCGACCGGAGCGGAGCGTAGACGCGGTCGCTTGCGACATATTACATCTTCGCGCGACACATATTACACTTAGCGAGGTGTTTTCGAGCTTAGTGTAATAGCGTACAAAGTAGTGCGCATCCACGCGGAGCGTTTTTGTGTCATGGGAAACGAAGTTTCCTATGACATAAAAAAAGAGCTGCCGCAAAATCCAGCGACAACCCTTTTCTTCTACATTTGTGTAAGCCTGCGCTTCACGCGCGCGGCAACCGCCTTTCCCCAGATCTCCCGGTAGCTTTTCCTGCTGAAATGCAGTCCGTCCGACCGGAATATACGCTTGTCCGGCAGGCCGTCTTTCCCAAGGCAGTACGAGGTCAGGTCGATATAATACATATTTTTCTGCCTGGCGCAGTATTTTTTCACAATGCGGTTGGAGATCTGCGACTCGTCCCAGACAGCCCATCTCAGGATCGACGGCTGGATCGAGACGTAATAAATCAGCGTGTCCGGCAGCTCCTTTCGTAGCTTCCCAAGCAACTGACGGATCATCACGCCGGTCTCTCTGCCGCTGATGGCGTCGCTTTTTGGCGTGATATCGTTGCCGCCGACAAAGATTACCACCGCCTCCGGCTCGTATTTCACGATCAGGCGCTTATACAGATGCAGCAAATCCTTCGTCCTCGCGCCGGAAATCCCGACGTTCAATATCCTGTACGGTGTGAAGGCTTCCGCAGCGTCAGTCCAATACGTCATGCCGGAGCTTCCGGCCAGCACGATGCTGCCCTTCTCCTCATTCCTGTACTTTCGCGTCAGCCTGTCTGCGCAATACTGCGCATATGTCCTGTACACCCGCACAGAGCAGCGGTACATTTTCCCTTTCCTGCGCGCAGTGATCACACACGTGCCCTTGCGGCGCGCCCTCACCCTGCCGCGTGCGTCCACCGACGCCACAGAGGGCTTCGAGCTGCGCCATCGCACAGCGCCCGGCGCATTGTACAGCCGCAGCCGCACTGTGCGCGTCTTATCCATCGTCAGCACAACGCTGCTTTTGTTCAGCGACGTCTTCCCTCCGGCTGCGCATGCCCGCACGCCTGCAAAGGCGCACATCAGCGCGAGCAGCAAAAGCAGCAGTCTCCTCCGCCCGTTCTTTTTCATCCGTCCTACTTCCCGTTCGGAAGCGCACCGAACCTTACTTTTATGTACTCCTCGATCGCCTGCATCGTCCCCTCGAACCCGAGCCGCTCGCTGTTCAGGCAGAGGTCGTAATTCCGCGCGTCGGTCCACTCCTGGCCTGTGTAATAGCGGTAGAAATCACTGCGGTACTTATCCGTCCGCTCAACGAATTTCTCGACGTCCTTGCCGGTGTAGGCCCTGCGCTCAATCGCCTGCCTCACGCAATACTCGTGCGAAGCATGGACGAAGACGCTGACTACGTTCGGATTGCCCTTGAGCACGTAGTCGGCTGCGCGGCCGATGATCACGCACGATTCCCTTGCCGCAAGCTCACGGATGATCTTCGCCTGATAATTGAACAGATTGTGGTCGCTGACAAATTCGTCGCTGCCCGGAGAGATGAGCTTGCCCTTGTACTCGGCCGTCTTTTTGCCGAAAAAGAGCGGCGTGCGCTTCAGCTTCTCATCCGCCTGATTGAACAGCGCCTCATTGATGCCGCTGTCCTCGGACGCCATCCGGATGATCTCCTTCTCATAATATCCAATACCGAGATCCTCTGACAGCATCTTGCCGATGGTCTTGCCGCCGCTGCCGAAATGTCTTGCAATCGTAATTACTACATTTTCCACAAAAACACCTCCATTACTCGCCAAGGTACGCTTTCTTGATGGAATCGTTGTCCATCAGCTCCTCCGCACTTCCTGACATCACAATATTCCCCGTCTCGAGCACGTATGCACGGTTCGCGATCGAGAGGGCCTTTTTCGCGTTCTGCTCAACGAGAAGCACTGTCGTGCCGCTCGCGCTCACGCTCTGGATAATATCAAAAATCTCATTGACAAGAATCGGCGAAAGTCCCATCGACGGCTCATCCATCAGGATAATGCGCGGATGCGACATCAGCGCGCGCCCCATCGCAAGCATCTGCTGCTCGCCGCCCGAAAGCGTCCCGGCAAGCTGGTTTTTGCGCTCCTCAAGACGTGGGAAACGTTTGTAGACGGTCTCCAGCGTTTTTTCGATCTCATCCTTGTCCTTTCGCGTGTATGCGCCCATCTTCAGATTCTGGTAAACCGAGAGCTGCGCGAACACACGGCGTCCCTCCGGCACATGCGCCATGCCGAGGCTGACGATCTTGTGGGCGGGAATCTTCGTGATATCCTTCCCTTCGAATATGACGCTGCCCTTCTTCGGGGAGAGAAGCCCCGTGACAGTGTGCAGAATCGTGGTTTTGCCGGCGCCGTTGGCGCCGATCAGGGAGACGATCTCGCCCTCGTTTACCTCAAAGGAAATCCCCTTGATTGCCTGGATCATGCCGTAGTAGACTTCCAGGTCTTTTACTTCAAGCATTGCCATCGTCCTGCCCTCCTATTCGCCGAGATACGCTGTGATTACCTGCTGGTTCGACAGCACATCGGCAGTCCTGCCCTGGCAGAGCACCTCACCGAAATTCAGCACGGTAAGCTTCTCGCAGATGCCGGAAACAAGCTTCATATCATGCTCGATCAGCAGTATCGTCATATCAAAATTGTCGCGAACAAAATGAATCGTGTTCATCAGTTCCTTCGTCTCATTCGGGTTCATGCCCGCCGCAGGCTCGTCCAGAAGCAGCAGCTTCGGATCGGTCGCAAGTGCGCGCGCAATCTCAAGCTTGCGCTGCTTGCCGTATGGCAGGTTCGAGGCGAGATAATCGGCCTCGCCGTCCAGATCAAACACCTTCAAAAGCTCGAGCGCCCGCTCGTTCATCTCCTTCTCCACCTTCCGAAACGACGGCGTGCGGAAAATACCTGCGAGCGTGGAATACTTATGGTGATTGTGCAGCCCCGCCTTGACATTGTCGAGCACCGACATATCCTTGAACAGACGGATATTCTGGAAGGTCCGGGCAATCCCGGCCTTGTTGATCTCAATCGTCGACTTACCGGTGATCTCCTGGCCGTCCAGCATCACGCAGCCCTCGCTCGGCTTGTAAACGCCGGTCAGCAGATTGAAGACCGTCGTCTTGCCTGCGCCGTTCGGGCCGATCAGCCCGTACAGCTCGCCCTTCTGGATCGTCAGGTCAAACGCATTGACCGCACGCAGCCCGCCGAAGGAAATTCCGAGATTTTTAACGTCTAACATCACAGCCATCTTATCTGCCTCCCTTCGCAGCCTTCTTGAAGAAACGGCCCAGATAGCGTTCCCGCCACTCCAGCGCCTTCGGCGCCCAGTTGAACAGCATCATCACGATCAGCACAATCGCGTAGATCAGCATACGGTAATCGGCAAGTCCGCGCAGCAGCTCCGGCAGCGCCGTCAGAATCACGGCGGCAATCACAGAACCGCGGATATTTCCGATGCCTCCGAGCACGACGAAGACAAGCGCGAGGATCGACGTGTTGAAATTGAACTTCGACGCCTGCAGCGTGGCAAGATTGTGCGAATAAAGCGCGCCCGCCATACCTGCAAGGGCAGCCGATACCGTGAAGGCCATCAGCTTGTACTTCGTGATGCTGATGCCGATCGACTCTGCCGCGATACGGTTGTCGCGGATCGACTTGATCGCACGGCCGTCGCGCGAATCAATCAGGTTCAGTACGATAAACAGCGTAATCAGGATCAGAATAACGCCTGCGAGGAAGCTGGAATCCTTGGAGATGCCCGTGATTCCCTGCGGCCCCGACAGAAGCATGATGCCGTCCGGCTCCATTCCGAGCGAGAACTGGTCCTTCATCGAGAAATGAAGACCGTTGCTGTCCTTCCCTATATAAAATACATTGATTACATTTTTGATGATCTCTCCGAATGCCAGCGTCACGATCGCCAGATAGTCGCCGCGAAGCCTGAGCACCGGGATGCCGATCAGAACGCCGAATACGGCCGCAGCCGCAGCACCGATCAGGATGGCAAAAAAGAACCGCAGTCCGCTCACCGGGATCAAATCCATCGTGCACTTCGAGAAGAACGCGCTGAAAAACGCGCCGACGCACATGAAGCCTGCATGGCCGAGGCTCAGCTCACCGGAAATACCGACAACGAGATTCAGCGAGACAGCCAGGATCACATAGACGCAGATCGGCACAAGCAGGCCCTGCATCAGACTGGAGAGATGGCCGGTGCTCTGCAAGGTCTGCGCGATGATAAATGCGGCGATCACGATTGCATACGTTATGAGATTGCTCTTGAAATTTTTGTTTATCTTCATCATCCGCACCTACACTTTCTCCTGAATCTGTTTGCCGAGCAAGCCGGTCGGCTTCACAAGGAGCACAATAATCAGCACCGCAAACACGATCGCATCCGCAAGCTGCGCCGAGATATACGCCTTGCCGAGAATCTCGATGATACCGAGCAGGATACCGCCGATCATCGCACCGGGGATCGAGCCGATCCCGCCGAATACCGCGGCAACGAAAGCCTTGATGCCGGGCATGGAGCCGGTGTAAGGCGACAGCGACGGGTAAGCGGAGCACAGCAGCACGCCTGCAACCGCAGCGAGTCCGGAGCCGATCGCGAACGTCAGCGCAATCGTGCCGTTCACATTGATGCCCATGAGCTGGGCGGCACCCTTGTCCTCGGATACCGCAAGCATGGCCTGTCCGGCCTTTGTCTTATTGATAAATGTCGTCAGGACAACCATGATGACAATACAGCTTATGATCGTGACAATCGTCTCGCCGGAAATCATCAGCGCCCCGTCCGCAAGCTTCAGGTCCGGGACCGGAACGACCGACTGGAAGCTCTTCGGATTGGAACCGAAGATCAGCAGGACTACATTCTGCAGCAGATAGCTGACGCCGATCGCCGTGATCAGAACCGCCAGCGGCGACGCCGCCTGACGCAGCGGCCGGTATGCGATTGCCTCAATCGTAATCCCCAGCACTGTACATACCACAATCGCTACAAGCACGGCCACCAGAGGATTCGCGTTGTAGCTGAGCATCATGGTGAGCGCGGCGTAACCGCCGACCATAATGACGTCGCCGTGGGCAAAATTCAGCATCTTCGCAATACCGTAAACCATCGTATAGCCCAACGCGATTATGGCATATACACTGCCCAGGCTTATGCCGTTAATTAAATAAGACAGTAAACTCATAATACTCTCCTGTATTTTGATTTATTTTCACACTTATGGCAAAACAGGGGGTTGCTGATGCAACCCCCTGTCGGGTTAACATATATGTGCCGCCGTATACCGCAGCTTACATGAACTCGTAAGCGCCGTCCTTGATCACGACTGCGATCGGAGCCTTGATCGGCTCGCCGTCTGCGCTCCATGTGATGCCTGTGCCTGTGATACCATCGAAGGAAATCTCCTGGATGGAAGTCTTCAGCAGATCGCAGATCTCGCTTGCATCCATATCCGGTGTAGCGTTGGCTGCCTCAAGAGCTGCCTTCAGGATATATACACCGTCATAAGCGTCAGCACCGAACTGGTTCGGAACCTCGCCGAACTGCTCCTGGTACTTCTTTACAAAGTTCTGTGTCTTCTCATCCTCTGCGCTCGCGCTGAACGGTGTGAGGAGCATAACGCCCTCTGCCAGAGAGGTATCAAAGCCCTCGAGGGAAAGGATACCGTCCATGCCGTCTACGCCGAACCACTTCGGAGCATAATCCATACCCGCTGCCTGCTGCAGTACGAGGGAAGCCTCGTTGTAGTAGAACGGAAGGAATACGAGATCAGCGCCTGCATCCTTCGCCTTCTGAATCTGAACGGAGAAATCCGTCTTGCTGTCTGCGGTAAATGCCTCTGCAGCTACAACCTCGAACGGCTGGTTCTCAGCCTCTGTGCGGAACGCATTGCAGATACCCTGTGAATATACGTCGGAGCTGTCGTAGATCACCGCTACCTTCTCGCCAAGACCATGCTCGCCGATGAACTTCGCGGACTCAGTACCCTGAGACGGATCAGCGAAGCATACGCGGAATGCGTTCTCACCGGAAATACTCTCAATAGCCGTAGCCGACGGTGTCAGCAGGAACATATTGTCGTTCACAGCCTCTGCCTCAACTGCAACACACGGAGCGGATGTAACCGTACCGAGCAGCATCTGCATTCCCCAGTCCTTCAGGGAATTGTAAGCATTGACAGACTTCTCTGCGTCATGCTCGTCATCCTGCGGGTTGAACTCAACCTGTGCGCCATTGATGCCGCCTGCCTCGTTGATCTCGTCAACTGCGATCTGTGCCGCATTCATAACTGCGGTACCGTATGCTGCAGCCGCACCTGTCATCGGTCCGATGCTGCCGATCTTGAACGTCTCACCCTCTGCAAAAGCAGTCGTGGAAAGTACCATTGCCGATACACATGCAAGACTTGCAAGCTTCATAAATTTCTTCATAAATATTACCTCCTCTTTTTGTCGCAAACAGGCGGCTTCCGCCCGGAATGCCGCCGGTATGCGCATTTATTAGAAGATAATACTCATTTCATCACCATTTGTCAAGAAGTTTTGCATCTTTTTAAAAAACATTTGTCCGTCTGGCACGGATTTCCAGAGAAATCTCCTGAATTTTTTTAATTCGGAATGCATTAATATGCTTTTCCCCAGTAAACCATCTTTTTAGCCGGCTTTCCACAGAACACGCAGGTGTCGGAAAGCTGCTCCTGCTCGAACGGCATGCATCTCGATGTCACGCCGATCTCCTCCTTGATCGCATCCTCGCACTCCTGGCAGCCGCACCACATTGCCTTGATGAAGCCCGGCTTATTGTCTGCGATATCCTTAAACTCTTCCTTCGTAACCGCCGTGTACGTGTGTGCGTCGCGGTGCGCACGCGCACGCTCCAGCATATCGTGCTGCATGGTATCAAGCACCTCCTGCACCTTCTGTGCAAGCGCATCGATCGAAACAGTGATCTTCTCGCGCGTATCGCGGCGCACGATCACCGCCTGTCCCTGCTCGATATCCTTCGGCCCGAGCTCGATGCGGACCGGAATACCGCGCATCTCCTGCTCGGAGAATTTCCAGCCCGGACTCTTCTCGGAATCGTCGAGCTTCGCACGGAGTCCTGACGCCAGAAGCGCCTGCTTCACCTCATTTGCCTTATCGAGCACGCCCTCCTGCTGCTGGCGGATCGGGATGATCATCACCTGCGTCGGAGCGATGCGCGGCGGAAGCACGAGGCCGCTGTTGTCGCCGTGTACCATGATAATCGCGCCGATCATGCGCGTCGTCATGCCCCAGGACGTCTGATGTACATATTTTAATGTGTTGTCCTTATCCGCAAACTGGATATTGAACGCGCGTGCAAAGCCGTCGCCGAAGTTGTGGCTCGTGCCAGACTGCAGCGCCTTGCCGTCGTGCATCAGGGACTCGATCGTATACGTCGCCTCGGCTCCGGCGAATTTTTCCTTATCGGTCTTGCGCCCCTTCACAACCGGGATCGCCAGAACCTCCTCGCAGAAATCCGCATATACATTGAGCATCTGGATCGTGCGCTCCTCGGCCTCCTCGGCTGTCGCATGCGCCGTATGTCCCTCCTGCCACAGGAACTCCCTCGAGCGCAGAAACGGGCGCGTCGTCTTTTCCCATCTCACGACGGAGCACCACTGATTGTACACCTTCGGGAGATCACGGTAGGAATGCACATCATTTGCATAGAAATCGCAGAACAGCGTCTCCGACGTCGGGCGCACACAGAGGCGCTCCTGCAGCGGCTCAAGTCCGCCGTGCGTCACCCACGCTACCTCCGGCGCGAAGCCTTCCACATGATCCTTCTCCTTCTGAAGCAGGCTCTCCGGGATAAACATCGGCAGATAAACGTTCTCCACGCCCGTCTCCTTGAACCTGCGGTCAAGCTCATGCTGAATATTCTCCCAGATCGCATATCCGGCCGGCTTGATTACCATGCAGCCCTTGACGCTCGTGTAATCGATGAGCTCTGCCTTCTTCACAACGTCTGTGTACCACTGTGCGAAATCTTCTTCCATAGAAGTGATCGCCTCGACGAGTTTCTTTTCTTTCGCCATAACTTTGTCCTCCTTGAATGGTTGTTGCCTGTTCCGAGGGGCTGGCTGCTGCAGTAAATAACAATCCGCCGGCAGCCCGGCCCCGCAAAGGGACCGGATCACCGGCGGTACCACCCTTCTTAGCGGCATACGCCGCTCTCTCTTTTACTCCGAATAACGCAGGAATGCGCCGCACTTTCATGCGGATGCTCCAAAGCCGGTTCATCCCCGCCACCTGAGGTCTCGCACCAAACGGCCTCTCTCTGCAAAGCGCTCTGGGACTACTGATCTTCTTCATCGCCAACTAACGAACATTTTACGGGGATGCGGAGGGTTTGTCAAGTAGAGAAATTCTGTTACTTTTCACGAATAAAGTCCCTTTTTTATCTGATTTTTGTATGGGCGCTCTTTTCTCTTTTATGATAAAATGTTCACAATATCCACCCCCGGACACCGTATTCGGATATCCGGACACATCTAACACAAAGGAGTTTATGAAAATGACGAAGGTATGCTGTCTGAATCCGATCTCTGAGATCGGCACGAAAAATTTTACAGAGGAATATGTGATGACGGACACACTCGGCGAAGCCGATGCGGTGCTCGTCCGAAGTGCAAATATGCATGAGCTTGATCTGCCGGAAAGTCTTGTGGCGATCGCGCGGGCCGGGGCGGGCGTCAACAATATTCCGCTTGACCGCTGCACGGAGCAGGGAATCGTTGTGTTCAATACACCGGGGGCAAACGCAAATGGCGTCAAGGAGCTCGTGATCGCCGGAATGCTGCTCGCCGCGCGCGACATCGACGGCGGGATCCGCTGGGTTGACGCCAACCGCGACGACGCTGCGATCTCCAAATCAATGGAAAAGAGCAAAAAGCTGTTCGCCGGAACGGAGATCAAGGGCAAAACGCTCGGCGTGATCGGCCTTGGCGCGATCGGCATCGAGGTTGCAAATGCCGCGGATGCGCTCGGGATGCAGGTTATTGGCTACGATCCGTTCCTCGCCGTGAGCGGCGCGCTCCGCCTCTCCCGTCAGGTGAAGATCGTTGAACAGACCGACGCTATTTTTGAACAGTGCGATTATATCACGCTGCATGTGCCGCTTCTCGATTCCACGAAGGGCATGATCAACCGCGAATCGATCGCAAAGATGAAGGACGGCGCCGTGATTCTCAACTACGCGCGCGATCTGCTCGTCAACGACGACGATATGGCGGAGGCGCTCGAATCCGGCAAGATCCGCCGCTACATGACCGACTTCCCGAATGAAAAGACATGTCACATGAAAAATGTGATTGCGACGCCGCACCTCGGCGCTTCGACAGCCGAGTCGGAGGACAACTGCGCGGTGATGGCGGTCGACGAGCTGCGTGAATTCCTCGAGATGGGCTGGATCCGCAACTCCGTCAACTACCCGTCCTGCTCGCTGCCGCTTGAAAAATGCGCGTGCCGCATCTGCATCATGAACGTGAACCGTCCGAACATGATCGTGAGCTTCTCCTCCGTGCTCTCGCAGGCCGGGATCAATATCCCGAACATGACGAACAAGAGCCGCGGCGAGGCTGCCTACACGCTGATCGACTGCGATACCGTCCCGGACGAGTCGCTGATCGAAAGGATTCGCGCAATCGACGGCGTCCGGAAGGTTCGCGTGATTCATTACTGATCGTACGGCTTCAGATATTTTCCTGTGATACTGTCCGGGTTGCGGCTGATCTCCCGGGGCGTTCCTTTGGCAATGATCTGCCCGCCCTGGACGCCGCCGCCCGGCCCCATGTCGATGATATAGTCCGCATTCCGAATCACATCCAGATCATGCTCGATGACAATCACGGTCGCGCCATTCTCAATCAGCCTCCGGAATACGCCTAACAAGGTCCTGACATCGAGAGGGTGCAGCCCGATGGTCGGTTCATCAAACACAAATACCGACTCCGACTGGCCCCTGCCCATCTCGCTGGCCAGCTTCAGCCGCTGGGCCTCGCCGCCGGAGAGGCTGGGTGTTTCCTCACCCAAGGTCAGATACCCCAGGCCCAGATCCTGCAGCACCTGGAGCCGCCGCGTCACCAGCGGCAGATCGGCGCAGGCGGCAAGCGCCTCGCTCACGCTCATATCCATCAATTCCGGCAGAGTGTTTGCCTGTCCGCCCTTTTTGGGTACCCGGCGGATCAGACCGGCTTCCTTACTGTAGCGGGAGCCGCCGCAGTCCGGACAGGGAATCTCCACGTCCGGCAGGAACTGTACGTCAAGGCTGATGCTTCCGGTGCCGTCACAGGTGGGGCAGCGGAGACTGCCGGTGTTATAGGAAAAGTCCCCGGCCTTACGGCCCCGCTCTTTCGCGTCAGGCGTTCGGGCGAATACCTTGCGCAGTTCGTCGTGTATATCGGCATAGGTAGCCACCGTGGAGCGCACATTGATGCCAATAGGGGTAGCGTCGATCAGCCTGACCTGGGAAATGCCCCGGGCAGAGACGCTTTTGACATGATCAGGCAGTCTGCTCCCTTTGACCGATGCTTCCAATGCGGGAACCAGGCTCTCCAAAATCATGGTCGTCTTGCCGGAGCCGGATACCCCTGTCACGGCAATCAGCCGTCCTTTTGGAAAATCCACTTCCAGAGGCTTTACCGTGTGAATTTCAGATGTGGAGAGGTGAATGGTTCCCAGATCAAACATCTGCTGCGCCGGGACATGGTTTCCCACATCAATCACCGCTTCGCCGGTGAGGAAACCGCCAATGCGGGAGTCCGGATTATTCGCAACTGTCTCCAAAGGGCCCTGGGCGATCACGGTTCCGCCGCCTGCTCCCGCCTCCGGCCCCATTTCAATGAGCCAGTCCGCCTCCTTCAGCACATTAGTATCATGGTCTACCAGAATGACGGTGTTGCCGTCGGCCAGCAGATCACGCATCACCCCGGTCAGGCCCTCCATGTTCGAGGGATGCAGCCCGATGGATGGTTCGTCCAGCACATACAGTACCCCTGTCGTGCGGTTGCGCACCGCGCGGGCCAACTGCATCCGCTGCCGCTCGCCGGTGGAAAGCGTTGAAGCCGCCCGGTCCAGCGTCAGGTACGAAAGCCCCAAATCGATCAGCCGTTTCGCCGCTGTCTGGAAGGATTCGCAAATGCTCCGGGCCATAGGACGCATTTCTTCGGGAAGCGAACCGGGCACGCCGTTTACCCACTCCACTAAATCGGAGAGCGTCATCGTGCACGCCTCCGCCAGCGAGATGCCCCGCAGCTTCGGTGCACGGGCAGCCTCGCCAAGTCTTGTGCCGCCGCAGTCCGGGCAAATTTCCTGGCGCAGAAATTTTTCCACCCGCTTCATGCCTTTTTCATCCCTGACTTTGGACAGGGCATTTTCTACCGTGTAGGTGGCGTTAAAGTAAGTGAAATCCATATCGCCCGCCGCGCCGCTAGTCTTGTTCTGGTAGATAATGTTTTTCTTCACTGCCGGGCCATGAAATACGATATCCTTTTCCTTGTCCGTCAGCTCCCGGAACGGCACATCGGTACGCACCCCCATCTCCCGGGCGATGTCCTTCATCAATGACCACATCAATGTCTGCCACGGAGCCACCGCGCCCTCGTCAATGGACAGGGAATCGTCCGGCACCAGCGTCGTTTCATCTACAATACGGACAATGCCGGTACCGTCGCACCGCTTGCAGGCTCCCTGGCTGTTGAAGGCCAGCTCCTCCGCGCCGGGCGCAAAGAAGTGCTCACCGCACACCGGGCAAACCAGCTCCAGCCCCGCCGCCACATTGAGCGATGGCTCCACATAATGGCCGCCCGGACAGCGGTGGCTGGCCAGGCGGGAGAACATCAGACGCAGGCTGTTCAGCAGCTCCGTACCGGTGCCGAAGGTGCTGCGAATGCCAGGTACGCCGGGGCGCTGCCGCAGGGCCAGCGCCGCCGGAACATACAGTACCTCGTCCACCTGGGCCTTCTCCGCCTGAGTCATGCGGCGGCGGGTATAGGTGGAGAGGGATTCCAGATACCGCCGGGAGCCCTCGGCATACAGAATCCCCAGCGCCAGCGAGGATTTGCCTGAACCGGAAACACCTGCGATACCTACAATTTTGTGCAGCGGTACGTCCACATCCACATTTTTCAGATTGTGTACCCGTCCGCCCCGGATTTTAATTTTGTCCGGAGCAGTCTGCATTTCTTTCTTCATCAAAGCTTACTCCTTCATCAGGCTCTCATCCTGCCGCATCCGCCCCAGCACAATCTGCTCCGGCGTGATCGGCAGCTCGTTAAACCACAGGCCCGTCGCATTGTGGATCGCCGCGGTGACTGCCGGAAGCGGCGTGTTGATGACAACCTCTCCGATCGACTTCGCGCCGAACGGCCCGAGATTCTCATAGCTGCTCTCGAACTCGACCTGGATATGGCCGATGTCCTGACGCGTCGGGATCTTGTACTGCATCAGGGAATTTTCGAGGACCTTTCCTTCTGTATTATATGTGATGTTCTCGCTCAGTACCATCCCGATGCCCTGCAGGATGCCGCCCTCCGCCTGGACACGCGCGAGGTTCGGGTTGACCGGCGTACCGCAGTCGACAGCGGCAGCGTACTGAATCACCCTTGCTTCGCCTGTCTCGAGATCCACCTCGACCTCGGCCGCGCCTGCCATGAACGGCGGCGGGGAGGTCGGCGAGGAATGCGTCCGTGCAGCCTCGAGCGCGATCGTATTGCCGCACTGGGATGCTGTCGCGATCTCGGCCCTGCTCACCTGTCTGCCGTCCGTCTCGCAGATCACATTTTCCCCGTCAAAAACAACCTGTCCCGGTTCGCACCCGAGAAGCTGCGCGCCGAGCGCACAGATCTTTTCCCGCAGCTCAATCGCGGCCTGCTCCACGGCCTTGCCCGTAACGAACGTCGTGCTCGACGCGTAGGAGCCGGAATCATACGGGGAAGCATCCGTATCGGCGCCGAACACCGTCACATCGTCGACGCTGCAGTCGAGCACCTCCGCCGCAATCTGCGCCAGAATCGTATCGCAGCCGGTCCCCATGTCCGCCGCGCCGATGCGCAGCGTATAGAAGCCCTCGTCGTTCACCTTCAGCGCAGCCGAACCGACGTCCACGCCGGAGATGCCGGAGCCCTGCATTGCAAGGCCGATCCCGACGCCGCGCACCTTGCCGTTCCCCATGTCGCGGGCCGGGTACTTCTCATCCCAGCCGATCATCTCTTTTACGCGTGCGATGCAGCGGTCGAGCGCACAGCTCGTGTTCGTCTCGCCGTAGTATGCCGGCATCACGTCGCCTTCCTTTATAATATTCTGCTGGCGCAGAACAGCCGCATCCATTCCAAGCTTTTCCGCGAGCTCATTTACCGTCGTCTCAACCGCGAACAATCCCTGCGTCGCACCGTAGCCGCGGTACGCGCCTGCCGACATCCGGTTCGTGTAGACGACGTCGCTGACGAAACGGAACGCCTCCGCCTTACCGTAAAGCGGGATCGACTTATGCCCGGTCAGGCCCACGGTCGTCGGGCCGTGCTCGCCGTAAGCGCCCGTATTCGAGAGCGTATACAGATCGATCGCCCGGATCCGACCGTCCTTCATCGCACCGAGCCGCACATTCATCTGCATCTCATGACGCGGCGACGAAGCGGTCATGCACTCCTTCCTGCTGAAAATCAGCTTGGACGGCTTCTTCGTTTTCCATGTCACAAACGCCGGATAAATCTCCATAACCGCGGTCTGCTTGGCGCCGAAGCCTCCGCCTACTCTCGGCTTCTCCACCCGCACCTGCGACTTCGGAATGCCGAGCGCCTTCGCAACGATGCGGCGGCAGTGGAACACGATCTGCGTCGAGCTGACGATATGCAGACGGCCATACGTGTCGATCGAGCAGAATGTGCCGAACGGCTCCATCATCGTCTGCTGCGTGGCTTTTGTATGGAAGGTCCGGTCCAGCACGATATCGCAGTCCGCGAGCACCGCCTCGATATCCCCCTCCCCGCACTCGTCATGCGCACAGAGATTTCTTTTATTGTCAGCGCCGACCGGACAGAGTGCCTCCCAGTTGTCCTCCGGGTGGACGAGGACCGGATTGTCCTTCGCCGTTCTGAAATCAGACACCGCCTCAAGCACCTGATAATTTACCCTGATCATGCGGAGCGCGCGGTCTACGCACTTCTCATCCTTTCCTGCAACGATCGCCACGGGATCGCCGACAAAACGCACATGGCGGTCGAGCACCAGACGGTCCTGCGGGCTCGGCTCCGGGTAGGTCTGGCCTGCCAGCGTGAATCTCGGGCCGTCCTGCGGCACATCCTCCCATGTAAAAACCGCCTCGATGCCGGGCACCTTTTTGGCCGCGTCCGTCTGAATCTCCTCAATCAACGCATTTGCGTGCGGGGAACGCAGCAGCTTTACGATGAGGCACCCCTCCGGCGCAAGGTCGTTCACGTAGACCGGCTGCCCCGTCAGAAGCTGCATGGCGTCCTTTTTGCGGACAGGCTGATTGACTGCTCTCATGACGCTCCCCCCTTCTTTTTCCATTCAAGGAAATTCAAAATGCCGCGAAGCTGGCCCTCATAGCCGGAGCAGCGGCAGAGATTCCCGGAAAGATATTCCCGGATCTCCTCCTCGGACGGCTCCGGGTTCTCCCGAAACAGCGCAAGCGCGTTCATCACGAAGCCGGGATTGCAGAAGCCGCACTGCTCCGCCCCCTGATCCGCGATAAAAGCGCCGAACTCGCGCGCTTCCTCCTGCAGCCCCTCGAGCGTCGTAACGCTGTGCCCGTCGGCGCGCGCCGCAAGCACGGAGCACGATAGCACGGGCCTGTCGTCAAGAAATACGGTACACAGGCCGCAGTTCGAGGTCTCACAGCCGCGCTTCGTGCTCATGCAGCCCTGCGCCCTGACAAAATCCAGCAAAAGCATGTCCGGCGCAATGTCGGCCTGAACCTTTTTGCCATTTAAAGTAAGTGATATCTGCATACTTATCCTCCAAAAATATTATCTGCCAGTCCCCGGTTCTTACGCAAGCGCCAGACATGCACGCCTCGTCAGCACCTGCCCATCCACAGATGCTATGGGGCAGAAACCTCATACCAGCGCCAGACATGCGCGCTTGCCGGCACCTGCCCATCCGCAGATGCTATCCGGGGCAGAAACCTTATACCAGCGCCAGACATGCACGCTTTGTCAGTACCTTCACGAGCTCGCGGCGGTACTCGGCGCTGCCGCGCAGATTCGTGCCGACCGGGATATGGTCAGCAGCGTACATTCCGAATGCCGCAGTACTCTCCTGCGTGATCCCGTCCTTCAGGATGCCTGTCTCATCTGTAAGCAGCATTGCACGCTGCGGACGCGCCCCGATGCTGACGCGTACCTTCCCGTCAATCAGCGCAGCCGCACACGCAAGCGTCGGAAAATCGGTCTTTGTATTGCGCATCGACTGATATGCAAAACGGCCCGGTGTCTTCCTGATGATCACGCGCACGAGAATGTCCCTGTCCCGCGGGCTTGCCGCAAACTCCGCCATCGGAACGATCCCGCCCTTATACAGCTCAACGTAGCTGTCAAGCGCGAGCAGCATCGTCAGCACATCCGAAAATCCGAATCTGCCGAACACGCTGCCTCCCACAGTCGCCGAATTGCGGAACTGCACGCCGACGATGTGGCGCACACTCTCGCGGACCGCTCCGTCCGTATAGGTATTCAAAGCTTCATCCGTCTCGAGCTGGCGCAGCGTCACCATGCAGCCGATCCGGAACTCCTCTGCGTCCTCCTCGATCTGATCGAGTCCAAGAGCTGAGAGGTCAATCGCGGTCTGCACATTCCGCTGCCCCATCTTCGTCCAGAGCATCCCGCCGAGAAGCAGGTTGGAGCGCTTCTGGTTGAGCGTCCAGGCTTCCTCGAGGGACTGAACCCGCCTGTATTCCTTGCAAGTAAACATATAGTTCCTCCTTGTCAGGGGTACTGTTGGCTGCACCCCGTGTATGCTGCTGTTCAGATTGCCGGTTGGATCTGTTCATTTTCATGGACCTTGCGGCAATGTGCAAAGTTATGACTGAACCGATGGCATTTCGTCTATCACTATATCGGACGCAGGAAAACCATCCGCCTGAATCCTCTGCTCCGAATCGCTTCGTTGGCAATTGCTAAGACTCCATAATGTCTCCACAGTTGCCGCGGGCAACTCAAAAATGTGCCTGATGCACATTTTTTCAGACAATGCCCGCTAAAATTTCTGCTGGAATGCAGAAATTTTACAACTGCTCCGACATTCTGGAGCCTAACCAATTGCTCAACGCGCTATAGTCGCGACAGATTCAGGCGGATGGTTTTCCTGCTGTTTTATTTCGGGCTAAACGGTAACTGAATAGCAGCTCAATTTTATTTAATATTGTAACAGATGTTTGCAAAATTGCCAATATTCTGCTATAATCTCATCGTTGTATTTTTAAAACTATAACGGTAGAATTTAGGGGAGGTACATATGAAAAGAAGATTTTGGAAAACTGTATCCGCCGTCACAGCGGCAGCAATGATCGTCAGTGGTGTCCCGGCTGTGAGTATGGCCGAGGAGGCCGGAACTGGGGCGCTGGCTGCTGACGGTGCAGACGTCCGTTTCCCGGTCACGGTGACGGATCAGCTTGGGCGCGAGGTCACGATCGGGGAAGAGCCGCAGACACTGGTCAGCGGATATTATATTTCGACAAGTATGCTGATTGGTCTCGGGCTGGAGGACAGGCTCACTGGCATCGAGGCAAAGGCGGATACCCGTCCGATCTATAGTCTGGCGGCGCCGGAGCTGCTCGAGCTGCCGAATGTCGGCACAGCGAAGGAGTTCGATCTTGAGGGCTGTGCAGCGCTCGCCCCGGATCTCGTAATCGTACCGGCCCGCCTGAAGGACAGCATTCCGGCTCTGGAGGAGCTCGGCATGACGGTAATCGCGGTGAAGCCGGAGGACGACGCAATGATGCTGGAAGCACTCGAGCTGATCGGCGAGGCGACCGGCACACAGGCGCGTGCAGATGAGCTTGTGGGCTGCTACAATCAGAAGCTTGGCGAGCTCTCGGAAGCGCTCGGGGACTGCGGAACACCGTCGGTCTACCTCGGCGGCAACAGCTCCTTCCTCTCCACCGCAGGCTCCGGCATGTATCAGAATTCTATGATCGAACGTGCGGGCGGTGCAAATGTCGCAGCCGAAATTGAGGAAGCCAACTGGACCGATATCTCTTATGAACAGATCCTCGCATGGAATCCTGACGTGATTCTGCTCGCCGCGGACGCCTCATATTCGGTTGACGACGTTCTTGCCGACGAGAATCTCTCCGGCGTTACGGCTGTCGCAAACGGCGCTGTTTACCAGATTCCGGGCAGCATCGAAGCGTGGGATTCGCCTGTCCCGGCATGCTTCCTCGGCTCGCTGTGGGCCGCATCCGTCCTGCACGGAGATCTCTGGTCCGCAGACGATTATCAGGCCGCGGCTGTTGAATTTTATGAGACATTTTACGGCTTCACACCGGACGTGACCACTGCGTGAAACATTTCCGGCATTACAATTCATCCGGGACTTTGCACTTTGCCGCAAGGTCCCCGAGAACACATATATTCAGGAAATATACGACCATTACATACAAACACTGAGGTCTGCTTTGCCCTGCCCAGCTTGCTTACATATGGGAGGTCTTCATGACGAACCAACGCAAGAAAACCGCACTCCTGCTCACAGCGGCTCTCCTTTTTACGGGAGCCGCGTTTTTCGTGTCCCTGTGCACGGGACGGTATCCGCTGACCATCCGCTTGCTGTTATCCGGCAATGAAAACGCCTGGCGCGTTTTCCGGACGCTGCGGCTGCCGCGTACCTTCCTCGCGATGCTCGCAGGCTTCGCACTCGGGATTGCAGGCTTCGTATTTCAGATCGTTTTTAAAAATCCGCTGGCCTCGCCCGACATCATCGGCGTCTCGTCGGGTGCCTGCGCCGGGGCCGCAGCGGCGATCCTTCTGCTTCACGCGTCCGCGCCTGCGATTACGGCCTGCTCGTTCGCGGGCGGGCTTGCCGCTGTGTGTCTTGCGCTCGGACTGGCACGCGCGGCCGGACGCGGACGCCTTTCATCGCTCGTCCTCTCCGGCATCGTGGTCAACGCGTTCGCGCAGTCAGCTCTGATGATCTTCAAATATCTGGCCGATCCCGAAAAGGAGCTGGCCTCGATTGAGTACTGGACAATGGGAAGCTTCTCAGGCGTGACGGCCTCACGCCTCCCGTCCGCCTGCATTGCAGCAGCCGCCGGGATCCTCGCGCTGTTTTTGCTGCACAGACAGCTTTTGCTGCTTTCGCTCGATGAGGACGAAGCAAGAATGCTCGGCGCTCCCGTTGCGCTTCTGCGGGCTGCGGCGCTTGGCCTCGCCACACTCATAACGGCTGGGATTGTCAGCGTCACAGGCGTCATCAGCTTTGCCGGGCTGCTCGCGCCGCACGGCGCAAGGATTCTCCTGCGTGACAGCCGCCGTCCGACGATGGTTCTGTCTGGACTGCTCGGAAGCGGACTCGTCCTGACCGCCGACATGATCGCGCGCAGCGTCTCCGCCGGAGAGCTCCCGGTCAGCATCCCGATTTCGCTGCTTGGAGCTCCGTTCCTGCTCTGGCTTGTGTTGAAGGGAGGACGGAAATGGGATTGATTGTAAAGCATTTTTCTGCAGGTTATGAAAAAAGAGGCGCGTTTGACGCCGGAAATGCCATTGTCCGAAATATCTCCTTCTCACTCCAGCCTGGAACGATCACTGCTCTCGCAGGTTCGAACGGATGCGGCAAGACGACGCTGCTCAAAGGATTATGCGGCCTGATTCCGGCCAGCGGGACATGCATACTGGTCAATGATGAAAATTCACTATCGGACGAGCCGCAGACTCCGGCTCACAGCCAGACTCAGACACATATAAATGATGGGATACTACGGCCAAAGCAGACTACACAGTCAGTTCATTCCAACCATGCATTTCAGAATGCTTTCGAAAAAAAGCAACGTGCTGACGCTGCCATGCCTCCATACGGCTCTGACCTGCGCACCCTCTCACCCAGGCGGCTTGCGCGCGCCGTCAGCTACATCCCGCAACGCAGCGGGATCGCAGTACCGCTTCCCGTCATCGATGTCGTTCTCATGGGCTTTGAGCCTGTGCTGCATCTGCTTGAACAGCCCGGGAAGCTGCACAGAGAGCAGGCGCGCGCCGCACTCGCTGCGGTCGGCATGGCCGGATACGAGAATCACAGCTTTCAGACGCTCAGCGAGGGCCAGAAGCAGCTCTGCATCCTCGCCCGCACGCTTGTGCAGGACGCGCCGCTGCTGCTGCTCGACGAGCCTGACAGCGCTCTCGACTTCACGAACCGGCACCTTCTGCTCGACACACTTCGTCGGACTGTTGCAGAGCGTCAGCGGACCTGCCTTCTCGTACTGCATGATCTCAATCTCGCACTGGACTGCTGTGACCAGCTCCTGCTCATGGAGAGCGGGCAGCTTACCGGAATCGTACACCCACGGAGCGATTCTGAGGAGACGCTTTCTTCCTCTTTATCTGTCCTATGCGGGCCTGTCCGCGTTTTCCGGCGGGACGGCCACTGCTTCCTCTATCAGATAAAGCCCTGCCCCTGAGAAACTGCATGGCAGTATTGAGACCGTAAAAGACGCTGGTTCCAACCCACAACAAAACACACCGTAACAGCGGAACATTGTAACAGTTCCGTACAAATCGAAACACCTGCTACTGAGGCTGCACATGTAGCAGTTTATCCGGCAAAACGCTCCGGGTTCCATACAAATCGAAGCACCCGCTACTGAAGCTGTAAAAACGCGATTCGAAAGGAGACCACCATGCGCCCCGTAATACACACCTTTCTCTATGATGACAACGGCGACCGCTTTTTCGGCGAAGGCCCTTACCGGCTCCTGCTTGGTGTCGGGCAGACAGGCTCCCTGCGCCAGGCCGCCGCACAGATGGACATGGCCTACACCAAAGCACTCGCAATCCTGCGCCGCGCCGAGTCCGTGCTCGGCTACCCCTTGATCGAACGCCAGACCGGCGGCAGGGGCGGCGGCGGAAGCTGCCTGACCGATAATGCAAAGGAGCTGATCACTCGGTACGCCCGCTACAAAAAAGAATGCAATGAAGCGGCACAACGCATTTTTGAAGAATGCTTCCCGAATGACACTTCTGAGCACGCGCTGTAATTAGACTGGCAGACATACGAGCTTCACGAACCTGTGTAACAAACATAACAAATACGGAAAGGAATCCCTATATGAATCCTGCAAAACCGATCCTTTACCGGCCATCCGCCGAAGCGCTTCTGGCTGCTTTCCGTGCCAGCGGCAAGCGCCATCTGATTATCACAGGTGCGCGCGGCAGCGGCAAGACAACGCTGCTGCAAAATTTTCTGCGCCTGCAATACCCGGAACGCGAGGGTGGCATCGACTGCCCGTTCCCGTTTGATCTGCCTGGGTTCACGTCGTGGGCGGTCCGCACGAATGATGCATGGATTTCCTGCAAGGACAAGCCGTACAACTCTCCTGAAAAAAACACAACATCAGCCTGTGCATATAATCATGCATCGATATCCTGCAAAGGCAGATCGGACGAATCTTCCAAAACAGATTCTTCATCATCCTGCGAGGATCGTTCACCAGCATCCTGCGGGGGCGCATATGCTAAAATTCCGTCCTCCATCCGCCTCTACGATCACTGCTCACGGCAGTCTGCGGTAATCGGACTGCCCGCGCAGGACTGCGAAATAATAACCCACGCCCCAAATAGTCCGTACCCAATGCGCGACGGTAAACGTATGCGCGCCGTCCCTGACGGCTTCCTGACAGTCGGCCTCGAGGCGCTGCAGAATGCACTCCGCTCAACCAGTGCGGTTGCGGTTCTCGACGAGATCGGTTACCTGGAAGAGAGTGTACCTGCCTTCTGCGATGCCATCCGGAAGCTTTTTGAAAACAAAAATGTCGTCGCAGTCCTGCGCAGCCAGGCTGCCCGCCCTGCCGGGTGTACTGGTACTCCCGCATCTGATCTACCTGATTTGAATGCCGGTGCCAGTGATTCATCCGCCACACTTACCGGGCTCCTGCGTTCGCGCGACGATGTATTTGTGCTTGATTTGTCCGCCCCGCTTCCGCACATCGGCGCAGTTGTCATGGCCTCCGGGGAGGGACGGCGCTTCCGCGCCAGACTTTCCGGCATTCATACGGACGTATCTGAGCTGGCAGACTGCGCCGGTCCGGCATTTTCCGGCAAACTTTCCGGCATTCATACGGATGTATCTGAGCCGGCAGACTGCGCCGATTCGGTATTTTCCGGCAAACTTTCCGGCATTCATACGAACGTACCTGAGCTGGCAGACTGCGTTGATCCGGCATTTTCCGGCAAAGCAGCCGGACGCACAGCTATTGCCCCACAGCAAAGCCATGAAAAATGTAATGCCCGCTTTCTGTCAGCCGGATATAAGCTCCTCGCCGACTTCCACGGCGAGCCCTTACTTGCCCCGGTGCTGCGGACTGCATCCATGCCGCTGATCAGGAGCCGTATCGCTGTCACACGGTCGTCGGACGTCCGCGATCTCTGCCGGGTTTTTGATTTTCCATGCATTCTGCACGACCAGCCGCTATTATCCGATACCATACACATCGGACTGCTGCACCTGTGCGGTATTTCCGAAACCAGCACGCAACAAAAGAGTCC
>Ga0129308_1000520_pt1 | contig 56192 bp, 68 predicted proteins | sample L827metagenome_FD_94440 | JGI IMG/M metagenome (GOLD analysis project Ga0129308, IMG submission 94440) | Ring-tailed lemur group fecal microbial communities from Wisconsin, USA - L827 metagenome | ecosystem: Host-associated > Mammals > Digestive system > Large intestine > Fecal | place: USA...
CTCTTTTCAAGCAGCGCATTCCACTTGTTTATGCTCTGCAAATCAAACTGGCAGTTTCCCTCCGTGACCTCCCGGAGTTCATCGGGGGTCATAACAGGCATATACTTCTCAATCTCCAGCAGCCGGGCAAGGCGTTTCCGCACTTCATCAGCAGCAGAGGTTATCATTGCTCCCTCCCCAAGCAACAGCCACCGGGCATTAAGTTCTGGGAACTTTTCAAGCAGGGAAACTATCGGGCGTATGCCGATGCCGCTCTCCCCTTTTGTCAGCCTGTTGAGGTACTGGGGCGACCAACCCATAATCTCGGCAAATTCCGCTTGTTTGCCGGAGGTCTTGTATTGTATGATGTCAAGTAACCGCTCGTGTATCATTCCAACTCTCTTCTTGTTATCATCTTCCCGTCCTCATTTTTTAGAAAGGCTTTTCCGATAGTTTCAATTTTTATTGTTTCTCGAACCATGCCGCCATACGAATTAGCACCGCCAACATCTAACGTCCAATAGACCTTTGTACCGTCAATCTCGTATTTTTCGCTATATACTTTGACGGAATTTGGGTCTTTGGCGGTCTTTTTAAGATAGAGCATATAAATATCTCTTCCCTCTCTTACAGCTGAATTTTCGCAACTCATTAGAGCCAGCGAACAAAATAATACAAGTACGATTTTTTTCATTTTCCGAAATTCTCAATGATTGATAAAAGGCGGTCGATTTGCTCTTGGCTCTTGCTCAACTGCTCAGACTGCCTTTTGATGATTTCCAAATAGTCTTTCTCAGTTTTGTTTACGGTTACGGAGTGTCCTTGTATATTATCACCACTTTGGTTGTTTTGAACAATACCATTATTGGTAATGTTTCCCTCCCCGGTCAAGAGCCAATTTACAGATAAGCCAAACAACTCATTCCATTTCTGCGCCTGCTTCTTTCCAAAAGCCTTTTTGTCATTCAGTAAGGCATTTACATACGATTGCGACACCCCAAGTTGAGCGGCAATTTCCTCTTGTGTTATGCCCTTTTCTTTGAAAAAAGCACTCAATTTTTCACCTATTTTCTCCATAATCTATAATTTGTTGATTTTCAACACTTTACGGAGCGGCAGAAAAATTTATCACTTTTATAACCAAAAAAGTTGAACAAAAATTTTGTTTATAACTAAAAAGGTTATATTTTTGCATCAAGTTTCTAAACCGCTTTATAAAACGGTTTCAAAAATACAAATAAAAAACGAAGTAAACTAAAAAGTTGAGCAGAAAATATGATTGTAGCAACATTTTGGAAATCGGACTTTGCAGGAGACAACCTCGAACAGCTTTATGAAATACTAAAACAATACGCTGTAAAAGGGGTCGGATGCTGGTTTACGGATAGGACGAACTTCATACAGGCTTGCTTGCCTGATGAAGATAGTTACGAGTGGATAATGGAACACGTTGCCAACTATGGCGACCCCTCTCTGAATAAATAACTTAAAAAGTAGATAGATATGATTGATGTAAGAACACCCATTGAAAAGGCAAGGGACGAGCGGAACAAACGTATCTGCAATAGTTTCTTGAAGCTATCCAATGAAATGCCGGATTGCAGACCGCATCGCATCTTCGGACTGATAGCGGAAAGTGTGGGGATGACTATTCCCGGAGTGAAAAAGATTATCATTGATAACGGTCTGTATCAATGTAAGAGCAAGTAAACCAATTAGATTATTCATTATGGATATATTTGATAAAATCGGCAGTTGGTTTCAGGTGATTGCATCCGGGTATTTCGTCCTGTTTACCCTATTCCAGCTTATTAGAACATTGGTTAAACATTCGGACACATTCTACTTCCTCTGTTTTGCAGCAATGCTATTCCTCTCTTGGAGGTTGTTCCGCTTGTCATTGGTAGAACTGAAAGAACTAAAGAAAGGAGGCAAGAAATGATTACATCCATTGAGCCAAAAGTGAGCGACACAGGCAGGTACTCCGTTACTGAAACCTGTAATGTGCTGGGTATTCATCGCAACTCTCTCCGTAAGTACACGGAACAGGGGCTAATCAAATGCGGCTTCCGAAAATTGACTGCACGAAAGTTCTACGCTGGTCGTGAGATACTGAAATTTTGGAGGTCGCAACTATAAGAAACAACAAACAGCCGCAAGGCATAAAATTTTAGAGATATGAGCGAAATTATCGAAATCAAGCAAGCGGAAGTCTTGCAGGCTATCAATCGCAGCGAGATTGATATGCAGGTATCAACGGCAAAGCAGTACCCTCGCAACCTGCCGGAAGTTCTTAACAAGATTGCGACCTACGCAACTATGGACACTGAAACAGCCTCCGACTGTTTCTATGTGCTTCGCAGAGGCGGTCAGAACGGAAGCAACACCATTGAGGGGTTATCCGTCCGTATGGCTGAAATAATTGCCGGGGCTTGGGGCAACCTCCGTGTTCAGACACGCATCATCGGCAATGATGGTAAGACAGTTACTGCGCAGGGCATCTGCCACGACCTCGAAACCAATGTAGCCGTGAGCGTGGAGGTCAAGCGCAGAATTACCGACAAGTACGGCAAGACGTTCTCGGAGGATATGCAGGTTGTAACGGGCAACGCTGCCAGCGCAATCGCTTTCCGTAACGCAGTCCTGAAAGTCGTGCCTAAAGCCGTAACCAAGCGAGTGATTGCCGATGTCAAGCAGGTAGCCCTCGGTCAGTCCCTCGACCTCGAAACGAGCCGTCAGAACATGATACAATACTTCGCCAAGTTGGGCGTGTCGGAGGAACTTCTGCTTGAATACCTCGACTTGAAGAAGCGTGAAGAAATCGACAAGGAGGCTGTGTATGAACTCCGTGCTACCGCCAACGCTATCAAGGAGGGAACGACCACCGTTGAGGAAAGTTTCATGAAGCCTATTCAGGAGAAGCGGCAAGCCGCAGAAGCCAAGAAAAAGGCAGAGGAGGCAAAGGAAAAGGCACTGGCTGCCCAAAAGCGACAAGGCAAGACCGCCAAGGCTGACGATGTGCCGGAGAATGTCGATAAGGAGACAGGAGAAATCAAACAATAATATCAACCGGGGCGCAACGCTCCACAACAACAATCAATTATGATAAACGAAGCATTAAGACAAGCCATTGAAGGGTGGCAACAAGAGGACAAGGAGAAACGTGCAATCTTGGTGATTGCCATCGAAGAGAAAGAGCGCACGGAGGAGGAAACCCACTGCGAAACCGCTGTAGCCGTAATGGGTGGCAGTAAACACCTTGTCGAAGCGGTGAAAGCCGCAAAGAGGGACGGAGGCGTAGTAGCCCAAATCTTCAATAAGGCAGATTTTAGTTTGTTAATGGATAAACTTTGCAAGTAATATGAGTTACACAATCATCAGACCAAAAGACCGCAACGAGTGGTTGAAGCACCGTGAGAGCGGCATCGGTTCATCGGAAGTCGGCACAATCCTCGGCTTGAACCCGTTTGAAACCCCGTATCAGCTTTGGAGAAGAAAGAAAGGGCTGGACGCTCCCAAGCAAGAGAACTTCGCAATGAAAGCCGGGCATTACCTCGAAGATGCCGTGAGCCTTTTCTACCGTGATGAAACGGGCAAGGAAATCATCAAGGCATCCGCTGGCGACTGGCTCATCGTGAACAACGAGAAAACCTACCTCCGTGTGTCCCCCGACCGCACGTTTTGGATACCGGGCAGAACGAAGTCCGACCGCAACAAGGGTATCTTGGAGTGCAAGACAACGCAAATGGAGGTTGATGCGGACAGCCTACCGCAGCATTGGTTCTGCCAACTCCAGTACCAGTTGGGCGTTGCGGAACTGGAGCAGGGTGCGCTTGCATGGCTCACTATGGGGCGTGAGTTCGGCTACCGTGACATCATGTTCGACAAGGAGTTTTACGACTGGATGATTGGGGAGGTTGACAAGTTTTGGATTGACAACATCGTAGGCGGTCAAGAACCCCTCTTGCAGAGTGTCGAAGATGTCCTGCTTAAAAATCCCCGTCACGTTGTCGGTAAGAGCGTGGAGGCAGACGATGAACTGATTGCCCTCTGTTCGGAGTTAAAGACAATCAAGGAGGAATTGGGAGGGCTTGACAGCCGCAAGAAAGAAATCGAGAACGCCCTGAAAATGGCTATCGGTGATGCGGAGGCTCTTGTAGCACCAGGTGCGAGCAAGGCGAAACCGACCATCCTTGCCACTTGGAAAGCGGCAAAGGACAGCACCAAGTTCAACGAGAAGAAATTTGCGGAAGACAAGCCGGAACTCTACGCAAGTTATCAGTACCAAGTTCCCGGCTCACGTAGATTTTTACTCAAATAATCATGGACGAAAATCTGTACGGAAGCCTTTGTCTGACCGATATTCCAAAGGAACTTATCACGACTGGCAAGAACGGTAAGAATACCTCAATATCGTGGTAAACAAGCGCAGGGAGGTATCGCAGTTCGGAATGACCCACTATGTCAAGGCTCACTGCAAAAAGGAGCAGCAGCGTGAGGGCGTGAACTACTACATTGGGGAATTGAAGCCAAGCAGTTATCAGAACAATAACGCTACGGGAGCGCAAGGTGCTTCCACCGCTTCCGGCAATGAGGATGATTTGCCATTCTAAAGTCCGAAGATATGCACATGATAAGCAACCAGCAGCGGCAAGATGTTATTGACTTCCTGACCTCATTTATCGAGTTGACAGCCGATAAGGGCAGCAATCGGGTGTATAACCTCAAACGCCGTGCTGGATTGCTTGTCAGGAAGTTAAAAGACAACAAAGAAATTGATTATCAACTTGTAAAACGATTAAAAGATGAACTCAAAAAAGATTGAAATCGAAGTGCCTAACGGCAAGAAGCCCGAATGGGTAAACGGAGTGCTAACACTCGTGGACGAGAAGCCCCAAAACGTAATGGAGCGTGTCAAGACATTCAAGGATGCCTGTAATGAATTAGGCATTGAGCATGACAAGTGGGTGCAGGACAAGAAAGACCTCGGACTTGAAGCCGATGTAATCGCCTACCTGAAACTGCGCATCATCGCAGCGGCTCTCAACGAGGGCTGGAAGCCCCAGTTCACTACGGATGAATACCGCTATTTCCCGTGGTTCTACCTCTATACCCAGTCGGAGATTGACGAAATGAGTGAGGAAGAGAAAAGCCGTGTGGTGTATCGGTCGAGCAACAATGCGAATGCGGGTGGCGGTGTTGTGTTTGCGTACACGAACTACGATTCGTCGTACTCGCACACGAACATTGGGTCTCGGCTTGCCTTCAATACACGTGAACTTGCGGAATACGCAGGTCGCCAGTTCGTTGAGATTTGGGCTGATTATGTTTTCAAGCCGGAGGAAGAGAAATAAGATTACTAACCGGGGCGGCAATTCCGCTGCCCCATAAATTCAAAACAATATGGATAAAGTTTTAGGACAAGAGTACGAGGGCAAGGCAAGAATTGACTTCCTGCGTGACAACTGCGATGCGGTTGAGGACTTGGGTTACACGAAGCAGCTCCCGAATGAGGAAATTGAGGCGTTGAAAGACCGCCTTGTTGAGAACAACATCCAACTGCGTGATGTCCGTGCCGACAAGAAAGCCGCCAACAAGGAGTTCAACGACCAAATCAAGCAGTTGGAGGAGAGCAACGATGAAGTAACCGGGAAACTGAAAGCCAAGAGTGAGTTTGTCACGGAGGCTTGCTTCAAGTTCGTTGACACGGAAACCCGTGAAGTGGGCTACTACAACCGTGAGGGCTTGCTTGTTTACTGCCGCCCCGGTCGCCCGGAGGAAATGCAGAAGAGCATGTTTTCCCCGGTTTTGAGAACTGGTACTGAGGGCTAATCAACCAATTTATAAACATTCAAAATTACATCAAAATGGAACAGAAAATCAAAGAAGAAGTAAAGAAGCAGATTGCTGAAATGGTAGCCAACGGACTTCCTGCTGGCGTGGGTGAAATCGTTATCCGTGAGGGTAAGGCAGTGGAACTGAAAGAGCCTGTCAAGGTTAAGATACAGGGTACGATTGATGCCGCTGCCCGTTGGCTGGAAACACGTTTCGACTGCATCAAGGAAAAGACCTGCCACGTGATTGTGAACCGTGAGCAGTTGACAATCGCCCTGCAGTGCAACGAGAATAACCACTACGGCACTCTCGTTGTTGGCTCTCTGACCCTCTCCCCGGAGTACAAGCGTTTCGGCATCAATGAGGGAGAGTACATCACCAATTTTGAAATGGCTGAACTCATCAAGATGAACCGCTCATTCTTCGAGAACAAGTCAGTCGCCATGAAGCTGGTAACGGACTTGCAGAACTTCAAGGCAAAGGTCGATAAGGAGATTGAGCAGAGCAACAACAACCGTGGCGACAGACGCATCCTGATTAACCAGGCTGTGGAACACAATCTGCCGGAGGCGTTCACCCTCATTCTGCCCATCTTCAAGGGAACTGCCAAGCAGACAATCGCTGTGGAGGTGTACGTGAACCCGTCCGACTTCTCCTGCACACTCGTTTCCCCGGAGGCAAACGACCTCGTGGAAGAAATGCGTGACCGTGAGATTGATGCCGTGCTGGAGCGCATCAAGGAACGCTGCCCGGACATCGTGATTATCGAGCAGTAAACGAGCCGTGAACTAAACGGTAGCCGTAGGGCTGGACTTTGACAGCGATTGCAGGTTTGACCCCTGCCTACGGCACTAATTTAGACAACAATATATGTATCAGTTAAGAGATTATCAACAACAGGCTTCCGATGCCGCAGTGTCGTTCTTTCAGCGGAACGACAAGAAAAACGGTATCATTGTGCTTCCAACGGGCGCAGGGAAAAGCCTTGTCATTGCAGATATTGCCGCCCGGCTTGATGCCCCGGTGCTGATATTCCAGCCCTCAAAGGAGATATTGGAGCAGAACTACGAGAAACTTTGCTCCTACGGTGTTTTCCATGTCGGGATATTCTCGGCTTCATTCAACCGCAAGGAGGTTCAGAAAATCACCTTTGCGACCATAGGGAGCGTAAAGAACTGCAAGGACTATTTCAGGCGTTTCCGCTACGTTATCATTGACGAGTGCCACTATGTCAATGCAGAGGCAGGAATGTACAAGGACTTCATCGAAACAATCCAGTGCAAGGTTTTAGGACTGACGGCAACCCCGTACCGCCTTTACTCAAACAGGTTCTACGGTTCAATGCTCCGTTTCATCACGAGGACGAACCCAAGAATTTTCAATGATGTGCTTTACCACGTGGACGTGAAAACGCTCCTGAACCGGGGCTACCTCGCCAACATGAACTATTACCAGTTGAGCGTGGTAGATACCAGCCGACTGAAAGTAAACAGCACCGGGGCTGATTATACCGATGCCAGCGTAAGGCGATACTATCGGGAAATCAAGTTCAACGACACGTTGGAGAACATCATCCAGCGGCTCTTGGTAGCCGGGAGGACTTCGATACTGGTGTTTACCCGGTTCATCGAGGAAGCGGAGTATGTGGCGAGGAACTGCGGTGCTTCTGCGGCAGTCGTAAGCAGCGATACGAGCAAGGCAGACCGTGAGGCAATACTTCGGTTGTTCAAGCAGAAAAAAATCAGCGTAGTGGCAAATGTGGGTGTCCTGACAACGGGTTTCGACTTCCCGGAACTCTCCACCGTGGTACTTGCCCGACCGACTATGTCGCTGGCTCTGTATTATCAGATGTGCGGCAGGGCTATCCGTCCGTACAAGGATAAGGTCAGTTGGGTGGTTGATTTATGCGGAAACTACAAGCGTTTCGGCAGGGTTGACGAGTTGATGATGCGGCAGACAAAGCCGGGTATATGGGCTGTATTCTCCGGGTATAGGCAACTGACGAATGTTTACTTTAGAAAATAAGTTAGCGATATGGCAGGATGGATTAAAATATACAATAAGTTTCTGCAATGGGAATGGTTCGATATTGCAGAAATGGTGCAGTTGTTCCTGTATCTATTGCTGAACGCAAACTACAAGGATGTTGTTTGGAGGGGCGTTACCATAAAGCGTGGTCAGTTGATAACCAGCCGTGATAAAATGTGCAAGGATTTACGGCTGACAGACCGTAAGATAAGGACGTGCCTTTCACGACTGAAAACGACTGGCGAAATATCCATCAAAGCGACCAACAAATATTCGGTCATAACTATTTGTAAATATGATGAATACCAAAGTGATGATGTTATCAATCGACCAGCAGAAAGACCAGCAGAACGACTAACAAACGACCTGCAAACGACCGACAAAACGACCAGCCAAACGACCACAAGTACAGAAGTAAAGAATATAAGAAGTAAAGAATATAATATCAAAGATATTAAGCAAGAGAGTGGGTCTAACGACCAACTTTCTTCTGCCTCTGACGAGGCAAAAGCCGTTGAGCCTGCAAAGCCTAAAACAGAAAAATTGCCTTTTAAGGAAATCAAGGAAATGTGGAATGAGACCTGCCCCGGCTTCCCGAAGTTGTTCACCATATCGGAAGCCCGTAAAAACAAGATGCGCCTCCGCATTGCGGAAATGGGCGGCTTGGAAAAGGCTCTCCCGTTGATTAAGCAGATTTTCGAGAAGATGCAGCAGAGCAAGTTCCTGAAAGGCGACAACAAGCGAGGCTGGAAAGCATCTTTCGACTGGCTTTTCGAGAACGACAAGAACTGGGTCAAGGTCTATGAGGGAAATTACGACAACAAGCCCGAACAGGCTGCTGCCAAGAGATATAATGCTAACAACAGAAATTGCAATGACGAATGGAAGTAACTAAAAACATCAAGGACAAGAACGGTAACGAGAAAACCGTGAAAATTCAGACCCCGAAAATTGACCTCATTCTGAACGCAATTCGGGAAAGGGGCATGTTTGCACAGATTACCCGTTACCAGTACCTCGACTACAACATGGAGGAGGAAATGCAGATAATTGAGGCTATCGGCAAGAGCCGCACTCCGTATTTTGTGATTGACAATGAAAACCGCTTCACGTATGAGAACTTCATACGCTGGTGCCGTTGCGACACCAAGATGCTGTGCCTACACCCGGAAACATCGCAGGTGATACCGGGGAATCTCAGACGTGGCATCTACATAGCCGGAGCGACTGGCACGGGAAAGTCCTGGTGCTTGGATATTATGCAAGCGTATAGCCGGGTAATGGGCTTCAAGGTGAAATATGTCGAGGAACGGGACACTTGCCCATTATCGTGGAGTTCCGTCCGTGCTGATGTCCTCTGCGACACCTACACCGAAACCGGGGACATACGGAGGTTCAAGCAGCGCAACATCCTTTCCGTGCAGGACTTTGGCAGCGAGCCGTTGGAGTCGCTTTATATGGGCAACAGGCTGGAGGTGATGCGCTCCCTGATTGAGTACCGAGGCGACAGGTCGGACTGCCTCACGCTGATTACCTCCAACCTGAAACTGGGAGGCGACAAGCTGCTAAACCGCTATGGCGACCGTGTAGCAAGCCGATTAAGCGAAATGTGCAACTATTTCGAGATACGGGGAGAAGACCGCAGGAAGTGGCGAAATTTTGCGCCTAACGCAACGAAAAAGTAAAAGGCAACGAATGTTCCAAGCGAGCGTATTTAGTTGCTCTCGGTTGAAATATGAAGAAAATAACAATATAAATCCACAACAACAATGGCAGACATTAAAATCAAAAGAGAAGCGTATGTAAAGCGCATCAAGGAACTGGAGCAGGAGGAACGTGCAGCCAGTTCTGAACAAGAACGAAAGAAGATTGCCCGGAAGAGGAGGTACGTTGAAAACAAGTTGTTCCGGCTCAACCTCCCGGTGGAGCAGCGGCAGGACTATATGGTGAAAATCCGCTTTGTGTTCGAGGGTGAGGCGAAAGTGTACGCAACCTCAAAGGAGGAGGCAAAGCAAATCGTGAAAGATAGTTTCGGGATGCGCTGCGGTGAAATCCATGCGAGCGCACCTAACATCCTCGACTGGGATATTGATATGACACCTAACAAGATTGTAAAATGAAAAAGTTATTATACATAGACCTTTTTTGCGGTGCTGGTGGAACTTCCACGGGCGTAAATTCCGCACGATTGAACGGTGAGAAATGCGCTGATGTGATTGCTTGCGTAAACCACGATGCAAATGCGATAGCCTCCCACGCTTCAAACCACCCCGATGCGCTGCACTTCACGGAGGACATCAGGACGCTTGAATTGTCCCCACTTGTAGAGCATCTGAAAAAGTGCCGTGAGGACAATCCCGGTGCGCTGGTAGTCTTGTGGGCTTCACTTGAATGTACCAACTTCTCGAAAGCAAAGGGGAGGTCAGCCAAGGGATGCCGACAGCCGGACACTTGCCGAACATTTGTTCCGATACATCGAAGCCATAGCCCCGGACTATATTCAGATTGAGAACGTGGAGGAATTTATGAGTTGGGGTGAGGTGGACGAGAACGGCAAGCCCGTGTCTATGGATAAGGGCAAGAGTTATACCCGTTGGGTGCGCAAAGTAAAATCATACGGTTACAGGTTTGACCACCGCATACTCAACGCTGCTGATTATGGTGCATACACAAGCCGGAAACGCTTTTTTGGCATCTTCGCAAAGGGTGGCTTGCCTATTGTCTTCCCACGTCAGACCCACGACAAGAACGGGACAAATACGCTGTTCGGCTCTTTGGCGAAGTGGAAGCCCGTCAAGGATGTTCTTGACTTCGCAGACGAGGGCAAAACGATATTCAGGGATAAACCGTTGTCGGAAAAGACACTGGAGCGTATATATGCCGGACTGGTGAAGTTTATTGCGGGAGGCAAGGAAGCGTTTCTTGTTAAATACAATTCCATGAGCAGAACCGGGAAATATAACGCACCAGGTATTGACGAGCCTTGCCCAACGGTGGCGACACAGAACAGGCTTGGGGTTGCGCAGGTTTCTTTCCTATCAAAGCAGTACAGCGGACATCCCGATAGCAAGAACACCTCCGTAAACGAGCCAGCTGGGACTATCACGACCATAGACCACCATGCGTTTATATCGGCATACTACGGAAACGGGAATAACCATTCCGTTGAAATGCCCTCTCCCACCGTTACAACGAAAGACAGGTTAGCCCTTATCCGTTCAGAGCAATTCATTGATATGCAGTACGGAAATGGCACGGCAGCTTCCGTGGATGTCCCGGCTAATACAGTAACGACCAACCCGAAATTCAACCTTGTGACGGTCAAACGCCACTACCTGATGAACCCTCAATACAAGAATGTCGGTGGGTCAATCGAAAAGCCGTGTTTTACCCTGATTGCAAGAATGGATAAAATGCCGCCTTATCTTGTCACTGCGGAAACGGGAGACGTGTTTATTGAAGTCTATTCAACTGATAGCCCGATGACGGCTAAAATCAAGGAGTTTATGGCTCTCTACGGAATTATCGACATCAAGATGCGTATGCTGAAAATACCCGAACTGAAAAAGATTATGGGCTTTCCCGAAGATTACGTGCTGGTAGGCTCACAGGCAGACCAAAAGAAGTTTATCGGCAATGCGGTTGAGGTAAACATGGCACGAGTTCTCTGCGAGGCTCTTTGCAAGACATTATCCAAGAACGAACTTAAAAAGGCAATATAATGGAAAATTCAAAAGAAAAACGTAGTTGCGCAGACTGCAAGTATTACGAAGAGTGTGTAAAAGGGGCTTTCGGAAACATCCCGGCTGATGCGTGCGACTTCTCCGATGTGGCTAAAGACGAAAGCAGAAAGGAGGCTGACAATGAGAATAATTAAGTTCAGGGGTAAAACAAAATACGGGAAATGGGCATACGGCTATCTTACAGAACGTGCGAATGGGCTTTGCATTGACCGAAATTACGCTAAAGATGAACGTAACAACGAAGACCCCAATTTTGATGTGTATGCTTGTCCTTACGTTATCCCCGAAACAATGGGGCAGTTCACTGGGCTACGGGACAAGGACGGCAGAGAAATCTACGAGGGCGACATTGTAAGGTGGCTATTCATGCGTGTATGTGAAATGAAAGGGGAAGTTGTGTTTGATTCCATTATGGGCTGTTTTGTTGTATATGAAACTGATAGTTCCAATAAAACACAGCGCAGATGGATTAACGATTTGAACGGGATTAAAGTCATTGGCAATATCCACGACAACCCCGAACTACTGAAAGGAGGCGAACAATGAGATACTCACTCCGAAACAAAGAGAAGATTGCGGAAGCGTACAGCGAGGCATATTTGAAAGAGCATATCTTGGCAAGCCTCGATAGGTATTTCGCCAACAACAGCGAGGAGCAGATAACGGACGATGCCATGCAGGAGTTTTACACGACTTCCAACGGGTCAGAATATCCTCTTCTGCGAGTGAATGATGTTGCCGATGAAAACTCAATGATTGAGGTTGCGATAGTCGGGCAGCAGTACGATGTGTTAAGGTTGGCATTTTTAGGACGGGTTAAAGGTTAGCAATATGAAAGACAGACTGATAGAATGGGCAGACAAGTACGAGGTCGAGGGCTTTATAGCCAATGACCCCGTGCAGTTCCCCCGGAAGCACATAGGGAAACGAGCCGAAATCAGCGGCTTCATCACCTCGTGGCTCTCCTTTGGAAACCGCAAGGCAATCATCAAGGTGGCAGAATGGCTTGACAAGGACTTTTGCGATGACCCCTATTGCTGGCTAATGACGAAGCAGTACAACTTCTACTACAACGACCATAGGAGTTTCTACCGCTTCCTGACTTACGATGATTTGTACCGACTGGGCGACCGCCTACACAGGCTGTATGAGGATTTTGAGCGTATGGAGGATATGGTAGTGGCTTGGTCTAATAAAACGCCCGTGCAAGCCCTCTCTGCCTATTTCAACGGCATCAATGGTATTCCCGACTACGACAAGGGTTCTGCCTGTAAGCGGCTCTGTATGTTCTTGCGGTGGATGGTTAGACGGAATAGTCCGGTTGATATGGGCGTGTGGCGAAAGGTTAGCCCCGACAGCCTGATTGTTCCGCTTGATACCCACGTGCATAGAATGGCACTGGAACTTGGCTTGACGAGCCGGAAGCAAGCGGACATGAGAACGGCTGTTGAGATTACTAACGCAATGCGAGAGGTATTCCCGAATGACCCGGCAAGGGGTGATTTTGCCCTGTTCGGGTATGGTGTTGAACATAAAAACAAGTGATAATGAAAGCAAAAATTAAAAGCACAGGAGAAACCGTAAATGTTCACGAAGATATAAACGGTGATTTTGTAACAGAAAGCGGTTCATTATACAGGAACTGGCAACTCGAATTTGAAAAGGAAATTGACTGGGAGCAACGCAGGTACGAGATTGCAAAAGAACTTATGAGAGGCTTCGCTACTAATCCGCATAATATGCTTGTGGATGCAAAGATTGGAACATTGGCAGAATGGAGTGTAAGCGGTGCTGATGCCCTGATTGCGGAGTTACGGAAAGGTGGTGCGGAATGATACGGAAATGGTACGATGTGTCGTGCGACTTGTGCGGTTGTAGGCTTAACCGTTACGCTTGCCTTAAACCGACCCCGACACACTTACGACAAGACGGGGTAAAAGTCAGAATCAACAACGGGAAAATCCATACCTACTGCAAGGAATGCTTTAACAAAATATCAATAAACAATGGCACAGGAAAGCATCAGTGACTTCATGGAAATTGCAAGGGACTACGCCAAAGCCGAAAAGGAATTGGAGGTGCAGCACTGGGTGTATATTGGCATAGAGCGCATAGATGCAAATGGAAACCGGGTGCGCATTTTCTCTTACGACTTGCCAAGAGAGGTGTACGAGCGCAGGAACTGGGTTGTCAGGTGGAGAGAAGCAAAATGCAGATGTCAATACCCGAAAGACAATGTTCAATGCTATTTCTCTTTCTACGACAAGCGTTTGGGAAACACCCCGGAACTCACCGAAGATTTGCGGATGTTGGTATCAGCCAAGGCGCAGGTAACAAGGCAACAACGCAAGATTGACGAGTATGTAGAATGGCACAAGGCAAATGATTTATTCTTTGACGAAAGCACCGATATGGACTTGCTGAGGGTACGTGAAAAACTCTCAATAAAGCAACTGAATGTGCAGAAATGCGAAGAAAGATTGGAGCATAAAATCAAGCAAATACAGGAGGAAAAGAAATGAAATTGAGCAAGAAAGAAATAAGTCAAAGAATGGAAGCAGATGCACTTCACCTGAAACTGATATGTGAAGCACCGAATCCCGAAGTCGATAAAATAATATCAGAATTGCGTGAGGCGGCAAAAAGAATGCCCAAGGATATGAGCAAAGAGGAAGAAACGTCTTACATTATCAGAGGAATAGATAATGAGACATTGGCGTATCTTGATAATTTATTTCCAAAAGGAGGTACAGAATGAGAAAGTTACTTGCTATATGGCAGATACTTTTTGCCGACAAATGGGCAGTATTCACGTATGAGGAAGCACCTGATGACCCCGAATGGATGACTGCCCCATATTTCAGATGGAACATATCGCAAAAGTTCAAAGAGGATGAGAACTTTTTCCAACTGATTAAAGACAAGATTAGTCACATTGAAAAATACGAAGAGAATGAAAGCAATAACGATTAAACAGCCTTGGGCGAGCCTGATAGTGTCCGGGCTGAAAGACATAGAAAACAGGACGTGGAAAACTAACTTCCGTGGGCGTGTCCTTATACACGCTGCGAAAACACCAGTCAAGGATGGCTGGAGTGCGCTAAACAAGGAGCAGTTGGATAAGGTATCAGGATACGAGGATAAACTCTACGGGAGCAACGAGGATTTGCCAAATGGCGCAATTATCGGTAGCGTTGAGATAGTGGACTGCGTGAAAAATCACCCGTCCCCGTGGGCTATCGAGGGCGACTATAACTGGGTACTGGCTAACCCGGTTATGTTCCCCGAACCGATTACGGGCGTGAAAGGCAAATTGTCCTTTTGGGACTATGACGGGGAACTGCCCCAGCCAAAGCCGGAGAAGCCCCAGCAGCCCGTGAAGATGCCCGACATGAAAGAGTTGCAGGAAAAGAAGTTCCGGGACGATGTTTCGGAAAGCACTCGCAAGATGATGGAACGGCTCACGCTGAACGAGCAGATGCGTGTTTCTTTCGTTCCGCTCATCATCACCCACCTTGCTTGGGTGTACGCTGACAAGGCTATGGCTTGTGCCGCCCGTGATAAGGTGAGCCTGTTAAAGAAGTTGAGCCGGACACTGAAAATGGTGCATCAGAAGTACAACGAGGAGTTGCGCAGGGAACTCGACTACAACCACCTGCAGAACGTAGCCAAGCAGACTGAAATGTGCATGAACGAGATAAGCCGGGACTTGACGATACTCTATTTCACCGTAAATCAGGAATTGAAACGGAAAGTGCCGCAGTACGGATTTGACGAGCAGCGGACATACGCTGTAATTTCCACGCTGTTTATTGACTTGTTGAAGCAGCACAACCGGGAAATGGATAAACTTCTTGCGGAAAAACTGAACGACCGAAACCTTGCTCCAAGCATTGTGCCTCCGCACATTCAGCACCTGCATACGGGTATGGTCGCCTTTGCCGGAGTTGAGGGTAAATTTGACTATCGGGAACAGAATGTCGTAACGGCAATGAAAGTGATAAAAAACCGCATTGACAGCATCGAATTTTCCGTGTTCTGATACCCCGTTCGCAATGGGGAGGGGGGACTATAGGGGGGAGGGGGCGAAAAAATGCCCTCTCTTGTCTTGCCGTCCGAACATAAAAAATAATCACAAATGTGCAATAATAACGCATAAATAATTGAATATCAATAAAATATGATTAGAATACCATCAAAAAAGCCTATAAAGGTTGATTGTGTGGTCGGGATTGACCCCGATGTAGAAAAGTCAGGGTGCGCCTACCTCGAAGTGGCTACACGTAAGCTGGAAATTTCCACGCTCACCTTTCCTGACCTGTTAGACTTCCTGCGTTATATCAAAAGGCAGTCCGAAGTAACCCAAAAGAATGTCCGTGTAATCATTGAAGCTGGATGGCTGAATAAGGCTCACTGGCATCTGCTTCCCAAGGACACGAAACAGAGTGCAGCAGCAAAGGGGAACGCAGCCGGGCGCAATCATGAGGTTGGCAGAAAGATAGCCGAAATGTGCGAACACTGGCAGATACCCTACGAATTGATAAAGCCCCTTGCCCTGAAAGTCGGGGGTGTAAATCTGTGGCAGGGAAAGGACGGAAAGATAACGCAGGAGGAACTTTCAGCCTTTACCGGGATAATGGGCAGAACGAACCAAGAGGGGCGTGATGCGGCTCTAATCGCATGGGAATGGAGCGGCTTACCTGTGAAAGTTGTGAGAAAATCAACTAAAAAATAGATGTTTTTCCATTCAAACGCTTATAATACAAACATATTTGTGTAACTTTGCGCCAAAAGAGTAAACTAAAAGATTTATAAATAATGAAAGTAGAACAGGTAAAACTCTCACAAGTGAAACTCAACGGGGACAACCCCCGTACCATCACCAAAGAGAAATTCGGCAAGCTAATCAACTCAATCCTTGTGCTGCCAAAGATGCTGGAGTTGCGCCCAATCGTTGTGGACAACAAGATGTGTGCCCTTGGCGGTAATATGCGCACGGAGGCATTGCGAGCAATCGCAAAGATGAGCGCAGGGGATATTTCCAACAGGCTCTTGACTATAGCCGACTTTGTGGAGAAGTCAGATGGCGAGCGCAAGGTGCTTGTCGATTACTGGGAAAAATGGCTGGAGAAGCCGACAGCCCTTGTTATCAACGCCAGTGAGTTATCCGCATCGGAGCGCAAGCAGTTCATGATTAAGGACAACGCAAGTTTCGGTCAGTGGGACTTCGATGCCCTTGCCAACAAGTGGGATGAAGCCAAACTTGGAGACTGGGGACTTGATGTGTGGAACGCTAACCCCACCGCCTTTACCCCTATGGGCGCAACCCCGTCCCCGGCACAACCTACCCCGGCTATGCCTGATGCAAGCGAGGAGGACAACCCAGCGGATGCCTTTCAGGATGCGCTGCCCCCGGAATTGCAGGGCGTTGACATTAACCCGGACACCCTGCCTAAGATTGAGGGAACGGATGAAACGGCTATGGAGCGTGTTATCATCGTGTACCCCAAAGAGCGTCTGCCGGAGTTGGCGCAACTTCTCGGTATGCCGTCCATTGACAAGGTCGTGTACCGTCTTGAAGAGATTATCCCCTCAATAGAGGGTGCAGAATAACGCACTTGTCCTATGGATTACGCAGAGTACATACAATACCACATGGGAGGCGATGCCGGAGTTGAGGAGAAAATGATTGCCTCACTCTCGGCATACTTCCGTCTATCCCGTTGGAACAGCTTCCGGCTGGTCTATTACTATGCCACAACGTACCACATCCCAAGCGCATTGATGCTCCTGCGCAATCCACAGACCCCGAAAAGCGAATTGAAGTTTAGAACCGACCGTAGGTATGTCCGCATTGGCGACACTTTCGACCGCATCATGCAGAACCTCAATCCCGGTATGCTGGTACAACTTGATGGAGCGCAGACCACAACGGAGCAATACAACATCGTTACATCGTGGTACTTCTTCGGGCGGTACGCTGCTTTCCTCTTTCTCGAAGTGTGGGCAAAGGTCAGCGGAAAGCAAATAATTGACGACCTCGCACTTAAATTCGAGCGAAAGGAAAACTATACAAGGGGTGCTGAGATAGTTGCGAGAACGCAAAATCGGGGAAAATTAACGCAGTTCATAGAGGATGCCAAACGTGATACTGGGGACAACGTGTTTGCCCTCGAAACAAGCCTGTGTGCAGTTGAGAAAATCCGCAAGGGAACACGTTGGAACGGCTTTTACACCGAAAGGCTGTTGGAGGACATCAAGGGCTGCGAGTGGGAAAACATCATTGTCAGTTTGCTATGAAAAAGTGCGTGTTCATAACGGGTACAAATTGTTCCGGCAAATCCTCTTTGGCGTGGGCTATCATAACGAGATACGGAGGTGTTGACCGAATAACTAACGATGTTTCATACTGCAAGGAGGGCATCATCTGCTTTGCAGGAAGATACGGAGAAACGAGATACGGAGGTGTTGACCGAATAACTAACGATAAAGGCTCTTCCTGTACTTCACGCCTTGCGGAAGTCGTAGAAGAGGGGTTGAAGCATCGTGATATAATCATCTGCGAGGGTAGTTTTTTAGACACTTTCGGGATGAACCTCATGAACGCTTTATTCAAGGCAGAACAGCAGTATGTAATATCGCTTTATGCCGACAACCTTACCATTTTCAACCGACTTGGGAACAGGAGCAACGGAAAGAATGGGAAGAGAACAGCCCAAAGCGTGAGAAAGGTATTCGATAAGCAGTTGCGTTGTATGAGAGCCGCAAAGAAGTGGCAGGAGATAGGCGTAAGGGTGTTACAAGTGAACACAGCGACAACGCCTCTGAATGAATTAGTTTCACAAGTATTAGAATTTATCAACAAATAGTTATGGCTGATTATTACCAAAGTCCAAGATGGAGCAACGAGATTGCCGATTGCTCTATGCCAATGACATTCGACACCTACTCGAATTGCTCATTTGGCTGTATGTATTGTTTCTCCCAGTTCCAGCGAGGGATTGGTGGGGCGAAAGAAAACTATCTGCACAAAGACGTGAAGCACGTGTCGGTTGACAAAATCAAGCGTATGTTCACCGACCCCGACAAGTACGGAGGGCAGTTCAAGGAGTACATCAAGCAGCGTAAGGTTATGCAGTGGGGCGGCTTGTCCGACCAGTTCGACGGCTTCGAGCGTAAGTACGGCATCACGCTTGAACTGCTCCGTTTCTTCAAGGAGATTGATTACCCTCTCTGCTTCTCTACCAAGGCTACCTGGTTCACGGAGGATGAGCGGTACATGGAACTTATCCGGGGACAAAAGAACTGGAATTTCAAGTTCTCAATCATCACTTTGGACGAACACAAGGCGCACGTGATTGAGCGAGGTGTGCCAACCCCTATGCAGAGGCTTGAAGCAATCCGCAAGATTGCGGAGGCAGATGCCGGGGGCGCAACGCTCCGGCTACGTCCGTTCATCATCGGCATTTCTACCCCGTCATACCTCGACTTGATTAGAGAGGCTTCCAACCGTGGTGCAACCGCCATGAGTACGGAATTTATGTGCGTGGAGCAGCGCAGCCCGACCCTGAAACAATGGATGCCGACTTTCAACGAGTTGTGCGGCTTTGACTTCATGGACTTCTACAAGAAGTTCAGCGTAAGCACTGGGTATCTCCGATTGAACCGCAAAGTCAAAGAGCCTTTTATGCGGAACATGAAGCAACTTTGCGAGGAACTGGGTATGCGTTTCTACGTTTCCGATGCGCACTTCAAGGAGTTGTGCTGTAACGGCTCTTGCTGTGGGCTTCCTGCCAACTGGAACTACTCACGTGGGCAGTGGTGCGAGGCTCTGCAGATTGCCAAGAACTCACCCGAACACATCGTGCGCTGGGACGATGTCTGCAAGGACATCAACGGGCTTGTGTCGCAGTTCCAGTGGATAAGGGCGACCGGGTACAACTGCAATTCATCGGAGAAACGTGCAAAGTTCGAGGGTATGACAATGGCTGACTATATGCGTTGGCTGTGGAACAACCCACAAGCCGGGCAGTCACCCTACAAGTTGTTTGAGGGCGCACTTGCGCCTATCGGCAAGGACGAGAATGACAATCTCGTGTACAAGTATAACGGAGCAAAATTCTAATCAATGGGCGCACCGGGAAAGAAAATGAAAGATTACCGTCAGGCGCAAATCGTGCGGCTTGACATCATAGCGCAGTTGTATAAGCGTGGTTACTCCTACCGGGAAATTCGTGAGGAGGTAATGACACGTTTAGACCTGCAAGCCTACAGCCTCCAAACGGTTCACAAGGACGTGAACCGCTTGCTGGCTGAATGGAGGGAAACACGCATCGAGAACTTCGACCATGCCGTGCAACTGGAATTGGAACGCATTGACGAGGTGATTAAGGAGGCTTGGGCGGCTTGGGACAAATCCAAGACCGACTACGAGCGCAAGAAAGCCAAGCAGCAGGGTATTCCGGGCGGTGACGGAGAAAGTGGCGAGGGCGGTGTTGTTACCGTGAAAATGGAGCAACAAAAAGAAGAGGTTATTTGCTATGGAGACCCCCGGTATTTGGAGGTCATTCACAAAAACTTGGTGGAGAGGCGCAAGCTGCTTGGGCTTTACAGTCCCGAAAAGAAAGAGGTCACGGGCGACCTCTCATTTGCCAGCCTCCTGATGGAAACGAGTGTAATAAATGGCGAGGAATGAGGTACAGATACGCAAGAACGCTGCCAAACTATTCTCTGAATGGCGTAACGACTGGAACAAATTTATCAGCGAGGCTCTTGGGGTCACGCTGGATGAAGAGCAACAAGCCATCGTTACAGCCGTCCAGCACAAGAAGTTGGTATCAGTCCGCAGCGGTACGGCAAGGGGCAAGGATTTTGTCGCTGCCTGTATCGCTGTATGCTTCCTGTACCTCACCCCGAAGTGGAGAAAGAACCCCAACGGCAAAATGGAACTTGTCGAGAACACGAAAGTTGCTCTCACCGCTCCAACCGACCGACAAGTAAAGAACATTATGATGCCCGAAATTTCAAGACTATTCAACCGTGCAAAAAGGAGAGGTTTCACGCTCCCCGGTAGGCTCAACGCCTACGACATCCGCACGGACAATGAAGAATGGTTCTTGACGGGCTTTAAGGCTGACGAGAACAACCACGAGGCGTGGTCGGGCTTCCATGCTGTGAATACTATGTTTGTCGTTACGGAGGCTACGGGTATTCTCGATGATACTTACACGGCTATTGAGGGTAACTTGCAGGGCAATTCGAGGCTTCTGCTTGTTTTCAACCCGAACACCACCGTAGGGTATGCCGCCCGTTCCCAAAAGTCCACACGCTGGGAGCGGTTTTGCCTGAACAGCCTGACAGCCCCCAATGTCGTTGAAAAGAAAATCAGCATCCCCGGACAGGTGGACTACGACTGGGTAGTTGACAAGGTGGAGAACTGGTGTGAGCCGATAACAGAGGAGGAGGTGAAAGAGAGTGAGAACGACTTTTGCTTTGAGGGTAAATGGTATCGTCCCTCCGACCTCTTCCGTAAGAAAGTCCTTGGGGAGTTCCCGAAAGTTGATGAGGACATCTTGATACCGCAGAAGTGGGTTGAGATTGCACAGGAACGCTGGAAGCACTACAAACTTACGAGCCACAACAACGCTATTCTCGGTGTCGATGTTGCAGGTATGGGGCGGGACTGCACCGTGTATTGTAAGCGTTTCGATAACTACGTTGAGAGTTTCGACAAGCACAATTCAGGTGGCAAGGCAGACCACATGAAAGTAGCCGGGCGCATCAAGAATGAAATCACCATACACAGCGGTTACAGCGTGTCTATTGATACGATTGGAGAGGGTGCAGGGGTTTACTCACGTGCGGTTGAGATATGCCAAGAGAGCAACGGAAAATTGGACGAGGAAACAATTATCAGTTGCAAGTACAGCGAGGGGGCGAAAACGAGCAGCGGAAAAGACCTCACGGACATTACTGGACAATATACTTTTGCCAACATGAGGGCTTACCTGTTTTGGGCTGTCCGTGACTGGCTGAACCCGGACAACAATACCGGGGCGATGCTTCCACCGGGCGGCAGCTTCATGGAAGAGGCAACGGAAATCAAGTGGTCATTCCTCTCCAATGGCAGGATAATCATTGAGCCGAAAGAGGACATTAAGGAACGGTTAGGACATTCGATAGATGAATTTGATGCCCTTGCTAACACGTTCCATCCGAAAGCGGTAGAAATGACTGGCGTAAATGCACTCCCGAATTACGGGGATGAAGATATTGACGATATACTATACTAAAAACAGAAATATATGAATATCAAGGAAATTACATCGCCTGAAAGGGATGCACGGAGCATCATTTCAGATTTGCAGTACAAAACGGTGTCGGTGAAACCGTGGGCGTTACTCCGCAAGGAGTACGAGCCGAAAGAACACCCGGTAATGACCGATAAGACCTACAAGGACAAAGTTACCAAGAGGGGCATCGAAAAGGTTACACGTTACACGCTGGGCTTGCAGAAACTGGCAGTAAAACGCATGACGGAACTAATGTTCGCTATTCCCGTGCAGCGCATATACAAGCCAGAGAACGACCAAGAGAAGCAAGTTGCGGAGATTATGGAGGCTATTTTCCAAAAGAACCGCATCGACAGCCTGAATATTGACCGTGGTAAGAGCCTGTTTGCCTCCTGCGAAACAATCACGTTGTGGTACTCGCAAGAGCAGCCTACCGTGTATGCCGGGCAGAAGAGCCTCTTGAAATTGCGCTGCAAGAACTACTCTCCGATGAAAGGCGATAAGTTGTACCCATTGTTTGACGAATACGATGACATGATTGCTCTCTCCATCGAGTACACAAGGAAAGAGGGCATCAATACCATTACCTACTTCGACACGTACACCGCTGACGAGCATATCCGTTGGCGCACGGGCGCAGGGGAAACGGTGGAGGAACTTCGGGAGAAAATCGAGGTGGGCAAGATTACGGGCGTGTATATCCACCGTGACGAGCCTATTTGGGAAGACCAGTCAGGTAATGTCTATGAAGCCGAATGGACGCTTTCACGCAACGGTAACTACATCCGTAAGAACGCAAGACCCAACTGGGTGGTATTCTCGGACGGCAAGGTGAAATTCGGGCAAGAACCGACTAATGACAACGCAGGGCGTAACGTGCTGCAATACGGACAGAACGACAAGGCAGAATACAAGACGTGGCAACAGGCTATTGATAGCATCAAGTTCCACGTTGGGGAAATCAAAAAGGACTTCTTCATGCAGCTTCAACTACCGGATATGTCAATGGAGAATATGAAAGCAACCCCAATGTCGGGAGAAGCCCGTAAGATGATGTTCATTGATGCCCAGTTGAAAGTGACTGACGAGAGCGGCATTTGGTTGGAGTTGTTCGACCGTGAAATAAATGTTATCCGGGCGTTCATGAAGAAGATGTACCCCTCACTTTCCGCTGCCATTGACAGCCTACAGGTTGAGGTCGTTATTACCCCGTATCAGATACGGGACGAGGCAGAGCGTATCAGCAACCTTTCCAACGCCACGGGCGGCAAGCCTATTATGAGCCAGCGCACCGCAGTTCAGAACCTCGGCTATGTAGATGACATTGACAAGGAAATGGAACTGATAGCGCAGGAAAGTTCCGTGAGCCTGTTCGATGAACCAACCGTATAAGGACATGGCAAAGAAGAAACTTGATATTCACTGCAAGGAATGTATCTATTCCTACGAGCCGCACGAGATTGGGGCAAACGGCAAGCCGTTCCTGTGTCGGTGCAAACTGCATAAGGAGCGCAGCCGTTTCCTCACCCGTGACGGATGCGGACAATTCAAAAGGAGGCTGTAATCATGGCTAAGAAAGAGGCAACCAAATTCAGTTACGGGGTATTCGACAGGAAGCACATTGCCAGCATCAAGAAACGCCTGAAAGCGATTGATGATTTGTTCGATGCAGCGATAACGCAAGGCGCACGGATTGGCGAGGCTTCCGGCTTCAAAGACCCCGACAAGCCCTTTTATATTTCGGACTACCCGGCAGTGCAGGAGCGTATAAACGACCTCATGCGCTCCGTTGGGCGTGGGCTGCAAGGAGTGATAGAAACTGGCGACCGTGAGGAATGGCTTTTATCTTGCGAGAAAAACAATGCTATGGTTGATGCAATAACTTCTTCAACAGGGCTTCCGAAAGACGTAATTTCGCAATGGAAACAGCCAAATTTGGAGGCTTTATCATCATTCCAGCACCGTAAAGAAGCTGGGATGATGCTTTCAGACCGGGTTTGGAACATTACGGAACAATTCAAGCAGGAACTGGAACTTGCTCTTGACTTGGGGCTTGGAGAGGGAAAGAGTGCCGCTGCCCTTTCACGGGATGTACGCAAGTATCTCAACGAACCAAACAAGTTGTTCCGCAGGGTTAGAGATAAGCACGGTGTCCTCCGGCTGTCAAAGGCTGCAAGAGCCTACCACCCCGGACAGGGTGTGTACCGCTCTTCATACAAGAATGCCCTCCGGCTGACCGCCACCGAAAATAACATTGCATATCGTATGGCAGACAGCGAGAGGTGGAGGCAGATACCCTTTGTTATCGGCATCCGCATTTCAATATCCCACAACAGCCACCCGGTTGTGGATATTTGCGATGAACTGCAAGGCGAGTACCCGAAAGACTTTGTTTGGACTGGCTGGCATCCGTTCTGCAAGTGCGCTGCTGTGGCTATCCGGGCAAAGGAAGAGGAGTTCTTGGACTACCAGCAGAAGATACTTGCCGGAGAAGATGTAAGCAATTACAAGTTTAGCGGCACGATAGAGGAAGCCCCGGACAATTTCAAAGGCTGGGTAAACGAAAACGCAGAGCGCATCAAGAACGCAACGAAACAGCCGTATTTCATTCGGGATAACAAAAAGGTCATTGATGGGATTTTGGCTGATAACAAACCGTCTGTCTTGAACGATGTTATCAAGAAACTGGACGATGCCAAAGTGGGCTACCTGCCCGTGAAGAAACTGCCTAAGCGTTTGTCAGATGAAGATATAGTGGCGAGAGTTGGTGGTGGAGATATAACACAAGGCTCTTGTGCTTCGGTCGCATTCGCTTGGGCTGCAAACAAGGGCGGTTTGGACGTGTTGGACTTCCGGGACGGAGCAAGCCGGGTGTTCTTTTCTAAATACTCAAATCTTATGCAGATATGCGATAAGGTAGGCGGCATTTCAAGTTTAGACACGACTGCCATACAACTGATGAAACAAACCGAAATCGGGAAACACTACTACATTGCAGTCGGTCGCCATGCAGCCATTGTAAAGCAGACCTCAAAGGGCAAATATCAGTTCTTGGAGTTGCAGAGTGCCACACAGAACGGTTGGAAGCCTCTTGATAGCAAAGTGTTCCAGTGGCGTTTCAAGGCGAGCGGAAAGGGTGTCGGGCTTTTGATTGACATAGAACTTTTGCAAAAGGACAAAGGGTTTCAGAAAATGGCAGGTTACATCAATACAGCCAAATCAGAGCAGAAGAAAGGCACAACGGGAACAATAAAATGAAAACGAGGGTGTATCAAATTGATATGCACCCTCATTCTTTATTGCCTGTCCTTAAAGAAGTCTGCCCACTCCGGGTTTTCCCGGTCAAAAATTGCCTTTTCCTCTTTGGTTAGTTTCCAAGGGTAGTCGGCAAATAGGTTGAAAATCTTTTTCTTGTCAAACGTGAAAAGATGTTCGCCCACACAATCGTTGTTCTCTACCCAAAAGATTGTGTCACCTACTTTCTCTTTGTAAAATTTGTAATCCATAGTGCAAAGTTACTTATTTTTCTGCGGTTTACGATGCACCCGATGCTTGGAAATCACGCAGAACTTGGTCAATTTCGGTTTGCCTACGGAAATTCCGAAGTCCCAAAGAGTTCCCAACTGACACCCTATCTGTTCGGGGGTGAACACATCGTATATTGCGGCAAGCGACCCGAAGTAATGCTCACTGCTCCCGTTTACTGGGACGTGAAAATTCACTTTGATGATAGTTTCGTTTTCTGCCATAATCAGTACAAATCATTTTCGGAAAGTTCGTTAAACTCCAGCACCTCCTGCCCGTTGTGCTTCCTGAACAAAAGTTCGTAGAAGCCCACACCGAAAGAGTATTTGGGCAGCAATTCCAATGCCTTTTCGGTTGTTATCTCTCTTGCTCCTGCTCCTTTGTATGCCCAGCCGTAGCGGTAGATACAAGGTTTGCCACTCTTTACCCATTCCTCTGCTTGTTTCTTTAATTCTGAATTGCTCATAGTTATTTTCTTTGAATTTTGTGCGAGGGCAACGATTGCCCTGCGGTTGATAAACTTATTGCCTCAAAGGTAGATATTGTGCGAGAGGGGCTAAATCAAGCCCCCAAATCTAACTCGCAGCAGAATTTAGATATTTCACGCTCAATATCACCGTTTCTCATTCCGATGCTCCTGCATCCTGCATAATACTTACCTGCGTACTCGAAACAGAGGTAGTGATATGCCTCCCCGGTGTCCCAGTCGTGGCTGTGAGGTTCGCCCGTAAAGAACCAACCGCCCTCCCGGTACGGGTTGCACCACCTTTCGGGCGGCACACATTCGAGGAGGTGAACGTACCAGTCTTTGCCAATCTCTTCAAAAGGCGCATTCTTTTCAAGTTCTATTCTTTCGTCTGTTACCATAATGCCCTCTCCTATTCGTTATAAAATTTGTGGAGTTTCTTGCCGTCATAGTAAGCGGAAACGCCAGCCAGTTCCGGCATGACATATTGTTTCCCGTCCGCATCGGACACGGGGTACAACGCACCTCCGTACATTGTATAGCACAATCCTGACTGGTCGTTGAACCAAACGCTGCTTGGTGTTTCCTTTACCCCGTCATTCATGAAGTACAGACCGCTCACCTTGATAGGCTTGCGCACCAAGTTCTCGATGCTCTCGGAGGCGTTGTAACGCTTGATTTTGCGGGCTGCATCAACGCCAAACAGGTCGATGATGAGTTTGATTGCCTCCAAGTCCCCGTCCCAAGCAATCATGCTCTCGTGGTTGTTGTACTCGTAGAAATAGACCTCTTGGGGGTCGCACTCGGCAGCAACTTCCTTGTTCCTGTCCTCATAGAAGCCCAAGAACTTGTCGATGCCCTCTTTTGTGCCGAACATACCGCCTATGCCCGTCTGAACGACCTTGTCGCCCTTTTGGATATGCCCTAACTCTACAAGGTGGTCGTACCCCTCGTGGAACTGGCTGTTGCTGAAAGCGAAGAACACACCGCACTTGTCGGCATCGGGCTGCATATCGTGTATTTCCCGGTAGCGTTTTATCGTTACGGGATTCATCATGCAGATGCCTCCCTCGTATCTTTCCCAATCACGGTAGTAACGCAGTTCGCCCTTTGTTGTCTGAATTGTCTGAATATCTTTCTGTTCCATGTTGTCGTGGAGTTTATTGGTTGATGTAATAGTCGATTTTCTCTTTGATTGAGGCTGCGAAAGCAATCCCCTTTTCCCCGAATGCTTGCGCCTCGCTACAGATGCCGTTCTTGTAGGTGAGGCAGCAGAATGTTCCATCGGGCAGGTCAATACCCAGCCGGGGTCTGCCCCAAAACATATCAATCTCAATTTTGGGTCTGCGCTTGCTATCGTCCTTGTCCTCCTCGAACATCGGGAGGATGTACTTGCAGGTTGTTATCACTACGGGCTTGCCAGCCATTGCAGCCACCGCCCTGTTGCCCCAAAATCTGTCCCGGAGGGCGTTATGGGCGTTCTTGCTTACTTCGATGTAGCCCAGTTTCTTTGCTGTCTGTTCGGCTACCACGAGCATTGCTTGATTTTCCGTCATTGTTGTTGTGGAGTTATGCCCGGCTGGTTAGACCGGGCGTGACCTATCAATAATTTGCTTTCTTTTGCTTGGTGTTTGCAATGAATGTTTTGTTAGAGCCGTTGAGGTTTATTTCCCCAAGGTTTTCCCAATCTCCGTTAGCCCAAGTCTTTGTGATGCAAGAGCCTTTATACTTATCAAGATTGGCTTTGATAAGTTTCTTTGCTGGGGTAAGCGAGTGGAAAGTGAACGTGTCGTTCCACTCTTCGCACTCGACATCGTATTCCCACTTCTTCAACTCTTTGTTGAACTTGTCGCCTATATATTTATGGCAGACTGGTTCGCTGAAATATACGGTGTATGTCTTCATTTTCTGTTATTTGTTATAGAATGAAACCTGTAAACCTCTGCGCAATTTGCATACACACTTGTCAAGTCCGGCTTTCAAAGTCCGGTCAAGGAACTTGTTAAGCAGTTCAACACCGATAAGGGCGATAAGACCTGCGACACCGACCAGCTTGTTGATGCGGTTGCCCTCATTATCCACTCCATAAACTTTCAGACGGAAGTTCTTATTGATGAACTTGCTCGTGTACTTCAAAATGCTACTCTTTTTCATTTCTTCAATTTTTTGTTGTTGTGGAAGTGCTTATTTTGTAAGCACACCGCGAAGTTCGGGGTTTATTTTGAAATAACAAAACTTTTTCGGAACTTTTTTATAAACTTTTTTATTGATTTTGCATAACCTCCAAGCTTCTTGTCTATTATAAAAATATCCGAAATGAGCAAATTTTCCGCTTGCAATATAAGCGTTTCGCAAAAATTGTGTTACCTTTGCATAAACTAATTAGTTTATAAGCATGAAAAAGGAAATTTTAGACGCACTGAAAGCCAAATTTGTGGGGGTCAGTGAAGCGATTTTGAACAGGATTGCCGACAAACTCGCCAAGACTGTAACAAAGCAGGAAGATGTTGCAACCGCTGTTGAGGGGGTAACATTCCAGCAAGTTCTCGAAAGTTACGGGGACAGCCGTGCTACGGAAGCGCAGCAGACCGCAGTCACCAACTATGAGAAAAAACATGGTCTGAAAGACGGAAAAAAGGTTGAAGAGCCGAAGCCGACAGAGCAGCCGAAGCCGACAGAGGAAACAAAGCCCGGTGAGGAGGAAATGCCAGCTTGGGCAAAAGCCCTTGTAGCTTCCAATGAAGCACTTACAAAGGAGGTGTCTGAAATGAAAACCGAAAAACTTGCAAAAAGCCGCAAGTCATCGCTTGAAGCAATTCTGAAAGACGCTCCCGAAAAAATCCGTCAGCGTTACGAAAAGGACTTTGCACGAATGACATTCAAGGATGATGAGGATTTCAACAACTGGATTGGGGAAATCACTCCCGATGTCGAAGCCATCACGAATGAGTACCAAGCAAAGGGCGGTGTCGTAACAAGACCGAAAGCAGGTGCAGCCGGAGGCAAGGGCGAGGAAAAGAACCCGTACTTGGAGGCTCGCATCAAAGAACGAGAGGCGGCAACGGCAACCCCCGCCATTCAAGGGTTGGCAACAGAAACTACCAAATAACAATGGAAGTAAATTTCAAACACCAAGACCCTGCCAAGGTTGACCCTATCTACATTGAGCAGGTTTTCGCTGAAAAGCCCGGAGGTGGATTGGTAGAAAATCCATCTTTCGATGCACCCCCTACGACCGCAGTTGGGGAGAAAAACGGAAAGTTTGCGCTGATTAAGGGCTACCGCCTTGTTGGTGCAGTCGCTAAAGCGGACACAACTATCAATGTCGCAAAGGGCAGCGGAATAGCTGTTGGCGATGTTATTGCCATCGGCAAAAAGGCTGTGGCTTGTACCGCTGTTGATACGTCTGCCGAAGATAAGGATGTGGTAACGGTTACGCTCGGTGTCGATATTGAGGCAGGTAAAGTCCTCTATCAAGCAAAGGAGGCAAGCGCAGATGCAGCAGAGCCTATCTTGACACCTGTGTACGTTACGGGCAACCGCCTTACAGCTAACGAGGGCGACCAGCCCGTGCGCCTTATCAACGGTGCGAATTTGAGAAAGGAAACGGCTAATGTAGCCAGCGAGGTAGCCGCATTGCTGCCAATGATTGCACTTGTGTAAAAGGAGGATTGATATATGGCTATGAACAAACCCCTTTTTGACATCGACCAGCCCGGAATGCAGGTTGCTGTCAATTCATACAAACCGGGTAACGGGCTTGCTTGGCGCACCCTCTTCCCGTTGAAGTACACCCCCAAGTTCGACCTGAAAGGACTGGAGGGCAACGAGGGCATTCCCGTGTCGGCAGACCGTGTCGCATTCAACACGAAAGCTCCCAAAAAGACCCGTAAGACGGTCGGCTCATGGAGCGGAAAGTTGTCTAAGATTGCGGTGAGCCGTGAGAAAGACGAGATTGAAATCAACGAGTACAACGACTTGCAGACTATCGCAGCCGCTAACACGGAGGATGCTGCAACCGCCCGTTACCTGGTTGATATGGTCTATGACGATTTGGACTTCTGCAATAACGCTATGGACTACAAGGTTGAGATTGATGCAATGCGTATCGGCTCAAACGGTATTCAGACTTTCCCGAAGAGCATTGAGGGCGACATGGCTACGGAGGACGTTATCAACTTCAACGTACCCAAGGAGAACTTCATCGGTGTTAAGGTCGCATGGAGCGATGCGGAAAAGGCTGACGGCTTGAAAGATGTTGCGGACGCAGCGGAGAAAATCGGCAAAAAGGGCTTGAAGAAACCCAAGTTTGCGATTTTGGAGAAAGCCAAGTTTGAGGAGCTTATCCAGCAGAAGTCCGTTGCTCGCAGATTGTTCCCTCGCTACGACCAGAACCTTGTCACCGCTGACATGATTAACCTCTCCAGCGTGAACAGCTACATGAACGGCAAGGGTTATCCCCAGTTCCTCGTGCTTGATACCTACGCAACTATCGAACACAAGGACGGTTCACAGGAAACTATCAAGCCTTGGAACATCAATACGGTTGCGCTGGCTCCCGTGCCGCAGCTTGGCTGGACTTACTACAAGCCTGTGCCGAATGTGCCTAACACGGAGGCGTTGCAGCAGCAAGCATCGTACTACAAGATGACCCGTTACTCCGACCTCAACCCGATGTTGGAGGTTACTATGGCAGAAGCCTACGTTCAACCCGGCTTGATTAACCGTGCTTCACTGGTGTTCATCAACACCACGAACACGAAGTGGAATAACGGAGAAACTGAGTAAACATGAACGTACTGCAATCTTTGAAAAGTCTGTCCGGCTACCCTATCCCATTGGCTACTATTCAAGATGTAGCCGATGAGGTAGGGATTAGCGTTGATGCCGAAACTACGCAGGAACTTCGGGGGAGCAAAGAGTTCAAACGTGCGAAAGCCCGTGTGTACCTCTACCTCTCGAAAGCCCCCAACGTATCGCAGGGTGGCATCACTTACAGTTTTTCGGACGAAGACCGCAGACGTTTCAGGAATGAGGCAGAGAGCATCCTTGACGAGATAGGCGATGATGCCAACGGATTAGGAGTTACTTACGGATATAAAGGTGAGGACTTATGATTATCGAAAACGGAACATTGCAGATTGTCAAAAAGGCTGGTGGCGGCATGGCTCACGGAAAGCCCGTTCCCGTTGTGGAAACACTGGGAGACCCGATAGCCTGTAACATCAAGACCCTGCATGACAACAAGAGAGGCAAAATCATTGACAACGTGTTTACACAGGCTTCATTTGAGGTTTTGATTGACCCTCTCGACTGCCCCCACTTCACGGATGAAACGGTCATTCTGACCGACAACCGGGGGACGGAGATAGGCAAGTTCCAAGTGCAGGATGTTCAACACCTCGACTATGTAGAGGCTGTAAAAGTTACCGTATGAGCGTAAAGAGGCTTACACCCAAAGGACACGCAAAGGAATTTGTGGATAACCAAATGGCTCTGAAAAGGCAGGTTATCATCAACAACTATATGTACGTTGGTGAAGCAGCGTTGGAGGTAGCCCGGACACAACACAAGTACCACCGTCAAACGGGCAACCTTACCAGTTCCATAGGCTACTGCATATTGGATAACGGAAAGGTGCTTGCGATGAGCAAGTTCGAGGTTGTAGGCAACGGCAAGAAAGGTGCGGAAGAGGGGCGCAAGTTCCTCCGTAAACTTATAAGGGAAAATTCAAAGGGGCTGGTGTTCATCATGGTTGCAGGAATGAGTTACGCCAACTACGTGGAGGCAATGAGCCTCGATGTGCTGGAGTCCGCAGAAATGCTTTCCAAGAAGATGCTCCCCAAGTTGTGCAAGGCATTAAAGTTATAGCAATGGCAAGAAAGGCTACATCAAGAATTGAGCAGGAAATGTACGATGCGCTCGAACATTTTTTTGAGGGGAAAATTTCGGGTGAGTTCTACCCCAGCGACTGCCGCCCGGCTGATTCCAACGTGGAGGATGCGGTGCTTACCGTTTCCAACGCTACGGCAGAGCAGATACAGGACGGTATCGCAAGGATAAACATCTACGTTCCCGACCTCGATAACGGAAGTGGGCGACCCGTCCCTGACAAGGAAAGACTAATAGCCCTTTCCGAACTTGACGAGCAGATAATTGACGTGCTTAACGGGGCTGACACCGACTATGAATTTGACCTTGCAAAAGGCACTGAAACGATAAATGCGGAGGCTATAAAGCAGCATTTTGTGAACATAACAATAGAATTTAATCACGTAACATTTAACTGATATGGCAAAAAGACAGAAAATCATTATGGCTTGGTCGAAGTGTACCATTGAGATTGCACCGACCGGGGCTGACGATGCTTTCAACGGCACTGAATTGAAGTCTATTGGTGTTATCAAAGACAAGTCCACCACGCTTGAACCGTCTGACGGTGACGCTCTCGAAATGAAAGCCACCGGGGGCGAGACGGTCGCCAAGGAAGTGCAGGAGGGCGGCTTCACTCTGAAAACCCGTGTCATTGAGCCTGACGAACTTTACAGCACCCTTGAATTGGGTGAGGAAGTTACCGCAGAGGGTGAGGACAAGGGCGACTTCAAGGTGAAAACCCACCTTGTTGATGGCGACTGGTCTGTTAAGGTAACGCCAAAGAACGTAGGCGCACGAGGTATCAAAGTACCTCTTTCCTCTATTGCTTTCAAGCCGGGTTACTCCGAAGAGGACGGTAACTACGCAGACCTCGAATTTGAGATTTTGAAGGGTGCGCAGGACTACTGGTACAGCCGCTTCAAGAAAACCGCTGCAACGACTGGAGCGTAAGCGGACAGGGGCTTTCGTCTATCAGGTTAGGACGCACCCCCACGGGTGAAAGCCGGGTTCGACCCCCGGAAGCCTCTCTAACTAAAAATCATTATCGACATGGAAACGATAGAAAAGAAAGTAGCAGACACTATTTTGCAGCGTTCAAGCGACAGCTTGGAGATTGACGGGAACGTGTACCCCATTGCGCCCCCGTCCACCGCAACAATCATACTCATTTCGGAACTGATTGCCGGGATGCCGGAGGTCAGGATTGATGCCGACAACATCTTGTTTGAGGTCTTGAACAAGGCTAAAAACTGCAAGGTGCTGGGCAAGATTGTGGCGACCCTCATTCTCGGTGCAAAGAGGGTGAACGAGCATAGAAAAGTGCTTGTAGATAAGGTTGTCCCCAAGCGTGTGTTCTCGTGGAAGAGATTGCGCTTGGAAACGGTCTATTACCGCAAGGAGCAGGTGGAGGTGGACGAGTTGGAACACCTCTCAACGCTGGTGTTGGAGGGCTGCTCGCCTAAAACGCTCCGGGAACTTGTTACCAAACGGCTCAACAACTTGGAGATTAGCGATTTTTTCGGGCTTACCACTTCCCTCAGCGAAGCAAATCTGCTAAAAAGGACAAAGGAAGTGGCGACAGCATCTGGGGAATGATTTATAGTTGGGCAAAGATGCTCAACACCACCCCCGATTATGTCCTTTACGAAATGAGTTACGAAAACCTGCTCATGTACGGTTACGCAGCCCCCTCCTACGATGATGAGGAGGCAGAGGAATGGGACGATAGGCTGGATGCCAACAACCCCGATAATTTCAACGATAACGCAGACGAGGAAGAGGAATTTATATGAATACGAGTGACGGAAGAGAATACTACGGCTTTGGGATAGACAATTCCCAACTGCGCAGAGAAGCGCAACAGGCTATTGACATATTTGACGGCATCGGAAGCACTGCCGAAGCAGAGGGCGCACGTATTGATACCGCTTTCCGCAGAGCCGGGCAAGCGGTGGTCGCTTATTTCTCGGCACAGCAACTTTACTCTTTCGCCAGTTCGGTAATCAAAACCCGTGGGGAGATTGAAGCCCTTGAAATTTCCTTTGAAACGCTGTTGGGCAACAAGGATAAGGCAAAGGAGTTTTTCGGTGAGATTAAGGATTTTGCCGTCAATACACCTATGCAACTGGGCGACCTCGCCAAAGGTGCGCAAACGCTCCTCGGCTTCAATGTCGAGGCAGAAAAGGTCATGCCCATACTCCGGCAGATAGGCGATATTTCAATGGGTAGCAGCGAGAAATTCAACTCACTTGTACTTGCTTTCTCGCAGATGTCCTCCACGGGCAAACTGATGGGACAAGACCTGTTGCAGATGATTAACGCAGGTTTCAACCCCCTTGTGGAAATGTCGAAAATCACGGGCAAGAGCATTTCGGAACTTAAAGACGATATGTCGGCAGGGGCTATCTCGGCAGACATGGTCGCAGAGGCTTTCGCCCACGCAGCCGGGGAGGGCGGCACGTTCAATGGTATGCTTGAAAAGCAGTCGAAAGGTCTGCAAGGCGCAATTTCCAACCTGCAAGGGGCTTGGGATGATATGCTCAACGATATAGGCTCTAAACAGCAGGGCGTGTTCGTGGACGGCATCAGCCTTGCCACGGAAGCAATCAAGCATTACGAGTTGTTCGCCAATGCCCTCCTTGCTATTGCCGCAGCATACGGAACGTATAAAGCCATACTTGCCGCAGTCGTTGTCATTCAGAAAGCGCAAGCCCTCGCAGATAACATTCGCCTTGTTATGATGTTCCGCAAGGAACTGGGACTGCTTACGGCAGCGCAACAGGCGTTCAATATCACCGCTTGGGCAAATCCTTACGTGCTGCTCGCCGCAGCAATTGTGGGCGTTGCTACGGCTCTCTACCTCTACGCTGATACAGCATCAAACGCTGAAAAGGCGCAGGAAAAACTCAACGAGCAGAAAGACGAGTTCCAAAAGAAACTGGACGAGGAGGCGCAAAAGGTCAATGAACTTATATCTATCATTCAGGACAAGACGGAAACCGACTATGCCCAGTTGAAAGCATACGAGGAACTGAAAAAGGTCTGCCCTGCCATTACCGATGCGTACACCCAAGAGAAACTTGCCGCCCTTGAACTGACCGAAGTCCGCAAGGCTCTCAACGAGGAAATGGAGCGCAAGACCTACGAGAACGCACAGCAGAATTTGCAGCGTTACACATGGCTGCTTTCGGAGGCTTCACAAGCGGAGGGCAACTGGACGAAGATGTCAAAGGAGGCGCAGGATGCCATAAGGAATGAACTTGGCACGGGACTTTTGAAAAACAAGGTCGAGCAACTGAAAGATGTTGTTAAGGGCTACCAAGAGCAGGTCGATGAGATAGAGCGTGTCAAGAAAGAAGCCGAAGAGAAAGCCAAGCCCATTGAAACAAAAATCGTGGAGGCGAAAGCCGACCTTGAACAGATACAAAAGGAGTTTGACAAGGCAAAGGCGAAACTTGAAGAGGAACAGGCAAAGACCAAAAAGCAGTTCGGGAAACAAGTAATGACCTTTCTCTATGAAATCAAGTTCCGAATGGCGCAAGGCAACCTGAAAAAAGCGCAGGACAAGGTCGCCAACCTCGAAGCCGAAAAAGCCGCACAGACTACCTACGAGCAGGATTACAATGCAGCGGCAAAGGCTTGGAAACAAGCCAAGAAGAAACTTGATACAATTAAACGGGACAAGGCAAAATATACCCAAAAGCAGTACAAGGATGCTGCCGATGCAGAAGAAAAAGCCCGTAAAGCCTACAAGAACCTGGGCGGTGAAATCACCACCACAAAACAGGACAAGAGCGCAGCCGACAAAGCCAAGCGTGACCGTGAGGAATACGCAAAGAAAATGGCGAATTTCAAGCGTTTGACCGCCTCCCAAGCCGTTGAACAGGCAAGGGCTGAAAAGGATGCGCAGTATGCCGTAGAACAAGCCCGTATTGATGCCATGCAGGACGGGTCAGAAAAGATATTGGCACAAATGGCTCTCGACCACAAACGGGAACTTGAAATGCTCGACCGTGAGAAAGCCGACTACCTGCAACGCAAGGTGGATAACGCCCGTGCTTTGTTCGAGGCTAACCCGGCTAACAAAGGCAAGGTTTTCAATGGCTCTAACATTACCCTCACCCCGGAAGAGAACGCCAGCTTTGCGCAGCGTAAGAAGTACACGGAGCAGAAGCAAGCCAACGAGGGGCAGGAACTTGTCGAGCGGCAACGCACCACCATGAATGAGTACCTGAAAGAATTTGGGGACTACATGGAGAAACGACAGGCAATCATTAACCTGTATAACGCTCAAATGGCAAAGGCTACCACGGAGGGCGAGCGGCTATCATTGTCCGCTACCATGAAGCGTGAGTTGTCGGAATTGGATATTGAGGCGAACAAGAGTACCGCAGCAATCAGCCGTCTGTTCGATGATATGACCAACAAGACGGTTAAGGATTTACGCAAGATAGCCGATGCCGGAGAAGAGGCGTTGCAATTCCTCATTGACGGAGAGTGGGACGAAGCCAAGGGGATTGAGTTCGGAATGTCGCAGGAAACTTTCGACACCCTCCGCAAGTCCCCGGCTGAACTGGAGAAGATACGCAAGGCAATCAAGCAAATCCGTGAGGAAGCGGACAAATCAGACACCGCTTTCAACAAGATGTCTAACGGGCTGAAAAAGGTCTTTGCCGCTGGCAACGATACTAAGAAACTGAAAGACGGCTTGGGAATGATTGAGGACGGCTTGAACAATGTAATGAACGTAGCCGGATTTCTCCAAAACAGCCTTTCTGACCTTGGCGATGCTTTAGGCTCTGATGCCCTCAAAGGGGCGGCAGACGGTATCAGTGCGGCAATGGATGTGGCAAGTTCCACGATGTCCGGGGCGCAAGCCGGAGCGATGTTTGGTCCTTGGGGCGCAGCGGCAGGAGCGGCTATCGGCTTGGTTTCCTCTCTCGGCTCTGCTATCGCAAAGTTGCACGATGCGAAGCACGAGAAGAAAATCAAGAAGTTGCAGGAGCAAATCGAGGTGCTGGAAAAGTCCTACGACAAGTTAGGTCGTTCCGTTGAAAAGGCTTACTCAAAGGATGCCTCAAAGATGATAGAGCAACAGAATACGTTGCTTGAACAACAAAAGGTACTTATCCGCAATCAGATTGCGGAGGAGAAAGACAAGAAAAAGACCGACTGGAACAGGATTAAGGAGTGGGAAAATCAGATTGAAGAGATTGACCAACTCATTGCCGACAACAAGGAAAAGGCGGTTGATGCTATCTTCGGTGAGGATTTGAAATCAGCCATTGACAATTTCTCCAGTGCCTATGCGGAGGCTTGGGCATCAGGTGGGGACAAGGCAAAGTCTGCAAAGGATGTTGTGAAGAAGATGATGCAGCAAATGGTTACGGAAAGCATCAAAGCTGCTATCCAGTCCTCAAAGAGCATGGAACAGATACGCCAAAAGTTGCAGGAGTTCTACGCAGACAATGTCCTTTCCCCGTGGGAGCAAGACTACATCTACCGTATGGCTGAAAATCTGCAAAAGGAACTTGACAACCAGTTCGGCTGGGCTGATAGCCTTATGTACGAGGGTTCATCAGCATCGCAGGACAGCACCAAGAGGGGCTTTGCCACTGCCAGCCAAGACAGCATAGATGAATTGAACGGACGGTTTACGGCTATACAACTCAATTCGGAAGCGAATAAAATCACACTGATTACAATTAGCGATGATGTGAAGGCAATCCGATTGCAGATAATAGCCGACCGGGAACACATGGAAGAGATTAGGAATTTAACCTTGCTTGCCGTGGGGTATCTCGAAACGATAGCCAAGAACACAAAGGAGTTGTTCGAGATGAACGAGCGGTTAGGCAAGATTGAAAAAAATACACGGAAGTTATGATACAGGAAATAATAAAATCGGCATCCCTTTGTGGGGCTTGCAGTGGTTCGGGAAAGGTGAACGACTGGAGAAGCCTTGCTTGGCTCTTTTTCTCCCCACAGGGGCGTGAGTTCTGCGAGGAAAAGAATTTCCCCAGCCTCTCCACGTTCCAGCGTATGAAACCATACAACGTGGAGCGATTTGGCGTTTTCGTTGATTTCGGGCGTGTTTCTCGCTCAAATGATAAAGATATTGCCTTGATAGGCGATACTTGCGGAGAATTGAAATTTGATGAAAATAACGTAGTCCACAAGGTAATACTCATGCACGGGGCGAAAGCCCACATAACGGCAAGCAATTACGTTGTCCTCCTGATAGTAAACGTAGGGGACTGCGAGGTAACTATTGACAAGGACGAAACGGTGGTTGTACTATGAGAGGCGAATGTTACATTAACAACAAGGATGCGCACGATGAATGGGGCTTGATATTCGGTGAAACATCGCTCACCGCCTTACTGACCCCTGCCCCGGTAAAAGGGTACATTCAGAACAAGAGTGCGCTGATACACGGCAAGCAGGTCTTGTCGGGTGAGGAAAATCCCCCAAAGATTGACGAGAGGGATTTGCAGCTTGTGTTTGCCATCAAAGCCAAGAACCTGACAGAGTTCCTGACGAAGTACGGCAATTTCGTGAAAGAGTTGGAAAAGGGTAAACTGAACATCCGCACGAAGTATCAGCCGGGCGTGGTGTACCACCTCCTTTATGTTTCCTGCCAGCAGTTCAAGCAGTTCAATGGACGGCTTGGGAAGTTCGTGTTGAAGTTGAATGAACCTAACCCAAAGAACAGAGTATGATTGATATTAGGGACAAAAAGGGCAACATACGCTATTCGGTAGAAGTTTCGGAGCGGAGCGTGTACCATAAGGAACTTATGGCAGAGGAATACGTGCTTCTGACCTTTGAAACCGAAAAACTTGTGCATCTGCGGAAAGGCGACTACATCGAAACGGAGTTTGGGCGTTTCGAGATTATTGCCGTTGATAAGCCGGAGCGCAATGTAAATTCCGATGGCGGTTGGTCGTATGAACAGAAGTTCTGCCCACCTTGGGCAAAATGGGTGAACCGCAAGATGTTCTACAACCGACAGAAAGGAAGCGAGAAAGCGTGGAAAATGACCCAACTGCCCAAGTATTTCATGCAGATACTCGTTGACAACCTCCGTGAAGCCGGGTTCGGTGACTGGAGTTTTACTATTGATGCCAGCCTCACGGAAATGAAGTTGGTAGAGTTCGACAGCACAAACCTACTCGATGCGCTGACGAGGATTGCCGAAACGTGGGAAACTGAATGGTGGATTACCGACAACGTGATACATCTTTCAAAATGCGAGTACGGTAGCCCGGTCGTGTTTGAGGAGGGCGATGTTGTAAACGGAATGGAGCGTGAGGATGGGCAGGACACCGATTATATCACCCGGCTCTACGCTTTCGGCTCTACCCGTAACGTGCCGCAGGACTACCGCAAAAACGAGGATGCAAGCCTTGTCATTGAGGGTGTCGTGGAACGCAGGTTGAAACTTCCTGCCGGGATTGACCACATAGACGCTTGGGACAATATGCAGCCCGAAGATGTGGTTGAGGGAATCGTCGTGCTTGATGAGATTTACCCCCACCGTGTCGGCACGATGTCTAATATCACCACAAAGGAATACACCGATAAGGTGGAACAAGAGGACGGCAGCACGGAGGAAGTGAAATGGAACGCCTACCGCTTCAAAGATACGGGTGTGAAGTTCTCAAAGGAATACATCATACCCGGTGAGGAACTTCGCATCATCTTCCAGTCGGGAACGCTTGCCGGAATGGACTTTGCCGTTACTTTCAACCCGGACGGGCTTGCAGAGAGCCAAAGCGGTGCGCAGTTGTGGGAGATTGTCAGGAATGAGGACTACGGGATTGCATTGCCAAGCGAGAACTTCAAGCCCTCGAATGGCGACACGTACATCCTTTACGGTTACGACACTAAATTTGTTTCCGACAGGCTCATTCCGCAAGCCGAACAGGAGTTGCTGGCAAAGGCTCACGAGATTATCTTGAAGAAGAGCCAAGACAAGTCCATATACAACTGCCCGACTAACCCAGTGCGTTGTGCCGGGTACAAGGAGCGCAACGGGGAAATGGTTTACCTGCCCTCCGATGTCGTGGACTTGGATATTGGGCAAGCCGTTGAGTTGCGCAATGAAGGCTACTTCGATAGCGGCTACCGTGTCAGTCGTGTACGCTCCTTTGAGAAGCGTTTGGACAACCGATATAGTTGCACCTACACAGTGGGCGAGAGTGCAGCCTATTCAAGCCGGGCGGCACTCGAAGAAAAGGTTGATTCCATAACCTACAACAACACCCAGTATATTTCGGGCGGTGGCAGTGGCGTGTACGTTATCAAGCGGCACGATGGGACTACCCCCAGCGACCATAACGTGTATTCCTCGCTCCGTGCCAAGTCGGAGTTCCTGCACAAAGTAAACCCCGATGTCGCCACTGGTCTAAAGAAGTTCCTTGACGGCATAGAGGCTGGTTTCTACGAGGAGGGCGTGTCGGGCGGCAAGTTCGACAAGGACGGAAACTTGGAGGCGCACAGCCTGATAGTCCGCACCCTTGCCCAAATAGCGACCGCCATTGTCGGGCAAATTGGCTCGGAGAAGTTCGTTGACGGATTTTTCGGTGAGGGCTTCCAAATATGGAAGATGCTCGCAACGGGCGACTGGAACATGACGATAGACCGCCTAACGGTACGCAAACTCATGACCGTGTATGAGCTGCTTATTGCCAAGATTAGGGCGGTGGGCGGTCAGTTGGTCGTGTCTGCCGGAAATGGCAAGATAAAGTCCGTGGAAACGAGCGGAGAAAACTACCTTATCAAGTTCGAGGACACGAACACATTTGCAGAGGGCGACCTGATGCGCTGTCAGGTGTGGACTGGTTCGGGCATAAAATACTACTGGGTACGTGTTTCTTCCTCTGACGGGGACACCATAACCGTGCCTATCTCCGAATTTGAGGGAGTGCAGCCGGAAGAGGGTGACGAGTGCGTACTGATGGGTAACACCGATAACCCGTTACGCCAAAACCTTATCAGCATATCCGCTACGGAGGACGGACAACCACGCATTGATGTCCTGAACGGGGTGAAATCAAAGAGTTTCGAGGGTTGTTTGCGTGCGAGGCTGGGCAATCTTGACGGGATAAGCGATAACTATTTCCCTGCCGACAACCAGCCGCACGGGGACGGTCTGTATGCCGACAATGCATATTTGCGAGGTACGTTTGTCCTCTCTACTGGCGAGGATGTCAAGACGAGATTTGAGATACTGGAGGGTCGCATAAGTTCGGAAATTCAGTCCGTTGAAAAGGAACTTATGGCATACGAGAGTTACCTGCGTAACGCCTACTTCAACGATAATATGGACGGTTGGGAAACAGACAACGGTGTAACTTTCTTCCTCATAGGCAACAAATGGATATGGCTCAACGATAAGCCCTACGCCAATAAGACCGCCTACACGGGAATAATGACCGACCGCAACCGCACCGTGCTGTATATCAAGAACCGCTACCTGTTGCAGCGCAACGAGAACTTCGAGAGCCACCCCGTATGTGACGAAAAGGGCATTGACGGTAAGTTTCTGCCCAAGAAGTTCTACCTGTCATTCTTCTACCGCTGCATAACACCAGGTACGCTCAAAATTGAGTTCGAGGGCGCAAATCAAGACGGTTTCAGCCCGTTTAAAATGCTTTCCGTGAACCAAGAGATTGAGGAAACGGGTGAGGAATACAAGACCTTTGAGGCAACGGGCTTGTGGAACGGCACGGGCGATTTCCGCTTGTCGTTCTCGGGCGAAATGTACCTGTATGCCGTCCGGCTATCCCTTGACCGCATCGCAGACATCGAGCAGCGTTACAAGACTTTCTTTGAGCAGACCGACAAAAAGTTTACACTGGCTGCGGAGGAACGTGCAGAAACGACAAGAAAGTTGGAGGAATACCACAGCGAAATGATTATCACCGCACGTGAGATACGTTCCGAAGTGTCTGCAAGCCTTACCAACCTTGAAACGGGAATGACGGAGAAACTGAATACCGCCATATCGCAAACGGAGAAAAAAATCAACATCGTAGCATCCCGGTTCAATGAGGATGGAAGTATCAAGAATACAGCAGGGCTTGTTACCACGGCAGAGGCAAATAAGATGTTCGCTTTCGATTCCGCAGGTAATTTGGTATCGTTCATTGAGCAGACCGCATCCGACATCAAGATAAAGGCTAAACATATAGCGTTGGAGGGATTGGTGACTGCAAATGAGAATTTCAAGATACTGGAGGATGGCAGCATCATTGCTAAAAACGGAAAGTTCATCGGGGAAATAGAAACGCAGAAAGGACTGATTGGCGGCTTTGAGATTGCTTCGGGGCGTATAGGCTCTGCCACAACTCCGGGTAATGATTATGGAGGAGGATTAGCCATATATGATGATTTCTTCCGTGTTGGGGCTGGTAACGGTTATGTCATGTTCGGTGATGATGTTATTCCGTCTTATGTCGGAGGAGCGTTTACCGCGACTGGGCGTATCGTAAACAAGCATCCGAACACCTTTGGTTCTTACGGTTTCGACCAAGCCAACTACGGCTTGTTCATAAACGTGAGCGGAGGAACGAAAAACTACGGAATTTTCAGTGATTCAGCCTTAATGGCTCCGGCTTTCATTAACACGAAAGCGAAATTACTTACTTTTACGGGGAACGGCTATAAGGTTGATTTCTCGCAGTACAATATCATCTTGATGTACTACAACGACCCGGCATATTCTGGAGTAGAAGTAACATTGCCTACGGAAGCATCGGTTGCAAGTCAATTCGGATTAAGTTCCCTGCCAACAGATTTTGCCGCAGTTGTTGTTTTTCGGGTTAGAACTGGCTCTCAAAAAATAACCCTTAAAGGGATATACAATCATAATGAGGGATTGACTAATTATGAAATGGCTTCGGGCGACTCTATAATTGTGCTGATTACAAAGGCTGATGGATTTAGGTATCAAATAATTAACCACTCATCATAAAAAATGGCAAAGTTAAATTTCAAATCATTCTCTGTTTACACGAGTGTAAGCAGGAAAACCAAAAAAGAGATAGATGTGCGAGAAACATTTGCCGACTTGCTCTATACTGGAGTGAACGGCATCCGCTCACACGCTCTTGCATTGAAAATTTTTCAAAGTGAGGGAGAAACGGAGTTTACCGATGAAGAAATAGCCCTGATTAGGAATACAGCCGAAACAAGATGTATTCCGGGCTTCATTGACGGATTGATTGAGCAAATAGGAAAAGAGGCTGAAAACGAGGGCGATTTACAGCCTACCAACCCCATAAAATAATAAGGATATGGCAATAACAGATGCTGAAAGGAAACAAATCGTCCAAGAAGTCCTTGCACAGGTTAAGGCTTCATCTCAGGGCGTGAACGAGTTGGAGGAGGTTTCAACCCTTGACGGGGTTAAGACCCTCCCGGCTATGAAAGGCGACAAGGTTGTAGCAGCTCCCGTGTCGCTGTTGGGCAAACCTGCCACCGATGCGGCTGCAAAGGCAACTGAGGCGGCAAATAAGGCTGTCGAGGCTACGACCCGTGCCGATACAGCGGCTACCCTTGCCGCTAACAAGGCAGGTGAGGCAGAAACGGCAGCAGGAACGGCTAATGAAGCAGCCGAAAAGGTAAACACTGCCCTTGGCAATCTCAGCGAGGTTGCAGGGGAATTGAGGGGTACGATACTGAATGTAAACCGTGTATTGAACACCACCACCCAATATGCAGACATCACGGCAGCGGTTAACGCTATTGTAGCAGCCAATATCACGGAGGCGAAACAGGACGGAGTTGTGTTCATTTTCAACACGGCAAAGGGCTGGGCTTGCAAGCAGTTCTCGGGCAATCCGGCTACGGAGTTCAACAACGCTTCCAAGTGGAAAGACTTTGGAGGTGGTTCGGGCAGCGGTTCGGGCTTCTACAATGTTACCGTTGAGCAGCCTTTGGGTAGCGGTTACTACACCAAAGAAACGGCTGTGGCGGCTCTTGCTGGGGCTGACATCGCAGACGAGGCAAAGCAGGGTATGATTATCACCTTTGAAGTTAGCGCAGGCAAATGGGCAGACTATCGTTTTGCCGGGACTGATATAAGCAGCTTTCTCACCCCCGGAGCGTGGGAAGAGTACGGAGGCGCAGGTGCGGTCAAGCAGGTAACTTTCAACGGTGAGAAAAAGACCCCCGATGAAGCCGGAAACGTGACTATCAATGTGGATGTTCCCGAAGTGGACGAAACCTTGAACCTCGATTCCACTAATCCCGTTCAAAATGCCGCAGTGACGGCTAAACTGAACGAGGTAGATGCTGGTACGCTTTTCGGCAGTGAGGTGACGGAGAATGACGATAACACGGTAACGGTAAGCCTTAAAAGCAAAACGGCAACCATTACGGAATTTACCATACCAGCCGGAGGCGGTGGAGGCGGTGAAACCGGTTCGGCAACCAAAATCGTGCTTTCCTCTTCCGTTGATAACCCGATTATCAAAGAGGGAGGCAGTTCCATACTGACCTATACTTACGACCACCAATATACAGGTGGCGATGAAGCCGGGCAATCTACTGGGCAGAGAGCGAACATAACCGTACAGATGAAGCGAGGCGTACAGACGGTTTTCACCCAGTCCTACACCAATGTCGCAAAGGGCAGTTACAGCCTTGACATATCCAAGTACCTGTTGCTCGGTACGACTGACATCTACGTGAAAGCAGAGGTTACGGACATCGAGGGCAAGAAGCAGACCAAGCAGGCATATTCATCCGTTAAAGTGGTTACGCTGGCTCTCTCCACTTCCTACAACCTTGCCAACAAGGTAGCGCAGGGCGGCTACGGAACGCTTGAAACCGTGTCAATACCGTTCACCGTTTCGGGTGCAGGAACAAAAGTCGTGACCCTCTATGTGGACGGCAAGCAGCAGAACACACAGACCGTAACCAAGTCCGGCATTACCAACGGCAACTTCAACCTATCATTGAGTACTCTTGCAGCCGGACGGCATACAATCCAAATGGTTGCGGAAATGGACGCCTCGGACGACCTCACAATCAAGTCCGAAAGTATCTACTTTGACATACTGAAAGCAGGAAGTTACAAGCCATTCATCGGTACGCTGTTGCACCACGAAGACGGGCGTATCTTCACGAGCGACCACCTGACCCCGACAATCGAGGTAGGGCAGTATGAGAAGATGGATTTTGAGTTCATAGCATACGACCCCGAAAAGACCCCGGCTGATATGTCCGTGTTCCGTGACAACGTGAAGACACAGACGGTCAGTGTGCCAAGAACGGTGCAGATATACACCAACCGTTACACCTCGCAGGGCAAGACCAATATGCGTTTCGAGTGCGGAACAACGCTGTACCCGTTCTACATTGATGTTAAGGCTTCAAGCATCGACATTGAGGAAATTACCGCAGGGCAGGTGCTGAAACTTTCAGCCGCTGGACGTAGTAATACGGAGGAAAACCCGGCACAATGGGAGTACAACGGCATCAAGACCACGTTCAACGGCTTTGACTGGAGCGGTAGCGGCTGGACGGGCGAAACCTTGAAGATGCAGAATGGGGCAAACATTGAGATTGGCTACAAGCCCTTTGCCTCGGACGCCACCCCCAACGGGGCGACCTATGAATTTGAGTTGCGTTGCTCTAACATCACGAACAAAAAGGGCGTTATCCTGTCCTGCATGGAGGGCGGCATCGGCTTCCAAATGACAGCGGAAGAGGTGAAGATGATAGCCTCCAACGGCTCATCGGTAAACACTCCTTTCGTGCCTGACATGAATTTCCATATCAGCTTTGTAATCCAAAAGAAAACGGACACAAGGCTTATGGAGTTGTACGTGAACGGTGTGCGATGCGGCACGAAGCAGTATGCCGGAACGGAGAGCCTTTTGCAGCCCAACCCGGTGAACATCACCGTAAGTTCGGAGGCGGCAGATGTAGATATGCGTTCAATTCGTATCTACGAAAAGCCCCTGACCGATGATGAAATGCTTGTCAATTTCATGATTGACCGGGAGACGGTCGAGGAAATGGTAACGCTTTACAACTCCAACGATGTAATGGACGATGAGGGAGTTTCCGTGGATATTGAGAAGTTGAGGGCGCAGGGTAAGTCCGTCATGCGTATTGTGGGCGATGTGGAACTTGTCAATCAGACGAACAACAAGAAATTTGAAGTACCCGTTGACATCTACTTCTATTCGGCATACGGCAAGGAGTATGACTTCATCGTGCATGGCGCAGGACTTCGCATTCAGGGAACATCATCCACCACGTACCCCCGAAAGAACTACCGTATATACTTCGACCGAAAGAGCAAATACGGCACAACGCTTGAAGTGAACGGCAAGGATGTTCCCAGCCTTGAATATAGTTTCAAGCCGGGTGCAAGACCTGTCAAGATATGGTGTTTGAAAGCCGATTTCTCCGATAGCTCCTCAACCCACAACACGGGTGCGGTGCGCCTCGTGAATGACGTGTGGAAAAAATGCGGTTTCCTCACCCCTCCGCAGAAAGCATACAATGGCAACTACGACCTGCGTATTGGCGTTGACGGATTCCCGATTGACGGTTTCTATGACAACGACAATAGCGGCAATAACAAGTATCTCGGAAAGTTCAATTTCAACAACGAGAAGAGCGACAGCCATGTTGTCTATGGCTTCGAGGGTATCGAGGGCTTCAATGACGAGGCGGCACTTGCCGGAAAGGAAAACCCGTGCATCTGCTTGGAGTTCCTGAACAACTCAAAGCTGCTCTGCCTGTTCTCTACAAGCGATATGGGAGAGTTTGACGATAGTCTGGAGTTCCGCTTCCCGGCTGATGTTACTTGGGGCGATGCGACAGCCTACCAAAAGGGTGCTGTTACCCGGTTGTGGAACTGGATAGTAAGTTGTAGGAACAATCCCGACAAGTTCAAAGCGGAGGTAAGCCAGTACTTTGATGTAAACAGCCTTTGCGCCTGGTATCTGTTCACGGACTACTTCATGGCGGTTGACCAACGGGCAAAGAACATGATGCTTGCCACTTGGGACGGGCTGAAATGGTATTTCCTGCCTTATGATGCCGACACCATTTTGGGTAGCCGTAATGATTCCGTGCTTGCGTACACGTATATCATCACGCATGAGACTTTCGACAACTCCACTGGCTCATACGCCTTTGCCGGACACGATAGCCTCTTGTGGGAACTGGTGCGCACCGCAATGAAAGACAAATTGATTGAAACCGCTGGTGTTATCCGCTCCAACATGAGTACGGAGGAGGTGCTTACGATGTTCAATGTTACGCAGATGGGCAACTGGTCGGAGCGTGTCTATAACAAGGACGGCTATTTCAAGTACATCCAGCCTCTTACGGAGGGCGTAAGCACTACGGAGGGAACGAAGCACTACGACTACCTGTATGCCTTGCAGGGAAACCGCTATGCCCACCGCCTCTATACCATTAAAAACCGCTTTGCGCTCATGGATGCGCAGTATGTGGCTGGTACTTACCGTGCGGATAGCTTCGCTTGCTACTTCGGTTACAAGTTCAGCCAGTCGCCCCGTAAGGTGAAAATCACTGCCAGCGAGCGGTACTACTTCGGCTACGGCTACACCAACGGTACGCCTACACAGAGTGCGGTGCTTGCGGAAGCTGAGGGTTCAAGGGTGGAACTTACAATCAGCACCGACCTTATCGTAAACGACCCGCAGAACTTCTACGGGGCAAGCCGTATCAGAGACCTTGACCTGACGAATGTGTCCCACGCAATTTTGCAGACCCTTAACCTGAACAACTGCACGGCATTGAGGTCGCTGAACGTAAGTTGCGGCTCAACGCAGAAAACGCTCAATGCGCTGATTGTTACGAATTGTAAAAGTTTGCAGAGCCTCACGATGAACGGCTTGCTTTCCGAAAGTTTCACAAACATAGACCTTTCGGGCAATGCAAAACTGGAGGTGCTTTCAGCCGGGAACACAGCCCTCAAAAGCGTGTCATTCGCCAAGGGTGCGCCCCTTATGTCGGTCGTACTTCCTGCCACGCTGCAAACGCTGGAACTTGTCAGCCTTAACCGTCTGACCAATGACGGGCTGCAACTGGAGGGTACGGACAACATCGACCGCCTCGTGGTAGATGATTGTGCCTCTATTGACTGGATAGCCTTGTTTAACAAGTGCCAAAACGTGAAGTACCTGCGTGTTACGGGCGTGGATATGAAAGACGATGGCACGTTGCTCAATCAGCTTATGAAGATAGGCGGTGTGGACGAGAACGGAGGTAACACCCCGACTTGTCGCCTTGTCGGTAAGTGTAAACTCACTACCTACATTGACGATGCAACCTTTGCGCAGATGCAGGAGCATTTCCCCGAATTGCAGATTAGCCAGCCGGAATGTACCGTTATCAAGCACCTTGAACATATCACGGACGGCACGGGATTTAGCAACCTTGACAATAAGACCGGGTACGACTACGACAATGAGTTTGAGTACAGCGGTCACGTGGCAAAAATCTTGTCGAAGCGTTACCGCTGCCTCGGAAAGAAAACTGCTAACGGAGAGGAAACAATCTGTAAGCTGCATGACAAACATTCCGGCTATTATGCCGATGCCGTGAACGTGAATTTGGCTACTCCTGCCATTCTGACGGGAGCGGAGGGCGATGTGTGGATGTACGAGCCTCACTACTGGTACAAGGGCGTTAATGACTTCCTGAATAAAGCAAAGTACCGCATTTTCAGTTCGCTTGAAAAAGAGCCTACAAAGGCAGAGAGCGTGAAGTTGATGCAGGGTGACCTGGAGGTTAAGGCTGGTTATGCCGTGCGTATTCAAGTTGACTACAACACGCTGGCAGAAGCAGAAACGCAGGTGTCGCAGAATAGTTACTACACGGTGGATGTCAGGGGCTACAAGCAGGTGCGTTTCCCCGGACTTGTTTCGGCTGTTTACGGTGCGCTCTTCCTCGATGCAGAGGGTAACATCATAGAGCGCATGAAAGCCACTTCGGACAGCGGCATAATCAACGGAATGTACCTTTTCAATGCGATTCCGGCAAATGCCGTAAAACTTGCATTCTCGGTAGTGAATAACGATCCTTTCGACTATGTGCTGCTAACCAAGTCTGATGAAATAGAAGCCATTGAACCCGATTGGTGCGAGCATAAGGAATGTCTTACAGGTGTATATGAAGCGTTGTTGCGTGATGATATGCTGCGCTCCATCAGTGGGGTTCAATCAGCCGCAAGTATAACGCAGCCTGACTTCAAGCAGTATGCAAAGAACCGTGGAAACGGATTTCAGCTTGTCGATTGGGAAATGCACAAGGATGTCTGCAACCTGTTCTACGCCAAATACGGCAAGGCTGATAGCCAAGGTACTTGCGGATATGGCTCAAACACGAATGGACGTGTTACCGGGCTTACCAACGAGGCAGGAATGACAGACACTTTCGCTAACCCCGACAATACCGAAGAGCAAACGGCATATATAATCGTGGACGGTGTCAAGAAAAACATTCAAGCCCCTAATGTGCTGGGATATGAAAACTGGTACGGAAATAAAGCAGAGTGGATAAACGACACATTCAACGAGGGTGTGGTAGATTATTCTATGCACATCACTATGCCGGACGGCTCTATCCGCAAATTGAAAGGCGAAACGACTGGAGGCGACAGATACCCGATGAATGTAGTAAACGGTCGGCATATGGATGTTTGGGTTGCAAGGGCAGGAGGCTCTACATCAAGCTACTATTTCGATAATAACTACGTTTCTACCGCTATCAACCGTGTGGTGTATCGGTCGAGCTACAATGCGAATGAGCTTGGCGGTGTTGCGTATGCGGTCACGTACAACGATTCATCGCACACGCACACGCTCATTGGGTCTCGGCTTGCCTTCCGTGGAAAAATCGTCATTGCGAAGAGCGTTGCAGCGTTCAAAGCGATTGTCGAAATAGCGTAAGCGAAAGCGGAGCGAAAAAGCGTAAAATCGGGAGCGGAGGCGACCTTGTTGTTCGACCTCCCTCCCTTTGAAAAACAAAGGTGGATTTCCCAAAGACACCGTGTGGTGTATCGGTCGAACAACAATGCGAATGCGAATGGCGGTGTTGCGTATGCGAACACGAACAACGATTCATCGAACACGAACACGAACATTGGGTCTCGGCTTGCAAACAATAAGAAATAGAAGCGTTATGCCTCAAAAGTATTCAGGCGTACAACAACGGGGACGTGTCCCTAACGTGGAGCCTGTGGGAATGAGCCTCAGTAGCAGCGTGAGCAATCACGGAAAACTGGAAAAGAAAGCGTGGGGTGGAGTTTGGTAGGGACTTATGTCAGCCGAAGAAGTCAGACCCCGAAAAATTGAAGGCAAAATTAAAAATGAGAAGATTAGGAAAGACAAGTAACATCATTGAGGAGATTTGCGAATACAGCAACATCTATAACTCTCTCCATGTCGTAATGAGGGGCAGGAAACGGAAGAAAAGCCGTGTCGGTCGCTGGATTATGGCTCATCAGGACGAGGTGATAAAGAGGTTGCAGGAGCAGATACGGTCGGGTACGTTCTGTATATCCGGCTATCGTGAAATGCTTGTCACAGATGGTCCGAAAATTCGCACGGTACAATCCGTTTCGTTGATTGAGCGAATTGGATGCAACGCCATCATGGCGGTTGTGGAGGACGAAATCTTCAGGCGGTATATCCGCACCACGGCTGCATCCATCAAGCGTAGAGGGATGCACGACCTACTGAATTTTATCCGTAGGGACTTGCAGGAACACCCGGAGGCAATGAAGTATGCCTACAAGTTCGACATCAAAAAGTTCTACGAGAGCGTGAACCAAGACTTTATGATGTATGCCCTGCGTAGAATGTTCAAAGACAAGGTGCTGCTTACGATGCTGGAGCGTTTCGTGAGGATGATGCCTAACGGCTTATCCATTGGGCTACGCTCATCGCAAGGCTTCGGCAATATGCTGTTGAGTATGTTCCTTGACCACTACATCAAAGACCAAATGGGCTATAAGCACTTCTACCGTTATTGCGATGACGGGGACGGTCATTCAAGTACCAAAAAGGAGTGCTGGAAGTTCCGGGACATCGTACACGAGAGAGCCGGACTGATGATGCTACAAGTAAAAGGAAATGAACGTGTGTTCCTGGTTACAGAGGGCATCGACTTCCTCGGATATGTTATCTATCCGACCCATACCCGGTTGAGAAAGCGCAACAAGCAAAATGCAGCCCGGAAGCTGCACAAGGTGAAAAGTAAGAAAAGACGGCAGGAGATAATTGCCTCCCTTTACGGACAGTGCAAGCACGCAAACTGCCATAATTTGTTTTATCGTTTAACTGGTATCAAGATGAATGATTTTAAGAGTATGGGCATCAAGCCCAAGTTTGAGGACGGCAAAAAGCGTTTCAAAGGAATGAGCGTTTCTGTCCGTGAGTTGGTAAATATACCTATCGAGGTAGTGGACTTTGAAACTGGCATCGTTCCACGTTTCGAGAGGGAGGAGTACGAGAAGAAAGTTGCGGAGGCAAAAGCGGTCTATAATGCAGCCCTCGCAGCGAACAACGGCAAAGTCCCGGCTGGTGTAATCAACCCGGACGACATCGAAAAGCCACACGGCAGATATGTCGTGCGCATAAAGGTGGACGGGGTAGAAAAGAAGTTTTTCACGGCATCCAAGGAAATGTGGTCTATATTGGAACAAATCAGAGAAATGGATAAGTTCCCATTCACGACCACAATCAAAGCGGAAATGTACGGTAAGAAAGGTGAAACTAAATATATTTTTACTTGATATGAGAAGAGTAACAGGAAACAAGGGGGTATTGCCAATTGAGTGCGTGAACCCAAAGAAAGATAAGTGGTGTGTGCGTTTCGACATTCAGAATGCCGCAGACAGCGACACATCGGAATACTACGAGGAAGTGTACCCTAATAAACCGTCCCCGGAGGACATCGAAAACACTTTGTTCTCAAACGACTTGGATTTGCCCCAAAAGGAAATTTCAAGCATCGGTGCATTGCTGGGCTATAGCGGTGGAGAGTTCGAGAAGCGTTTTGAGCAGGGGCGTAATGACCGTGTGGCAGCAACCCCGTATTTACAACTCATGGAAGTGGTACGGGAACAACATCTTACGGCAACCGACATTCCAAGTACCGTAGCGTTGAAAGTCCCAGCTACGTTCTTCCCGTTCTCGGAGTTGTGTAAGCGAGGCAAGCAGGTAGAAAAGGGTGTTATATTCAAGTACGGGGGTAAATTGTGGAGGGTCGTTCAACCTCACACGCCTATGGATATTTATCCACCGTCCATTGATACCGCCTCGCTCTACACGAGGGTTGAGCCGGAACACTCAGGAACGCTTGAAGACCCAATACCCTATGAGCAAGGAATGGCGTTTGAGAGCGGCAAGTATTATGAGCAGTTTGGAGTGGTGTATGTCTGCATACTTACAACGCTGACGGGCTACCCCAACGACCTCAAAGACCTGCCTACAATCGTAAAACCTGTATAAATTCACCTTTTACGGAAAGTAAAAGCCTAAAATGCTTATATTGTAAGCACATTTTAATACCTTTGCATTTGGATTAAAACAAAAATGTATGAAGATATTAAATTGGCTCAAAACAAGTAATAGGTGGAAGCATATCGTGGGAGGTGCAGCAATCGGGGCTTTTTCAGGCTCTGATTACTGCGCCCTCTACGCTTCTATCCTTTCAGCGGCAAGCCTTGAATACAAAGACAAGGCGCACGGCTGCGAATGGGATTGGATAGACTTCGGACTGACCGTAGCCGGAGCGATTGTCGGACGTTTAGCGGTTAGATGGTTATGAATGAAGTGCAAGGGACATTAGAGGTTGCAAAAGGCATAAGCGACCTTGGCGTACTGATAATTATCGGTGCAGCCTTTATCGTGTTGTCTCTTGGAATGTGGGTAGCCCTATTCCGCTGGTTCAAAAGCATCATGGATAACGTGATTAAGAACAATTCCGCTACTATGAGCGCACTTCTGACCAAAACCGATGCACAGAATGATGTACTGAATGAGATTGCAGACGGCTTGCGCCCCTCGACCTTGTTGCAGATAAAGAACATATCCAACACCTGCTTTGACCTCTCTACGGAGAAAGTCTGCCGTATCATAAAAAAAGTTCGTGAGGAAAACCACATTGACAACAAGGAGGCGACTAAGGCGAAAATAAGGACTTTGCTCTGTAATCTTCACGAGGACAGGAACAGCCGTTTTGACAGCACCAGGTATCGGGGCAATACTCTGACCCACTATACTTCCCCGGAATGGATTGATTGGGTTGCGGAGGTTGTGGAAAACGAGGTATATTCAGAGCAGAACAACGCCCGTGCCTTTACAAACGTAGAGGCGGTGTATAGCAAAATAAAACTTGATTTTTATCACAGACTAACAGAATAATACAATGAAAATTCTAATTGACAACGGACATGGAGAGAATACACCGGGGAAACGAAGCCCCGATGGTGAATTTCGTGAATACCTCTACGCCCGTGAAATAGCGGAGGCGATAGAGCGTGAATTGAAAATGAGAGGCTACGATGCTGAACGTATCGTGCATGAAACGGTAGATGTCCCTCTCGCAGAACGTGCAAGGCGTGTAAACGAGTTCTGCGGCAAACTGGGTGCATCCAATGTAATCCTTATTTCCATCCATTGCAATGCTGCCGGGAACGGAGATTGGATGAACGCAAGGGGGTGGAGCGCATATACAAGCAAAGGGAACACGAAAGCCGACACCCTCGCATCCTGCCTCTATGCAGCGGCTGCAGAGCATCTTCCGGCTGGCACGAAGATACGCAGCGACTGGTCGGACAAAGACCCCGATTGGGAGGAGAATTTCTACGTGCTGACCAAAACACGATGCCCGGCAGTATTGACAGAGAACTTCTTTCAGGACAATAGGGATGATGTCGCTTTCCTCTTGTCGCAGGAGGGCAGACAGGCAATCGTGAAACTACACGTTGAGGGTATAATCAAATACATAGGAGCATGAAAAATCTGATTTTTACTTTAGCCGTGTCCTGCTTGGTGTGCGGCTGTGGGACACAGAGGAAATTGCCGACCACGACAATTCAAGAAACGACCAATAGCAATGTTGAGGTCAAGTATGAGAAAGTGTTTGTGCATGACACAACGTATATCGAGATACCTGCGCAGACAGCCGAAAGGACTACACGGGACAGCACGAGCCACCTTGAAAATGACTTTGCCGTTTCAGATGCCAAAATCAATCCCGATGGCTCACTCTTCCACGAACTCAAAACGAAGCCGCAGAAGAAGCCCGTGCCAGTTGATAAGGAGATTGAGCGCAGGGACAGCGTTGTGTATGTCGATAGGCACGTTGAAGTTCCTGTCCCGGTGGAGCGCAGCCTGACCCCGTGGGAAAGAACCTGCATCAACTGGTTTCCCTATTCAGTTGCTGCCCTGATACTGATGTTGGTATATGTATTCAGGAAGCCGATGCGCAGCCTTATACGAAGATTTATTTAGGTATTAGTTTGAAAACGGGGTAATTTCGCTATCTTTGCACCGTTGTTGTGGAGTTTGCGTAGTGATACGCAATCTTCATTTTGCCCGGCTTGGCTACTCTTGCCGGGCATTTTTATTGCCTCTCGCCAACGAAAATTATTCAGGCAAGGACTTTATCAAATAAGGAAAGTTCGTTGCTCTCGCTCAAAATTCGGAGAAAATAACTATAATTTCCCGTATAACACCCAATCTATCACTCGCCTGTTGGCTTCATCAACCTTTTTGCGGTCGAAATCAATATAAATGTCGGTCACGGTATTGCCGCCATGCCCCAGCGCAGCCGCAATCGTTTCTTTCGGTATTTCGAGGGAGGCGGCAATGGTAGCCCAAGAATGCCTTGCCCAATAGGTCGTAAGTTGAGGAAAGACGGGTTTGCTGTTTTTGTCATTCGCCAGTGTACCGACCTCTTTAAGCGTCTTGTTCAATATCCCGGTATATGAACGGTGGTTCTTGTGCTGGTCGAGGATGTCTATCAGGTGCTCCGTTCCCTTGTACTTGTTGATAATTTCCATTGCCTCTGGCTCTACCTTTATAGAGTACAGGCGGTTGGTCTTGGAGCGGTAAAACTCGACCCTGCCGTTGTTTATAGTGCGCAGCTTGCACAGGTCTATGATGTTGATGCCGATAAGCAGGAAAATCAACCTGAAGATGTCGAGAGCCTTTTCCGTGTGTTCATCTGTCGGGGCGTTGAAGAGTTCCCGGAGTTGTTCAACGGAGAATGAACGTTTCATCGTGGCGACCGGGCGTATCTTGAACCGCCTGAACGGGTACGCCTTTGTTACGCCATCGTCTATTGCCTCATTGAACACGGCACGGATATTCCTAAAATGGACGTTCCGGGCGTTCCGTGAGGGGGATGTTTCACTCAAATAGGTGTCGTAGGCGGTCAGCCATTCACGTGTGATGTCCTCAAATGTGAGTTTGTCGAGGTCAGCGCAAAACTGGTGCATTCGCTTATACGTGTTCATATACACGATACGGGTACTTTCCTTTTTGGTTTCCGCAAACTTCAAGAAACGATGCGTAAACAGCCTTTCCTTGCCATCCTCTTCCCTTTCGGGGGACAACTGGTAAATTATATGGTTCTTGATGTCAAGTGCGCTCATATTGGCTATTTCGCCACTCTCTATCAATTTAAGGAGGAGCGTGTCAATATCAATATGCCGCTTGGCAATGTAATTATTCAGAAAGAGCCTGTTGGGGTGGTTCACGACTTTCCCTGCCTTTTTATCCCACTGGTTCGGGAGTAAAAAGACATTCAGCGAAATGAGAGCCGTTTTTGACTTCTTGTTTATCGCAACTTTGAGCGGTGCGGGCTTTCCATCCTTGACCGCCCTTGTGTCGAGGTATAATTTTGTTCTTGCCATGCTATTTATTGCAGGTATTTTGCAGTTCCTTTTCAGCAAAAGTAATCATAAAGCACCTAAAATGTGCAAGTATTTTGTGGTTTAACCTTTTCGGAAGCCGCCAAAACTGACCACGGAAAAGTCTGTGTTCGTTATCATTCCTTGATAGTCAGCGTATTTCAGCGCACGGGACTAAAAATGCTTTTTTACCGATTTGCTATACTGCAAAGATACGGATATTTATTGAAATGCGGTTGTGGGACGATTGAAAAAGAGTCGTTCGAAACCGTGGTACGAATCTTGCGAGAGGGTAGTGCAGTCAACTAACACTATTTTAGCGTGAAAACAATCGTATCTACATTCGCTTTTTCTCTCGCGTTGTGTGCCGCTGCCGGAGCGACGGCACAGACCAAGAGTGCGGTGACGGCGCCTGCGGCCGATACCGTATTGCTGTCGGAAACCACCGACGGAGACTGCATCGTCCGCAGGTTTCTCGTCAAAAGCCGGAACGATGCCGACTATTCGGTCCGTTACCGGATCAA
>Ga0129308_1000521_pt1 | contig 56191 bp, 50 predicted proteins | sample L827metagenome_FD_94440 | JGI IMG/M metagenome (GOLD analysis project Ga0129308, IMG submission 94440) | Ring-tailed lemur group fecal microbial communities from Wisconsin, USA - L827 metagenome | ecosystem: Host-associated > Mammals > Digestive system > Large intestine > Fecal | place: USA...
AGAGAAGCAATGAATTCATCGCTCAGCTCAGCCTGTACTTTTTTAGAAATTTCATGAACGGTAACTTTGAAAACCACAGCAGCGCCAGCTAAGTTTTCTGCTGGATAATTTTCTGGGAAAGTTAAGTTTAAATCTCTGGTTTCACCTTTGGCCATGCCAATCATTTGTTCTTCAAATCCTGGAATGAACTGATGGGAGCCAATTTCCAGCTGATAATTTTCAGCTTTGCCGCCATCAAAGGCAACACCGTCTTTAAAACCTTCAAAATCAATCGTTGTTGTATCTCCGTTTTCGACACAGCCTTCTTTAGGTTCAAGGCGCGTCTGCTGAGCCATCATGGCATCGATCTGCTGGGAAACAGCTTCTTCAGATACGGGATTCTTTGGTGCAATTTTAGCTTCTATATTTCTATAGTTTGCAAGTGTAATGACTTTACTCATAATCTCTTCCTTTCTTTTACCAGGACATTGTATCATATTTTCCTGAAATGTCCAATCTAATCCACATGCTTATTGGCCATACTGTCGATAAAACTTGAATTATATTTAGAATACATAATCTTTTGTTCGCTGTAGAGGCCATAATAGCCGGAGAGCATATAACCAATGCCGTCGGCAATCAAAAATAATGGCAAAGCCTGAAATCCAAAAAGCTCAAAGGCTAAGAACAGGGAGGTCATCGGACAGTTGGTGACGCCGCAAAATAGAATCATCAGGCCAAGCGCTGAACTAAAGGAGGCTGGTAATCCCAGCATTGGGCCAATCAGGCAGCCAAAGCTGGCACCTACAAAGAAGCTTGGAACAATTTCTCCGCCTTTGTATCCTGCGCCCAACGTGATTGCGGTCATCAGTAATTTGATGATAAAGGCTTCTGGCTTAACCGTGCTTTCATGAATTGCAGCTTCGATGATATTCATGCCGGCTCCATTATAATCAGTACCAAAAATCATTGTTAAGATAATAATGATTAAACCGCCGACAAATACTCGCAAATATGGATTTTTAAAATAACGGGCAAACAGCTGACTGCCCTGATGCATCATGAAACAAAAGAAAATACTCATATAAGCACATAAGGCAGACAAGAGAATGACTTGAATAAATACGGAAACACTCATTGCCGGAATGACCTGGATCACAAAAGCCTCAGCGCCAATGCCAAGATACTTCGCGGTCTCACAGGCAACAATACTGGAGAGGGCACAAGGCACCAATGCGGCATAGTGCATGATACCGACGCTGATGACCTCCATAGAAAAAATAGTTGCGGTTAAAGGCGTGCCAAACAATGCCGAAAAGGCGGCGCTCATGGAGCACATAGTCATGATTTGAACATCTTTATCATTGAGTTTAAGCAGCCGGCCTAAATTCTGACCGATACTGCCGCCTAACTGCAAAGCCGCGCCTTCGCGTCCGGCCGAGCCGCCAAAAAGATGGGTCAATGCTGTTGCTATAAAAATAACAGGTGCCATCAGTACAGGGATATCATCATCAGAACGGACCGAACTGATGACAAGATTAGTACCCCGCGGATTTTTCATGCCTGTCAGATGATACATTGCCGCAATAACAATACCGGCAAATGGCAGTCCATAAATAATTTCCGGATGACTGATGCGAAAATTGGTAACCCCGGAAAGGGTATAGGAAAATAAGGTGGCAATTAATCCTACCAGAAGCCCTGAGGTTCCGGCCAGAAGCAGCCATTTTAGAAAAATCAGAATGTGTAAAATCTGAATAGATACTTCTTCATTGTTTTTTATTTTCTCCCACATAAAAATCTCTCCCTTTTATTTAAACAATCACAGAAGTCTGTTAAAATACAATCAAATTATAGTTAGCAAGCCAGGTAAATGCAAGAAAAAATGAGGGATCTTTTGATTCGCATTACCCTAAAAGAGCAGACGGAGAATTTTAAAAAAACTGTTGACAAGTGAATCAAAAGAGAATATCATATTAGTCAGATAGGAAATAAAAGCGATGAAAAGAAGAGTAGTTTGAAGAAAGCGTCACAGAGAGTCTCTGCAAAGCTGAAAAGAGATACGTTAAATTCAGATGAACATGGCCTTGGAGCTGTATGGCTGAAATGAGTAAGCCATATCGGGTGGTCCCGTTATAGACATAGAGTATGTTTGTACTCGAAGAGGTATATACTGTGAAGTATATATGAAGCAAGGTGGTAACACGTGATTATATCCCGTCCTTACAGATGATGTAAGGACGGTTTTTTTTACCGAAAGGGGAAATTAGATGATTGAAATCAGAAATATTAATAAGACATTTAAAACAAAAGATCTGACTGTTCAGGCCTGTAAGGATGTTTCACTAAGCATTGGCGATAGTGAAATCTATGGTGTCATTGGTTATTCCGGGGCTGGAAAATCTACCCTTGTCCGCTGCATCAATTTTTTAGAAATTCCATCCAGCGGTGAAGTGGAAATCAAAGGATTTGGCACCATTACTTCCAGAAACGGAAAACTGTATTATCGTAGTCCTGAGGGCAAAGAAGTGATTTGTACAGAAAAACATCTGAAAAAACTCCGACAGGGCATTGGCATGATCTTTCAGCACTTTAATTTGCTGGACAGAAGTACCGTTTATGAGAATATTGCTTATCCGCTCAAACATAAAGGCAAGTCGAAAAAAGAAATTGATGAAAGAGTCCGGGAGCTGCTGGCGCTTGTTGATTTAAGCGATAAGATAGCTTCTTATCCATCGGAACTTTCCGGCGGGCAGAAACAGCGTGTGGCTATTGCCAGAGCGCTGGCAAATAATCCCAAAATTCTTTTAAGTGATGAAGCGACTTCGGCATTGGATCCCGATGCCACAGAATCTATTCTGAATTTATTGAAAAAGTTGAATAAAGAGTTAGGGTTGACGATTGTTTTAATTACGCATGAAATGGCCGTCATCAAATCATTAGCCCAAAGAATTGCCGTGATGGAAAACGGACAGGTCGTTGAGCAGGGCAATGTTTATGATATTTTCTCAAATCCGCAGCAGAAGATTACCAGAAACTTTGTGAATGCTTCATCAGGACTCGCTGATATTCAGGAATTGCTTGATCAAAAGGACAGTGTGATTAAACCTAAAGCAGACAGTCAGTTAGTCAAGCTTGTATTTAATAAAGAATGTGTCGGCGATGCCATTATTTCCGAAACATCTATCAAGTTTAATGTAAAGCTGAATATTATTACAGCTAATATTGAGCTCTTACAGGGAAATCCACTGGGGACGATGATGGTTTACGTCGAAGGTGAGAAAGACAGCGTTCAGGGTGCCCTGACGCATTTAGAGAAATGCCACGTGAAAGTGAAGGTGATTGAAAATGAAAGAATTGATTGAGCCATGGTTTCCTTATGTTGCGGCGTATTGGAAAGAGTTTATTAAAGCAATAGCTTCAACATTCCAGATGTTCTTTATTGCCGGATTGATTGCCTTTATTCTGGGCTTTGTCTTTGGCGTTGTTTTAACGGTAACGAAGCCGGACGGCATTAAACCAAGACGGGTTATTTACCGTATTGTCGATTTGGTAATTAACATTTTTCGTTCCATTCCATTCATTATCTTACTTATTTTCCTGATTCCTTTGACAAGGGCGATCATGGGAACGGCCGTTGGCGTTAAAGGCGCGGTTGTACCATTAGTCTTTGGCTGTATTCCATTTTTTACCCGACAGGTGGAATCAGCGCTGGCTAATATTGATGCCGGTAAGGTAGAAGCGGCACGGGCCATGGGCAGCGGGACGCTGGGTATTATTTTCCGGGTCTATCTCCATGAAGCTGTGCCTGATCTGATCCGGGCGACAACGATTACGGCAATTTCCCTGATTGGTCTGACAACCATGGCAGGTGCTGTGGGGGCCGGCGGCATTGGCAGCTTTGCCATTAACTATGGACAGAATCAGCACCATCAGGATATTGTGAATATTTGTGTGATTATTTTATTGATTCTTGTTTCTTTGATTCAGGGAATAGGAAATTTTCTGGCAAGGAAAACAACAAACCGAGGACTTTTCAGAAAAAAAGTCTGAAATCAACCGCTGTTTTAGACAGCACTTAAAGATGGATTACCCGACAGAGAGGTCGATGTAGTCATAGATACAAGGAGGAGAAATATATGAAAATCTCATTTAAAAAAATTGCTTTGGCTTTTACTGCAGCAGCGCTGCTTGCAGGATGCGGTGCCAGTGAAGAAAAACCATCACAGGATCCTGTTCAGATTGCTGTACCAAATGATGCGACTAACCAGGGCAGAGCGATTAAATTATTAGAATCAGCTGGTTTGATTGAAGTTGATCCAGCCGCTGGTTGGGTTCCTGAAACTAAAGATATTACAAAGTATCTTTACAACATTGAGGTTGTACCACAGGATGCCAATACTTTGCCAACGACTTTGGATGATTTAGGTGCAGCCACCATTAATGGTACTTATGCGATTCCAGCGAATCTGCTGCCTTCTAAAGATGGATTGATCACAGAAAATCAGAGTGATGCTTCCGGCGAAAGCGAAAATCCGTTTGTCAATGTCATTGCGGCCAGAACTGAAGACAAAGATAACCCAACTTATAAAAAGATTGCTGAGGCTTTCCATACAGATATCGTTGGGCAGTACATTATCGCTAAATACAGTGAAGCTTTTATTCCTGCTTTCGATTACCAGAACACTGATAAGAGCAATGAAGAATTACTTGATTTAATCGATAATTATGAGTCTGATGCTGCGGGAAAAGAAAAAGTAGTGATCGGTGTTTGCGGTGCTTCTAATGATCACTGGAAAGCCGTTCAGTATCAGTTAGACCAGGAAAATGCCGGTATTTATATTGAACTTCAGGTATATGATCAGTACACTATTCCAAATGATGCTTTAAACAATGGCGAAATTGATTTAAACTCTTTCCAGCATAAAGCTTATCTGGCTAATGAAGTAGATACTCAGGGATACAAGATTGAATCCATCGGTGATACATTAATGGCACCATTAACACTTTATTCAAAGAAATATGATTCCGTTGATGCCATTAAAGCAGCTGCCGGTGCGCTTGAATAAAACATGAAGGATAAAATTCTCCCACTTTGCTGGGAGAATTTATATGTATAGCATGAAATGGAGGTCTTTTCATGAATAAAGAAGAAGAAAAAATATATGCCGATGTTTTGGCTGACCATGACTATGTGGTTAAATTAAGAAGATATTTCCATACTTATCCGGAGTTATCCGCCCAGGAAGAAAAAACGGCTCAGAAAATTGAAGCAGAGCTGGATGCGCTTGGCTTAAAGCATCATCGAATTGCGAAAACCGGTGTGTATACGGAAATTCAGGGAAATAAAGAGGGCAATAAAACGATTGTTTTAAGAGCCGATATTGATGCCCTGCCGCTGACTGAAAAACATGAATGTGCTTATAAAAGTACCATTGAAGGAAGAATGCATGCCTGTGGGCATGATGCCCATACAGCCGCTTTGTTAGGCGCTGCCCGGGTACTGGTGAAAAACCGAGACCTGTTTGGCGGAAAAGTTATTCTGACTTTCCAGCCCGGCGAGGAAATTGGCTATGGCGCGCGTATTATTATTAATGAAGGAGCCATTGACGGAGCTGACCGGACATTTGGCATTCATATGGCCAGCAATGTGCCGGTGGGATCTGTTGTCGTGATGCCGGGACCTAACAATGCCAGCGTTGATCAGTTTAAAATAACCGTTCATGGTAAATCAGCGCATATTTCAACACCTGAACTGGGGGTTGATGCTGCCTATGTTGCTTCGATGATTGTCACCGGAGTGCAGGCTTTAGTGACGAAAAGAACAAATCCAATGGATAATGTTCTGATTGGCATTGGCCGCGTTGCGGCAGGAACAACTTATAATATTATTGCCGGCGAAGCTGAAATTGAAGGAACAGTCCGGGTTTTTTCACCGGAAATTCGCGATCAGATTCAGCGCGAGTTAAAACAGCTGGCAGAAAAGACGGCGGAGGCCTATGGCGCCAGTATCACTTATTGGAACAGAGACAATACTTCACCGCTGATCAATGATCCCGTCGCAAGTGCAGAAGCCCAGAAGACGGCATCAGCGCTGTTTGGCAAAGAACATGTCATCACTTCAAGAACTGCCAGTCTGGGCGGGGATGATTTTGCCGAATATATTCTTAAAGTTCCTGGGGTTTATGCTTATGTAGGTTCTGCCAATCCAGAGATCCCAGAAACAACATTAGCGCATCATGATAACCAATTTGATATTGATGAGGATGCCTTAAGTGTAGGCTGTGCCATTTATGCGGCCTATGCTGTAGATTTCTTAAATGGCAATGTTTAAAACGCAAAGCTAAAATGATGGACTCGTTTTAGCTTTTTATATTTTATAAATTTATTTGCCCCAAGATGATATAAGCGTGATTTTAATGGGGAAAATATAGAAATGATGTCAAATAAGATGGACAAATGCCGGAAAGCTTTGCTATAATCTAGGTGAATCTTCATATAAATTCGCTGATATGGAGCGAAAGTCTCTACCTGGCTGCCGTAAATAGCCGGACTATGATAGATGTGTTAGGCGTCTATTGACGTCTTTTTTTGGTTAGGAGGGGGAAAATCACCATGAAAAATTGGATAAAGTACACATTGCTTTTACCTGGCATAGTGATTCTGGTACTGTTTTTAGTGATGCCGCTGCTTTCTATGTTTATGCCAACTATTTTTCCGGAAAACAGTTTTTCACTTGAAAGTTATGTGCTTTTTTTCCAGGATCCGCTGAATGTTAAAATTTTTGTAAGAACACTTCGGGTTTCTCTGATCACAACGGTCATCTGTGCATTTTTGGGGGTGCCGGCAGCTTATTATATTTCAAGATGCAAGGCTAATCTGCGCAGTTTCTTTATGACAGTCTCTATTTTTCCGCTGTTAACGAATTCCGTTATCCGCAGTTTTGCCTGGATTACGATTTTAGGACGCAACGGCATTATCAATCAGATTTTACAGGGGATTGGTCTTATCAGTGAACCTATTCAAATGATGTATACAGAATTTGCCATAATTATCGGTTCTGTTTATTTATTTTTGCCGCTGATGATGACGACATTAGTTGGGGTGATGGAAAATATCTCCAACGATATGATGGAGGCGGCAGAAAGTCTTGGTGCCAGCCGGCTGAAAGCATTTTTTAAAGTGATTCTGCCGCTGAGTCTGCCGGGGATTATCGTGGGCAGCACGCTTGTTTTTACAGGGACCTTAAGTGCCTATACAACACCACAGTTATTAGGCGGCAATAAGAACACGGTCATGGCAACATTTATTTATGAAAAAGCGATGAATCTGGGCGACTGGACAGGTGCCAGTGTTGTCGCAATTATTATGATTATTACGACAGTCATTGCCATGAAGGGCCTCAATTATGTGGCTGGCCGTCTGGATAAGAGAGGGGAGGCATAAACATGCGAAAGAATAAAGTGCTTGGCATTTATACATTTATTGTCTTTGCTTTTCTGATGATCCCTTTACTGATTATCGTGGTTACGGCATTTGGAGAAGCAGATATTGTCCAGTTCCCAATTAAGGGATTTACCTTAAAATGGTTTAGTAAAGCCATCAATTCACAGTCATTTGTCAGCTCTTGCTTATTCAGTTTTAAACTGGCAATAGGGGCAACATTAGTGGCCTTGCTGGTTGGTGTGCCGGCAGCTTATGCACTGGCAAGATTCACAGTCTGGGGAAAGGGATTAATCAAAGGATTCTTCTTATCTCCAACCATTGTTCCGGGAACAGTCCTTGGCTTTGCGCTGTTTCAGGTCATGATTGTTAAAATGCATATTCCAACTGCGGTGGGGTTATTCTGCGGACATTTTCTGATTGTTCTGCCTTATGTCATTCGCATTGTCGGATCAAGTCTGGAAGAATTCGATTTTTCGATGGAAGAGGCTGCCTGGACGCTGGGCATGGGAAAAATCAAAACATTTTTCACCATTGTTTTGCCAAATATTACATCAGGCATCAGTGCAGCGTTCCTGCTGGCGTTTATCAACTCTTTTAATAACGTACCAGTATCCATGTTTATGACAGGCCCTGGTGTTAATACGATGCCAACGACCCTGATGGGATATTTGGAATCAGGCTTTGATCCAACAGTACCTGCTTTCTCAGTACTGTTGATGATTGCTACGATTGGCATTATGTTTGTTGTCGAAAAAACGCTGGGTATTGCAGCGTTATCACAATAGGAGGTAGAAGAGAATGGCATTTTTGAATTTGTCTGACATCTGTGTCAGTTACGATAAAAAGCACAATGTTCTGGAAGGCTTAAATCTGGAAATCAATGAAGGAGAACTGGTTTCTTTATTAGGACCATCAGGATGCGGCAAAACGACAACTTTACGTGTGGTGGCCGGCTTTATTGAACCAGTTAGCGGAAAATTTATGCTGGATGGGGAGGATTTAACAAAAGTTCCCGTGCATAAAAGAAATTTTGGCCTGGTTTTCCAGAGTTATGCGCTTTTCCCACACTTAACTGTTTTTGATAATGTCGCTTTTGGCTTAAAAGTTAAAAAAATGAATAAGGCAGAAATCGAAAAACGTGTTATGGAAATCATTGAAGTGTGTGATCTTAAAGGACTTGAAAAGAGATTTCCTGCTAATTTATCCGGTGGACAGCGGCAGCGTGTGGCACTTGCCAGAGCTTTGGTCGTTGAACCTAAACTGCTGTTATTGGATGAACCATTAAGTAATCTGGATGCTAAACTGCGAATTAATATGCGCGTGGAAATCAAACGTCTGCAGTCAAAACTGGGCATCACGACATTATTTGTAACGCATGATCAGGAAGAGTGTTTTTCCATTTCTGATAAAGTAGCGGTTATGAATGGCGGGGTCATTGAACAGTACGATACACCGGAGAATATTTACAGTGCCCCTAAAACAGAATTTGTAGCCCGTTTTATTGGATTTGAGAATTTTATTGATCTTTCGAAAAAAGAAGGATCCGCGTACAGCGCTAAAGATGGCAGTATATTTATTGTCGACAATGGACAAGATAAAGATGTATGTAAAGGGACGATTCGCCCCGACAACATCACAATTGTTCCTTTATCAGATAATTCCGAGAACACAGTGAGCGGTACTGTGCTGGTTCGCACTTTCTTAGGCAAGACTTATCAGTATGAACTGGAGACAGCACTTGGCAAAATTGTGGTTAACGGAGGAAATGATGAGCTGTTTGAAACAGGTCAGACGATGCGTGTCAAATTGCCTGCAAACAAGATTGTCTTAGTTTAAAAAAAGGAAAAGGAGAAAAAAAGATGAAAAAATTTGTCACTGGTTTACTCGCCGGAGCAATGGCACTTTCATTATGTGCATGTTCAGGCAACGGAAATACTGATGGCGGAGAAGAAAAACAGGTCTTAGTTGTTTCCAGCTTTAACCTTGCTGAAGACATCACTGCCAGAGACGTCTTTGAACCATTTGAAGAAGAATTTAACTGCAAAGTTACTAAAGAATTAGACGTTGTTTCTACACGTTTACAGAAATTGCAGCAGAATCAGGAAAACTCTGAAGTTGATATTATTGAGCTTTCTCAGGTCACTGCAACACAGGGCGCTCAGGCTGGTTTATTCCAGGAAGTAGATTATTCTAAAATTCCTAATATTGAAAATCAGATTGATGTAGCGCAGGCTTTAAATAAAGGCTATGGTCCTGCTTATACAGTTAACGCTTTAGGTATTATTTATGATAAAGAAGCTGTGGGATTTGAAATTACTTCATGGGCTGATTTATGGAAACCTGAATTAAAGAACAAGATCGCAATTCCTACATTCTCAAATACTTTTGGTCCTGCATTTGTAAATATTGCCAGCGATTATAAAGGTGTCAATGTTGCGGATGACAATGGCGATGCTGCTTTTGAAGCATTAGCTGAATTGAAACCAAATGTCGTAAAAACTTACAGCAAATCTGCCGATGTTGCCAATATGATGTCCAGCGGTGAAATTGATGTGGCTGTCGTTGGTGACTATGCATATAATGTTGTCAATAAAGCCAGAGAAAACTTAACTTTCTTCTTCCCAGAAGGTACATATGCTAGCTTTAATACAATCAATATTACTAAAAATTGTAAGAATCTTGATTTAGCTTATAAATGGATCAATTACCGTTTGTCTGTAGAAGTTGAAACAAGAACTTCTTCTCTGGAAAACGATGGTTTAGGTGAAGTACCTGTTAATAAAAATGTTCAGCTTGAAGCCGGTTCAAACGTTGAAAGAACATTCAATGCCGTTCAGTCTAACGCTAAAGCAGTTGACTTTGATGTTGTACTGCCATTAATGGATGACTGGTCTAACAAATGGAATCAAGCATTGAACGATTAAATCATTTTGTCACTTTACTGATTAAAAACGTTCGTGTTTTTAATACATCTCAATGCTGTTTTGAAAGAAAAGATGTGGCCCTGATGGGCCATGTCTTTTACCTTATAGAAGACCGGCTGGAGATAGCAGGCAAAGAGATGATTGATGGCAGTGATTTATGGATGATTCCAGGATTAATCGATATTCATATGCATGTGGAAAGTTCAATGACTTATCCTCAGGCTTTTTATCAGTCGGTACTGCAGTGGGGAACAACAACCTGTGTTGCTGATCCGCATGAAATTGCCAATGTTTATGGTCTGGAAGGCGTGCAGTATTTTTTAGAGAACGCCAGAGAAACCGATCTCTTTTTTGGTATTCCTTCATCTGTTCCTTCGACTAATGAAAAACTGGAGACAACAGGCGGAGTGATTGGACTTAACGAGGCAGAAAAGCTTTTGGAGAATCCGCGGATGAAATGTTTAGGTGAAGTCATGAATTTTGTGGATATGAAATCTGCTCATTCTAAAACAAATGCTATGATCCGTTTATGTCAAAAAGAAAGACCGGATTTTCTGATTGAGGGACATTGCCCTCAATTGTCCGGAGAAGATCTGTCTTATTATTTATACTGCGGTGTGGATGCAGATCACACACAGCAGACACCATCTTCAATTATAGAAAAAACAAGCAAAGGCATGTTTTTAGAAATTCAGGAAAAATCGGTGACAAAAGAGAATATTGAGACGCTTGTCAGTCATGCGCTTTATGACATGTTTGCTTTTGTCACAGATGACAAAATGGCCCATCATCTTTTACATGGACATCTAAATGAAGTATTAAAAAAGGCAGTTGCTTTGGGCATGCCTGTTGAGAAAGCGATTTATTGCGCTACCTATACACCAGCCAGACGTATGCATTTAAATAATCGGGGCATGATAGCACCGGGAAAACTAGCTGATTTTATTTTATTAAACGATTTATCGCAGCTAAAGATTGCCAGTGTTTACAAGCAGGGAAAAAAAGTAGGTGCCTCAAAAGCACAAAGTCCTGTTTTTCCTGAAACCTATTATCACAGTGTGCATCTGGAGCCATTGAGTGCCATTGATTTTAAACTGCCTGAAGTTAACGCGGCCAGGGTAAGGGTACAGGTGATGGAAATTCAGGAAGCCTCCACTTTTACCAGAAAAACAGACATGATCTTAGATGTGAAGCATGGTCAAATCCAATGGCAAAAAGCAGGATTATCATTGATTGCTGTTTTTGAAAGATATGGAAAAAATGGCAATAAAGCTTTTGGCTTTGTGAAAAATGGCCTGCAAAAAAGGGCGGCGCTGGCTTCTACCTGGGCGCATGATCATCATAATTTGATGGTGATGGGAAATGATGTTAAGCTGATGGTCAAAATCGCTAATAAAGTCATTGCGGCAAATGGCGGCTATGGTATTTGCCTGGAAGAAAAAAAAGCTCTGACAATCCTGGATATTGGCGGTATTATTTCCAGCCAGCCCATTGCAACAACATCAAAATCTTTAGAGGCGGTTGCTAATCTGATGACAGAAGCCGGGTATGTTCACCAAAATCCAATCATGTCCTTTGCGACTTTATCTTTGCCTGTTTCGCCGGAAATTAAGATAACGGATGTTGGTCTGATTGATGTCAGAGAACAGCGGATTTTACCATTGATCATGGAGGAATTATCTGATGAAAACAATGATTAAAAATGTGACTGTGATCACTATGGACAAAAATATGACAGTTTATCCTGACGGATATTTAATTTTTGAAAATGACCGCATTGCGGCAGTGGGAGAAAAAACAGATCCAGATTTTGCCGGCGAAGTCATTGACGGTCATCGCGGCATCCTGATGCCGGGGATGATTAATACCCATACGCATATTGGCATGATTCCTTTCCGTTCTTTAGGCGATGACTGTCCGGATCGGCTGAGAAGATTTCTTTTTCCTCTGGAAAATGAATGCATGACAAAGAAGTTAGCTTGTCTAAGCGGCGCTTATGCGATTGCGGAAATGCTGCTGGCAGGGGTAACCTGCATGGCTGATATGTATTATTTTGAAGATGAACTTGCGCTGGTTGCCAAAAAAATGGGTATCCGCGCACTCATGGGCGAAACAGTGATCAATTTTAAAACCTGTGATACAAATGAAGCTTTTGGGGGACTGGCAATTGCGGAAAAGATGCTGGAGGAAATGTCTGAGGATGATATGCTTCATGTGATGATTGCTCCGCATGCCACTAATACGAATCCTCAAGAAATTCTCATTCAGGTGGATGCTTTATCAAAAAAATATCAGGTGCCATGGATGATGCATGTTTCAGAAATGGACTATGAAATGAAAGAGTTCGCTGATCAATATCAGATGACACCGGTAGCCTATCTGGAACATATAGGTGTTTTAAGTAACCGTCTGATCATGGCTCATGGCATTCATTTAACAGATGAGGATATTGCCTTAATGGCGCGCCGTCAGGTTACCTTAGCGCACTGTATTGGGGCAAATACAAAGGCCGCTAAAGGTGTGGCCCCTGTTAAAAAATTACTGGATACCGGTGTTGCTGTAGGATTAGGCACAGATGGTCCATCCAGCGGCAATACGCTTGATTTGTTTACCCAGATGCGTCTGGCAGCTTCATTTCATAAAACCTGGCTCCATGACCGGGCCGCTTTTCCCGCTTCAGAGATTGTTTCTCTGGCAACAATTGGCGGTGCCCGGGCACTGCATCTCGATCAGCTGACAGGTTCATTAGAGCCGGGTAAGAAAGCAGACCTTGTTATTGTGGAGACAGACGCTGTGAATATGTTTCCTGTACATGATCCCTATGCGGCCCTGGTTTACAGTGCCAATGCGCACAATGTCAGTGATGTCTTTGTCAATGGGCATCAGGTGGTTAAAAATAAAGCACTGACTTCTGTCGATTTATCCGCATTAAAAAAAGCATTGGCTGAAGAAATGCATTTTTTCAACGAAAAAGCGAAAAGCAGAAGTGAAGATTTATAGATGACAGCCAGTAAATAACTGTGTTATAATTCATTGGGGTGATTAAATTGAAACAATACTTAGAAATGTGTCAATATATTTTAGATCATGGCGAAGATCGTGACGATCGAACAGGCACAGGCACCAGAAGTGTTTTTGGCTATCAGACGCGTTATGATTTAAGAGATGGCTTTCCTTTACTGACAACAAAAAAGATGTATTTAAGGCCTATTGCAGAAGAACTGCTTTGGTTTATTAAAGGCGATACGAATATTAAGTATCTGGTTGACCGAAATGTGAAAATCTGGAATGAATGGCCATATGAAAAATATACAAAATGTGATGCTTATCAGGGAGAAAGCCTGGAAGCATTTGTCGAGAAGATTAAAAACGATGATGCATTTGCCCAAAAATATGGAGAATTAGGTCCGGTTTATGGCAAACAATGGCGGGATTTTAATGGTCAGGGCATTGATCAGGTGCAGGAACTTGTCGATGGTTTAATCCATAATCCTTTTTCCAGAAGACATATTATCTGTGCCTGGAATCCGGCGCAGATTAAAGAAATGGCTTTGCCGCCATGTCATGCTTTTCTGCAGTTTTATGTCAGTCATGACAAGAAATATCTGTCCTGTCAGCTTTATCAGAGAAGTGCGGATACTTTTTTAGGCGTGCCATTTAATATTGCCTCTTATGCTTTATTTACGGCGATGCTTGCGCAGGTATGCGGCTATGAAGCCAAAGAATTTGTTCATACGATTGGCGATGCCCATATTTATAAAGATCATTTCGATGTGGTTAGAGAACAGCTTAAAAGAGAACCATATCCGAAATGCCATCTGGTATTAAATCCTGATGTAAAGAGCATCTTTGATTTTAAAATAGAGGATATTAAAATTGAAGGTTATCAAAGTCATGGGCGCCTGAAAGGCAAGGTGAGTGTTTAATGATCGACATCATCGTTGCCATGGATAAAAATAATCTGATTGGTACGGATCAAACAGCCAATCACCTGCCTTGGCATAATAAAGAAGATTTCCAGCATTTTCGTCGATTAACAATAGGAAAAAACATTTTGATGGGAAAAAATACATTTGAAGCCATTGGCAAACCATTGCCAAAACGCCATACCATTGTGTTGAGTTTTGAAATGCTTCATGATTTGCCCGAAGGCGTAGATTGTGCGACTGATTTAGCCGCCGTTATTAATGATTTCAGAGAACGCCAGGAAGATTTGTATATCTGCGGCGGAGCCAGTGTCTATAAGTCGGCGCTGCCTTATTGTGACCGTTTGATTTTATCACGGATTCCGGGAGACTATGAAGGAGATACCTGGTTTCCCGATTTTATAGAAGCTGGTTATGTTCTTGAAAGCATTGAACCTAAAGAAACTTTCCAGCTGGAAATCTATCGGAGGAAATAATTATGTTCAGAATTGTTATGTTAGTGATCCGGGGAATCTTTTCACTGCCTTCCTGGTATACAAAGATGAAAAAAATAGAAAATGATCCTAATGTTTCAAGAGATGAGCGTTATGCTCTGGCAAGACGTATCTGTGCCTGGATCATGAAACATGGAAGCATTAAGCCAACGGTGACAGGAACAGAAACGCTGCCAAGTCAGGGCGGATATCTGATAACGCCTAATCATCAGGGCCTGTTTGATTCAGTACTGATTTGCCATACGCACGAAAAGTACACGACAGCGGTTGTGAAAATTGAGTTAGTAACAACATTTTTTGTCAAGGATTTGATTGCTTTACTGCAGGCACATGCCATGGACCGTAAGGATTTAAGACAATCCATGAAAGTGATCCGGGATGTGACAGATGATTTAAAAAATGGCATTACAACGATTATTTTCCCTGAAGGAACGCGTTCTAAACAAGGCAATATCATGGGTGAATTTAAAGGCGGCAGTTTTAAATGTGCTGTGAATGCGAAGGCGCCCATTGTTCCTGTCTGCCTGATTGACTGTTTTAAAGTATTTGATGAAAAAGGTATTCGTAAAGTTTATCCGCAGATTCATTATTTAAAGCCTATTTACTATGAAGAATATCAGGATCTTTCCACTTCAGAATTGGCGGAGCTTGTACAAAGCCGTATTCAGGATAAGCTGGATGAATGTCTGAAGCAGAGAGGATAAGACTTCAAACGAAGTCTTTTCTTTTTGTGGATGATAAATAAACTGGACATGAAAAGGAGTGGGCGTGATGCTTAGACCATTAAAGGCGTCTGAATTTGACAAATACATAGATTTTGCTTATGAACTGGCTTTGGATCTGACAAAATCAGGTTATCCGACTTATACAGATGGGATTAAAACAAAGGCAGACTTTGTGCAAAGGCAGAAAAAAGCGATGGCAAGAGATAATGAAGAAATTCTGCTTTTTGAATACCAGGGAGAAATAGAAGGCTGGCTGAAATTTTTATATCTCGCTGATGATCATTATATATCTTTGGATGTCTGCTGTGTTCGTCAGGGAACAGCGGTGGCACTGAGTGAATGGCTGCATGTAGTAGAAAATCGTTTTCACGGCTATCAGCTCTATCTGGGGTTCCCTAAAGAAAATGTCGAAGCTATTCAATGGCTGCATCAAAATAACTTTCAATGCATTGATGAAAGCTTTAACGATGTTCTCTTTTTTGAAAATTATCAATTACTGCCAGAACAAAAGCAAACAATCCCTGTCACTCAAGCTAACTTTTCGGATTTTCGAAAGCTTCATGCTCTTTATGAAACCGATATGTACTGGAATTCAGAACGGCTATATCATGCTTTAGATAAATGGCAGATATATCTTTGTTATGAGCAGGAAGAAGCTGTTGGTGCTATTTATTGGATTGATGAAGAACTGACCTATGAGATTTTTGGCATTGATTTTAAAGAGGGCATCTTCTGTGAGGAAGTTTTTGTCGTTTTATTGATCAAAGCGCTGAATCATTGTAAGCAGAAAAAGGACCCGTCTTCAATGATATTTTTTACGGATGATCAAATGCATCCAATCGTATTGAAAATGGGATTTCAGACGGTCAGTCAATATGTTTGTTATATGAAAGAATTATAAGCGTGCTTGATGATGAGCGTGTCACCGGACTGATTTTTGCAGTGACCATTTTAGAGGCAGTGTTTTTAAAAAGAGTGTTGACAAATGAAAAGATTGTGTTAGGATAATGTTAATGAATATGAAGAGCAATGAAAGGAAATAGTAAGCATCATGGATCATCAGAGAGAAAGCGGCCGGTGAGAGCTTTTGTGAAGTGTTTGCCCAACCAGTCCTGGAGCAGCGGAAAGAAAGAGAAATCAAGTAAAATTCGCCGGGTTCTCCCGATACAGAGATAGAGTATGTTTGTACTTGAAGTGCGGTCAAGACCGAAGTTAGGTGGTACCACGGACTTTCATGTTCGCCCTAAGCAGTTATTTGCTTAGGGCTTTTTATATTCAGAACGGAGAGGAGAGAGAAAATGAAAGTATCAAAGCTGATTGGAGAGCGGTTTAAGGAACGACCAGCAGAATGTGTGGTAGACAGTCATGCATTAATGATTCGCGGCGGGTATATGAAAAATATGACCAATGGCATCTATGCCTCTTATTTGCCTTTAAAGCGAATTACTCAGAAAATTGAAAGTATTATCAGAGAAGAGATGGACCGTCTGGAGGGACAGGAAGTTTCCATGCCGGTTGTTTTGCCTGCTTCATTCTGGCAGATGTCCGGGCGTTATGAAACAGTAGGCAAAGAACTGCTGCGGTTTACGGACAGAACGGGTGCACCGCTGGTGCTGGGAATGACGCATGAGGAAGCTGCTGTGATGCTTGTTAAAGACGCGGCGGCCAGTTATACTAAATATCCCTTTATGATTTATCAGATACAAACCAAGTTCAGAGATGAAGCCAGAAGCCGTGCCGGCCTAATTCGCGTGCGGGAGTTCACGATGAAGGATGCTTATTCTTTTCATACAAGCATGGCGGATTTAGAAGCATATTATCAGCGCTTTTTAAAAGCTTATCATCGTATTTTTGAACGCGTTGGTCTGCCTGAGGTCATTGATGTTGCTTCGGACTCAGGCATGATGGGCGGGCAGATTTCTCATGAATTCATGCTTTTAACAGAGATTGGAGAAGACAGTATTGCAGTCTGTGAAGACTGCGGCTATCATGCGAATGTGGAAGCTGCACCATGCTTCTATGAAGAGGATTTGACGGTGAATTCGCAGCTGCCGGCAAAAGTTTATACAGGGGATGCCCATACGATTGAGGCTGTGGGAAAACGTCTGGGCATTGATAATAAACAGAGCTGTAAAGCCGTTGTATATGAGAAAACAGAAGATGGTCAGGCTGTTTTGGTTTTTATTCGTGGCGATTTGGAAGTGAATGAAAGTAAGCTGACGCGTGCGCTTGGCGCTGAAGTGCTGCCGGCATCTGATGACACACTGCTGGCAGCACATCTGGTTGCCGGCTGCATTGGACCATATCAGCTTGAAACTTCCGCAATTGTTTTCTATGATCAGTCATTAGCCGGACTTAAAGATATTTGCTGCGGAGCCAACGAAGCAGATTATCATTATGTTCATCTTAATATGGCCAGAGATTTGCCTGATATTGTTTACGGTGATTATGCCAAGATCACTGATGGCAGTATTTGTCCCGTCTGCCATCATAAGCATATCAGTATTAAACGCGGTATTGAGGTAGGTAATATTTTCCAACTAGGGGATAAATATACCAAAGCAATGGAAATGACCTATCTTGATGAAAAAGGCAAAAAACAATATCCTGTGATGGGCTGCTATGGCATTGGTGTGGGGCGGCTGGCTGCTTCAATTTGTGAAGCCCGTCATGATGCGTACGGGCCAATTTGGCCTTTGAGCATTGCGCCATGGCAAGTGCATATCTGTGCTTTGAAAAGCAATGATCCCGAAGTAAAGCAGGCTGCAGACGCACTTTATCAGGCACTGCTAGATCGTCAGATAGAAGTCATCTATGATGACCGCCATGTCAGCGCTGGTGTGATGTTTTCCGATGCCGACCTTTTAGGTGTGCCATTGCGAATTATTATTAGTCCTAAAACACTGAAAAATAAGTCATGCGAACTGAAAAGCCGAGATCACAAAATTCAGAAAATCGTCGAAATAGATAAAGCCAGACAGGCTGTCTGTGAAGAAATAAAAAAGTTAACGCAGCTTTTCATGTAATCAGATTTTGACAAAATTGCTTTAATTTTAGAAAAAATAGTCGAAACCTCACAAAGATTTATTAAAAATGAAAATAATGCTTTCCAATCGTGTTGATAAATAAGAAAAAAGGCTGAATCTATCAAAGGTTTTCAAGCAAAAAAATCATTGACATTTCAGCGGAATATTCTATAATTAAGAAAATAAAATTAACAAAAAAACACATAGAAAAGGAGAGAAAAAAACATGGCTTATTTCTTTAAAGAACCTTCCCATACTTTTGGCGAATATCTGCTAGTTCCTGGATACTCAGATTCTAAATGTATCCCAACAAATGTCAGTTTGAAGACACCTTTGGTGAAATACAGAAAAGGCGAAGAACCTGCAATCACAATGAATATTCCAATGGTTTCAGCGATTATGCAGGCTGTTTCAGATGACAATATGGCAATCGCCCTGGCAAAAGAAGGCGGCGTGTCTTTCATCTATGGTTCACAATCAATAGAGGATGAGGCGGCAATGGTTGCCCGTGTCAAAAATTATAAGGCAGGATTTGTTATCAGCGATTCCAACATTAAACCTGATGCAACACTGCAGGATGTTTTGGATTTATTAGAGATCACTGGTCACTCCACGATGGCTGTGACTGAAGATGGTAAACCAAATGGCAAATTAGTAGGGTTAGTCACTAGCCGTGACTATCGTGTGACCCGTATGTCTACGGATACAAAAGTATCAGAATTTATGACTCGTTTTGAAGACCTGGTTTACGCCAGAGAAGGGATCACTTTAAAACAGGCAAATGATGTTATTTGGGAACATAAATTAAATACTTTACCTGTGGTTGATGAAAATCAGTGCTTAAAATATCTGGTGTTCAGAAAAGATTATGATGATCATAAAGAAAACCAGATGGAACTTCTGGATAACGAAAAACGTTTTATTGTAGGTGCTGGTATCAATACGCGTGACTATGCTGAGCGTGTTCCTGCGCTGGTTGAAGCTGGTGCCGATGTATTATGTATTGATTCTTCTGAAGGCTTCTCTGAATGGCAGTCATTAACAATTGCCTGGATCAGAGAACATTATGGAGATTCCGTAAAAGTTGGCGCTGGTAATGTCGTTGACAGAGATGGTTTCAGATTCCTGGCAGAAGCAGGTGCAGACTTTATTAAAATCGGTATTGGCGGCGGTTCTATCTGTATTACGCGTGAAACAAAAGGCATTGGACGCGGTCAGGCAACAGCAGTTATTGAAGTTGCACAAGCCCGTGATGAATATTTTGAAGAGACAGGCATTTACATCCCAATTTGCTCAGATGGCGGTATTGTCTATGATTACCATATTACCCTGGCTTTAGCGATGGGCTCTGACTTCGTTATGTTAGGACGTTACTTCTCACGTTTTGAAGAAGCGCCTACAAAGAAAGTAACGATCAATGGTACATACATGAAAGAGTACTGGGGTGAAGGTTCTAACCGTGCCAGAAACTGGCAGCGTTATGACTTAGGCGGTGCTAAGAAACTCTCCTTTGAAGAAGGTGTGGACTCTTATGTGCCATATGCCGGACATTTACATGAAAATGTGACTCAGTCTTTATATAAAGTGAAATCAACAATGTGCAACTGCGGTGCTTTGAGCATTCCTGAATTGCAGAAAAAAGCACGCTTAACACTGGTTTCTTCAACATCTATCGTTGAAGGCGGCGCTCATGACGTTGTTGTTAAAGATAAGAATATTGATGCTTTACAGGATCGATAAAAGCAAAAAGAGGCAGAAACTGCCTCTTTTTATTGACAAAATTCTTTGATAAGACTATAATCGTTAACGAAAAAACAAATGACCTTGAAACACATCCCGTGAGATGCGTAAGGAAATTCATCAGTACTCTAGGACCTTATGCGCTCGCATCAGGTCTTTTTTTCAAAAGGGGGAAAAATGATGAAGAAAAAAGGTAATAAGCTTGCCCTGCAAATGGGAATCGGACTCGTTTTAGGTTTAATTGCCGGCTGTGGCTTTATTTTTCTAAGGGAATCCCTGATTTCCGGCGGTAAGGCAGATACATGGCAGACAATTAATAATATCCTTTTCCAGGATATTACAGCGGAAGGTGCTGAAAGTGCTATTGGACTTTTCTATATTTTAGGGCAATTGTTTGTCAATTCTTTGCAGCTGATTATTGTGCCAATGGTGTTTACGTCTATTGCTTTAGCGATTTGTCGGGTGACAGATACTAAAAAGCTGGGGCGTATTTCGTATAAGACAATCAGCTGGTTTATGGGGACAACAGCGCTTGCTTTGGCAATTGCCAGCGTCATTGGTATGCTTGTTTATAACGCCGGCGGTTTCAATATTGTCGTTGAGGGTGTCAGTGGTTCTACCGGATCAACAGGCTCTAACCCACTGAATGTCTTTTTAGGCATTATTCCTAATAACATCGTTTCTGTTTTTGGAAATAACGGTAAGGTTTTATCAATTGTTTTCCTGGCAGCCGCAACCGGACTTGCCATGAATACACTGGGCGATCGTATTGAAGTGCTGAAAAAACTGCTTCAGGAAATCAATGATGTTGTTGTCACTTTCTTAAGTTATGTTATTAATCATTTTGGACCAGCCGCAATCTTTGTTCTGATCACAAGAACATTTGCGATTTATGGTGTTGAACATCTGCGTCCGGCATTTACATATGTGGTTACGACAACTTGTGTATTATTTGCTTTTTTGATTTTAGGATACCCAACTTTAATGACAGCTGTGACGCATTTAAGTCCTGTTAAATATTTAAAGAAAATCGCTAAAGTGGCAGTTTTTGGTTTTTCAACTTCTTCCAGTGCAGCGACACTGCCTTTAAATCAGAAAACAGTCACTGAGGAATTAGGTGTCAGTGATGAAATTGCTTCATTTGTTCTGCCAATGGGAATGACGATCAATATGGATGGTACAGCGATTATGCAGACAATTGCGGCTATCTTTGTAGCTTCCTGCGGCGGATATGAGGTTACTTTCAGTTCAGTCATTGTTATTGCTTTATTGGCACTGGTTGCTTCTATTGGTACGCCAGCTGCACCAGGTGCAGGCGCAGTGATTCTGTTTACCATCTTAAGCGGCATGGGATATGTTAATGAAGGTGCTTTAATGGCTTATTCATTAATTCTGGCGATTAACCGGCCAATTGAAATGCTTGTTACCTCCTTAAATGTTGTGGGTGACAGTACAACATGTTTATATGTTGCTAAAACAGAAGGCATGCTAAACGAAGATATATTTAATGCTGAAAATTAATATTGACAAAAAAAATCGGAGGTGCAGACATCTCCGATTTTTTTAGACTAAAAGCCAGGTTTAGCGGCCTGGCTTATTGATTTTATATGAACAGAATAACTTAACTAACCAGATGATCCTGATTGATTCCCAGCTGCAGTTCAATACCGCTAATACTATCCATGACCTGGCTAAAGAAATCATATTGCGGATGATTGGGCTGAATTTCATTAAATACAGAATGCAGGAAGTCAATCCAAATGGCAATATTGGTATATATATACCATTCATTTTTTAACAGACTTTTGAAGTTAATATCAGCTTTTTGCTCTCCCACTGCCATTTTTAACATTTCTTTGGCTTCATCTTCATGATTAACCAGATAGATCGCAGAAATACTGTTGCTGGCATTAAGAAAGAGCTGACCTAGCTTCTGCTGTTTTTCTTCAGTATCAAGGTCACTGTCTAAAACAGCATTAAATTGTTGATATAAATACATTTCTAAATTTTCATCGTTCATAATCTATCGACCTCTTTATTATCATACAGCATTTTTTGATTTTTCGGTAGTCTTTTGATTAGAAATTAAAAAAATGTTGATACTAAAAAAGTCAACCTATCAAAAATGCATGATATATAAGTTGAAGGAGGTCTTAACTATGAGTATATATGATGATTTATTTGAAGTAGGCAGGTCACTTTCCAATATTGAAAAAACCGGAATGTATGATGTAGAAAAATACAGCTGCTCGATTAAACATTTAACCAACCAGCTGGAGTATTTTTACTGCCATCTAGTACCAAAGGGAACTGGAAAAACAGATAACACATTTTATCATCTGCATCATCGTCCTAAAGAACATGAAATGGCTTATTTCAATATTGGGCGGGGCTTCCCTAAAGAATTGATGGATGGACACTGGTGCTACATATTAAAAGATTTAGGTTATAAAATGTTGGTGATTCCAAGCACTTCAGTGAAAAAAGATTCTAAAGCCTGTCATCCGCATTATGAAATGGATATTGACGTCATTATGGACGGTCATCCCTGCATCAGTCGAATCCAATTAAGCGACATCCGGGCTATTGATGTTCAGCGGCTGGATGTCCGCAAAAGCTTTTGTGAAGTAAAAACATCACGGGAAAAAATACTTACTTTTACAAAAAATAATCTTTTGGAGTGATGTTTTCCAGGTAAGTGATGACATCAAGCAGTGAATCGCACTTGCAAAGAATAATATCCCTGACAGGTTCATCATCTAAAACAAGGTCGGGTACAAAAATAGCGCCTAAACCACAGGCATGTGCTGCCTGCAGACCATGATATGAATCTTCCAGGGCAATGCCCTCACTAGGCTTGATCTTTAATTCATCACAAGCCCGCTGATAGATTTCGGGATCAGGTTTGGAATGCTGGACCTGATCTCCGGTAATCATCACGGAGAAATAACCATCAATGCCAGTTGCTCGGAGAAGCTTTAAGGCACTCTGATGACTTGAAGAAGTAGCCAGAGCAATCTGATAATGATTTTTAATCAGGTAATCCAATAATTCATAAAGTCCTTTTTTTACCGGAATGCCATATTTTTGAACATAGCGGTAATAATAGAGAGAAGAGAGGATCTGAAAAGTTTCAAAATCAAAACGGTCTCCGTAAAGATTTTTAAAATATTCACGGCGTTTTTCTTTATTATAGCCTAAAGTATGATAGATTTCTTCACCACTGTCTCCCTTGCCCATAGCCCTTCCTGCCTGATTCCAGGAATACTGGACAAGTCGCTCTGTATCAAACATCAGTCCGTCCATATCAAAAATAACAGCTTTCATTGATATCACCTCAGATTCATTCAATTCCAGGACCTATTTTATCAGATTTTATGGTATATTGCTACTAAAACACTAGCCATAAAGATCTGGAAAGCGATGATTCGCTGTTTGTGGGGTGTTCATTTTACAGAAAAATTGATAGAATCTGATTGAACAGGAGTTGAATGATGATGGATGTTAAGAAAATTGGAAAATTTATTGCAATGAACCGTAAGCAAAAGGGCATGACACAGGAACAATTGGGAGATAAGCTGGGGGTAACCAACAAAACGGTATCCCGTTGGGAAAATGGAAACTATATGCCTGATTTATCTTTGCTGGAACCTTTAAGCAAGTTATTGGATATTAGTATCAACGAATTGCTTGCAGGAGAAAAAATAGAACAGGTGGATGATTTTTGCGAAAAGAATCTTTCCAGGACTATTATTTATACCGCTAAAAAAGTAAATGACGAAAAAAGAAAAATCTCTGTTTTTTTGATGATAGCTGGCGTTCTGATGATAGCCTCAGCATTTCTACTTTTTTCTGCAGAAAGCAGCTGGACATCAGTATATTCACTGATTGGACTGGGACTTTTTGTCTATGGGGTATTCAGGGAATTGCAGGAAAAGATGCGGATTAAGAAATTGCTGATTTCTTTGGGTGTTTTTGTTTTCCTCTTCTTTAGTCTTCTGCTTATTGATGAGATTAGAGTGTGTTTTTATCATAAAGTGCCGGTTTACAGATATACGACGGAAACCTTGGATGATATCATTGTTTACCATAGATTATGGAATAATGTCTATAGAGTCAATGCTAATGGCCCAGATGAATATTTCATCATAGACAGCAAGAAACAGTATACTCTAAAGACGATTCCGGTTTCTCCATTTAACCGTGAAAAATGTGGAATTGAGAAAATCAAGAAGTATGAACATGTGTATTTAGGCAGCAACGGCGATATGGGGATGCTGATTGAGGCACTGCCGCTGTCACAATATCAATATGTCTTTGAAATTGATACTGAAAATAATGGGTTGATCATTCATTATCATTGGACAGACTGGTATGCTAATGAAAATTTATATATCCAGAAAAGTTTGCTTTATAATTCAGTAGCTATCTTTGCGTTGATTGATCAGGTCAATTATCTTCAATTCCATTTTAGTGGCAGTTCATATCAGGTGACTAGAGAAAAGATTGTTTCGAATTATCCAGATTATGAAAAAATAATAGAAAATGGTAAGGTCAATGAAGTCAGTTTTAACAGGTATGTAGAAAATCAAATGAATAAAGAGGCTTTTGTCAAGGAAATATATGAGCAGATCTTTGATTTGAATTAAAATTGTTCTTCTCCTTTTTTTGAAAAAACGAATTTTCTAACAAAATCTTTAGAAATTTGCACAAAAAACAATGCATCTGTGATATAATGGGGAGCATATGAGGAGGATTACAAGATGGTTGATCAAAATAAACTTCAGGAAGTCTATGCATGGATAGACGATAAAAGAGATGATATTATCAGAGAGCTTTCAGAGATTGCATCCATTCGCAGCGTTTCTGATGCATCCAGTGACGTGAAGCCATTTGGGCAGGGCTGCCGTGATGTATTGGCAGCGATGCTGAAAAAAGGTGAAGATGCTGGTTTTGCAGTGCATAATTATGATAATTATGTAGGCAGCATTTTCTATGATAATGGTGCCGATGAAAAAGATACATTTGGTGTCTGGGCTCATTTGGATGTTGTGCCAGAAGGAGAAGGCTGGCTGTCTGATCCATATACGCCGGTTATTCGCGATGGCCTTTTATTTGGACGAGGCGTAGGTGACAATAAGAGCGCTGCTATTGGTACGTTTTATATCCAGCAGGCGCTGCGTGCCTGCAAAGTACCTATGAAACATAATATTAAATTGTTTTTAGGGACAAGTGAAGAAACAGGCATGGCGGATGTACAGTATTATGTTCAAAACTATCCAGTTCCTAAATTTTCATTAGTGCCAGATGCAGGCTTCCCTGGTGCATGCGGTGAATTTGGACGTGTACAGTATGATTTGGTTTCTAAAAAGGCATTATCTGATGATGTTGTCGAGCTTTATGCCGGCAGTGTTTTCAATATTATTCCTAATAAAGCAACGGTAGTTTTAAAGAAAAGCGCTGCACTTGATCTTTCTGTTATTCCAGCTGAGGGATATACTGTCAGTGATCATGGCGATACCGTAACAATTGAGGCTGCGGGTATGTCACGTCATGCGGCCATGCCTGAGGGAGGTATTAATGCGATTCATAAGCTGACAACGTTATTAGTGAATTTGCCAGGCATTTCCGAAAATGATAAGAAGATTTTCCAATTCCTGACTTCTGTCAATGATGATTCCTATGGTACTTTCTTAGGATTTGCGAAAACAGATGAAATTTCCGGACAGACAGTTTCATCAGGGACTGTACTTAGAATGACAGATGGCATTGTCAGAATGACGAATGACTGCCGCCATTGTGTGACAGATACTAATGAACATATTATTGAGCAGATTGAAAAAACATGTGCGAAGTATGATTTTGCTTTGGATATTAAACAATTGAGCAAACCTTACTATATTGATAAAAACAGCGAAGCCATTAAAACAGTAACGCGCATTTATCAGGAATATACTGGCCAGGACGGCGAAGTAAGAATTGGGAAAGGCGGCACTTATGCTGGAAAAATCCCAATGGCAATCGCTACTGGCATCAGTATTCGCGGTACTGATCCAGCACCAGATTATATTCAGCCAGGACATGGCGGTGCCCATCAGCCAGATGAATATATTACGATCAAAAATTATATCGAAGGCATTAAATTATTAGCCACAATCATTTTAAATCTGGATGAAGTATTGTAAGAGCTAAGCACTTAAAGGAGTTTAAAGCAGCGCAAGAAATTGTACTGCTTTTTTCGTTAATCATGTTTGCATAACAGTGAAAATGGCATAAAAAAAGACTGATGGATAAACATAACTGTTATCTTCAGTCTCTTTTTTTATTTTAGAGGTTCAATAAACGTTTTGTATCTCTGGCAATGACTAATTCCTCATTTGTTGGAATAACGTAAACTTTAACGTTAGAGTTTTCGGTGCTAATCAGACGATCTGGTGTACGATCTTTATTTTTAGATTCATCAATCTCAATGTTTAAGGCGTCTTTGATTTCATTGATAATTGCTGTTCTTGCGGTAAAAGAGTTTTCTCCGATACCTGCAGTAAAGCAAATAGCATCGAGACTGCCTAACTGCATATAATAGCTGCCAATAAAATCAGCGACTCTGCGGGCAAAAATCTTTAATGTGATGGCTGCCTGCTCATTTCCTTTGTCAGCTTCTGCTTCAACATCACGGTAATCGCTGGAAATACCGGAAACACCTAAGAGTCCGGATTCTTTATTCATGATGGTGTCCATGCGATCTGGCTCTATATCCAGCTGTTTCATCAGATAAGTAACGATAGAAGGATCAATCTCTCCGCAGCGGCTGCCCATCATTATGCCGGCCAAAGGTGTAAAGCCCATTGACGTATTGATTGATTTACCGTCTTTAACAGCGCAGACACTGCCTCCTGCACCTAAATGGCAGACAATGATGTTCGAATGTTCAGGATTCCCTAATAGTTCCCGGCAGCGTTCAGAAACATAACGGTGACTTGAACCGTGGAAACCATAACGGCGCACATGATATTTTTCATAGTATTCATAAGGAATTGGATAAAGATATGTATCCTTAGCCATTGTGGAATGAAAAGCCGTATCGAAAACAGCGACATGTCCTACACCAGGCATTGCTTCTTTAAAAGCATAATATCCTGTTAAGTGTGCAGGGTTGTGCAGGGGTGCCAGGCTTGCAATTGAGGCAATCCCGTTTGCCACCTTATTGTCAAAAATAACAGAGTCTGAAAACAAGTCTCCGCCTTGAACGATACGATGACCAACTCCCTGAATTTCACTTAAATCGTTCACAATGCCGTGTTCGATTAAACTTTCCAAGAGCAGCTCTACTCCCTTTTTATGGTCAGGAATAGGCAGTGTCTGAACAAATTTTTCAGACTGATATTTAAGTGTATATATTCCATCGTCTAATCCGATGCGTTCGACAACTCCGGATGCAATAACGGATTCATCATCCATCTCAAAAAGCTGGAATTTAAGCGATGAACTTCCGGCGTTGACTGCAATTATTTTAGCCATACAAATCAGCCTCCTCATTTCTATTATAAAACGAAATTGATATTTTTTCTATAAAAACAAAGAAAGTTCTTGCAAAGTTTTGCAGATGCTTCTAAAATAGGGGATGTCAGGGGTGCCTTTAATCCAAGGCTGAGAGAAAGCGGAAGTTTTTAACCCTTTGAACCTGGATCTGGTTAGTACCAGCGTAGGGAGATATATTTCTATATTTATTTGAAATAATGTCCCCACGTTTTGGGGATTTTTTTAATCCTCAAAATAAAGTTAGGAGGAATGTAAATTGAAGAAACTTTTTCAGGTTAAATTGAATGTTTTATCCATGGTTTATTTGGCAATGTTTGCCGCATTGACAATCGTATTGAGTTATGTCAACTCATTTTTCCCAGACATGCCACAGGGCGGTACGATCTCAATTGATATTATTGCAATTTTTGTTTGCGCTTATCTGATGGGACCAGGCTATGGCATTATCTGCGGTATTGTGACTTCATTATTACAGTTTGCTTTAGGCATGGCAGAATTCTGGGGAATCTGGTCAGTTCTTTTAGACTATATGCTGCCGCTTGCTGTCTGTGGACTGGCACCATTATTAAAGAATATTAAAATCAGGAATTTTAAACTTTATACAGGTGTAATATTCGCTATGGTTTTGAAATTTTTATGTCATTTTGCTTCCGGGGCATTTTTATTTGGCAGCTATGCACCAGAGGGAATGTCACCAATTGTTTATTCAATAGGCTATAACGGACCATACAACCTGGCAACATTAGTTGTCTGCCTGATTGTAATGCCGTTGATTTATCCAAAAATAAAAAAAGCCGCAAAGAGATTCCATTAGGGTAAAACAGTTAATCCTCTGTGTAGTTGAAACACAGAGGATTTTATTGTTGTTGCTATTTGTTTTCTGATTTCCATTCATTATCTTCGAACCAATGATAATTCTCTGTTAAATGATCATTGTCAAAGACTTCAAACATTTCTTCAAAGCCTTCTGCAAGGGGATAGTTTTTTAAATCAGCCTTATCAATCCAAAATACTTTTCCTTCATCAGATGATTTCAGACTGCCTGCATATTGATGGGTTTTATAGAAGAAAACAATATAACGGTATTTTCCTTCCCGATGTGTAAATTGTTTGATGCCGCATAACCTGACGTTTGTGATATCCAATCCTGTTTCTTCTTTCACTTCTCTGATGACCGATGCAACAAATGATTCCTTTGGCTCAACATGTCCGCCTGGAAAGGTAATACCGGGCCAGTTAGGGTTCAGCCGGTCTTGCACTAAAATGCGACTTTCGTCATATACCATACACATATTTGTCAAAATGCATACTTCTTCTCTTGCCATCATATACATCTCCTTGACTTTAAATTAATCTTGAACCTAAGTATAGCAGAAACTAACAAAAAAATCTATCACTTGTCAGAAGTCTCATCTGCAGGGTTCTGACAAGTGATAGACAGCATTTTTAGAAAATCTTTACAGCAACCATGGCTGCGCCTAAGATGGTAAGGACTACACCAGTTGCCCGGTTTAACGTTGCTGGTTCAGCCTTATTGGCAAACAGGGCAGCAATTCTGGCACCCAAAAGCGTAGCTGCCGCGGAGATGACCAGAGCTCTGATATCAGGCAGTCCGCCAATCCAGAAATGGGAGCAGGCACCGGTAAAAGCTGTAAATGTCATGATAAACACACTGGTGCCAACAGCTGTTTTTAGTTCATATTGAAGCACGGATGTCAGAATCAAAAGCATCATCATTCCCCCGCCGGCACCAACGAATCCGCAAATAAAGCCAATCAGACAGCCGCAGATTAAAGACTGAATATTCTTCTCTTTCTGGGTTTTCTTTGCCTGCACTTCTTTAGTTGTCATCACTGGTTTAACAATAAATTTGATTCCCAGGATCAGGGTCATGAAAACAGAGAAGCTGCCCATCGTCGAACCGGGCATCAGGCTGGCAATGTAACTGCCAATCAGTGTAAATACCAGAACGCTTGCCAACATGACTAAACCGTTGCGGATATCAAGGTTTTTGTTTTTATGATAAGTGTAGGCTGAAATCGCTGAAGCAAGGACATCTGAAGCTAAGGAAATGCCTACAGCTTCATAAGGGTCAAATCCCAAGAAAGTAATTAACATAGGGGAAATGACGGCCGCAGCTGAAAGCCCGGCAAGTCCTGTGCCAATTCCGGCCCCTAATCCGGCAATGATGTAAATAAAATACGCAAACATTTAACATTCTCCTTTTCTTAATATATTCTGATATATTTTTTTCTGAACCTGATCAAATAAAGCAATTTCTTCTTCATTTAATCCTTCAAAAATCATTTTGGCAAATTGTTGCTGCACGGCAGCTCCCGCTCTGGCAATTGGCAGGGCCGCATCCTGAAGCAGCAGGTGATAGCGGCGTCTGTCTTTTTCGTCCTGCTTTTGAATCAGATATCCTTTTTGAACAAGCATCTCCACGCCTAGAGAGGCATGTGATTTTGATAAGCCGCGCTTTTCCACAATGTCTTTGGCACTGTCAAGTTCAGGATTATTGTAAAGAAAAAGAATAATATCCAGTTCACTTCTGGTGATATTAAACTGCTGCATTGCCGGCAGGCACAGATGCTCATATTCTTTTTTCATGATATAGGCTATTTTAATTAAATCTTTCATTCTCTCACCTCATTAGTTCTATATTGAACTATTATAGTTCTAAATAGAACTAATGTCAAATGATATATAGCTTGCATTTTTCTAAGGACGATGTATAATTTCTAAAAAGATGAGGAGTGATTATATGGATTTGATACGTTTAGCAACACCGCGTGATGCCAGGGATATATTAGCTGTTTATACACCTTATATTGAAAATACAGTGATTACTTTCGAAACAGAAGTGCCCAGTGTTGAAGCCTTTGCCAGCCGCATTGAAAATACACTAGAGAAATTCCCTTACTATGTTTATGTCAGAGATGGAAAAATTTTAGGCTATGCTTATGCTTCGCCTTTCCATCCGCGTGCCGCTTATCAGTGGTCCTGTGAATTATCAATTTACGTTGATAAAAAGGCAAGACATTTGGGCATTGGTACTAAGCTGTATGATTGCCTGGAAGATACACTTGTCAGAATGGGCTATTTAAATGCTTATGCCTGTATTACTTATCCAAATCCGCAAAGCATTCAATTTCACGAAAAAAGAGGCTATCAGAAAGTGGCTCATTATCATCAATGCGGATACAAGATGGGCAAATACCTGGATGTTGTATGGTATGAGCGCTTTTTAAATGCGCATAAAGCTGATCCGACGGCCCCTGTTGGCTATATAGAGGACTAACCCAAATCTCAGAAAGGATGCTTTTGAAAGCATGCGAAAGTTTCCATCATTTGGAAAAGCGGTGACAGTTAACGGCTTATTTTGTATAATAAATGCAAAATAAAGGAGGAAGTTCAAATGAAATTGATTGTTGAAGAAAATGAAGAAAAAATGAGCGAAAGCGCGATGTTTATTTTGCTTGGGGCAATGATGCAGGATAAACGCGTCAATATTTCTCTGACATCCGGACGGTCACCTAGAACAATGTATAAAATGATGATTCCTTATGTCAAAGATCAGGAAAAATTTAAAGATGTTCAGTATTATCTTTTCGATGATGCGCCGCTGAATGGCCAGGGACATGGACCAAATTGGGACGAAATGCAGGAGTTATTCTTTAAAGAAGCGCATATTCCTGATGAAAGAGTTCATATTACTGATTTGGAAAATTATGAAACGTATGATGAAGAAATCCGCAATGCCGGTGGTATTGATGTCATGGTTATTGGCTTAGGATTCGATGGCCATTTCTGTTCTAACAGCCCACGCTGCACACCATTGGACAGTTATACTTATAAACTGCCAAGAACTGAGCTGCGTAAAGCTAATCCAAATTATGCAGAACGCCCTGAATATCCATATTCTGTAACGATGGGTCCAAAAAGCTTAATGCGCGTTAAACATCTGGTCATGATTGTGAATGGTGCGCACAAAGCAGAGATTTTAAAGAAAGTTTTAGATGCACCTATTTCTAATGAATTACCTGCAACTGTTTTAAAATTGCATCCTAATTTTACAGTCATCTGTGATAAAGAAGCAGCTTCTTTATTAAACATGGATGATTATAAAAGATTATAATGAGCGATAGAGAGGCTGTAATAAATAAGTGGAAAATCACTTAGGCATTACAAGCCTTTTTATTAATTCATGTTTTGTTATCATTTTTAGCTTTTTTAGATGTTCAAAACTTAAATCTTATGTTTTTGATACTATAAAAACATGCTTCCCCTCTTATTTGTTTTTTAGGAAATCTCTGCTTCTTTTTCCCTCCGTTTTGTTATTGTAGTAATCTAAATAAAATAAAAGTATAGGCCAGATTCTTGTTTTCTTTACATTGACTATATATCATATAAAAAATATAATTAAGTTAGAATTTTACTACAAAGGAGCGAGAACATGAAAATCAGACCATCTGCTTCTATAAGACAAAATTATAATGAAATCGCTGATTTATGTAGAAAAACAAGAGAACCTGTTTATCTGACAAAAAATGGTGAAGGGGAAAATATATACAAAAAACACATATCGTTTCATCCTTTTTGACAGACGATACATGATTATATTTCAAATTGTTGACGATGTTGTCTATGCCGATTATGTCGTTGATTGCAGGCAGGATTATGGCTGGCTCATTTGTGGCTGATGACGACAACAAAAAAACTTAACTAACAAAAATGCTGGAAGCTGTCACAGAAAAGTGCGAATGAAATAAACCAAAAAGAGCGAAAGCTAGCCAAATAATGCTGTGCTCATCGCTCTTTTTTAGTATAATTAGATGATGGAAAACACGACTTCTGCACAATCTGATGACAGATAAGATTACAACACGTTTCAATTGTTTTTGCCACTAGGTTTGTCTGTAAAGTGTACCGGAAGATGGTATTGTAGTTATTATTCATAGCCGACAATAAAATGCAGCATAAAGCGCGCAATAGGTTTAGTCTTTGTTCCGTTCTTTCATTTCTTCAATTGTTATATACCTGCCTTTAAGTGCTCTGACTTATTTGTTACAGCCTCTTTCATTTTCTGCTTTTAGCGATTGCCAATTTTGGTTTTTTTTGATATAAATTTGCTGAGGTGAATTGCGATGTTTAATTTAATGATTATTTTATCATCTACGATTAATAGTGAAAGCAAAGGCAGCAATAATTACAAAATAGCAAAATATATTATTGAGCATATTCATGATTTAGGAAATTGTACATTGGCAGAACTCGCTGCCAATTGTTATGTATCGAATTCCAGTGTTTCCCGTTTTTGCCGGGAAATTGGTCTGGCAGATTTCAATGAATTGAAAATGCAGATTGCCAAGGCTCCGTCAGCTTATCATGCAGCAGAAACAAAATACCGATACCCCGGTTACAAGGCAGAAAATGTTTTTCGCTCCTATGGATTGAGTGTGATAGACAACCTCAATTGCTTTTTGACGCAGGATTTAAACAATGAGATCAGAGACCTTGTCAATGATATCCAAAACTATCAGAATGTTGCGGCATTTGGCTATATGCAGTCAGAATGCATAGCGCTTTCTTTGCAGTATGATTTGCAGACATGCGGCAAACCTGTTTATACCTCACTTAAGTTTATTGATCAGATCGATTATATTAAACATGCCGGCGCAAATACGCTGATTATTATATTTTCTCATTCGGGAACCTATTTTAAGTCCGCTTTTCCCAGAACGAATCCTTTCAGAAAACAGAAAAATAAACCAAAAATATATGTCATTACCAGCCATCCGGAAATCCAGCCTGATTATGTTGATCATTGTCTTCAATACAGCAGCCGCAAAGAAAGTGATTTTTCCTGTCATCCCTATCCTTTAATGATGATTGCGGATATGATAGCGATCATGTATGCCGACATGTCTAATCAATGGTCTTGTGAATAAAATGGGCTTATTAGTCCACTTTGTGAATTTAAAATAATTTTAAAAATTCAAAAAAATACGATTGTTATAAAATAATTTGATTTTTTCATTGTTTTGGGACATACTTTTATAGGCATGCCCCTTTTTTTCTTGTGAATTTTTGTGTATAATAGGCGATGGAGAAATGGAGGCAGTGTTATTATGGAGTTACCAAAAATTGGCGACCATGTCCTGATCCACAGCTATAAACATGATGGCTCGATTCATCGCAGCTGGGAAAAGGGACTTGTTCTTGATACCAATGAAAAAAGAACCATCGTCATGAACCAGCATACACTGGTCAATGAATCGGATGGACGCATCTGGTACACACGTGAACCGGCGATATGTTATTTTCCGCATGATGACTGGTACAATGTCATTTGCATGATCCGTAAAAGCGGTGTCCATTATTATTGTAATATTGCCAGTCCGACTTTGTATGACGGACAGGCTCTGAAATATATTGACTACGATCTCGATTTAAAAGTATTCCCTGATGAGGGATATAAAATTCTGGATGTTGAAGAATACAAGCAGCATGCCAAAGCGATGCACTATGGCAAGGAGCTGGACTGGATTTTACACCAGAGACTGAATGCTTTGATTGAGATGGCAGTTAATAAAGAAGGCGTGTTTAAAGAACATTTTGCAAAAGACTGGTATGAAGTGTTTTTGAAAAGAAGGGAGATCTTCTGAGATGAATAAACTGATTTTGCACAACGAGGCTGAAACGATTGCTTTTGGCCGGCGTTTAGGTGCATTTTTAATGGCTGGCGACTTAATTACCATGGAAGGTGATTTGGGCGCCGGAAAGACAACAATGACCAAGGGCATTGGCGAAGCGTTGGGCGTCAAACGGGTAATCAATAGTCCGACGTTTACGATTTTAAAAGGATATCAGGGCAGAGTTCCCCTTTATCATTTGGACGTGTATCGTTTAGAGGGAACCCGACAGGAACTTGGCTTTGAAGAGTATTTTGATGGTGATGGGGTTTGCGTGATTGAATGGGCGCAGTTCATTGAAGATGAATTGCCTGAAGAACGACTGGCCTTAACGCTTAAACATGTTCCGGAAGGCCGGGAATTGATGATTGAACCCGTAGGAACACATTATGAAAATCTGGTAAAGAAGGTGCTGGAATGAAAAGTCTTGTTTTAGATACAAGTAATCGTTATCTGGCAGTAGCCATGTACGAAGATGATATTTTGCTTGATGCAATCATGGAAGAAGGCAGCAAGCGACAGTCAGAAAATGCGATTCCATATATTGAAAAGCTTTTAAATAAGCATCATTTGGAACTTTTTGATTTTGCGGAAATGGTTGTGACTTGTGGACCGGGCTCTTATACTGGAGAAAGAGTCGGTCTGACCATTGTCAAAACATTAAAGACAGTTCACGATGTCGATGTCAAAATGATTTCCAGTCTTGCCGCTTATGCCGGCGTGGAAGGCAAAAAAGTCAGCGTGATTGATGCCCGCAGCAAGAAGGTGTTTGTTGGTGCTTATGAGGACGGCAAACCCTTAGCAGCTGAGCAAATGATTGATATTGCTGATTTTGATGAGTGGATGCGTCAGTATCCTGATTTTGAAGTTGTTGGCGAGTGCGATGTTGTGGGGCGCCCGCTGGTTTCTAGTTGTTTATATGAAAATATGCATGCACTTTCTAAAATAACCCAACCGGTTGAGAGTGTTCATGAACTATTGCCGCGTTATATTAAAGATGTTGAGGCTAAACAGATATGGCATCCTTAAGAACGATGGTTTTAAGAGATCTGGATGAAATTGAGATTTTGGAAGAGGCTTTATTTGGCAGTTCGGCATGGTCAAGAAAGGCGTACGAGGCCGAACTTTCAGATAATCCTTTTTCCCATTATGCCGTCATTGAAAAAAATGGAGAAATCGTCGGTTATTGCGGCTATATGGCCCTTTATGAAAATGCGGAAGTACTGACAATTGGCGTTAGTTCAGCTTTTCAGAATCAGGGTTATGGAGCGTTGATGATGGCCTGGATGATCAATGAAGCAAAAGGTGCCGGAGCAGAGCATATGAGCCTTGAAGTAAGGGTATCTAATCAGCCGGCACTTAAGCTGTATCAGCGTTTTGGCTTTCAAAAAGCGGCGATCAGATCTCGCTATTATCAGGATGGAGAAGATGCGATATTGATGATTAAAAGATTGGAGGCTTAATAATGAGCTTGATTTTTGCAATTGAGTCTAGCTGTGATGAGACAGCTGCGGCTATCATTAATGAAAAACATGAATTGCTGGCGAATGTGGTTTCTTCGCAGATTGATACCCATCGGCTATATGGCGGCGTTGTTCCGGAAATTGCCAGCCGGCTGCATGTGGAAAATATTTCTGTTGTGATTGAACAGGCCTTAAAGGCTTCAGGCATTCGCCTGGAAGATGTGGATGCTTTTGCTGTGACCAAAGGGCCGGGGCTTGTCGGCAGTCTGCACGTTGGCTTGCAGGCGGCTAAAACATTAAGTCTGGCATACCGCAAACCGCTGATTGGTGTGCATCATATTGCCGGGCATATTTATGCCAATCAGCTAGTGGATGAAATCATTTATCCCTGCCTGGCATTGGTTGTTTCCGGAGGCCATACGGAGCTGGTATATATGCCGGAACCTATGCAGTTTCAGGTTGTTGGCACAACCTATGATGATGCGGTAGGGGAAGCTTACGATAAAGTGGCCAGAGTCATGGGATTACCCTATCCTGGCGGACCAGCGATTGACCGCCTGGCAAAAAATGGTGTGCACAGATATGATTTGCCCAAACCATTAAATGATCAATCGTATAATTTCTCGTTTAGTGGTCTGAAATCTGCAGTCATTAACCTGGTGCATAATGCCCGTCAGCGCGGCGAAGAAATCGTTATGGCGGACTTGGCGCGCTCATTTCAGGACGTCGCTGTTGAGGTTTTAGTAGAAAAAACGATCCATGCCGCCAAGCACCATTCTGTTAAACATATTTTAGTAGCAGGCGGCGTAGCCGCAAATTCTCATTTAAGAGAACTGATGAGTCAATCTGCAACGGCAAAATTACCCGGCGTAAAACTGACGATTCCACCGCTCTGGTGCTGTACGGACAATGCGGCGATGATTGCCAGTGCTGCATTGGAGATGTATCGTTTAGGTCAGTTTGAGAATCTGACATTATCTTGTAAACCAATGATTGATTTGGAGGAATAAGAAAATGGATAAGAAAAAAGTGAAAATTTCCAAAGCTACGATGGCCCGTTACCCTATTTATTTGAAAGCATTGAGAAAAATGCAGCATCAGGGTAAAGAAATGTTTCTTTCCAGTGAGCTTTATGAGGCGACGGGCATTCAGGATACAACCATTCGCCGTGATTTCACCTATCTTTCAGACAGTGAAACCTTAGGAAGACGCGGTAAAGGATACGATGTCAAAAAACTCATTGACAGTTTTAATCAGGTTCTTGGCTTAGGGCTTGATGAACCCATTATTATTGTCGGTGTTGGTAACCTTGGGCAGGCGATTCTGAAATATAATCGCTGGCATTATACTGTTGGTCAGATTGTCTGTGGTTTTGATAAAGACCAGAACAAAGAAGGCGAGATGTTCGGGGTTAAAATGTACACAATAGACGAACTGGAAGCCCGTTTCCCTGAAAATTGCAAAATTGCGATTTTGGCTATTTCGGAAAATGTCCAGGAGACGGTCGATCGTTTGATGGACTTAGGCGTTCGGGGCATTGTGGATTTTACGCATGAGCATTTTACTGTTCGGCCAGGCGTCGAGGTCCAGACCGTTGATGTTGTTGTGGCAATTCAGGAATTAGTCATAAAAATGCATGTCAATGAAGAAAATTCTTGAAATAAAACTGAAAAAAAGTATAATAATATACACAGGTGATGATTTGAGAACAATGCTTTTGGGTGAATAGAGAGCTCTTGCGTGGTGGAAAAGAGACCAAAAAAAGTAATTGGAACACTCAATGAACCGGACAGGAGAAATCATAGTAGACTGTCCCGCTCGTCCCGTTAAGACTTTAAAGTGTATCTGTAAACAGATAAACAAGGATGGTACCGCGCACAGTCGTTCCTTACAGAAGGAACGGCTTTTTTTATTAAGGAGGTGATTGTGTGCTGAAAGTCGATACTTTGAGCCGTCGGAATGTTCACAATACCTGCTTAGAATATATCAAAAGAAAATGAAGAGGAAAAGGAGAGAAATCCAATGTTTGAATTTAAAACAGTCAGAGAATTATTTGAAATGGTGCTGAATGGTGAAGATTATGAAAATGAATCATTAGAGTACGTTGAGCTGGAAGGCTGGGTCAGAACAAACAGATGCAGCGGTAAAGTTGGTTTTATGGCACTGAATGACGGCACTTATTTTAGAAGTTGTCAGATTGTCTATACAGAGGAATTGGCAAACTTTTTAGATGCCAAGAAAATTACGACCGGTTCTGCGATTAAAGTAATGGGATTGTTTAAACTGACACCGGATGGCAAACAGCCATTTGAAATCGAAGCTAAGGAAATTGTGGTGGAAGGGATGTGCGATACGGATTATCCACTGCAGAAAAAACGCCATTCATTAGAATATATGCGGGAAATTCCTCATCTTCGTCCTAAAGCAAATACCTTCTTTGCGGTATTCCGTTTAAGAAGCGTATTGTCAATGGCAATTCATGAGTTTTTCCAGTCCCAGGGATTTGTTTATGTGCATACGCCAATCATTACCAGCAACGATGGTGAGGGTGCCGGAGAAATGTTCCGGGCAACCACAATTGATGGTACAGATTTCGAAAATGATTTCTTTGGTAAAGAAGCCTACCTGACAGTAACTGGTCAGCTCCACGTTGAAGCTTTCTGTATGGCTTTTAGAGATGTTTATACTTTTGGTCCGGCATTCCGTGCTGAGAACTCTCATACCAGCCGTCATGCCAGTGAGTTCTGGATGATTGAACCTGAAATTGCTTTTGCCGATCTGGAAGACAATATGGACCTCATTGAAGATATGATCAAATACTGCATTGATTATGTTTTAGACAATGCGCCAGAAGAAATGAAATTCTTTGAATCAATGATTGACAAAGACTGTATTCAGCGAATTACCGCTGTCAGAAACAGTGAATTTAAGCGTATGACTTATACCGAAGCGATCGAATTATTAGAAAAGGCAGATGTTAAATTTGACAAGAAAGTTTACTGGGGCATGGATATGGACAGTGAGCATGAACGTTACATTTGCGAACAAGTCGTTAACGGACCGGTATTTATCACCGATTATCCAAAGGAAATCAAAGCTTTCTATATGCGCCTGAATGATGATGGCAAAACGGTTGCCGCCTGTGACCTGTTAGTGCCTGGCATTGGCGAACTTGTCGGCGGCAGTCAGCGTGAAGAGAGATATGATGTCTTGGAAAAAATCATGGATGAAAAAGGCATGGCTAAAGACGGTCTGCAGTGGTATATGGATCTGCGTCGTTTTGGCGGCTGCAAGCATGCTGGCTTCGGTCTTGGCTTTGACCGCTTCCTGATGTATTTAACAGGTATCCAAAACATCAGAGATGTTGAACCATTCCCAAGAACACCTAAAAACTTAAAATTCTAAAAGAAAAGGCCCTGATTGCAGGGCTTTTAATTTTGGATGGATAGTTTTTTAAATTGATGGCTTTCACCTAGCATCAGACATAAATTTTGAGCCATGATAATGAGCAGGACAAGGGATTTAGGAATAAACCAGATAATCAGAAGGTCAATGACAGCCAGCATGAGTGCCCGCAGCCAGAGAAATTTAGTCATTGCTTTAGGACTGGCACTTTGATACTGGTTAAATAAATAATAAGGGGTAATAATTAATGACATTCCGGCAAATGTTGCTTCATAATAGATATCTGTATCGGCAGCTACAGAACTAAAAATAGCACACAGTAGCATTCCCAAACTAATCCATGTAAGCGTATAGTTTTCAAAATAATCAGTCATAGCATCACTGATTTTTTTCTTTTTATAAACAAATATATTGGCGGCTGCTAAGGCAAAGGCTGTTGTCTTGTACAGGGTTGAAAACTCTTCAACGTTAATATTGGACATATTACTGATGCCATATGGATCTTCAGAAGCTGAAAAGCTGGTTGCTTCCTGATTGCCAGCAGGCGATTTGTTTGAAGCACAGCCAACTAATATGAGTAAGATAAGACCTATTTTCCATAAATTTTTCATATAATCATTCCTTTTTTTCTAAATTATGTATATCATATCATAACTGCCTGTGAAAAGAAAGAAAAACTTGGACAATCTAAAAACATCCCTGTCAGAGGACTGGAATGTCTTTATTTGAGATATGTTTTGTCCTGATACATTGTGACTTTATCAGTGAGTGCTTTGACTCTTTGAAGACAGAGATTTTTAATTTCGTCAGTTTCTTCATTTTTCAGACGAAGCGCAATGATTTTTCCGACCTCTCGAAAATCGTCTTCCTTGAAGCCTTTGGTTGTCATGGCAGGTGTTCCTACGCGGATTCCGCTGGCCTTAAATGGTTTTTCGGTATCGAAAGGAATAGCATTCTTATTGGCGGTAATATTGATTTCATCAAGCAGTCTTTCTGCCTTTTTTCCGGTGATGCCGCAGCTGGCTTTGACATCAATCAAAAGCAGATGATTATCAGTCCCATTTGCGACTAATCTGAAGCCTTCTTCCTTGAGTGAAGTCTCCAAGGCTTTGGCATTTTTGATAATCTGGGCTGCATAATCTTTGAATTCTGGCTGTAATGCTTCATAGAAGCAGGCTGCTTTTGCAGCGATAATATGCATCAATGGGCCGCCCTGCATGCCTGGAAAAACGGCTCTGTCAATCGCAGCGGCAAATTCTTTTTTGCACATGATGACACCGCCGCGAGGTCCCCGGAGTGTTTTATGCGTTGTGGTTGTGACAATATCCGCATAGGGGAATGGGGAAGGATGGAGCCCGGCGGCAACCAGTCCGGCGATATGGGCCATATCCACCATGAATAAAGCGCCATTTTCATGAGCTACTTTTGCCATCCATTCAAAATCGATGGTGCGTGAATAAGCGCTGGCTCCGGCCACAACCAGTTTCGGTTTAATTGCTTCCACTTTCCTCTGGTATGCTTCATAATCAATTGTTTCAGTTTCTTTATTGACACCATAGCTGTAAAATTCGTAATTTATGCCTGAATAATTTAATGGATGACCATGTGTCAGATGACCCCCGTCGGCAAGTGACATGCCTAAAACTTTATCACCATGTGCCAGCAGGGCCAGATAGACAGCTGTATTCGCCTGAGCACCGCTGTGAGGCTGGACATTGGCATGTTCACAGCCAAATAAGGCAATTAATCGTTCTTTAGCAAGGGTTTCGACTTCATCGACATACTGGCATCCGCCGTAATATCTTTTTTGCGGATATCCCTCAGCGTACTTGTTTGTTAAAACGGATCCGGCTAACTCAAGAATTTCCTCAGATACAAAATTTTCTGAAGCAATCAGTTCGATGTTATTTCTTTGCCGGTTTAATTCTTTTTCAACACTTTCAAAAACTGCATAATCTCTCATTTTCATTCTCCTTATGTATTTCATATCAAATCAGGGATAGGTATGGGATACGCTTTTTTGCATGATTTCTTCAATCATGTTGTGGGCGTCATCAATCGCCTCATCATCCAGTTCCGTAATCCAGAGTACCTGATCATAACGCGGAACATATTCTTCTAAATCCACACCGGCAATAACCGTCGTTGTCATTTGCAAAGATCCCAGCTTAGGGATTAAGCCAACCAGTGAAAGCAATTCATTACGGGAAAGGTTGGTGGTCATATTGCCTTTCATGACATTCAGAATATCATCAATTCTAGTGACTGTTTTAAGTGAAGCAAGTTTAGATAAGATGGCTTTGAGAATTTGCTGCTGACTGGCATTGCGGACATGGTCGTTTTGGGTTTTGCGATGCCGGGCATAAGCCAGCGCTTCTTCACCATCTAATATCTGCAGGCCTTCGTTAAGGGCAATGGCTTCTGCTGTATCCACACTGTCCTGTTCGGTAAAGCTATATTGAACATCTACTTCAATGCCATCCAGGGCATCGACGAGGCTCACCAGGGCCTGAAAATTAAATTTGGCGTAATAATTAATATCAATATCCAATAATGCTTCAACGGTTTCAATGGTACAGCCGACACCCTGGGTACCAGCATGCGTAATTTTGTCTTTTTCGCCTGTGCCATCGGCAAATTCAACGTAGCTGTCACGGGGAATTGAAATCAGACAGGCCTTCATGGTAAGCGGATTAAATGACGCTACCATCAATGTGTCCGTTCTTGTCCGGCTGTAAATATCGCCTTCACCCTCACGAATATCAACGCCCATGATTAACACATTGAATGATTCATTCTGGACATCCACGGGCAGACTGTTCACGCCGGTTTTAGCGGTAAGTGAACCCAGTAAGCGGGTGTCCTGTTCAAATTGAGGATAAGTCTTTTTTAAATCTTCCAATGCTTCATCACCAATGACAATGGCATCCACCGTCCCGTTTTTTAAGTGCTGATAAACGTCATTGCGCGGGCTGATGAACTCCGGCGTATAATCATAATAAGCGGTGATGTTATATTTTTTCTCCATCTGTGCGCTGATCAGGGAGTATAGCGTAGATCTTTCTTCCTGGTCAAATCCGATAAAAAGCGCAGTATCAGTTTCCAAGCTGTATAAGGGACTGTTCTTCATTACATAGATATAACCATTCATTTCTGTAGGCTCCATGGCAAATGTGACAGCTTCAAGCATTTGATTTGTCCGATAGTAGTAATAATTGCCTGCGGCTAAAAGCATACATAATATTGTGATTAGAAAATTTGTCAGATGTTTTTTTCGCTTTAAGCGTGAAAGCGCCCGTTTCATTTTCTTTTCAGGCATGCCTTTTTTTATTTTCCGTGACAATACCCGGATTACCCTGCTGTCCAGCCAAAGCACGATCAAAGCAGCCACAAGACCGATGACGATCTTTCTGGTAAAATCAAAATCTTCGTAAAAATAGAATTGGCCATACAGGCCGGCAGCACTTATATTCAAAAGGATTAGTACCATCAATCCATATATTTTTTTCACATTCATCACCTGATGATATTATAAAGGCAAAAAAGAAAGTTGTAAACAATTATTCATTCGACAAGAGTCAGGTATTGGACAATCGTTCCAATCATTTTGATATTTTTATCGTCAAAAGGGATGAGCGAGCCCTGACTGCTTAATAAATAAAAATCAGACTGTGTATGAGTGATATAAAAAATGTTGATTTTACCATTGTAAAATGCTAAAACTGACTGTCCGTGGCGAAACTGCCGGGTGTTTTTTACAAGAACGATTTTGTCCCGGGACAGCTGATAGAACAAAGCGTGATCGGGCCAGGGAAAAGCCTCCCGCCAGATTTGATGCCCAAGAGGATTATAGAGGGGAGGCGTGTCAGATTTTGAAGAAACAATGTCAAAAAGGTCATCTAATGAAAACTGATAGAAGCGGGCCAGCCGGATCAGATTTTTGCCGTTGGGAAAGGACTTATTCATTTCGTACTGGTACAGCAGATTTTCGGAAATGTCCAGCGCTTTGCTGACCTGGGCTAAAGAGAGTCCTTTTTGGCTGCGGCACATTTTTAAATATTGATGAAATGGATACATTTTTTGATTCCTCCTTCACTTGTATATGCCTGTTTTTGCAGGAATTGACTTCTAATTTTTTTAAAATTGTTTTATGCTGGAAAATTATGTGGTAAAATAGACTAAGATATGGTGGTGGTGATGTGTTATATGATTTCGATCAGCTGAACTGGATGACTGGGTATCTGGCTGGAGAATTTATGAAAAGCGATTTGGACGGTTTTTATGATATTGTTATTTTATTTAGAAAATTATATCAGCTTGACAGACTGAATCTTGATGAATGCCTTCATGTCCTTAAAGAAAGATTCCAGCAGGCATCCTGGCGGGTTTTGCTGGTGCCTTCATTTAAAGAAGATGGTATTTCCAAAACCTTTCAATCGGAAGTGCTCTTTACTAAAATTTTTCAGACTTATGAACATTTGATGCCTTTGCTTTGCCCAACGGACAATGTCAATAAAGTATTGCAGACCAATCGCCTGTATCCGCCATTTGAACACCTGATTTATCATTTAAAAGAGCTGCCTTTGCTTTTTGTTTTTAATGATGAAGACCACTATTATTTGCAGGTGGATTCACGCCAGACTTTATTAGAGGTGCTTGCAGGGCTCAATGACGGTAAGCATCCGGGATGCTTTTTAAAGCCCCATACAGACCAGCTGGCTTACTTTATTCAGTTAAGTGATTTCCATTTTGGATTGCCTAATAAAGAAGAATACGGTGCTGTACTGCTTTCCATGCTGGATGAACAGATGGAACGCTTAAATGCCAATTATCCAGTAAAATTTTTGGTCACCGGAGATTTGATGGACAGCCCGACACGAAAAAATATGTATCGTGCCAGCGGCTTTCTGAATGAATTAAAACGAAGATATCATGCCGATGTTCAGTTTGTTTTAGGCAATCACGACATGGTTGTCAAAGGCTTTAATATTTTCAGACGTCAAAAAGCCAAAGTCGTTGCCTATATCCTTGGAGAGAACATCCACGTTCTCGAAGATGTCAAGGTCATATTAATCAAATTAAATTCCAGCCTGCACGGCAACTTTGCCAGAGGCATGGTGGGTCAAAGACAGCTGCAGGAAATTGATGATGAATTGACAACCATTGAGGATTTGGAAAGCTATACGCCTTTTGTGATGGTTCACCATCATCTTCTGCCGGTTCAGAAAGCGGACTTTTTAAAAATATCCTGGAAAGAACGCTTTATTGTTGGTAAGGTGATGGAAAAATCACAAACGCTGGTCGATAGCGAGATGCTTCTGGAGTGGATGAAAAAAAGGCATATTCATTATGCTTTTCACGGCCACAAGCATATACCGGCTTTAAGTGAAAAAGACAATATTTATATCATTGGTTCAGGATCTTCAACAGGGGTCATGAAAGATGACAGTGACCGTTATCTTTCTTATAATCTGATTCAGTATGATGTGGCGAAGGGAAAAATCATATCCTGCACTTTATTTTATGAGGATGAAAAAAGGCTTTTGCCTAAACATATATATACTCGGGTATTTGAGGAGGAATTAAAATGAGAATGATTGATCAAATGAAAGATGAAAAACTGGGAAGTGCGATTTTATACAACTTTACCTTAGGTTATGATAAACCGGTACCGATGGAATTATATAACTATGTTCTGCCATTTATTTTTCATGATGCTTTCAGAGGCAATATCATGCATGCCTCCAGTTTTCGGCAGTGTGTGGAAATGTGCTATCGCGAGGATTACCATTGTATTGAAGAATTTAAGGATGCCATCGTTCAGGATGAAATGGTTACCAGCCGTTCTTTAGGACTGGCATTGGTTAACCGCTGGATGAGTTTTGAGATGCAGGATGAAAAAATGGTTGGTTTCAGTCATGAAAGTACCGTGATGCGGCTGAATGAGCCTTATCGCTTGGGCGAGTGGTTCAGAGAAATGACAATTGAGGAAATCATGGAAGATCTGGTTATCGAACGTGAACGTATTGTCATTCTGGAAACTAACTCTATTGGTACAGACATGGATTTGTCCAAATACGACCAGTTAGGAGAAGTTAATGCTTATCCCAGTGTCAGGGAAGAAGAGATCCCTTCACTGATCAAAGATGCGACAATTCTTGTGATTAATAAAACGGTATTGAATGAAGACGTTTTAAAGTACGCAAAGAAACTGAAACTGATTTGTTTGTTTGCGACTGGGTATAATAATGTTGATATTAATTACTGCCGTCATCATGGCATTATGGTCTCCAATGTCCGCGGCTATTCGACGCCAAGCGTGGCCCAGCATACTTTCTCGCTGCTTTTCTATTTGTATGAAAAACTGCCTTATTATGATCATTACGTCAAATCCGGACGATACAGCAGGGATGACAGTTTTACATATTTCGAAAAGTATTTTAATGAGATTGAAGGTAAAACCTGGGGCATTGTTGGTTTAGGTGATATCGGCCGCCGGGTTGCGACAATTGCCGAAGCCTTTGGCGCTCATGTGATTTACTATTCGACATCGGGCAATCATGATGATGATCATTATGAACGGGTTGATTTTGATACTTTGTTAAGTCAAAGTGACATCATTTCCATTCATGCGCCTTTAAATAAAAATACTTATCATTTATTTGATGAGGATGCTTTTAAGAAAATGAAAAATACTGCTTATCTGATTAATGTGGCAAGAGGCGCTATCATCGTGGAAGAAGACTTAGCCAAAGCACTGGTAGACAATGAGATTGCCGGTGCCGGATTAGACGTTCTGGAGACAGAACCAATGGCTAAAAATAATGTCCTTTTGGGGATTCGTAATTCGATGCGTCTGATTATTACACCGCATATTGCCTGGGCAAGTGTGGAGTCCAGAACCAGATGTGTAGAAGAAGTTTACCTGAATATTGAAAGCTTTTTAAGCGGTCAGGGAAGAAATCTTGTCGGCCGTGCAGATGAAGCTTCAAAGGAGAGAAAAATTTGATAACATTTAATGATTTGAACTTGCATGAAGATATTTTAAAGGCAATCGCTGATCTGGGTTTTCAGGAACCTTCCAAAATTCAGAAGGCAGCTATCCCTGATTTGCTTGAGGGAAAAGATATGCTTGCTCAGGCACAGACAGGCACCGGTAAAACCCTGGCTTTTGCCAGTGTTATTCTGGGAAAAATTGCCGCAGAGCAAACGCCGGGCCTGAAAGCTTTGATCCTTGCGCCAACACGGGAATTAGCCCTGCAGATCGCTGAAGAATTAGAGCGATTAGGGAAATATCTTTTCGTGAAGAGCGCCGTTGTCTATGGCGGCAGCGATATTCGCCAGCAGATTAAGACCATCAAAAACGGCGTTGATATTGTTGTCGGTACGCCGGGCAGAGTCATGGATTTGATGCGTAAAAAGGTGCTGGATCTTACGGCGATTGAATATGCGGTGCTTGATGAAGCCGATGAAATGTTAAATATGGGTTTCATTGAAGATATTGAGACAATTTTAAAGGATGCTAATCCTCAGCGGCAGACCATGCTTTTTTCGGCAACGCTGCCTGCCTCGATTCAGACAATTGCCAGAAAGTATATGAAATCTGATGCCAAAAAGGTCATTATTAAAGAAAAATCAACGACAGCTTCAACTGTTGAACAGTTTTATTTTGAAATTCGTCAAAAAGAACGTTATGAAGCCCTGTGCCGGCTTTTGGATGGGTATGGTATTAAGACGGCAATTATTTTCTGTAAAACGAAAAAAAGTGTTGATGAATTGTCCAGTCAGATGGTAAAATCCGGATACCATGTAGAAAGCATGCACGGTGATTTAAGTCAGGAATCACGCCTGGAGACACTTAAACGCTTTAAAAACGGGAAACTGCCTTATCTGGTCGCAACGGATGTGGCAGCCAGAGGCATTGATGTCAAAAACATCAGTCATGTCATTAATTACGAACTGCCGCAGGATACCGAATCCTATGTTCATCGCATTGGCCGCACAGGCCGGGCCAGTGCGCAGGGTCAGGCGCTGACCTTGGTGACAAGGCAGGAAAAAAGATTTTTAAAAGAAGTGGAGAAAATACATCGCACGGAAATTCTGCCGGCAGAACTGCCGCCGCTAAAAAAAATTATGGCAACACAGATTGATCTGGTGATTGACGAAATTGAAGATACGATGCATGCCGGAAAGCATAAGACATACCTGCAGGAGCTTAACCAGATGAGTCATCAGGACCTTGTCAATGTGGCGGCCAGTCTGTTTTACCTTCAGGCTTCCAGTCATCTGGGCTTTGATTATACGCAGGAAACGATTGGGTATGCCAAAGCAGCGGGAACGATTTTTCTGGAACTTGGTCCTAACTTTGCTTTGAATCCGGGCATGGTGCTGAAATATCTGATTGATGTCGGCCGCCTGCACAAAGAAGATATTGGCAGAATCGAAATCGAAAGTCGGGGCGCCAAAGTTGAATTGACAAATGACAGGGCACTGCATCTGGCAAAATCACGCTTGCCGGACACCAGACTTGCCGGACGTAAAGTCAGAGTGAAAACAAAATAGAAGGGGGACGAAATGATGAAATATGCAATGATTGCAACGTGGGTGATGGCACGCTATGCGATTGAAGAAGGCCATAAAATGCTGCAAAATGGAGCAAACAGTGGAGATGCCATTGAAACAGCGATAAAAATGGTTGAAGATTATCCCTATTATAAATCAGTCGGTTATGGCGGATTGCCTAATGAACGCGGCGAAGTAGAGCTGGATGGTGCGTTCATGGATGGCAAAACCCTTTCTGTGGGTGCTGTTGCCGGTGTCAAAAAAGTAAAAAATCCAATTTCTGTAGCCAGAATGTTATCCGCCTATCGTTTTAATAATATTCTTGTTGGTGCCGGCGCTGAGGAATATGCTTTCAGCCATGGCTTTGAGCCCGTGGATATGTTAACAGACCGGGCAAAACAGCATTATGAAAAGCGTTTAAAAGATATGGCTGAAAAAAATCTGAGCGCCTATGATGGGCATGATACTGTAGGCATGGTAGCCTTAGACGTTACCGGACATATGTGTGCCGGGACTTCAACCAGCGGACTTTTCATGAAAAAACCTGGCCGTGTCGGTGATTCACCATTTATTGGCAGCGGCTTTTATGTCGATGAAAAAGTGGGCGGCTGTGTGGCTACAGGCGTAGGCGAGGATATTATGAAAGGCTGTCTGAGCTATGAAATCGTGCGCCGGATGAAAGATGGGCAGCATCCGATGCAGGCAGCCAGTGAAGCGGTTGCAGCCTTCAATGATGAACTGATTGAAAGAAGAGGCAAAGCCGGCGCTATTTCTGTTGTCTGCATTAATCATCAGGGGGAATTTGGCGTTGGCACGAATATTGATTTTTCCTTTGCTGTTGGTTCAGACAGTCTTGAACCAACGGTTTATACGGCTAGAATGGAAAACGGCAAAACGGTTTATGAAAAAGCTTCTGATGAATTTCTGGCAGCTTATTATACCCGGATCAAAGCCCCAATCGAGTGAAATTAAACCGCTTACAGAGAGACTTTTTTGAAAAGTCTCTTTTTCTTGTGAAAAAATTTCCTTAAAACTGGTTTTTTATGATTTTTTTGGTTGAAATTTCATATCCGAAACGTGTATAATATACCCGATAAAATAAGAAGGAGGAAAACTACATGACAAAGTATGTATATATGTTTAGTGAAGGTAACGAAAACATGCGTGAAACACTAGGCGGTAAAGGTGCTAACTTAGCTCAGATGACTAACTTAGGTTTACCAGTACCTCAGGGCTTCACCGTTACTACACAGGCATGTAATTTATACTATGCAGACGGTAAAAAAATCAATGATGAGGTTAAAGCTCAGATTGATGCAAGTCTTGCTAAATTGGAAGAAATTACTGGCAAACAGTTAGGAGGAACGGAAAATCCATTATTGGTATCAGTTCGTTCCGGTGCTAAATTCTCAATGCCTGGTATGATGGATACAATCTTAAACTTAGGTTTAAATGATGAAACTGTTGAAGTCATCGCTAAGAAAACTGAGAACAGAAGATTCGCAATGGACAGCTACCGTCGTTTCATTCAGATGTATTCTGACGTAGTATGCGAAGTAGATAAAGAAAAATTTGAAGCTGTTTTAACTGGTGTTAAAACTTCTAAGGGTTACGCAAGTGACTTAGATATCACAACTGAAGATTTCGAAAACGAAGTTATTCCAGCTTACAAAGAAATCTTCAAAACAGAAATGGGATATGATTTCCCACAGGATGCGAAAGAACAGTTAATGGGAGCTGTTTTAGCCGTATTCCGTTCTTGGAACAATGATCGTGCGATCATCTACCGTAACTTAAATGGTATCCCTCATGATTTAGGTACAGCTGTTAACGTTCAGACAATGGTATTCGGTAACATGGGTAACAACTCTGGTACTGGTGTATTATTCACTCGTAACGCTGCTAACGGCGACAACCACATCTATGGTGAATACTTAATCAACGCTCAGGGTGAAGACGTTGTTGCTGGTATCCGTACACCTCAGAAAATCGATCGTTTAGCAGAAGATATGCCTGAAATCTACGAACAGTTAGTAACAATCGTTAAAAACCTGGAAAACCATTTCCATGATATGCAGGACGTTGAATTCACAGTTGAAGAAGGTAAATTAAATATCTTACAGACTCGTAACGGTAAACGTACTGGTGCAGCAGCATTAAAGATCGCTGTTGATATGGTACATGAAGGCTTAATCGACAAATATACTGCAGTGACTCGTGTTGAATGTGAACAGGTTTCTCAGTTATTACATCCTAACTTCACTAAAGAAGCTTTAGACAATGCTGAAGCTATTATTGAAGGTTTACCTGCAAGCCCAGGTGCTGGTGCTGGTAAAGCATACCTGGATGCTGCTACTTGCCATGCTAAACATGAAGCTGGTGAAAAAGTTGTTTTATTAAGACATGAAACTAGCCCAGAAGATATTCAGGGTATGGTAAGCTGTGAAGGTATCTTAACTTCTACAGGTGGTATGACTAGCCATGCAGCCGTTGTTGCTCGTGGTATGGGTAAATGCTGTGTTGTAGGTGCTAAAGCTATGTCTATCGACTATGATGCACGTACATTCACAATTGATGGTGTTGTTTACCATGAAGGTGATGAAATCTCTATTGATGGTACAACAGGTAAAGCTTACAAAGGCATCCTTGATTCTGAAGAAGCTAAATTATCAGGAGACTTCGCTGAATTAATGCAGTGGGCTGATGAAATCAGAAAAATCGGTGTACGTACAAACGCTGATACTCCTGCAGATGCTAAGAGAGCATTTGAATTTGGTGCAGAAGGTGTTGGTCTTTGCCGTACAGAACATATGTTCTTCGGTGGAAACCGTATTGAATACATCCGTGCAATGTTCTTAGCTGATACTAAAGAACAGCGTGTTGCTGCATTAAATGAATTATACAAATTCCAGAAAGAAGACTTCGTAGGTATCTATGAAGCAATGGAAGGAAAACCAGTTACAGTTCGTTTATTAGACTCTCCATTACATGAATTCTTACCTCATACTGATGAAGAATATGCTGCTGTAGCTGCTCACTTAGGTGAACCAGTAGAAAAAGTTAAAGCAAAAGGCGCTAACATGAAAGAACAGAACCCAATGCTTGGTTTCCGTGGATCACGTGTTGCTGTTGCTTACCCTGAAATCTACAACATGCAGGTAACTGCATTAATCGATGCTGCTATCGAAGTACATGAATCAAAAGGCTATGATATCGTTCCTGAAATCATGCTGCCATTAATTCATTCAGAAGCAGAAATCAAATATGTAAAAGCTAATGTTGTTGAAGCTATCGAAGCTGCAAAAGCTGCTAAAAATTCTGACATCCAGTACAAGATTGGTACAATGATCGAAATTCCAAGAGCTGCTTTAACTGCTGATAAGATCGCTAACCATGCAGAATTCTTCTCATTTGGTACAAACGACTTAACTCAGATGACATTCGGTTTCTCTCGTGATGACATCGGAAGCTTCTTACCAGCTTACAAAGCATCTAAAGTTATTGAAGTAGACCCATTCGTATCAATTGACCAGGAAGGTGTTGGTCAGTTAATCGAAATGGCTGCAACTAAAGGACGCGCAACTCGCCCAGACATCCATTTAGGTATCTGTGGTGAACAGGGCGGTGAACCTGCATCTGTTAAATTCTGTCATAAGATTGGTTTAACTTATGTATCATGTTCTCCATACCGTGTATTAGTAGCTCGTTTAGCTGCTGCTCAGGCTGCTGCTGAAGAATATTTAGCAAATAAATAATCCTTCTTAATACACATGACTCCTCACTGTCCAGTGAGGAGTTTTTTTGCGCAATAAGGCTTAATGCAAAGTGCTTTCTATGGTAGAATAAAGATGAGGTGATTGTTATGACATTTCAAGGTGTTTCCAAAACATATCAAAAAGAATATACGGATATCTTTGTCGATTATGAAACATGTGAGCAATTGCTGCTGCCTTATCGAATGGCGCTTAGATTAACACAGGCAATTTTAGAGGGATTAAATGATGAGATGAAATGTACATATGCGCATAGTCCGATTCATAGTATAAAGGGGAGGATCAAAACACCGGAAAGTATTTTGGGGAAGCTGCATCGGCGCGGTTTTGAGATTTCTTTAAAGGGCGTCTGGCAGCTGCAGGATATTTCTGGGCTTCGGGTCATCTGCAAATACGTTAATGATATTTATTATATTCGCGAACGTTTGCTTCTGCATCGTGATATTGAACTTGTTCGGGAAAGTGATTATGTAAAGCAGCCAAAAGAAAATGGCTATCGCAGCTATCATATGATCATCACGGTGCCGGTTTATAACAGCGACGGCAAAACCCGTGTGCCGGTGGAAATTCAGATCAGAACCATTGCGATGGATATGTGGGCCAGTCTTGAACATAATCTGCATTATAAATCTGAGTTTGAAACAAATGAAGAAATTATTCAGCGCCTGTCCCGCTGCTCGGCAATGCTGAAAGATGTCGATGAGGAGATGCAGTCCATTTATCAGGAACTAAACGAACAATGGCTGCATTCAAGCTGAATTTTTTGGAAATTGCGACATAGTAAAATCATAAATTGTGAAAAGACGATTTGTTATAACTTTTCTGAAAATCGTATTTTTTTGAAGAATGTAAGGACTTTCAAAAATGAATATCCGAAACTCATAATAAAAAAATAATAATTAATTTGTTAAAATCAAAAATAATTAGCATGTGATTACCAAAAATAACAAAAAATAATTCAAAAAAATGTTGACGTTCGCCCGGGTTTCGGATAAAATGTAACCATACAATATATCGAAGGGGGAAAAAATATGAAAGCGAAAAAAGCGTTAGCGTTGTCTCTAAGTGCTTTGATGTTAGCTGGATGCGGCGGCAGCAACAAGGTAACTTATGATACAACTACTTATCGTGATTATATTGTAATGGGTCAGGATTTTACAACATTAAACTATCTGTATTCCTGGGCTGCAGTTGACTTCAGAGTTATTGCTAACTTGGTTGATGGTTTAGTTGAAAATGATCCATATGGTCGGATTATTCCATGTCTTGCAGAATCATGGGAGCATAACGATGACTATACTGTTTGGACTTTCCATCTGCGTGAAGATGCAAAATGGTACAAACAGGATGGTACAGAATATGCACCAGTAACTGCTGATGACTTTGTTTATGGTGTGGAATACATTTTGGATCCAGTCAATGAGTCTTACAACACAGAAATGGTTTGCCTGCTCAAAGGTGCTTCAGCCTATCTGGCAGCTAAAGATGAAGGCAAAGACGCTGATATGAGTACAGTTGGGGTTAAAGCCTTAGATGATCACACGGTTGAATATACGATGGAATCAGGAGCTCCTTATTTCCTGTCCGCATGTTTATATGCAAGTTTCTTCCCAGCTAACCGTGAGTATGTAGAATCTATTCCAGATACAATTGAAAGTGTTGGTACAAAACTTTTCGGTTCTAAACCAGAACTGTTACTATACAATGGTGCCTACATTATTGATGAATATGTAGCTGATAACCATAAAACTTACAAGAGAAATGAAGACTACTGGGATAAAGAACATGTACCTTTTGAAACAGTTGAAATTTTAGCAGTTAAAGATAAAGAAACTGTCAAAGAATATTTTGAACGTGGCGAAACAAGCTATTGTCCATTAACATCTGTTCAGGTTGAAACATTAGTTCGTAACGACAGTGAGAACTTAGTTCAGCTGCCTTTGGAATCAAGTGTCAGACAGGTTATGTTAAACTGTGAAATCACTTATTCTGATGATGCTAAAGCCGCAGTTAATAACGAAAACTTCCGTAAAGCTATGTATTACGCAACAGATCAGGATATGTACAATGAAATCAGTGTACCTTTAAATGTGGAAGCTGTTCGTGCGAACGGCTGGACTGCTCCTGATTTTATCTACACATCTGATGGCAGAGACTATGCTACTTTAGGCACATTAGGTGAACAAAGAGGCTATATTTATGACAAAGATAAAGCTTTAGAATACAAAGAAGCAGCTAAAGCTGAATTAGAAGCAGCTGGTGTAACATTCCCAGTTACTTTGAAATACTACTCATTATCAGGCAACGAAGTTGCTGCTAACCAGGCACGTATCTTGAAAGAAATCTATGAATCTAACTTAGGTACTGATTTTATTACGATTGAACTTGGTGAATATGCAACATCTTCTGAATACACAGCGATTCGTCAGGCTGGTAACTATGGTATGGCAACTGGTGCATGGGGACCTGACTACGCTGACCCTATCAACATGTTAACACCATTAACAACAACTGGTAACTTCAATAACATTGATACAGATTACGGTTCAACACACTGGAACTATCCTGAATTCGATGCTATGATTGCGGCGGCAAATGCAGAAGTGAAAGATGTTGACAAACGTTATGAAATGTTTGCTGAAGCAGAAGCGTTCATCTATGAACATGCTTACCTGATCCCATTATACACTTATGGTGGTGAATTCCAGTTAACAACAATCAATAACTATTCTAAACCATATTCTAAATCAGGTATCTGTAACTATAAGCTGAAATACATTCAGGCATTCGATCATGTTTTAACGACTGAAGAAAATGATGCTTTGAAAGCTGAATGGGAAGCTAAACGTAAAGAATTAGGCATTGGTGCATAAAAACAATAATCCGGAGATTTTCTCCGGATTATTTTATTCTTAAATAATTTCGTTTATTTGCTATATTTAGCGTTTCCATTTTTGAAATAATCAAAAAAATGAATGATTTTTAAAATTATCTGTTGACTTTATTTTAAATATGGCATATAATCGTATCATCAACCAAGCAAATAAAAGCGATGAAGTGAATTAAGCGTTTGAAAGTTTTTCAGAGAGATTCTGGCTGGTGAAAAGAATCAAATGGAAGAATGCATCTCATCACGGAGCTGAATACTGAAATTAGTAAGTGTTTCCGGGTACACCCGTTATCGTGTTAAGGTATGAACATAATGTTATGCGTACCTGATGAGGCTGATTCTGTGAGGAATCAGTGAAAAAAGGTGGAACCACGAAGCTATACGCTCTCGTCCTTTTAGCCACATAAGGTGGCAGGATGAGAGCGTTTTTATTTGTATAGGTTGGTTTTAAGGGGGAGGGCAATTCATGAAAAAGAATTTGTGTGGTTTTCGATTATGTCTCTAATGGCAACAAATCAGAGCAACAAAATATAAAAGAGAGGTAATAGGAAAATGAAAGCAAAAAAAATAATGACAGCTGCAGTCGCAGCGATGATGCTTGCTGGATGCGGATCTTCATCCGGTGTTAGCTATGATGCAGAATATGATCCAAAAAATTACAAAGATTTTATAACAATTGGTACAGATTTCGAATCTCTGAACTATCTGACAAGTTATCTGGCTGTCGATGGCCGTTTAACGACAAACTTTGTTGATGGGCTTGTTCAAACAGACCGCTACGGACAAATTGTGCCATGTCTTGCGGAAAGCTTTGATCATAATGATGATTATTCAGTCTGGACTTTTAAACTTCGCAAAGGATTGAAATGGGTCACTGTTGATGGTGAAGAGTATGGTGAAGTAACAGCAGATGACTTTACTTATGCGATTGAATATATTCTTGATCCGGAAAATGTTTCAGGCAACCTGGAAATGACTTTCCTGATTGACGGATCTAAAGATTATTATGTAAAGAAGAAGAATGGTGAAAATCCTGATTTTGCATCTGTTGGTGTTAAAGCATTAGATGATTATACGATTGAATATACAATGCAGGATGGCGGTAAACCTTATTTCCTTTCTGCCATTACCTATAGCTCATTCAAACCTGCAAACCGCAAATTTATTGAATCAATTCCAGAAAAGGACGGTGTGCCAGGAACAAGACGTTTTGGTTCTACAGCTGATTTGCTGCTGTACTGCGGACCATACATTATGACAAAATATGTCAGAGACAATACAAAGACATTGACTAAGAATGAAAAATACTGGGATATCGACAATGTACCATTTGATACAGTTGAAATCATTGCTATCAAAGATCAGGAATCAGCACTTGAATACTTTGAACGCGGTGAATTATCAAGAGCAACTTTATCTGCAACTCAGGTTATTGCTCAGCAAAATAAAAATAACCCTTACTTAGTACAACAGGCTTTAGGCGTTTCTGAATACGGTATGTTATTAAACAATGCCGGAACTTACGATGGCGCTGAAAATACAAATAAAGCAATTAACAATGAAAACTTCCGTAAAGCATTATTCTATGGTATTGATTCCGATCA